>Ga0098069_100003_pt1 | contig 384313 bp, 369 predicted proteins | sample 27_taG_FD_92584 | JGI IMG/M metagenome (GOLD analysis project Ga0098069, IMG submission 92584) | Marine viral communities from Cariaco Basin, Caribbean Sea - 27_WHOI_OMZ | ecosystem: Environmental > Aquatic > Marine > Oceanic | place: Caribbean Sea: Cariaco Basin | collected 2014-11-09
AATATACATTATGCGAAATAGTTAATTGGTGAAAACGGGGCCACCTCGCGCGCAAGTTTTTTAGTGGTTTTTAAAGGTTTCAGAAGCCTCGTGCTATATTACGAACACGACTTGTTGTTTAAGGTGAATTAGTTCATGTATCTACTCTGCAGAAACGTATTACTTGGCTTGTGTGTTGGCTGGATGACTTTTAGTGCATCAGCGAATGTGTTCTTTAAAGTAACTCACAAAAACGCACCTAATGCGCCGCCTAGTTATTTGTTGGGTACCATGCACCTTTTATGCAAAGACGAGTTTCAGATACCGGACCAAGTTTACTTGTCGCTAGTAGCTACCGAACAGCTGATTGTTGAAGTTGATATAACAGACACATCCGCGTTAATGGCTGCGCGTCCAGCGATGTTTCAACAACCTCGGAACTATCTTAAAAACCACTTAAACGACGCACAGTATTCCTTACTTGAACAACAAACCCAGCACCATTTGCAGCGCTCGCTGGCTACAATTGCCCCGCTTCGGCCAATGATCATTAGCTCACTGTTTTTAGCTAACTATTTGCCATGCGAAAGCGAAACCATATCGGTTGATGAAACCGTGATTACACAAGCTATCAGTTACAACAAGCCGGTATTGGGTTTGGAGTCGGCTGTATGGCAACTTGAGTTGTTTGATCAAATTGATTTAGCCGAACAGGTTTCAGCGCTCTATGACATTGTTGCGGACCAACAAACCGCGCAGCAAGAGCTTACGCACATGGCTAACGCTTATTTAAGTGGTGATGGCGAAAAACTGAATGAGATCATGAATTCACAGGAAGACTTTTTGGGCGCTTCGGCGATATTTTTAGACCAACGCAATCAAACTTGGGCTAAGCAATTACCCTCAATATTGGCCGAAAAACCGAGTTTTATCGCGGTCGGTGCCGGTCACTTATACGGTGAGCAAGGGTTATTAACGTTGTTACAGGCTCAAGGCTTTCAAATAACCCCTATTCCAGTGCGCTTTGGTGCTGTTGGTAAGCGTTGACAGTGGTATGATAGCCAACTTAATTAAGGGAGAATTCAATACCATGCGCATAGCTGCAGAATCACTTCAGCCACAAATATTCAACTGGGCCACTCAAAAACCAGATACTCCGCAAGCGAATGCTTTAGTTGGCCAAAACCGTGCCTTAAACGCTCTGCAACAGGCATTGAGCATTGGCGGCAGATATGCCCATGGCTTTGTGGTAACACCAGCAGGCATGCGCACTTACGACGTATTGCAGCAAGTACAAAACGAACAACAGTGGGTTCATGCCAATAAATTTGACTGGGTTTATGTTGCGAACCCAGAAAGCGCTGCTCAGCCATTATGCGTTAACCTGCCTTGCGGCAAAGCCAATGACTTTCTGATTAAGTTGTGGGAGCTATTGCAAGCCGACGTATCTGTACGTAAGCCCCTCATCGACTTTATTCTGGAAACATACCCAGGCGAACGTGTGGCGCGGTATGTTGACTTGATTGCGGATAAAACCTTTGATGATTTGCCAGGCACAGAGCTGGCTACTGTCATTGTGACACATGAAGAACACGAACCATTTATGTTGTGTGATCGTGTTACCGAAGCCAGTCTGTTTGGTAGCATTCGATTACAGAGTGTAGAAGGCACCATTTCGTCCGACCTACACCTGATTGAGGCCGGTGCCATTCTAAAGGCGAATGGCGGTGTCTTGGCAATTGATGCCGAAGAGCTTTTATTGCAGCCGGGCCTTTGGCGTAAGCTGAAGTATATTTTAAAAACCAGTGAATTTGATTGGCCACAGCCCGGTGACGCAAACATTGCAGCTTACTACCAGCCAGAAGCAATACCTGTACATATAAAAGTGCTGTTGTTGGGCGAGCGTGATATTTACGCGCAGTTGCGCGAGCTTGATCGTGATTTTGATAATTTATTTCCATATTTAGCCGACTTTTCATCGCACTATTCACTGAATCAAGAGCCGCTGCAGGCCTATTTTGATTATTTAGCCTATGTTGAGCGCGAAGCGGCGGTATTACCATTAGCCAGCGATGCCTACCCTGCTCTGTTTAAATTTGTGACGCGTATTACCGACTTTCAAACAGAGTTGTCGCTCGACACCATTGCAATTATGCAGTTGCTTCGCGAATCCTGCGCTATCGCACGCGAACGACACGCCGCTTCAATCGCCGCTGAAGACATTAGTTCAGCACTGAAACAACGTGAGTCGCGTGAAGGCTACATTGCGGAGCTAAGTCGCCGGGCGATTTTAGAAGGTCAGGTTTATATAGAAACCGAAGGTGAAGTTGTTGGGCAAATTAACGGGCTTACCGTGATTACAGCTGGTGGTCACGAGTTTGGCGAACCAACTCGAATTACAGCAACCGTGCATTACGGCGATGGCGATATTATCGATATTGACCGCAAATCTGAACTAAGCGGCAGTATTCACACTAAAGGTGTGATGATTTTAAGTGCCTACATTGCCAACGTGTTTGCTCGCAATGAAGCCATGGCCCTTTCGGCGACCATCGTGTTTGAACAGTCTTATCACGAAGTTGACGGTGATAGTGCATCGCTCGCTGAGCTATGTTGCTTGTTATCAGCACTAGCAGAAGCCCCTATTCAACAAGGGCTCGCTATTACAGGAGCGGTTGATCAGTTTGGTCGCGTACAAGCCATTGGCGCGGTGAATGAAAAAATAGAAGGTTATTTTGAGCTTTGCCGCACGCGAGGACTAACCGGCAAACAAGGCGTTATTATACCCGCAGCGAATTTGAGCCAGCTCAATTTAGCTGACGATGTGATTGCCGCGGTAAAAGCCGATAAATTCCACGTATTTGCCATTGAACATGTGGGTGAAGCACTAGAATTACTGACACAAGTTGAGCAAAAACAGTTATATGCAAAAATAGAACAGCGCCTGAATGAGCTTCAGCAAATTGAACGTGAAGTGCCTTGGTGGCGGCGTTGGTTCAATTAAAATACTAGTCGGACTTGTTTAGCGTACACGTGTTCGCTAATCTACGCGAGTTAGCCCAAAACAAACTCGCGTAGACACGTGATTTACGTAGCAAAACAAGGTATTTATGAAACAAAATAGTTACACTCGCGAAGAGTTACTGGCCTGCTCTCGCGGCGAAATGTTTGGTCCAGGAAATAGCCAACTTCCAGCGCCTAATATGTTGATGATGGATCGTGTGGTTGAAATTACCGAAGACGGCGGCGCTTATGGCAAAGGTTTTATTCACGCCGAACTCGATATCAATCCTGATTTGTGGTTTTTTGACTGCCACTTCATCGGTGACCCTGTTATGCCAGGCTGTTTAGGCTTAGATGCTATGTGGCAATTAACCGGTTTCTTTTTGGCGTGTCTTGGTGGGCCTGGGCGTGGCCGAGCACTGGGTGTTGGCGAAGTTAAATTTACTGGTCAAATTCTACCTACCGCGAAAAAAGTCAGCTATTTTATTGATATGAAGCGCGTTCTAAAACGCTCTTTGTATATGGGGATTGCCGATGGTCGTGTTGAAGTCGATGGCAAAACCATTTATACCGCGAAAGACTTAAAAGTTGGGTTGTTTACCGACACCTCAACGTTCTAAATGTAAAAAAGCCCGCTTCTGGCGGGCTTTGTCATTCTATTCTGTGTCGTTTTTATGACGTAACGTGCTTATTGACGGAACAAACCGCCACCGCGCGCCTCCATGGCATCGCGCCAACCACCCAACCACTGAGAACGTACATCTTGATTCTGGTACGGGCATAGTTCTTTCGAACGACCCGATACTCCAGCTTTGAAACCTTGTGCATGCGCACGTTCTAGGCGATCGCGTTTTTGTCGTTTCATGATTACACTTCCTCGTCCGGTTTTTATACGATTCATCTTCTTATTAACAGAGTCACTTTTTTTGTGCTCTCAATAAATAGATAGCAATTCTGACGAGGAGTTCAAACAAAAAAAACGACGCTTTGTGTCGTGACTGATTAAGTCAATGAAAAAGCGTCGTTTATTTAAATGCGTTTTTTTAGAACAAGTTAACGCGTTATGCTTTAAATTTTCGGCGTATTGTAATAAGACCACCGATCAATAACATAGCTAACAATGCCCCGGGTGATGTGGCAGCACCTTGGCGCTCAATGATTTTCTTTTCTTCGCTACAGTTTTCAACTGGCGCAAGATTGTCGGCATCAATGAGCAAGCTTGTCGTCACCTGTTCGGTGTGCACAACGCCGGCTTCATCAGTGATTTCTTTTTCAGTTGTAGCCGTGGCCACAATTTGGTTCTGCGCGTTAATTCCATCAGCTGACACGATAAAGTAGTCGGCACGACAACCAATGGCGTCATTTAAATTGATAAGCCCCTGCTCAGGGTTATTCAAGTCATAAATAAAGCCTACACGACGCCGTGGTGCATTTAATGACGATTCAATTTCGGCGCTACCAACCACAATACCCTGGTTACTAATGGCATTTGGATAGGTTGCTGACCCTGTGAAAAAGGTCGGTAATTCATTAAACTCCGCTGTATCGACGTTATAGATAAAGGGAACTGCACGATTAACGCCAACAAAACGCTTCAATAAGAAGCCTATTGCTAGGTTGTCATCGTTAATATCAACCGCCGCACCCCATGTGAAGGAGCTGTCGCTGGTTACGGCTCGTGTTTCACCATTAACGAAAATGGCCGGCATACGAGCGCGAATTAAATTATTTTCAGCTTCAGAGCCTAAGTACGTCCAGCTTTGCCCAACAGCAACATTGTTGTTATTTAATGCGAAGGCATAGGTTCCCATACCTTCTAAGTCGTCTTCGCGACGTTCCATAAGCGGTTCATAGGTTTGGTGGCTAAGTACCTCACCTTGCGCATCAAGCTGCCATACGGTAGCTCGCATTTCATATATTGAGGCATTGGTGCGGAAACCGGTACCAAAGAATCCGGTTGTGCCATTTTGAATGCCAAACCAAGCGCGCCATACACAGTTATATACCGTGTTGCTTGCACTTGGGTCGCCTTCAATGGTTAAACAGGTATCAATGCGATCTGAACCTGTTGGTGTCAACCCAACGCTCATAAATCCGGCTGCAGCATTTTGTTCATTGATATCAAATAAAGCCGATTCACCACCCAAAATAGTTTGTTCTAGCGGCTCTATTAGCTTTAAGGTCGTTCCGTCATACCAAATGCCGCGGCTGGTAAAGTCGCGCTCGGCATAACTTAAGGTGATTGGGTCTGGCGGTGTTTCCTCGCCCTCTTCTGGCTCCGGCTGATACGTGTGATCGACACGATAGTATGGTGCTGAGCCAATACCGACGCGAACGTTATTATTATTTAAGCCGCGAAATTCATGATCGCCAGAATTGAGTTGGCTAGAGGCACCATTGCCGTCGGTATTGAGTAACGGCGGCATACTGACAGTTTGGCCGTCATATTCCGCTGCAAATTTTGTCGCTAAACGTAAACCCAAGGTGCTGGCATTTCGGCGATCAGGAAACCGCGAAATTAGGCGATAGTATTGCTCGTAAGTGAGAGAGTCAGTTTCCGGATCAAATTCTGCAGGAACGCCAGATTCCAACAGGTAAATAGCTGGTATAAGCGAGAAATCAAGCTCTGCTGCACGCGGTGTTTCTGCGTTTAAGGTAACGAGCCCTTGATCATTAATAGCGACACCAAACGCGTTTTTAACGCTATCTGGTGTGTTGATAATTTCGAAATTGTACGACTGTGCTGCGGCACCAGTAGATGCGAGGGCTGCAACAGATGCAGCAAGCAAGCAGGTTTTAAATAATTTCATAAATGACTTAACGACTCTCTTGTTGTAAGTTTTCTAATTCGGTCCAGCGTTCTAGTGCTGCCATGAGCTCTTCTTCTATCGCACCTAAACGCTCTAACACAGGCCCGGTTTCACTGTGGTCGCGCTGATAAAAATCAGCTGCACTGGCCTGTTGTTCTAATTTTTCTTGCTCTTCTTCTAACGCAGCAATCTGCTCAGGCAGCATATCTAATTCGCGCTGCAGTTTGTAGGATAACTTTTTCTTCGGCGTAGCAGAAGTCTGCACTTTTTTATCAGCACTTTGTGACTGCGGCTTAACCGATTTAGTTCCCTGTAACTGACTTAAGTAATGGTTTATTTCAGTAAAACCACCCACAATTTCAGTAATTCGCCCCTGCCCTTCAAACAACAACACGCTGGTTGCCGTGTTATCGACAAATTCCCGATCGTGGCTTACCAAAATAACGGTGCCCTGATACTCGGCAATAATTTGTTCCAGCAGCTCTAAGGTGTCAATGTCGAGATCGTTGGTTGGTTCATCAAGAATTAAAAAATTACTTGGCTGTAGAAACAGTTTTGCCAACAACGCACGATTTCGTTCCCCGCCCGACAAAGCCTTCACCGGCGTGCGGGCTTGTTTGGGGCTGAACAAAAAGTCTTGCAGGTAGCTTAGAATATGGCGTGTACGGCCATTATAGGTCACATCTTGCTTACCATCGCCAATGTTTTCTGCCACCGATAATTCAGGATCTAACTGAGCGCGATGCTGATCAAAATAGGCAACTTCCAAATTAGTACCTAACTTAATATGCCCGTTATCAACGCCCTGCTGCCCAAGTAACACGCGAATTAAGGTACTTTTGCCGCAGCCATTGGGGCCAACCAAAGCGACTTTGTCGCCGCGTTGTAGGTTTAAGCTAAAGTCTTGCAAGATGGTTTTGTCGCCGAAGGTTAAATTTAAATGTTCACCTTCAAAAACCAATTTTCCAGAACGGTTAGCCTCTTGTACCGCAAGTTTGGCTGAGCCTTGTTGTTCACGTCGGGCCTGACGTTGGCGTCTAAGGTCTTGCAAGGCCCGAACTCGGCCTTCGTTGCGTGTGCGGCGTGCTTTAACACCCTGCCTTATCCACGCTTCTTCTTGCGCAAGCTTTTTGTCGAATTCGGCATTTTGCGCTTCTTCAACTTCAAGCTGCTCTTGTTTTAACGTTAGATATTGGTCGTAATTGCCAGGAAAGCTGGTTAAATGACCGCGATCGAGATCAACAATACGGGTTGCCAAGTTGCGAATAAAAGCCCGGTCGTGACTAATAAAGAGTACCGCCCCACGAAACTCTTTTACTTTATTTTCAAGCCAAGTCACCATCTCAACATCAAGGTGGTTGGTGGGCTCGTCGAGTAACAATAAGTCGGGGTCAGCGACCAAAGCACGAGCTAGCGCAACACGCCGCAACCAGCCGCCAGATAACGAGCTCATGGTGGCGTCTTCGGGTAACTCCAGCTGCGTTAAGGTACTTTCAATACGCGATTGAATTTGCCAGCCATTGGCCGCTTCAATGGCGGTTTGCAAAGTGGCCATGCGATTCATCAGTGTTTGGCTTGTTGGCTGCTCGTTAAGCTCTTGCACAACGTGATGATATTGCTGCAATAATTGGCCAAGCTCGGCTAACCCTTCGGCCACAAAGTCATACACGGACTGATCGGAGTTTGCTGGAGGGTCTTGCGGCAATCGTGCTACCACGGTGTCGCCCACAACTTGAACATCGCCATCATCGAGTAACACTTCGCCGGCTATTATTTTCAACAAGGTTGATTTACCCGCGCCGTTACGGCCCACGATACAAACGCGCTCTCCCGACTCAATAACCAAATCGGCATGGTCTAAAATAGGATGGTTACCGAAGGCAAGTTGAGCCTGATGTAAACGAACTAAATTCATGCGTTCAAAAATTCCTCAATAGTCGTTGGAAACGGCCAACGCAGTTCAGCATCGTCATGCGCTCTAACCAGCACCGGAACAAGCCAACCATACTCGTCCTGTAGCTCTGGCTGATTCGAAATATCAACCACATTCAGCCGAATTGGCGACTCCGGAGTCGCTTGATGAAGCATTCGCAATGCTTCATCACATAATGGGCAGTTAGGTTTAGTGAGCAGATAAAACTCAGTCACTTTGGCGTACCTTAAATAGGTGATGAATACCTTTGTGACGCGCAAAGTCTGGCGAAATTGAACGCTGTGTTAGGTCTTGCGCGACTAAAAATGCCTCAGCTAGGCCTTCTTCATCGAGCTTGAAACGTCGTTTGTTATTGGAGAACAAAATAACGCCGCCGTCTTTTAACAAGCGCGCAGCAAGTTTCAGTAGTTGTACGTGATCACGTTGAATATCTAACACGTCGTCCATTTTCTTAGAGTTTGAAAACGTCGGCGGATCAAGAAAAATAACGTCATACCGTTGTTGTGGCCGTTGTTCGCGCAGCCATTGCACGCAATCAGCCTGAACAAACTGGTACTGCCGCCCGTACAACTTGTTTAAGGTGAAGTTGCGTTGGCCCCAGGCCAAGTAGGATTTCGACAAATCAACCGAGGTTATATCACTAGCCCCACCTAACGCGGCATGCACCGACGCTGTGCAGGTATAAGCAAATAGATTCAGTACGCTTTTACCTTCACTGAGTTTTCCAAGCTCGCGTCGCGCCCAACGGTGGTCTAGAAATAGGCCGGTGTCGAGATAATCACTTAGATTGACCTCAAACTGTGCGTCGTACTCGTGGACAACGCGTACCAAACCACGCGGCTCTTGTTTTTGATATTGTTGTTTGCCCGACTGCCGCTGACGCACCTTAAGCGTAATATTTTCCGCCGAATAAGGCAGGGCTTGGGCTACGGTATCAATTAAAAACCACAGTCTGTCTTTTGCTACCGCTTCTGGAATGTCTTTTGGGGCAGCATACTCTTGAATAACAACGCAGTCGTCATAAATATCAATTGCCGCATTGTATTCAGGTAGGTCTGCGTCATACAGGCGCCACGCGTTAACCCCTTCTTTTGCGGCCCATTTTTCAAACTTCTGGTAGTTTTTGTTGAGCCTATTCGCCAAATCATTCGATTGCGATTGGGTAAACTCTGGTTGCTCTTGGGTTAAGTCATAAAGTGCTAATGTCGTTTCTAAAGCGCCGTTAAACAGTTTGTATTTGCGCTGACTGCGTAGTTTCATGCGCTTTAACAAGGTGTCGTCACCCGCTAATACCGCAACCTGCCAACCGTTAAAATGTTCACGCAACTGGGCGCCAAATCGACGATAAAGCAACAGTGTTTGTATTTCTTCGCCGAGGCGCTCCCCATACGGCGGGTTACAGACCAGCAAAGGTGCTTGTTCTTGGCTGATAGACACCGCCGGTGCACTCACCTGTTCGGCGTTAGCTACCTGCCAAGTACAAAATTCATTTAAACCAAGCCGAATGGCATTTTGCTCCGCTATGGCGAGCACTTTGGGATCATGATCAAAGCCAATAAATTGTGCTTGGCGCTCAGCCTTGGCTGTTTCGAAGCGTTGCTGCGCTTGTTCAAGCTCAGCAGCCCAAATAGATTGGTCATGACCGCTCCAGCGTTGGAAGCCCCAGTCGGTGCGAGCCAAGCCTGGAGCACGTTCAAAACGAATCATTGCGGCTTCGAGTAACAATGTGCCCGAGCCACAGAATGGGTCAAACACAACGCCCTGTTCGCTCGTCATGCCGCTACGAATAATCACAGCTGCAGCCAAGGTTTCACGCAATGGTGCAGCGCCTTGCTGTTGCCGATATCCACGTTTATGCAAACTATCGCCAGCAAGATCGAGATACCAGGTTAATTTTTCTTTCTGAATATGCGCATTAATACGAAGGTCGGGTTCTTCTTTTGAAACATTTGGGCGTTCTAGGCCTTGCGCTCTGAATCGGTCGACAATGCCGTCTTTTATAAGCTGTGCGCCAAATTGGGTGTGGCGTATTTCATGGTTGCGACCACTAAAGTCGATCAAGAATGTTTGCTGCGGCGATTGAAATACAGTTTCCCAAGGCGTTTCTGCTACGGCAACAGGAATATCTTGCGCACGCTTAATAAAGCTTTCGCCCAACATAAGTAATACGCGATTGGCGAGTCGCGTCCATAAACAAACGCGATAAGCACAGGCTAAGTCGCCCTCAAACCAACAACCACCTGCGGTTTGCCGCACATTTGTGGCACCGAGTTGCTGTAGTTCGTCAAATAATAAAGGTTCAAGCCCTTTGGCGCAGGTTGCAAACAAGCGCATCGCTGAAGACGTGGTAGTCATTAAGATATCTTTGTTAGTGGTCATAGTCGCTATTATAGCGAAGTCGCAGCGCTGTGTATCGCGACAATTGTGCGTTTATTGCGCGGTTGAACGCGAATCGCTTATTAAATAGGCGAACGGTGAAATAAGCTATTGCGTTATGTGTTGTGGGGCAGTAACATGCGCAGCATCGGACGCGGGGTGGAGCAGTCTGGTAGCTCGTCGGGCTCATAACCCGAAGGTCGTAGGTTCAAATCCTGCCCCCGCAACCAATTCCTTTCAATGTAATTTCCAATTTCGAATCAGTTCGTCTTGATATCCCGGTTTTCCTAAGTGCTCCAAGTAATTTATCAAAATATGTTGAATTTGATCCGGAGAGCTAAACACAACTTGCGAACCATCTAAACCAGCAAAGCCACCTCCCCCTTGGGCACGGTAGTTATTGGTGGCAACATAATAGGTTTCACTTTGCGCAAAAGAAATTGAGGCAGAAACACGCTCTCCTACCGGCTTGCTAACGTCAATTTGATAATCAAACCCAGCAAATGTATCAAATTGGTATGACGGTATATCTTGAACGACGTGCCCCCACGCCGAGCTGGTGACATTTGGTTGCAATGCTGCAGCCGACTGCTCAAGCCAGCGCTTAAGCTGCACACCCGTTACTGCAACCACCTCAAGCGTATTTGGGTAACGATAAAGATCGCCGATATGGCCTAGGGTTAAAACCCCACTGGGAACAAATGTAAACTGATTATCATTGTACATCTGTTCATTAAGTGCGGCGTTAAAAGGTGCAACAGCGCTGAATAATGGCCGTTGCGGTAACTTGTTACCCACTTCGCTATTGGCAAAAGCGCGTTCAACATACCAGCGTTGAGCCCAATGAATGAACTGCAACGCGTGAGTAGGTTCAACACGCGCCTTAGCCAAACTTAAGTCATGAGTACTATGACCTATAGCTTGCTTCATGTAGGTTTCAGTTGCCCGATGACTACTCGTTAAATGCTCTAGAACTTTAGGGTCAGGATGTTCCGCCGCGGCAATGACCTGACTGCTAGAAGCGACAATTTGCCATTTCGATTCGCTAAACGTCAGCGACAAATCAATGACCCCCAAAAACTTGCCTTGCGTACCCGGCTGCACACTTGGTTTGCCGAATAAAGTTCCTTGCTGGCTGTTTACATGCGCTAACTGGTCATAAACCTTGCTACCCGGGAACACCTCATGTTGATGACCAAAAATAATGGCATCCACTGCTGGTATTTGTGCAAGTTGCCAAACGCCCTGTTCGCTATCGACACCATCATCGTTGTTCTTCGGCATGCCAGAGTGCGCCGCTAATGCAATAATATCCGCCCCAGCGCGTTGCGCTTCTGCGACGGCTTGTTTTGCCGCTGGCAACATGTCTGCTACCTTAACGTGATCACGTAAATGGTGTGCGTCCCACTGCATAATTTGTGGCGGCAAAACGCCGACAACAGCAACCTTTAAAGGTTGTTGCCGGCCGCTGACGACGGGGCTTAATGAAAACATATGAAAGGCTTTGTGCCGCAGCGAACGACTCGCTAGCGCCGATATTGCCGTTAAGTTGGCACCAAGCAGCGGTAAAGTGTGTTTGTCACCGCCATAAGCATGCTGCAAATAGGCTAGCCCGTAGTTGAACTCATGATTGCCTAAATTTGCGGCGTCATAGCCCATCAATGCAAGCAAGCTGGCAATCGACGGTAGGCTTTGTGATGACTCAAGCGCTTGATAGTTTGCAACCAGCATATCGGTCATCGGTGACCCTTGAATCAAGTCGCCATTATCAATCAGTAGCGATATATCAGCCAATTGCCGTTGCTGTTGAATAATTGGCATTAAATGCGCAAGCCCAAATGGCTCTGCCTTTTTGCTGAAATAGTTATAGCCCGAGAAGTGGCCATGCACGTCGCTGGTAGCAAGCAGCTTTAGCTTGATCGGCTGGTTAGCATAACTGTTTGACATAAGTAGTACTATTGAGGGAAGCAGAAACAACAACCAAGCAAGTTTACGTGTTGCCATGGTGAATCAAGCTTGCTTTAAATGGCTATCAGTACTGTTTTCGTGACTTTCATGTAATGCTTGTAACCGATTCGGCATCACTTTAATAACATCGAATTGGCGTAGGGTTTTAATGTCTGACAGCGGAAAGTCGCCGCCTAACACCATACACTCAACAAACTCTCCGTCGGTTGAAGTGATTGCACAAATCGACTCGGCCATACCTGAGTTAAGGCTGACCAACTGCCCTACTTCTAGGCTGCTTGGGGCATGTTCTGCGGTTTGAAAGTACCAGCTTTGAGGCATCTGTGGCCGACCATATCGCGAAAAGATTAGGTAGTTTAATGATGCTTCAAGGGCGGTTTGGGCGGCAACAATGCCGGAGCTTTCTAAAGCGTCGTAAAAGCTTTGAAACTGTTCGGCATCGTCTGTTGAAAAGGCGGCGCGCATAGCGTGCAACGGCACCAACCGCGAGCTTTTATAAGGCGCCGAATGAACGATGCCTTGCTCAAGCTCAATTTGCAGTTGCTGTTGTTCGGGATCATAAACCCAATGCCATTGTGCTATTGCGTGCACGGTAATTTCCTAAATGTTAGTCAGTTGTTTATAAATTAACGAACTATACGGCGTTTTACAAGGCATTCACGACATTGCGAATTAATTTAGGACCATGGTAAATAAACCCTGTATATATTTGCACAAGGCTAGCCCCCGCGTCTAACTTCGCTTGTGCAGCCTCTGCGCTATCAATACCCCCCACTGCAATAATGGGAAGCTTACCTTGCGCACGCTCAGCAATGGTTTTTACCACCTTGGTACTGGCTTCAAATAATACTTTACCACTTAGGCCACCAGCTTCTTCAGCATGGGGTAAGCCCGCGACGGCATCGCGACTTAGTGTGGTGTTGGTTGCAATAACCGCATCGATTTCATGTTCGACTAAAGCGTCCGTAATCGCTTGAATGCCTTCTTGGGTTAAATCGGGGGCAATTTTTACAGCAATTGGAACATAGCGTCCATGATGATCGGCTAAGGCAGCTTGCTCTGCTTTTAAAGCACTCAGCAGCTCATGCAACGCGCTGCCGTGTTGAAATTCTCGCAACCCAGGCGTGTTCGGTGACGAAATATTTACCGTAATGTAAGCCGCGTATGGATAAACCTTTTGCATGCAGTGAATATAGTCTTGCACTGCTTCTGCCTCTGGTGTGTCTTTGTTTTTACCGATGTTAATACCAAGCACACCGTTGAAACGGCTTTTCTTAACCTGTTCAACAAGATAATCCACGCCAAGGTTATTAAACCCCATACGGTTAATAATGGCTTCTTTTTCGACAATTCGAAACAAGCGCGGTTTCGGGTTACCAGGTTGTGGGCGCGGCGTTACCGTACCCACTTCAATAAAGCCAAAACCCATTTGCGCAAACGCATCAATGCATTCGGCGTTTTTGTCTAACCCAGCCGCAAGACCTACCGCGTTTGGAAATTCTATTCCCATCACGGTCACGGGCTTATGCGCTATCTTTTGGCGCCAAGCCAATGCCAGTGGCGTATGCGCAAAGCGTTTCAGCAGTTTCAAGGTTAATTCATGTGACTGTTCAGCGTCCTTACTGAACAGCCATTTACGGGCAAGTGAATACATGAATTAATTCACCGACGACGTGCAGTTATGGTTCAACAACATCAACTCGCGCAACGCCACCGAGAATTTTGCAAACTCGTGCGCTTTCGTTGTACGGAAGTCTGACAACATCACTAACCAACGATCTACGTACACTTTGTTGTCGGCTAACCAGGTTTCTAAAACAGCCAAGCCGTCTTGTTTTGCATCGCCTGACTTGAGCATGCTCATGGTTAGTGAGCGCTGTTGCCAATCTAACTCTTCACGGAACGCAGCGCGTGCCAACGCCTGCCAGTGGTTATCAACCGGTTGGCTGTTAATTTGATCAAGGAACCAATGTAACGACACACGTGAACCCAAGTTGAAGTATGCGTTAGCAACAGTGCCAACTTTACGGCCGGTTTCATGGGTAATGTCCGCAATATCAAGCGCCGAGAACAAGGTGGTTAAAATACCAATGTTATGGGCTAATTTTGCCGGTACACCTTGCGCTTGTAACTTGTCAATTTGCTTCTCAATTTGTGCACGCTCGTCGGCTACCAAGTAGTTGAGAACGTTCTTACGCAAATCGTCAAAGCTCGCTTTATAGAAATCAATACGCTCTTGAATGGTCGTCAAACTTGGGTTGCGATGACGCAAGAACCAACGAGTTGAACGACGCACGACGCGGCGCAGCTGGAACAACATATTATTTTGTACTTCAGCTGGTATTTTGTTGTTGCCGGCTTCAATTTCTTCCATCAACCCACGTAAGTTAAAGCATTCGCGTGCAACCACGTAAGCCGAAGCCACTTCAGCAACCGTAGAGCCCGTTGCGTCAACCTTGCGGTAGACAAAGTTAGGGCCCATGTCGTTCACAATGTTATTAGCTAATCGCGTTGCAATAATCTGAGCGCGCAATGGATGATTCTCCATCGCTTCCGCATACTTTTCTTGCAATGGCACTGGGAACGCATTGATTAACGAGCGCGCATGGAACGGATCAGCCATGATTTCATCGTCAAGCAATTGCTCTTTTAAAACCATTTTGCCGTACGCGGTAATAACGGCCAATTCTGGGCGCGTTAACCCTTTACCTTGCGCTTGACGCTCGGCTAATTCATCGTCATCTGGTAAGAACTCAATGGCACGGTTAAGCTGCCCTTCTCGTTCTAAGTGATGTATGAAACGTTGCAATTCTTTCACTTGGTCAGCGCCACGAATAGCAGTAACAGATATAGACTGCGACTGACGGAAACAGTCTTTAATGACAATTTGCGCCACTTCGTCGGTCATGTCGTACAACAGTTGGTCACGTTGTTTTAACGTCAAATCACCGTTGTCAACCAAGCCGTTCAGCAGTATTTTAATGTTTACTTCGTTGTCTGAGCAGTCAACACCGCCTACGTTGTCTACGGCGTCAGTGTTAATGCGACCGCCGTTACGAGCATATTCAATACGGCCTAACTGGGTAAAACCGAGGTTGCCGCCCTCGCCCACAACTTTTGCTCGCAGGTCTTTACCGTTAACGCGCAATGCGTCGTTGGCACGGTCGCCTACATCGCTGTCGCTTTCACTTGACGACTTCACATAGGTGCCAATGCCGCCGTTCCAGAACAAGTCGACGTTCAGGGTCAAAATAGCTTTGATTAACTCATTAGGTGTAAACGACTTTTTCTGAGTATTGAACAGCTTTTTCATTTCTGGCGACAGTTCAATCGCTTTTGCACTGCGCAAGAAAATGCCGCCACCCTCAGAAATCAGTGACTTGTCGAAATCTTCCCAAGAAGAGCGTGGCAACTTGAACATGCGCTCGCGTTCGGCATAGGTTTTCGCCGCATTTGGATTCGGGTCTACAAATATATGCATGTGGTTAAATGCTGCAACTAAGCGCGTGTGTTTTGACAACAACATGCCATTACCGAATACGTCACCGGCCATGTCACCTACGCCAACGGCAGTAAAGTCTGTGGTTTGACAATCAATGCCTAGCTCACGGAAGTGGCGCTTCACCGATTCCCACGCACCACGTGCGGTGATGCCCATTTTCTTATGGTCATAACCTACAGAACCACCCGATGCAAAAGCATCTCGCAGCCAGAAGTTATATTCTGCAGAAATACTGTTCGCGATATCTGAGAATGTTGCCGTGCCTTTGTCAGCAGCTACAACCAAATAGGTGTCATCTTCATCATGGCGAACGACATCTTTTGGCGGTACAACTTCGCCGTTTACAATATTGTCCGTAATGTCTAGCAACGCGCGAATAAATGTACGATAGCAAGCCTTACCTTCTTCAAAGAAGGCTTCGCGCTCTTCGGGTAAATGTTTACAGAAGAAACCACCTTTCGCGCCAACCGGCACAATTACAGTGTTTTTTACTTGTTGCGCTTTTACCAAGCCTAGCACTTCAGTACGGAAGTCTTCTCGACGGTCAGACCAACGCAAACCACCTCGCGCAACCTTACCACCACGCAAGTGAACACCTTCAACGCGCGGCGAATAGACGAAAATTTCATATTTCGGCAGTGGTAACGGCATTTCTGGAATCATTTCTGGCATAAACTTCACAGAAATATATGGTTTTTCATTGCCAGCTTGGTCTTGTTGGAAAAAGTTGGTGCGCAAAGCCGCCAAAATCAACTCAACATAACGACGAATAATACGGTCGTCATCTAGGTTCGCAACATTCTCAAGTTCTGAGTTAATGCGGGCTTCAAGTGCTTCAATTTTCTTCTCGCGACTTTTTTCTTTCGGGTCGAATTTTGAGTAGAACAATTTAACAATAAGTTTGGCAATTAACGGGTACTTGCTAAAGGTGCTTTCAATGTATGCTTGGCTAAATGTGGTACCAATTTGACGCATGTATTTTGCAAACATACGTAAAATAATTACTTGGCGGCCCGTTAAGCCAGCGCTTAATACTAAGCGGTTGAAACCGTCGTCTTCGTAATGACCGTCCCACACTTTCGCAAAAGCGTTTTGGAACACGTCGCGGCTAGCTTCTAAATCTAGCTTGACGTTGCTGTGCAACATTTGGAAATCGAGAATCCAGAACACATCGCCGTCTGTTGTTTTAATTTGGTATGGGCTTTCACCAATAATACGCAAACCAAAGTTTTCCAACATTGGCAACACGTCAGACAAATGAATTGGTTCGTCTTTATGGAATAATTTCAGACGAATTTTCTTACTGGTTTCATTTTCTTCACGCGAACGGTAGAACAACATGCCAAGCTTGTGATCATCGTCAAGTGCTTCAATTTGTTGTATATCCGCAATAGCAACCGACGGTAGAATTTCTTCTTTGTAAGCACGCGGAAACGCATTCGAGTAACGCTTATTCAGGGCATTGGCTTTGGCTTCGCCAAAGGTGCTGCTTAGAATGCGTTCAAAGTTATCTTCCCATGTACGGGCGGCTTCAATGAGGTTTTGCTCTAATTCTTTCACGTCAATGTCCTGTACGTGTTCGCCAATGCGCACGGTGTAATGGGTGCGAGCTAGCGACGACTCTGAAAAATAGGTGGTGAAATCTACATCGGCTTTGCTATGAAGCGTATTCGCCAAAATTTGCTGGGTACGCTGACGCAGTAATGTGTTGTAGCGCTCTTTAGGCACGTACACCATACATGATGCAAAACGACCAAATATGTCGCGGCGAACGAATACGCGCGTCATATCGCGCTCTTGCATTTGCAATACGCCCAAGCCAACTTCAAGTAAGTCGTCTTCGTTTGCTTGAACAATTTCATCACGTGGGTAGGTTTCTAAAATATTCAACAATGCTTTTGCGGCGTGCGAATTCGACGCAAAGCCCGACGCTTCCATCACGCGTTTAATTTTATCGCCCACTAATGGCACGTCGCGCGCACTGTTGTTATAAAAGCTGCTTGAATACAAACCAATAAAACGGTCTTCGCCAATCACTTTGCCGTTCTTATCGAAACGCTTAATACCTATATAGTCGCAATACGCTGGACGGTGAACCCGTGATTTTGTATTGGTTTTGGTTAGCAGTAATAAGCTATCGTCAAAGGTTAAATCACGCGCGACTTCTGGCAGTGAAGACACTAAACGCTCTTTGTTATTAGCGCTTTTACGCATTAACCCCAAGCTTGAGTCTGTGACTTGACGAATAACGTAGTCACCTTCAACAGGCTTTAAGTCATAACGACGGTAGCCCATTAACGTAAAGTTGTCTTGGGCTAACCAGCTTAAAAAGTTCTGAGCTTCCTTCAGTGCTTTTTTGTCGCCCGGATAATTAATATCTTTTAGTTCATTCGCAATCGCACTTAAGCGCTCACGCATTGGTAGCCAGTCAGAAACCGACAGATTAATTTCGTCCATTACCGACGCAAGTTCTTTCTTCAATGTAGAAATGGAGTCTTTAGTTGTTTGACGATCAACCTCAATCAAAAACACCGTGTCGACTTCATTGTCTTCTTTGCGGGTACCTGCTTTTAACAACTCAGAAATCTGGTTGTTTTCGTCACGTTTGTGACTAATTGGCAAATGCAGAAGTAAATGCGAGGTAATACCTAAGCGAGACAACGCCATACGAATGGAGTCAACCATGAATGGACTATCCGACTGGATAATCTCAATAATGGTGTGTGCCGACTCCCATCCATGACGGGCTACTTCAGGGTTATAAATTTTGATTAATGCTTTTTCACCTGGCTTATAGTCGTTAAAACTATGCCATAAGCCCATCACTGCGCCATACATATCGCTGTCATTGCGTAACGCCAGATCATCCGGTGAGATGTTGCGAAATAGCCTCATCGCAAAGTCTTTGATTAAATCGGCACGATCGGTGGCTCGCTGCTGAATCAGATCGGCCACCTTTTGCAATACAACGGGAATCTGGCCTTCGCCAAACGCATTCATGATGGTGTCCTTTTTACGTGATAGGTATAACGAAGCGGCGTGTTAATTGGCTACTAACATCACCCTACGAAATAATTGCTATTATTGTCGGACATTTAGGTAGGTTATTCAATGCTTATTATCAGGAAAAACACAGTGTTCAGACCACGAAATTCGGGGCCTGAACATGTTTATGAGAAAGCTTTGCATGAATATTACAAAGGCGCCAAACTTTGGCTGATTTTTTCGTCTAAATCAGGGGCTAAATTTGGCATTTGCTGCAGCTGACGTAACTGCGCTTCAAGCAACGTTTGACGTTTAGCATCAAAGCGGCGCCATTGCGTTAACGGCGTTACAAGACGCGCTGCAACCTGTGGGTTTTTGTCGTTGAGGTAGGCAATCATATCCGCCATTAACGCATACCCTGCCCCGTCTTCACGATGAAACTGGGTTACATTACGCCCAAACGTGGCCCATAGCGCATACACGCGATTCGGGTTGTCACGATTAAAACGCGAATGATTATGCAATTGCGTGACTATTTCAACAACATCGGCGTGCGGCGCACTCGCTTGAATAGCAAACCACTTATCTAACACCAATGGGGTGTCGTACCACTGGTGTTCAAACGCCCGAAGTAATTGTTCCTGACACGGTAGTCGCAAATGCACCGCGGTTTGCAATGCTGATTGCTGGGCCGTCATGTTATCGGCTTTTGCATAGTACTTTGCAACAACATCGCTATATTTATCAGGCATATGCAGTGCTAGGTAGTAGAGTACTGTGTGCTGCAAACTGCGCTGCGCAATGGCATTTCCGGTTAAGGTATAAGGCGCATCAGCGCTAGCCGCGTAGCCTTGCCAGAGGCCCTCAAATTCAGCAAACAGATGTTCTGCCAGCTGTTGCCGTAACTGATGAACCGCCGTAGAAATGTGGGCTAGCGGTATGTCGCGCGGATAATACTCCGCAATTTCTTCAACGGTTGGTGGTGTTAGTACTTGAGCCTTCAGGGCACTGTCCATAGAGCTGGCGACAAACTGTTGCAGCGCCTGCGCAACTTCTTGGGGTAATACCAAGGCCTGCTGAGAAGCCACTGCGCTGCGAATAAGTTGCGTAAAAATTTGCTGTGCAGCCTCCCAACGCGTGACTTCTTGCTCTGCGGAACCTAGCAGTACCACTTGGTCACTGAAGCTTTGGGCAAAATTAAGCTTAATCGGTGCGCCAAAGTTTTCATTCAACGCCACAACCGGTTCGGCCGTGATATTGTCAAAGATCAATTGGGCTGTTTCAGTTGTCAATTCAAAAAGTAAGCTACCAGACTCATGGGCGCGCACCGCGCCAGCTGATTGCCGGTCAGTACTGGCTGAAGTCACTGCAAGACGTTGCCCATTTTTACCGTATAAACTCAGTAACATGGGAATGTGAACGGCCTGTTTCTCCGTCTGGCCAGGGGTTTCTGGCGTATATTGGGAAAAACTAAGGGTTAAGCGCTGCTGGTTCAGATCATAATGTTGCGTCACCTCGACAATGGGCGTGCCAGCCTGGCTATACCAGCGCTTAAACACCGATAAATCAGCTTGATTTGCGTCCGCCATAGCCGCGACAAAATCATCGCAGGTTACGGCCTGGCCATCGTGGCGTTCAATATAAAGCCGCATACCGGCTTGAAAGCCCTGTTCGCCGAGTATGGTATGCAACATGCGAATGACTTCTGCACCTTTGTTGTATACCGTCACCGTATAGAAGTTATTCATTTCGACCACTTTGTCGGGCCGTATCGGGTGCGCCATGGGGCTCGCATCTTCATTGAATTGATGCGTGCGTATAATACGAATTGCATCAATGCGGTTCACAGCACGAGAACCTAAGTCAGAGCTAAACTCTTGATCGCGAAATACCGTTAAACCTTCTTTCAAACTCAGCTGAAACCAATCACGACAAGTAATGCGATTGCCTGTCCAGTTATGAAAGTATTCGTGCCCTATTACTGACTCAACGTTGAGAAAGTCTTGGTCGGTTGCGGTTTTAGCGTCAGCCAACACATAACGCGAATTAAAAACATTCAGGCCCTTGTTTTCCATGGCGCCCATGTTGAAGAAATCGACCGCGACAACCATATAAATATCTAAGTCGTACTCAAGGCCAAAGCGCTCTTCGTCCCAACGCATGGAGTTCTTGAGCGATGTCATGGCAAATTCAGCACGGCTTAAATTGCCTTTGTCGACAAACAACTGCAATTGTACGACACGGCCGCTACGGGTAACGAATTCATCGTTAAGTACGTCGAAGTCGCCGGCAACGAGCGCAAATAGATACGCAGGTTTTGGGTGTGGGTCGTGCCATGTCACCCAATGGGTACCGTTACCATTGTTTCCTCGCGCAACGGCGTTGCCGTTACTCAACAAATAGGGAAATAGCCCTGCATCACCAACCACCGTCGTGGTAAATTCAGCCAAAATATCCGGCCGATCTAAGTAATAGGTAATGCGCCGAAACCCTTCAGCTTCGCATTGCGTGCAAAACGCCCCGCCTGACTTATAAAGTCCTTCAAGGGCCTGATTAGCCGCTGGGTTGATCTGGGTTTCTATGGTTAGTTCAAAAGGCTCGTTCGGCACGGTTAATTGCAGTGATTTTTGATCAATGTGAACATCATCACGTGCAACCTGCTCGCCATTTAAAGCAATTTGAATAAGCTCAAGGTTTTCCCCGTGAAGCACCAAGCTATTGGAACTCCCCACAGGGGTGATCTGCATGGTGTTGTGCACACGTGTTGCGGTTTCATGAAGGTGAAAGGTTAAATCGACGGTTTTGATAAGGAATTCCGGAGCGCGATAGTCGCTCCGGAAACTTGCTGATTTTACTGACATATCAACCTATAAGTTAAGCTTGTTGGCGTTCTGGTAAGCGTAGAATACGTATGCCGGTGTAGGCATAAAACAGTGCCATTAACGGTGTTATCCAATTGAAGAAAGCGAACGGCGCATAAATCCAAGGGCTTACACCTAAGGCTCCCATCATAAAGGCACCACAGGTATTCCACGGAATTAACGCTGAAGTTAAAGTTGCACTATCTTCTAATGTACGTGAAAGCAGGCGCGGGTCTAACCCGCGACGCTCAAACTCTTCACGGTACATGCGCCCTGGTAAGACAATGGCCATGTACTGATCGGCGGTTAGTACATTGGCCCCGAAACAAGTAAATAAAGTTGCTGCAATTAAGCTGCCTAACGACTTCACGTAGCCTAAAACGCCGGCAATTAAGCGCTGCAATAGGCCTAGTTTTTCCATAATCGCGCCGAATGTCATGGCACTTAAAATTAGCCACACGGTGTTGAGCATGCTTGACATGCCGCCGCCACTTAACAAGTCATCTAAATCTGCTGAGCCTGTTTCAATTGCAACACCGTCAGTCAGTGCGCCCCAAACTACCTTTAACGTAGCAATGGCGCCAGCGTCTCCACCTGCTAACTTTGTAATCATGTCGGGTTGAAAAATAACAGCCCATACACCGCCTAACAATGCGCCAAAAAATACCGTTGGCAGCGCTGGTTTGCGGGTTGCTGCTAAATAAAGTAAAACTAGCAACGGCACTAACATTAGCCAGCCGATATTAAAGGTATTGCGCAGCTCAAGTTGCATTTTTTCAAGCTGTAATACGCTAACAGCACCGTCAGCGTTAAAGCCTAAAATGACAAAAATAATCAGGGTGATAACAAACGCCGGCACGGCGGTATAAGCCATGTAGCGAATATGCGAGAACAGTTCAGAACCAGCAACAGCTGGTGCCAAGTTGGTGGTATCGCTTAATGGCGACATTTTGTCACCAAAATAGGCGCCTGAAACAACCGCACCGGCCGTAATGGCTGGCGACAAGTCCATGCCTACCGCAACGCCCATTAATGCAACACCTATGGTGGCAGCTGTTGTCCAAGAGCTGCCGATAGCAAGCGAAATAATGGCGCAAATAAGCGCAGTCGCGGCATAGAACCAACTTGGATTAAGCAACTCTAGGCCGAAGTAAATCATACTCGGCACCGTACCTGCTAATAACCAGGTACCAATCAGAGAGCCTACAGCGAGAATAATCAATAAAGCGCCAAGCGCAACCGAAATGCCCTCTTTAATGCCGTCTTCAATTTGTTCCCAACTAAAACGATTATAAAAACCAATGGCTATGGCAACGCCAGCTGCTATCCATAATGCGATTTGGTTGGGCCCATATGACGAGTCTTCGCCAAATAAATAAACCGACAATGCCAACATGGCAATAAGCGCTAATAAAGGCAGTGAGGCTTGTAAAATACTGGGGCTGCGTTGTTCGACAGCTTTATTGTTTTGCATAAAAATTCTCTAACCCAAGAAATAAAATCTAATTATTTTTATAATAATTTTAATGATAAAAAAGCCGCATAAAGCGGCTTTTTCGTCACGATATGTCGCAGTTTAATTCATTGCGAGCTTCTGCGCATCAATCATTGCGAAGCTTAGCGCCATGGTTTCTGTCAAATATGGGTCCATGACATCAATATCCGCTGGAATATCTTCCACCGATTCAACAGGTTCAAGCCCTAAGCGCTTTAACCGTTCGTTTGCACGGGCTAATTTTTTGGCTTCTTCTTCAGCTTGTTCAGCTTTGCGTTCATCAAGCACCAAACTCACCCAAGTGCGATCTTTTTCCTGCTGGTATTCAGCAATATCCTCAAACACGTATTTGAACTCAGGGTTGTCATTGATACGTTTATTAAGGGTGGCTTGCCATTGCTCGAAGTTTTCAACAGCCACGGTGCTCACCGGCTCATATTTGGCAGCCGGTAATTGGTCCCACGGTAATGCGTTGTCTTGGCTACTTTCACCGAACTCTTCGGCGTCAATAACCGACGGCATGACTAAGTCAGGGCTAACACCGCGTAATTGCGTACTACCGCCATTGATACGGTAAAACTTGGCAATGGTGAACTGTACGCTACCCAAGGCGTTGTCATAGTTGTCAAATGGATACATTTGTAACGCCCGGTGGTGTTGAACAGTACCTTTGCCGTAAGTGTTTTCACCAACAACAACAGCGCGTTGGTAGTCTTGCATAGCTGCAGCAAAAATTTCTGAGGCTGACGCGCTATACCGGTCAACCATAATCACTAAAGGCCCTTCGTAATGAAGCTTGCCGTCGCGATCGCCATTGATATCACGGCGTTTACGGTGATCTAAAATTTGTACCACTGGGCCTTTATCAATAAACAAGCCGGTTAACGAAATGGCTTCCGATAATGACCCGCCGCCATTGCCACGAAGGTCAATGACAATACCTTCAACGTCAGCTTGTTTGGCTTCGTCGATTAGTTTTTGCGTGTCTTCGGTAAGGCCATTGTAAAAACCAGGAATATTAATAACCCCTAATTTACGCCCTGCATAAGTACCTTCTTTAGGCGACTCAATTTCTAATTTAGCGGCGCGATCTTCCAACTTAACTTTATCGCGTACAATGGCAATCTCTTTCGGAGTTGCGCCGGCGCTCTGGTTTGCTTTTAAAACTTGCAACCGCACGGTTGACCCTTTTGGCCCTTTGATCAGCTCAACCACGTCGTCTAATCGCCAACCCACAATATCAACAAAATCATCTTCGCCTTGTGCGACGCCAACAATTTTATCGTCCACTGCTAAGCTACCGTTTTTATCAGCAGGGCCGCCCGGTACCAAGCTGCGAATTACGGTGTAGTCGTAATCGGCTTGCAATACCGCACCAATTCCCTCAAGCGATAGATTCATGTTTTGTTCAAAACGCTCAGCATTAGCCGGTGAAAGGTAGCTAGTGTGTGCTTCAACGCTGCGCGCAAATGCGTTCATCACGGTTTGAAATACATCTTCGCTATTGGTTTGCGTGAGGCGTTTCAGCGTGCTGTTGTAACGTTTCCCTAAGGTTTCAACCACTTCAGGCCACGTTTTTCCGGTCATGGTTAAATTCAAGGCATCGTACTTCACCCGTTGCCGCCATAGCTCATCAAGCTCAGCTTGATTTTCAGCCCAAGGCTTGTCTTCACGCTGAAAGTAATATTTGTCGTCGGGTTTGCTAAAGTCGAACGGCTGCTCTTCATCCAGTAATGAAAGCGCGTAGGTGTAGCGTTCAAAACGGCGTTGTAACGACTTGTCATACAGCGAATAGGCGGCGTTGAGCTTGCCAGTTAAAATCATATCGTCAAAAAGCTCACGATATTCAGAGGCTTGCTCAATATCCTGTTGCAACAAGAACATCTTGTTGTAATCCAACATTTCTAAATACCGCTCAAGAATTTGCGCAGATAACGCATTATCAAGCTGCATTTGTTTGAAATGATCTCGTGTGAAAAATCGAGCGACGCGCCCGCTTGCTACACCGTGTTGCTCTTGCGGTTGCAACTCAGGTAGCTCCTCGGGAGTGTGCGCTGGTGGAATAGCAACAGCAGTAGCACTTAACCCAAGAGCTACCGATACTGCTAACGCAAATTTAGACATCGCTCGCTTCGTCATACTTCACTACTCCTATTTCGTGACAAACACTGCGCTTACCTTCACTTTGACCGTTAAACCATTTTGAAGTTGCACATGAATATCATCACGATCAATTTCTGTAATTTGACCGGCTACTGGAAGTTTGCCAGCCTTTACTTGCACTTGCTGCCCAACCTGTAATTGTTCGTGCTTCACTGCCTTTAATTGCGCGACAGGTTTAGCTGCTTTTGCTTGCCCTGATTGCGCAGACCGCTTGGCTGGGCTTTTTGCTCGGGCTTTACGAGCTGCCGCTGCATTTGATTTTGGCTTATCATTCGCCGCAGCTTGCTTGTTTGCAGCTTGCTCGGCTTTACGCTTGGTTGCTGCACGCTCGGCCGCAGCTGCTTTTGACTCGGCCAGCGCTTGTTCAGCATGTTGTTGGTGATCTTCTTCAATCATACCGGCTTCGGCACCATCAAGATCAACACGTACAGCACCTACTTTAACCGCACGCAAATAGCGCCAACTATTGGTGTAATGGCGTAACGCCGTACGAATACGCGTTTTACTTACGGTTTCGTCATTGGCTAAGCGCTCTGCTAATTCTTCAAAAATACCAATTTTTAATGGTTTCGCATCGCCCTCCAGTGAAAAACACTCTGGAAATTTCTCAGCTAAATACGCTATTACTTCTTTGGTATTCGTTAACTTTTTAACGTCAGTCGTCATCTTCATTAAATTCCTGCTGACGCACGTCAGCTAATTGATCCATGATATAGGCTTGCATTTCATCGCTATCGAGAGCTAATAACTCAGGGTTTTCTATCCACTCAAATAACGTTCGTCGTACTACTTCTTCAAGTTGCTCCATCGTGTCGTCAGGTTCACTGTAATCGACAATATAGTGCAACATTTCATTCATTTGGTCGGTTGCTGTTTCTTCTTCACCTTCAAAAAAGGCCATATCCACGTAACTGACTAAATAGGCATAAATATCAAAATCACTGTACATAATGAATCAGTAACCTATGCCGGCCAGTTTAGCGTTTCAATAAATCGCCCTAACTGGGTTAAGCCCTGCGCGTCAGCTTCGCTGAAACGCCCAACGCTTGGACTATCTAAGTCAAATACACCCACCACCTCATTGTTAACAATCAGAGGCACCACAACTTCAGAGTTTGACGCGGCGTCACAAGCGATATGGCCAGCGAATTCATGCACGTCGACCACCCGCTGAGTTTCACGGGTGGCGGCTGCGGCGCCGCAAACCCCTTTACCAAAGGCAATACGCAAACAGGCAACCTTGCCTTGAAAAGGCCCCAAAACCAAAGTTTCGGGTTCACGAGTTAGGTAAAAACCAACCCAGTTTACGTCTGATAAAGTGTCATAAACTAAAGCTGACAGATTACTTAAATTAGCAATTAAGTCTGGCTCGCCGGCGGTAATTGCCTTCGCTTGTTCAAGCAGTAAGTTATAATCTGTACTAGTCATAAATGGCTACGAATTCGCCTCATGGGATTGATTTAAGGAAAAGCTAGCAATGGTTTGCTCGCCTTTGATGTCGGCTTTCATTGCCCGCTTAGTACGGGTAACTAATTGGCCATCAGCGCCAATGCGGAAGGCTTCTTCAGACGGGCGATATTTGGCTTGGTAGGCCATGACTAACTGAATACAGTGTTCGCGCTGTTCATCAGATAGCGTCACGCCGTCAGGCCACTTTCCAAGCTCAACAGCTTGAAGGAGTCGCTCAAAAGTTTCGGGGGTAATTGATGAAACCAAATCATTAAACTGCATTTATTACGGCTTCCTTTTAATCATAACTAACCGAACGCGATTAACAATAAACCAAATCACCCCAACAATCATCAAGCCGTAGGCGGTATTCGCTTGCCAGCTATTTGGTAATGGTTGCTGAATGAAGTAATAAGTAAATGCAGCAATCGCAATAAGTAAGGCGAGCATTGACTGACCGACAACTTTTTCGCGTTTAGCCATCATGACACGCCGCCATTCACGATCGCGTTCTTCCGGCGATAACCCGGTTAACTTAAAATCGCAATGTGGGCAGTTGGTTGCTTTGTCAGACACCCGCTTAGAGCACGAAGGGCATTGAATAAGCGCCATGTAAACCTCGGTTACGTCACAGTTGAATAGGCAATATAAGGGATCTGGCCGGAAATTCAAGCTGTGTAAGGGTTATATAAAAAACAAACCCGCCGAAGCGGGCTTGTTCGATGAGCTATTAGCTTAATCTTTGGCGCTTTTTTCTCTTTGTTCAGCGTCAAAATCTTGCCAGTAAGCTTTCACGGTATCTTTCATTTCACGTCGTAACAACACAATACCGAGTAAGTTTGGTAGCGTCATGAGCACAATGGCCACATAAGACAACGTCCATACTAGCGTGGTGTCTGCAAACGAAGCGACAAAGAAACCGGCAACGTAAATAATCCGATATGGCATAACGCCACGTTGGCCAACCAAATAAACGACGGCACGGTCGCCATAATAGGACCAAGCAATTGCCGTCGAGAAGGCAAACAACATTAAGCTAATCGGAATAATGTACTCACCTGGTTGCCCCAAAAAGCCCATACTAAATGCTTTCGCGGTTAATGCAGCTGAATGTAATAACGAGTCACCGACAATAACAATGTCTTCTTTTTTCAGTTGACCCTTTTCAATACGCAGTACACCTGTGTATGGGTCTTCGCCGGCTACAATAAAGCGCACGTTTTCGGCAACAGAACGAGCATGCAACATAGTGTAACCATTACTAACAGCCTGGCCATCGCGCACCGTAATGGTGCCGGTGAATTTCTCGATGGTGTTTTGCTCGGTGCCATTTAAGTAATGGTACAGCGCTTCACGGTCAGCTTCGTTTGCGTCTGAGTAATTACCTGAAACAATCTCAAGATCTGTTCGCGAGAAGGTGTTTTCGTGCTTCTGTGACCACACACCAGACGACAAAATAACCAAACCGGTTAAGGTACAGATAATAATGGTGTCGATGAATGGTTCAAGAATTGACACCATACCTTCAGATACCGGCTCATCAGCACGCGCTGAGGCATGAGCAATGGGTGCTGAACCCTGCCCGGCTTCGTTTGAGAACAAGCCGCGGTTAACACCACGATTAAACGCGTACGCAAAGGTTGCACCTAAGAAACCACCAGTGGCTGCAGAACCAGTGAAAGCGTCAGTAAAAATAGCCGCAAATGACGGGCCAATTTGCTCAAGGTTATATAAAATAACACTTAACGAGCCAAGCACGTACAGCACACCCATAATAGGTACAATTTTTGATGTTACCGCTGCAATGCGCGTAATGCCGCCAATAATGACCAAAGCTAACAAGATAGACAGCACACCACCGACAATCATTGGCTCAAAACCAAAGCTCATCTCCATACTCTGCGCAATGTTATTGATTTGCGGCATATTACCCGTGCCAAACGAGCTGATAATAGTGGCGATGGCAAAAATAACCGCCAACCACTTCATGTTTAAGCGGCGGTCCATGTAGTACATAGGGCCACCGGCCATAGTGCCATCTTCGGTTTGCACACGATATTTATGCGACAAGGTGACTTCCACAAACTTGGTCGTCATACCCAAGAATGCCGTAATCCACATCCAAAATAGCGCGGCAGGGCCACCGAGGAATATCGCTAATGCAACACCACCAATGTTACCCGTACCGACGGTACCAGAGAGCGCAGTTGATAACGCTTGAAAATGGCTGGTATCGCCTTGGGCGCCCTTCTTGGTGAATTTACCGGTGACGACTTTCCAAGCATGGCCGAAAAATCGAATTTGCGGAAAGCCAAGATAGAGCGTGAAGAAAACACCCACACCCAACAGAATATATGGGAAATAAGCTGCCGAGCCTAAATAGCTATCGAGCAGCAATAAAAAGTTGTTGATCGCTTCCAAGGTGTCCCCCTTGTGGAATTATTATTGTTGTTGTTGTTCGCATTTAACCTAGCTTGCGCAGCTTAACTGCGCAAGCTATTTGCGATACCGTAAATTGCGCTTAGCACATCAGCGCCGAATTGTTGACTACGATTTGCCGACCAACCAAAGTCGACGTCTGGCAAGTTGGCATTATCTTTGAACGGCATTTCTAAAGTAAATGCTAAACAGTTAAAACGCTCGCTGACTGCGTTGCTTGCCACGGTTAAATTTGCCTCGCCAGGCTTATCAACCTCATAACCGTATTCCACCTGAAATTCTGGCGTAATTGACAATAAAATCTGTTTGAACTTTTCACCAACTTGGTGCATTTCATCATTGTAACTAGGCACGCCCTCACAACCAGCTAAGAAATTGTAAGGCAAAGCTTCGTCACCGTGTACGTCAAGATAAAAGTCGACGCCAGTTTCTTGCATGGCATTCAGCACATAATATACTTCAGGGCTTTTTTCTAAGCTCGGTTCAGCCCACTCACGGTTTAGGTTTACCCCCACCGCGTTAGTACGCAAATGGCCACGCACACTGCCATCTGGGTTCATGTTTGGAACAACATAAAACACGTTATTTTCTAGCAGCTTGCGTGCTGTACCGTCTTCATCGTCAAGTAAGCGGCTAAGCATGCCTTCAATAAACCACTCGGCCATTGACTCGCCTGGGTGCTGACGCGCAGTAACCCAAATTTTGTTTTTCTGCTCATCCGGCTCGCCAATCACTAATAAGTTCATGTCACGACCATCTAGGGTTGGCCCTAACAATACATGTTGGCATTCAATAGACTGCTGCGCCCATTGAATTAAGTCTTGATGGCGCTCATACGAGTACGGCGTGAAATAGGCGTAGTATACGCTTTCTTGGTCTGGAGAATGACGAATGATCAGCTCTTTGCCATTATATTCAGTCGGCACACGAAACCAGTTTTCGCGGTCATAAGAAGCAAGCGCTGAATAGTCTTTCCAGCCATCAGGATAGGCAGATTGGCCGGCATTAGTAATCTTCATAACGTGCTCAACACCCGGCTCGCCATAAAGCTTAAAATGAAACCACTGGTAAAAATCAGATTGGTTGTCGTTACGAATGGCCAATTGAATATTATCGGCATTATTGGCTTCAATGACTTCAATGTTACCGCTGTCAAATTGGGCAGTAATAAACATGAAAGCTCCTTGTTTTTATATATTTTTTATAGAATACGGGAAAAACAAAAGCGCCTAAGAAGGCGCTTTGTTAATGCAGAATTACTTCGGCAGATTCAATAACTGCTGCCCTGCCATTTGTTCAGCAACACGAATCACCTGGCAGCTATAACCAAATTCGTTGTCATACCAAACATAAAGCACAGCACGGTCTTCATCAACAATGGTTGCTTGCGAGTCAACAACGCCAGCATAACGAGAACCCACTAAGTCAGTTGAAACAATTTCAGTTGACGCAGTAAAATCGATTTGCGCTTGTAACTCAGAGTGCAAGGCACGATCTTTCAAGAAGTCATTTAAGCCTTCTTTGCTGGTTGTTTTGTTTAAGTTCAGGTTCATAATCGCCATAGAAACGTTTGGCGTCGGAACCCGAATCGCATTACCGGTAAGTTTACCCGCCAGCTCAGGAAGTGCTTTCGCCACAGCTTTTGCCGCACCTGTTGAGGTTAGTACCATGTTTAATGGCGCTGAACGGCCGCGACGCTCGGCTTTGTGATAGTTATCGATCAAGTTTTGATCGTTAGTGTACGAGTGCACGGTTTCAACGTGACCATTACGAATACCGAATTCGTCGTTAATCACTTTTAGTACCGGAGTAATAGCATTGGTGGTACAGCTGGCCGCACTCACAATGAAGTCTTCCGGCAGAATATCTGTGTGGTTTACACCGTAAACGATATTCTTGATGTCGCCTTTTGACGGCGCAGTTAACAATACTTTTTTCACACCTTTCGATTTAAGGTGTAAACCTAAGCCCGCTTCGTCTTTCCAAATACCCGTGTTGTCGATAACAATCGCATCGTTAATGCCGTATTGCGTGTAATCAACTTGGTCTGGGCCATCTGAATAAATGACTTTAATGCTGGTCCCGTTGGCTTTAATTGCCGAATTCTCGTGGTCAATTGTAATTGAGCCATTAAACGGCCCATGAATTGAGTCACGACGTAACAAACTTGCACGTTTTTCAAGGTCGCCATCGCGCCCGCCACGAACCACAATGGCACGCAAACGCATTTTGTTGTTGCTACCGTTACGCTCAATCAGTAAACGTGCTAACAAGCGACCGATACGGCCAAAACCATAAAGTACGATGTCTTGCGGAGCAATTTCATCAGCTTTGTCGACGATATCAACTAATTCACGCTGCAAGTAGGTTTCAATGCTGTCGCCTTTGCCCGCGTCTTTGTGCAAGTAATTAAATGCCAATTTGCCAAGGTCAACGCGTGCTGGCGCTAATTTCATTTTGCTCAGCGCTTCAATAAACGGGAAGCTTTCACGTAAACGTAATTTCACACCTTCATGGCGACGAATCAGGCGATGCGCCTTAATGATGTTGATGGTATCGACATTCAACAGTGAGCGTCCATAAACCAAAATTTCTACACCATAGTTGCGATACAAACGACCAATAATTGGCTGCATCATTTCGGCGTATTCTTGGCGCTCCTGCCAACTCGCTAAGGTTATATCCTGTTGCTGATCACTCATGAGGTTACCTTTATGTTACGTAAATTTAACGGTTGCATGAAAATTGGCGGGTATTGTACTTAATTACGCTGCCAAGCGCTAGATTGACTGTAACTGTGCTCTGTGCATGGTATAATTTGCGCAAATTAATCGAGGAGTAAGATCATGTTACGGCGTACAAAAATAGTTACCACCCTTGGCCCTGCTACCGACGATCCGAAAGTGTTAGAGGCACTTATTCAAGCCGGCGCAAACGTGGTTCGTTTAAACTTTTCACATGGTACAGCCGATGATCACAAGCAACGTGCAACACAAGTGCGCGAAATCGCCGCTCGTTTAGGCATTCACGTAGCGGTACTTGGCGACTTACAAGGTCCGAAAATTCGTATTGCGAAGTTTGAGAGCGGCGCTATTACCCTAGATATTGGCGACGTGTTTGTGCTTGATGCGCAGCTAGACAAAAACGCCGGCAACCAACAACGGGTTGGTATTGACTATAAAGAGCTTCCTGAAGATGTGAGCGAAGGCGATATTTTGCTGCTTGACGATGGTCGTGTTCGGCTCAAGGTTGAAGACGTTTCAGGCGCACAAATAACCACCACGGTTACCGTGGGCGGCAAATTATCAAACAACAAGGGTATCAACCGTTTAGGCGGCGGCCTTTCTGCAGCTGCACTAACTGAAAAAGACTACCAAGACATCGTGACTGCCGCAGAAATTGGCGTCGATTATTTAGCCGTAAGCTTCCCTCGAAGCGGCACCGATATTCACGAAGCGCGACGTTTACTACGCGCTGCTGGTGGCCGCGGCTCGCTATGTGCGAAAATTGAGCGTGCGGAAGCCGTTGCTACCGATGCAGCACTTGACGACATTATTCGTGCTTCCGATGCTGTCATGGTGGCCCGTGGTGATTTAGGTGTAGAAATTGGTGATGCGCAGCTAGTAGGTAAGCAAAAACGAATTATTGAGCGTGCCCGTCAATGCAACAAAGTGGTGATCACGGCAACTCAAATGATGGAATCTATGATTGAAAGCCCAATGCCAACGCGCGCTGAGGTCATGGACGTTGCAAACGCCGTGCTTGATGGCACCGATGCTGTAATGTTATCGGCAGAAACGGCTGCTGGTAAACACCCTGTGGCAACCGTAAAAGCCATGGCGGAAATTTGTTTAGGTGCTGAAACGCACCCAAGCGTTACCATTGATAAACATGACCTTGATGAAACTTTCACGTCAATTCAAGAAGCAACGGCTATTACTGCTATGTACGCAGCCACTCATTTGGCCGGCGTAAAAGCTATTATTGCGCTCACCGAGTCGGGCTCTACAGCTAAGTTAATGTCGCGCATTAACACTATTTTGCCAATTTTCTCGTTATCTCGCCATGGTGAAAGCCGAGCGCGCTGTGCGCTTTACCGCGGTGTGTACCCTATTGCTTTTGACTCCACTAAAAGCGAGCCCCATCAGTTGGTGTTTGACGCTATTGAAGAGATAAAACTGCGTGGCCATGTTGTGCCTGGTGACCTGGTTATTCTTACTCATGGCGATGTGATGGAAACCGTTGGCTCAACCAACACCTGCAAAATTATCGAAGTTAAATAAGAAGTAAAAGAAAGTTACACACGGGCTTACTTAGTTAAGCCCGCGTTCTTCAAAGTGCACAGCCAATTCATTGCAGTCTTCAATATATTCATCAAGCTTAGCAACCACACGCTGCCGTTGTTTCGAATTAAGCGACAAATATAGCTTGTAAAACATACTCATCGTTAATTCGCGGTTATGGCGAACACGCTCGGTTAATTCTGGTGAATATAAGTTATTGGATTCATACAACAGTTGATTTAATTGTTGCGGAAATTCGTGCAGGTTACGGCGTTGTTGTAATGCGGCGATAAAAGCTTTATGCCATTGTTCGGTGTAAGCAAGCCAAAGTTCGCTAGTGGGTAATCGTTCTTCATACCATGTTTTTAAGAGCCGATCTTGTAACGGCGTTGCCCGTCGTAGCCAGGTTTGCGCGTTGCTTCGAGAGCGCTTCAATATCTTAGCCTGACGCTCTTCGCTAGACAGCTCACCAAACTCTTCTTGTTCTTCAGCCAGCCGCCTTGCCAATTCGGCTTCAATTTGTGCAACTTGCGCGTCTGACAAGTTCGGTAATAAGGTTAATGCATAGGGCTTGATGCCGTTCAACATGCGCTGCCACGCCACAACAGCAATGTCATAGGTGGCGCTAATATCTTCTTCGGTGAGTGTTTCGGTGGCGATTTTATCACGTAGAATTTGAAGCTGTTCGGCGTAAAAAGGAAGTTCCTTGGTTGCATGCCAGTGGTGTAATTCAGTAATTGCGATATCGACCTGCTGGCGTTGACTCTCATTGAGCTCAACAAACTCGTCAAGCTCCCACTCCACGAACGTATCCGCAAAACGATAGCCGATCTGGGTTGAACAAGCTGTCGCTAGTAGCATAGCCCCAACAACGATTAGCATCCTGGCAAAGCGCATAACCTTCCTTCCTCATCATTCGAACTACGAATTTAGAATAAGTTTCTTGATGCGATCTTTGTAACTGCGACTAACTTTTAGTTCCTTACCATTACGCAAAATCAAATGATATTCACCATTTTGTCGGCTACAAAGCTTCTCGACATGTTCCATGTTAACAATGGCAGAACGATGAATACGTTGAAAACGTTGCGGGTTCAGCTCTTCTTCGAGTTCTTTCATAGTGCGGCGTAGAATGTGAGTTTCATTGCTTGCGTGAATACACATGTAGTCGCCCGCTGCGTCCACCCATTCAATAGAATTAATGGCTACCCGAGTAATTTCACCACTTTCTTTTATCGCGATATGTTCAGGGTAACGCGCCACGCCAACTTCTTCGCCGCTTGCTAAACGCTTCAAAATTGCTTCGCAGTCTTCACCGGTCGCATCAGCTAACAAGTTTAAAATACGCTGTTGCTGAACTTTCTGTTCACGTGCGGCTAAACTTTTTTCAATGCGCTGAATACTTTGCGCCAAGCGCTCGTGATCAACCGGCTTCAAAAGATAGTCAATTGCGCGCACTTCAAAGGCTTTAATGGCGTATTGGTCATATGCAGTCACAAAAACAATTAATGGCATTTTATAACCGTGTGACTGTACTTCACGCAAAAGCTCGAACCCGTTCATGCCCGGCATTTGAATATCGAGAAACACTAAGTCTGGCTTTTCATGACCAATTAACTCAAGCGCTTGTCGTGCGCTTTGGCACTCTTGTAGCACTTCAATTTGCGCAAAATCTTGTAGGCGAACGACTAAACCGCGTCGAGCAAGTGACTCGTCATCGACAACTAAGGTTCGAATTTTCTGGCTCATGTTTATTCAACCTGCTCTAACGGAATGCGAATTTCAATGCGTAATCCACGCGGCTCGTTGTCTGTTAATGTAAAGGAGTAGTTCTTTCCATACAAGGCCTGTAAACGTTCTCGTGTATTGACCAAGCCAACACCACCTTGGGTAGAGAGCGTATCGAGTGGTTTAGAACAGCCCGGACCGTTATCAGACACCTGAATAACAAGATCTTCCCCTAGCCGACGTGCGGAAATGACAATTTCACCGCCCTCTTCTAATTTTGCAATGGCATACTTAATTGAGTTTTCAATTAACGGTTGCAGGAACAAGCTTGGTACCAACGCTTGTTTCACCTCATCGGCAACATCAATAGTTACTTTTAGGCGTTCGTCAAAACGAACTTTCTCAATGTCTAAATACAGTGACAAAGCTTCTAATTCGCGTTCTAAAGGTATTTTCTTAATAGGTTCGTTATCTAAGCTGAAACGAAGAAATAAGCTCAGCTTCGACATCATACGATTCGCTAAGTCGTTTTCTTTCACCAAAATTAAAGTTGAAATAGCGTTTAGGGTATTAAACAAAAAATGCGGATTTAGCTGATAACGCAGCATTTTTAACTGCGCTTGATGTGCCATTGAAGTGGCCATAAGAGCTTTTTGCTTTTCATCTTGCAGCATTTGATAGTATTTAATACCGAAATATAAGCCGCTCCAACTGAGCAATATATAAAACTTAGCAATGGTATTTTTAAAGTAAAACCAGTGGCTGTCAGGGCTAAAGCCAAACTTATAAATTTCCCAATAGGTCGCGTTATCAACCACAGCCCACAATGCAGCGGCAATATAGCTTGCTGCTAACACCACAATAATTAATAGCCAGGGGCTCGCATCCCAAATTCGACGATATAAATAGCGCAATGGCACTGTTAATAAAAAGCCCGCATATGCACCTAATAGCAAAATCAATGCATAAATATCACGCATTTCATGCATTAAAGAGCCAATATAGTGCACTAAGGCATAACCACTCCAGCCGGCTACCTGCAGCACCCAGAAAAAGCGGTTGCGGTCGTCAAGCAGCCCCTGCCAGTGTGACAACCATTTTTTGCGCCAAGATGTTTGCATAAACCGCAAATAGCCTCTCATAAAACCAAGTAATTGTTCTTCATTATACCGATAACTGCACACTAAATAACACGCTTCATCGCAATGCAAGCGCTATATAGCGCGCTGAACTCATGGTAAGCTATTTTTCAAACGCTAACGATGAAGTCACGGGGTTGTCTATGTTGCATTATCAAGTTCAGGTACATGATGCCAATGCACATGTTTTCGCTGTAATCATTGAAATACCTGTTACGCAGGCCGATCAAGAGCTCACACTAAGCCTTCCCGCCTGGATTCCCGGTAGTTACATGATTCGTGACTTTGCGAAAAATATCACCGCATTACGTGCAACAATGAACGGTGTTGCGGTAGCCATACAACATCACGACAAACAAACTTGGACGCTCACCGCTCCTCGTGTTGGCATGCTGATAGTCAGCTATGAAGTGTATGCGTTTGATTTAAGTGTGCGAAGCGCATATTTGGATCAATTCTGGGGCTTCTTTAATCACTCAAGTTTATGCCTACAAGTGAAAGAACTCGCGCAAGAGGCCTGTCGAGTCAGCATTGAAGGCCATGACCAATGGCGTATTGCCACCGGCATGAAACGCGTCAGCGGTAAGCATTTTGGCCCCGGTGAGTTTATTGCTGATAGCTATGAAGCGCTGATTGATTACCCAGTTTTAATGGGCATGCTTGATATTCACGAGTTTATCGCTGGTGGTGTTAAGCATGCATTAGTGTTCGCGGGCCGGCATTACGGTGACGTTGACAGAATTTGTAGCGATTTAGCGGCTATTTGCGAGCACCAAATTGAAATGTTTGGTCAGCAACCGCCGTTTTCCGAATACCTCTTTCTTACCATGGTTGTCGGCAAGGGCTTTGGCGGCCTTGAGCACAGAAACTCAACCGCACTGGTGTGCAGTCGTAAAGACCTGATATTGCCCGGCAAGCGCGTGATTGATAATGATTACCGTACGTTTTTAAGCTTGTGTAGCCATGAGTATTTTCACAGTTGGAACATAAAAACCTTAAAACCTAAAACTTTTATTCCATACCGTTTAAATCAAGAGCATTACACCGAGCAACTGTGGTTTTATGAAGGCGTAACCTCGTATTTCGACGACTATGTGTTGCATCAAACGGGTCTAATTGATGCCAACGCTTACTTGGCCTTAATTGGTGAAACTATGGCGCGAGTGCAACGCGGCGTCGGTACCGATAGACAGACCGTTACCGAATCAAGCTTTCACGCCTGGACAAAGTTCTACAAACAAGACGAAAACTCACCGAATACCATTGTTAGTTACTATGCAAAAGGTGCACTCATCGCGTTATGTTTAGACTTAACTTTGCGTTTGCGCTCAGCGCATCAAGTAACGCTTGCCCAACTCATGCATGATTTGTGGATGCGTTATGGTAAAACCTTGGAAGGTACCGATGATGACACCGTGATTCATTTTGCGCGCGACACCTACCAAATAGATTTGGCGCCATTTTTACATCAGGCACTCTATACCACAGCGCCATTGCCAATAGCGGAGCTATTGCAGCAGTTTGGGGTGAGCATTAAGCGAGAAGCCGCAAGTGATGACAACAGTTTTGGTGGCAAAGCCGCACCGAATAAGTTACCCGTTGCGCTGGGCGCGAAATACAAAGCAAGCGCGCAAGGCCTTGACATGCAAGTGGTGTATGCGGATGAAGCGGCTCAACTAGCGGGTTTGAGCGCTACAGACCGCATTATTGCCATTGACCATTTACAGGTTACCGACACCAACGTGCGTGAAATTTTTGAGCGATACCACCCTGGCGATACGGTGACCATACATGCGTTTCGCCGTGATGAATTGTTAACGCTAACGCTCAACTGGCAAGCGCCTAAATTAAACAATCATATTTTAAGCGTTAGCGATCCGCAGCTGGCACAGGGTTGGTTGCAGCTGGCGAAAAAAACTCAATAGCCAACGCGGGGTCAAGGCGCTCATGGCGCCAATTGATGCGCCAATCGAGATGAGGCCCAGTAACGCGCCCTGTGGCCCCTATTTCGGCTATGCGATCGCCCTGCTGTATTTCATCACCGACTTTAACGTGCAATTTGTGCAAATGAATATAGGTGCTAGTGACGCCATAGCCGTGCTCAATGATTAATGTGCCACCAGAGTAAAACAGATCGTTTTCGGCAAGCACAACCTTGCCTGGCCATGGCGCGAATACTGGGGTACCTGTTGGCGCGGCAATATCTAAACCGAAGTGTGGGTTGCGTGGCGTACCATTAAAAATACGCTGACTGCCGTACACACCACTAATACGCCCAGTAGCTGGCATTTCTATCGGCATTAAAAAGTCCGTACGCGCACTGTTTGCATTGTTACGGGCAGCCCATACTTTAGCTGCTTCTTTACGAGCTCTCGCTTGCTGTTCGGGGTCTGGCGTAACGGTTTTTTGTGGCACACCGTCCACTCTGTCAATTTTGTACTGCCGTGGGGCAATATCAATAACCCGAGTTAACGTTTGGCCATTATTCCCTGTGATAACCAATCGCTGCGGCCCGCTTACATCGCGGCCAAAGCCAAACACCACGTGGCCAGAGTCGGTTATAGGCAACGGGTTACCGTTAAGCTCTGCAGCAACAGCATGTTCTACTTCGCCAATAAGTAACCCGCCGGATACCTGGGCCCCGTTTAAGGTTATTGTCGGTGTTTCGGTACTTACTGGCGCAGCAGCAACCATAAAGCTAGCCACGGCCGCCGTTAGCACACCCAACATGCGTATACGTTGCTTAAGCATAACCAATAGCTCCTTTGCCGACGCCTTCAAACCCAGTTACTTGCACCGCATCATTTGGGTGTTCGCGCTTGATAGCTTGCGCCAAATAATTGGCAATACATTCCACGGTTGAATCGGTTGGAATCGTATAATTTTCTGCCACCGGTACTAAAATTTCAAATAGCCCCTGATCGGCGGTGTAGCTGTAGGCAATGTGAGTTTGCTCAGTAATGCTGATGTTTTGTTGCGCAAATACCGGCGAAAGCTGTAGGTGCGTTAGTGCAACACCATCTTCTTCTGAGCCCAAATAAATGTCTTGCCAGGTTTGCGCCCAATGCTGCTCTAGCTCGGCGTTACGCTCGCCATTCAATGCCACATACAGGCGTGAACGATGCCCGTGGGCTATGCGCTGGCAGTTGCCATCATGCTTTTTTAAACCGTGGGTATAGTGGTAAAACGCCCCAGGAATTTCTTCAGCACGCAGTTGCAACGTTAGCCCCTGCACGTTCTCTGGAAGTTCGCGTTTAATCACTGCACGCAAATAGTCGGTAACGCTTTGCATGGTCACTTGCTGGGCATCAATAAACGCAAAGGCGTCCGCCGGACAAAACAAATGGATTGACCGTTGATTCGGGCGCAAAAAGTCAACCCAGTGGCTATTTCCGTCGTCGTGATGAGTCACACAGGTATACGGATGCTCAGCTGGAACCGCAAGCTTATGGTCAACCGCATCATCAATAATGCGCTTGATTTGCTTTTTAACACGACCAAAATCGAGCACCATGGACTGTTCGTTTAACGAGCCGTCTAAAATAATATCAACGATCCAACTTTCGCCAACCATGCCGCGCTCAGGGCAAAGATAAGAAAAATCGATAACGGTTAAATCGTTCACAAATAACTGCATTGGCGTCTCTAAAAAATTAAATAATTAGCAATAAAATTAAGGGTAAGTATACCACTACCACGCGCTAGGCGATAATTTTGATTAGCACCAACCAGTCATAAATTAGTTTCAAGGCTAACCCTAAAAGCGCAATACCCATGGCCCGATCAATCCAATGGCTAATTGCCCATAAACGATTTAAAAATGGCGGCCAAGTTATTAATGTTGCGAGCAGTAAAAACCATGCGGCGGTCGCTACTGCCATATATATGCCGTAACCCACTTTAATTAATGTGGGCGTGCTTGGAGCTATAACGGTACTAAACAACGCCAGAAAAAACAGCGTGGCTTTCACATTAAGGCCATTGGTTAAGAAGCCAATGCGAAAAGCTTTACTGGCTGGCAAGCTAAGGTGTTCAGCTTGGCTAATACCGACGCCTTGGTTTGCTGGTGCAGCGCTTGGCTGCGCTTGAATGGCTTGCCACCCAAGCCAACCTAAATAACCCGCACCGAGTAATAGTAAACTACCGTAAACCCACTGATAGCGGTGAATAACCAAGGCGACACCAAGTACCGAGTAAGCGACATGCAAAAAAATACCGGTACCAATTCCCAACGCGACCCAGCGCCCAGCATGACGGCCATAGCTAATGCTGTAGCGCGTGGTTACAGCAAAATCGGGGCCAGGGCTTGCCACAGCAAGGAAGTGCAATGTGGCTATGGTTAAAAACTCACCCAAATAAATTGATAAATTTTCCATTCTGATTTACTTTTAGTTAATTAATCGCGTGTTTAAATTAATAAATAACAACGAGATGACGCCCATGGCACAAGATAAAAGCCCTTCACTAAATGCATTACGTGTTTTCGCTGTTGCAGCTCATGCCGATTCTTTTAAGCAAGCGGCCCAGCAACTTGGTGTTTCACAGTCGAATATTACGCGACAAATACAAGCACTTGAAGAGCAATTAGGTACACGATTGTTTCAACGTGATAATCGCGTTCATGCGCTCAGTGCTGCCGGTGAAGTTCTAGCTCCTGACCTATTTCGCATTTTTCGTGAGCTTGATCGGGTTGTTGATCGCGCTCGCTCAGTAGGTGACAGTGAATTAACCACCTTGCGCATAGCGGTGCCGGAAAGCTTTCTACGTTGGTGGCTTAGCCGACGTTTGGCTGAGTTTTACGCTTTATACCCGCATATTCAGGTGCAATTTCAAACCGTTGAATTATTTCCTCAAAGCCACGGCCAAGCGACGTTGTGCCAACAATTGGCCCATGAAGAAATTGATTTGGCCATTCACTACGGTACCCTGCGCGATAAATCGCTGCATAGCGCTGTATTGTACACCCCAACCTATATTCCTGTGGCGCAAACCAGCAGTGAAAAAGCGCTCGCATCGCGATTATGGTGGGTGGATACCCAAGCCCCTTACTGGCGTCAGTTTAAAAAGGCTCAGGCCCATTTAGCGCGTCAATTAACCTTACGTCACGTTAGCAGCTGCAATATCGCCATTGATTTAGCCCACGGCACCGATCATTTGACGCTGATCGACCAGTTGTTTCTTATGCATCCTCAATTACAAAGCTATGTAAAACACACTGAATATCAAGTCAGCCTACCTGAGCCCATGGTGGCAAGCTACAAGCAACGAGCGCGGCAACCATTAGCGCTCGTCGCTTTTCATAAGTGGCTTGATGCGCGGCTTACCAGTGCTTTGGCGGGTAACGCTCAGCCAAGCTAATGCTGTCGCCTGTATGGGTAACGACCCGCGCGTGACGTCGATTTAGCTGGCGTGGGTCTGAAACGCCGCACGAGTGCGCAATAATATTCACGCCATACTCTAAGAATTTATGGTAGTTGGCCACACGAACACTTTTATCGGCGGGGTCTAAGCCGCGCTGCAGGTCTCGGTCGTGGGTGGTGATACCTGTTGGGCAGGTGTTTTTGTTGCACTGCATGGCCTGAATACAGCCCAGAGAAAACATAAAACCACGTGCCGAAACAACAAAATCTGCACCAATGGCTATGGCCCAAGCGACATCTGCAGGGGTGATCATTTTTCCTGATGCAATCACACGAATACGTTCTTTTAGGCCAGCAGCGGAAAGCTTATCAACCAAAATAGGCAAACTTTCTGATAGCTTAAGCCCAACATAGTCCATTAATGGCTGAGGAGCCGAACCGGTGCCGCCATCTGCACTGTCGAGGGTAATAAAATCAGGAGCGCTTTCGTGCCCTCGTGCGTTAATTGTCGAAACTAATTCATCTATCCAGTTCGGTTCACCCATTACAAACTTAATACCTGTGGGCTTGCCAGTGATACGACGCACGCGCTCAATAAAATCAAGTAATTCATCGTTATTGCTTATTTCAGGGTGCCGATTCGGTGATATTGAGTCTTGGCCCACCGGAATACCGCGAATTTCTGCAATTTCTTGGTTTACCTTAACACCTGGCAATATTCCGCCTTTACCCGGTTTTGCGCCTTGGCTAAGTTTAATTTCAAACATCTTTACTTCACGTTTACTGGCAATATCACGTAGTTTGCCCTCGTGTAGCTCACCTGACGGCGTGCGCACACCATACTTGGCTGTGCCCATTTGAAAAACCACATCGCAGCCACCAGCAAGATGATAAGGGCTAAGCCCCCCCTCACCCGTATTCAACCAGCAATTTGCTATTTTCGCGCCTTTTGACAACGCAGTAACCGCGACCGGTGACAGCGCACCATAGCTCATACCTGAAATATGAAAATAGCTAGTGGGTGAATACGGTTCGTCACAATGCGGCCCAATGGTAACCGGTTCAGGTTGGGTCTTTTCTTCTTCTTGATGCGGGTATGCGCTGTTGGCAAAAATAATGGTGCCATTTTTGGTTAAATCGCGCGTTGAACCAAAAGCCAAAGTGCGGTCAGCATTTTTAGCAGCTCGATACACCCAGCTTCGTTGTGCACGATTAAATGGCATCTCTTCACGGTCCATGGCATAAAAATATTGCCGAAAAAACTCACCGAGGTGTTCAAATAGGTACCGAAAACGGCCAATAACTGGGAAGTTTCGGCGTATGGTATGCCGAGTTTGGTGTTTATCCACCACATACATCACGCCAATAGCAAGAACGCCAATAATTAGTGCCAAAATAAACAAGGCAACCAACCATTGTGCAAGCGTCAATAATGTCGACATCCAACCATTCACTTCCATGACTTGTTCCTTTTGCAGTGAAGAGAAACTTATATGTGCTTAAGTGTAGATACAACATATAAAAATCCTTCGACAAGTGCGAGGGTTTTCGTTGGTAAAAAGGAATTGTTCTGCGCGCGAAGAGGCGCACGATGCTAACTAAAACAAGTGTTGATTGAGGTAATACTTAAAGATAATTCGAGGAAGTGGTGCCCGGGGCCGGACTTGAACCGGCACGCTGTTACCAGCGAGGGATTTTAAATCCCTTGTGTCTACCAATTTCACCACCCGGGCACTTCTATAACAAGGCTCAGACTTTCGACTTCATTCTCAATGGAGGCGGGTCCCGGAGTCGAACCGAGATCCACGGATTTGCAATCCGCTGCATAGCCATTCTGCCAACCCGCCATTGAGTTTGGAGCGGGAAACGAGATTCGAACTCGCGACCCCAACCTTGGCAAGGTTGTGCTCTACCACTGAGCTATTCCCGCGTCCAGTGCTTGCGCATTCTACTGTCTATTTCGGCAAGGTCAACGACTTTTTTAACTGAAAGCGTTTGTTTGGCTATTTTTAATCCACTTGGCTTAAATCTGACCAAGCAGCGCGCAAATATTCAACCATCGACCAAACAGTTAGAACAAAGGCAATATACAATATTATTGTTGCTGTGACGACAATAAATGTATTTGCTTCCCAAATTAATCCGCCAATGGCGACCATTTGTGCAATTGTTTTGTATTTGCCAATGTTCGACACCTTCACTTGTTCTTGACGACCAATTTGTGCCATCCATTCGCGCAAGGCTGAAATAACAAGTTCGCGACTAATAATGACCAAGGCAGGAATACTAATCCACCAGCTTGCGTAGTCTTCAACAATGACGACCAAAGATGCCGCAACCATCACCTTATCGGCCACTGGGTCCAAAAACGCCCCGAACTTGGTAAATTGGTTAAATTTCCGCGCCACCCAGCCATCTAGAGCATCTGTAATGCCAGCGATTAAATACACGAAGGCCGCCCAAAAGTGCGCATCGGGCCATGGCTGATAATAAATGATTAGAAAAACCGGAATTAACGCAATTCGAAAGATCGTTAAAATGTTTGGCACATTCCACATCAGGTCTATTTTCCTCTATTCGTCGCGAAATGCGTGATAAATGGTTTCCGCAAGTTCACGACTAATTCCTGGTACGGCAGTAAGTTGGTCAATACTAGCTTGTTTTACCTCCTGTAATCCACCGAGATTTTGCAATAATTTCTGCCGCCGCTTCGCCCCAATGCCAGGAATATCTTCCAAACGTGATGAACGACGCACTTTTGCACGACGTTGCCGATGCCCTGTAATGGCAAAGCGGTGAGACTCATCGCGAATATGTTGCACTAAATGCAAGGCTCCGGCGTCGGCGGCCAACGGAACAGTTTGATGACTACCGGCTAAAATTAAAGTTTCTAAGCCCGGCTTACGCGACTCGCCTTTCGCCACGCCAATGAGTAGTGGCGCACGAACGCCCTGCTCGTCGCCCCAGTCATTAAAGTAAGCCTCGGCTTGCGCCAACTGGCCTTTACCGCCGTCAATAAATAAGATGTCGGGTATAGCGGCTTTTCCTTCGTCGCTCAACAAAGCAGCGTCAAATCGACGCTGCAATGCCTGCGCCATGGCGGCGTAGTCGTCGCCAGGAGTTATGCCTTTAATGTTGAAGCGGCGATAATCTGACTTTTTCGGCCCCTGGCGATCAAACACCACACACGAGGCTACAGTTTCTTGGCCCATGGTATGGCTTATATCGAAGCATTCCATACGCTGCACGGGCTTTTCTAGGTCGAGCACTTGTTCTAGCTCGCTCAGGCGCAACAACATGGTATTTTCTTGATTCAGTTTGCTTTCTAACGCATTCAGCGCATTTTTGTGGGCCAACGTTTGGTATTGCTTTCGTTCACCGCGCACATTATGAGTCATTCGTACCTTTTGCGCTAACGCTTGCTCAAGCACTTGCAAGTCATGTTCAAGGTCAAGTAGCTGCGCGGCATTGGTTTCGGGTAATATAATTTCACGTGGTAGCGAGCGCCCTACTTTATCGTTCAAATAAAATTGCAGCATAAATGCCAATAAAACTTCGCTGTCTTCGGTATTCGCGGGTACTTTCGGAAAATAGCTGCGGCTACCTTGAATAGCTCCTTCACGAATAAATAGCATGTGTACCGCTGCAATACCGCCACGCCGTGCAAAGCCGATGACATCCAGTTCTTGCTGATTGCCAGTTACGGCATTACGTTCCTGTACTTTACGCATGGCTGCTATTTGGTCTCGAAACCTTGCAGCACGCTCAAAGTCCAGTGCAATGCTGGCTTGTTCCATACGCGTCACTAACTGATCAATAACCTGCTGATTTTTACCCTGTAAAAAAGCTTTGGCTAAATCCACTTGCTCTTGATACTCAGCGTCGGTGCAATAGCCCTCCACGCAAGGCGCAAGACAACGCTTCAGTTGGTATTGTAAGCAGGGGCGACTACGTGCTCGATAATAGGCGTCTTCGCATTGTCGAACAGGAAATAGCTTTTGTAACAAGCGTAGGCTTTCACGCACGGCGACCCCACTTGGAAATGGGCCAAAGTAGTCGCCCTTCTCACGCCGGGTGCCCCGATGAAAGGCCAAGCGCGGATGTTGATGCCCGCTGACGAAAATAAACGGGTATGACTTGTCGTCACGCAATAAAACGTTATATCGCGGCCGGTATTTTTTAATGAAGTTATTTTCAAGAATAAGCGCTTCAGCTTCGGTATTGGTAACCGTGACGTCCATTTGCGCTATTTGCTTTACGAGGGTTTGGGTTTTCGGAACATCTATATTGCTACGAAAATAGCTGCTCACTCGCTTTTTTAAATCTTTTGCTTTGCCAACATAAATGACAACACCGTCAGCATCATACATGCGATATACGCCAGGCTGATGCGTCAGGTGTTTTAGAAAATCTTTTGCGTTAAATCCCGTATCAGTCATAACCCTGCGGTAATTCGATTTCAACAAGCCCTGATTGTATCGCAAGATGCGTTAATTCGACATCACCAAGTACACCGAGCTTTTGAAAAATTCGATACCGAAAGGTATTCACTGTTTTACTACTAATGTTTAAATGTTTAGCAATATCCACAACACGAATTCCGCGCCCTAGCATTTGGGTTACTTGCAGCTCGCGCTCACTCAATGATTTCATCATACGACGATAATCATGCGTGCGTGGGTTTTTTGCTAAATACTCTGCAACAGCACTGGCCACATACATCTGCCCTTTACTGACATTCATGCAAGCGGTTTCAAATTCCGCGTAACTTGCATTGGACAACAAAAATGCGTCTACCGTGTGCGTATTACACTGAAAATCTAATACATCTTGAAAATTTTCAGCCCATAAAATGATCTGAAGATCATTAAACCTGCGGTGTAGTCTCCGCCAACTTTCTATGGTTCCATCACCTGCAAGTCGACTCGACAAAATAACCGTTGCGAACGGGTGATTTTTCACCTCGTCACGCAAATCATTAAATGTCGAAACGCTTGCGACCACGCGATACTTTTTACTGCTAGAGCTTAATGTTGTGTACATACCTGAACGCAACAAGTCGCCCGGAATAGCTATAATAAAGTCGGTCATGACGACACGTTCCTTGTGAGGTTATTCTTGATAAAGGAGTTACCAAGTGAGTTAAGATATGACTCATCCATGAGCTTTTTTCAACAACTTTTTTCATTATTTACAGCAAGATACAGAAATATCTTACAAACTGATCGCATTTTATCCAAACACGGTCACAGTTTGTCGGCTAATGGCGACTAATTCTCCAGACTCATCCCAAATATGGGCATGTGTGTGACCATAGCCATGTGCTGCATAATCAATATGCGCCACATATTGCCACCAATCACTGCTTTGCCGTTGCGAATTCAGCGGCTCTGGGAATTCAATCGTCCAAGTTAACGAACTGGCCGGCGCAGGTTGGCTCAAGTGAGGTAGCAGCGCTGGCGGCCAAGCGTCTACTAAGCCAAGTAAATAGCCGATAGTCATTGGGTTACTCTCGGTGCAAAATCGCATCCAACCGCCAAATTCACGTGACTTATTGCCAGTAAATGGTAAGCCCCCAACCGTCACCACATAATCAAAATGGTGGGTGAATTCTGGCATTAACGCTACCTTTGGAAAAGGTAACCCCTGCTCCCTTGGCGGAACCTGTGCTACTGGCGTGTCAGTTACCACTACAGCTGACTCGCGCGTGCGCCCGTAACTAGCAAGCGCAGAAAGCACCACATCATCGCCTTGAATAATTTCCGCGGCTATTTGAGTCACGTTTTTACCTTCGCGCAACAACCGCCGCCGCAAAACAGCTTGGCCAGGCTGCACAGGCGCAACAAAGGACACCGTAAATGAACGCAACGCCTGCTCTTCTGAAGCCCCATAATGAATATGTTGCCAAGCAATCGCTGCGGTGAGACCACCGAACAGCGCGCGGCCTTGCCCCCAGCCTTCAGGTAGTGAAATGCTTTGTTCGGCGGCGGGTGTAACTTGCGCAAGAATCTCAGAAAACAACATAAGCCCCTCAAAAAGTCAAAAGCGATATTCGCTATTGGATATCAGATATTAGAAGATCGTTTTTTATAGATTAAGGGATACCATAGCACTGGTCTGATGAGCAGCCAATATTTAGAACTGCGAAAACGATATTAGCCGTTAGATATTGGATATTAGAAGATCGAGAGCGATATTGCCTATTAAATAGCTGATATTGGAAAGGATGTATCGGGTATTTGTTTTTTGCTGATATCTAATATCCAATAGCTGATATCTTATTTCGCACTACGCAGAACGAGAAAAGCCCGCTCATTTGAGCGGGCTTTTGGAATAGTGGCGGAGAGAGAGGGATTCGAACCCCCGGTGGGCGCGAGCCCACGCCTGATTTCAAGTCAGGTGCATTCAACCGAACTCTGCCATCTCTCCGCAGTCTTTATGGCTTGTTGCCTCAAGACGAAGCGAATGATAAAGAGCTAAAACTCCGTTGTAAAGTAAAAATTTAAACCATTTGGTTCGTTTGCTGTCATTTTATACAATCAGGGCAATTATTCGCTTGAAAGCATTGCCTTGAGTACCCATTTATAGGGTACACTCTCGGTACACGACTTGTCGTTAGATAGGTTTTTGAGAACAACACGGAGAACTACATGAGTAACCAAGCTCACATTTCAACCACTCAACGTGGTGAGTCAGTATTACAAACCAATAAAGTATTGCGTAATACATACATGTTATTGGGTCTTACGCTAGCGTTCAGCGCCTTGACAGCGTTTTTGTCAGCAAGCATGGGTTTACCTCACCCTGGCTTTATTATTACGTTAGTAGGTTTCTACGGCTTGTTGTTCTTGGTTCATAAAACGGCAAACAGCGCGATGGGCTTAGTCTCTGTATTCGCGTTAACTGGTTTTATGGGCTACACCCTAGGCCCTATACTTGGCATGATTAGCGCCATTGGGCCAGCTGGTGACCAAATCATCATGACCGCTTTAGGTGGCACCGCACTTATTTTCTTTGCCTTGTCAGCTTATGTATTAACCACTAAAAAAGACATGTCGTTTTTGGGTGGCATGATGATGGCGTTATTTGTGGTGTTGATTGTTGCCTTCATTGCCAACATCTTCCTTAATATGCCAGCTTTACAGCTAACGCTGTCAGCGTTGTTTATTTTATTCTCAGCTGGTGCCATCTTAATGCAAACCAGCGCGATTATTCATGGCGGCGAGCGTAACTATGTATTGGCGACAGTGACTTTATATGTCTCTATCTACAATATCTTTATTAGCTTAATTCAAATTCTATTGGCATTTGCTGGTGGTGATGAATAACAGCCAACTTATGTAAGGAATACGCGTGGCGCGACTTGTTTTAGCTTTACACGCTGCTCCGGCAGCACCCGCCCCCGCACAAAACCGCAGCCTGTTAGCGTTTAAATATGCACAGGCTGCGCTTGTTTCTGGGCACCAAATAGACATGATTTTCTTTTATGCGGACGCCGTTTTGCACGCCTCCACTAGCGCTCAAACCGCACTTGTTGACGACTGGGTGCAACTTTCGCAGCAGCATAATATTCCCTTGGTCATCTGTAATACGGTTGCTGAACAACGCTATTCAATGGCAACAGACGCGCTTGTACCGCCGTTTCAAAATGGCGGGCTGACCGAGTTCGCCATGGCTGCGGCGGCTGCTGATCGGGTGGTACAGTTATGAGTATGGCAATCATTCAAACAACCAATGCGAACTCGCCACAAGCAAAGCTTGGTCAAGACATGTTGTTAGCCCTGGCAAGCTTAGATTTAAACCCGCAATTGGTACTCAGCGGTGATGGTTTACGATTATGGCTACGCAGCGAAGCAAATACTGTCGACGTTCAATCATTGCATAAACGCTATGCCATGCTTGAGTTATTTGACTGCCCTGCACCATGGGTGCATGCCGACGAATTAGCAGCTCACGGCTGGCAAACAGACGATTTTATTGCTCAAGTTGACGTACTCGATGCAGACAGTTGGCGCGAAAAAATCAACAGCCTTAGCAACACGCTGATTTATTAAGGAATACCCATGATGAATATCGAGATTGATGCGCCCCATATGCCGGAAACTCCGTCATCCGAGCAAACCAATAGCGTTTATTTGGTGCGAAATTGGCCTTCTAGCGAATGGCTGACAAGCTGGATGCATTCGGGCGTTACTCTTATAGTCAGTGAACAAGCGCTGCTGCACCTCGTTTCGAACCCGCAACTCATAGACTCCTTGCCAGTGCACCCGTATGCATTGCACTCAGAAATTGTATTAAATAACTTACAAGAGCAACTTCCAGCTTCAGTTATTCAGCTAGGTGACGCGCGCTGGGTAGAGTTAACAATTGAAGCTGACCAATATATGGTGTGGGACAATGTTTGAGTTCAACGGGCGCACCTACGCTACCGATAAACATGAATACTTGGCGAACTTTGATGAATGGTCGCCCGAGCTGGCGGAATATATTGCAACACTAGAAAATATCACGCTAACCGAAGCACACTGGGAAGTTGTCAACTTTGTGCGAGAATTCTATCAAACCTATGATACCAGCCCTGCTATGCGGGTATTAGTGAAAGCAATTGGTAAAAGTTTGGGTGCCGATAAGGCCAATAGCATGTATTTATATAAGCTATTCCCCAAGGGTCCGGCCAAGCAAGCAACGCGCATTGCGGGCTTACCGAAGCCCGCAAAGTGCATTTAAACACGCCCTACTTAGCCAATTTTTTCAACGCCACCCATATAGGGTTGCAACGCTTTTGGAATAGTCACAGAGCCGTCGTCTTGTTGATTATTTTCAAGCAGCGCAACCAAAGTGCGGCCAACCGCCAGGCCAGAACCATTTAAGGTATGCATTAATTCTGGCTTTTTCGCGCCTTTCCGACGGAAGCGTGCTTGCATGCGGCGGGCTTGGAAGTCCCACATGTTTGAGCATGAACTAATTTCACGGTATTTCTGTTGCGACGGCACCCACACTTCAAGGTCATAGGTTTTGGCTGCGCCAAAGCCCATATCTCCGGTGCATAACAACACCTTGCGATACGGTAATTCTAATAGCTGTAGAACTTTTTCGGCATGGCCTGTCAGCTTTTCAAGGGTGTCCATTGACGCTTCTGGTTGTACTAACCACACCAACTCAACTTTATCAAATTGATGCTGGCGAATTAAACCACGGGTGTCGCGACCATGAGAACCAGCCTCACTGCGGAAGCATGGCGTATGCGCCACATATTGAATTGGCAACTGACTTTCGTCGGCAATTTCGTCACGCCACAAGTTGGTCAATGGAACTTCAGCGGTTGGAATTAATGACAATGGCACTTGGTTTTCAGTCGCGCCTTTGACATGAAATAAATCTTCACCAAATTTTGGTAACTGGCCCGTACCAAATAAGGTTTCCTGATTGACCAAATAGGGTACATAGGCTTCTTCGTAGCCGTGTTCAGTAGTGTGTAGATCAATCATGAATTGCGCTAACGCTCGGTGTAAACGCGCAATTTGCCCTTTTAACACCACAAAGCGTGCACCGGCTAATTTCGCACCAAGATCAAAGTCCATGCCTTTTAAAATATTAGCGGCAACATCAACATGATCTTTGGGCTCAAACTCAAATTCACGCGGCGTACCCCAGCGGCTAACTTCTTGATTGTCATCTTCGTCAGCACCAACAGATACACTTTCATCGGGTAAGTTGGGCACGCCTGCAATAATAGCCTGCAACTGCTCTTGAACGTCATTCAACTCAGCTTTCGCGGCTTCAAGTTGTGCACCAAGGTCATCAACGGCGGCTAATAACGGCGCAATATCTTGGCCTTTAGCTTTGGCTTGGCCAATTGACTTTGATCGGGCATTACGCTCAGCTTGTAGCGATTCAGTGCGCACCTGCAAGTCTTTGCGTTGTTGCTCAAGCGCTTCTAAACGCTCAACATCTAACGAAAAATTACGAGCTGTTTTAAGGCGCTCTGCGGTTTGTGCGAGTTCACTACGAAATAACTTAGCGTCTAACATGTGGTTCCCAATCGTTAATTTAAATCTTTATCCATAACGCCAACAGCACTGCACCAAGGCAGCCGAAGACGTTGAGCAATGCGTATAATGTAGCTTTCAACCAGTCGCCGTGTTGTAACAACAGCACCAAGTCTAACGAAAATGTCGAAAACGTGGTAAATGCACCGAGTACGCCCACACCTAAAAATAGCCAAAGTTGCTGGTCTGCGGCGGACACTGCATACTCTGCTGCGAATAGCCAAGCCAATAAAAATGAGCCTGCTATGTTAACGATTAGTGTTGCGAAAGGAAATAAATTACTAAAATTTATTAGCAATAAACCCACGCCATAACGCGCGCTTGCGCCTAATGCTCCGCCGAGTGCTACCCAAAGAAAGTTAGTCATCGTTATCTCGTTGCCAGGGGCTATTTTGATTGTGTTGTTGTAACCAATTTAATTTGTCCAGCAACTGCTTTTCAAGGCCTCTCTCGCTAGGCTGGTATAGCTGAATGTCTTTTAATTCATACGGCACATAGCGTTCGCCGGCAACAAACGCGTTCGGGTAGTCATGAGCATAGCGATAATCGACCCCATACCCTTCCGCCTTGTGCAGCTTGGTTGGCGCATTCGTTAAGTGCTTAGGTACCGGTAAATCGGGATATTCTTCGGCCAGTTGTTTGGCTTGATTATACGCGCGATAAACCGCATTGCTTTTAGGTGCCATGGCACAAAATATCAACGCTTGGGCTATCGCCCGCTCGCCCTCAGCAGGGCCTACGCGCGTGAAAGTGTCCCAGGCATTTAATGCTAATTGCATGGCCCGTGGGTCTGCGTTGCCAATGTCTTCTGAGGCAATCGCCAAAACACGGCGAGCAACAATAAGTGGGTCGCCACCGCCATGTAGAATACGTGCGTACCAATACAGGGCTCCGTCGGGCGACGACCCACGAACTGATTTGTGGAGCGCCGATAATAATTCGTAATACGCATCACCCTGCTTATCAAACGCCGCTTGGCGTTTGCCCACGGCTTCTTGTACTAACTTCAGGTTAATGCTGTCGTCGGTGGCCGCATCGGCACAAATTTCTAAAAAATTAAGCGCCTTGCGTGCATCACCAGCGGCACTATGAATAAGAAACTCGAGTGCTTCAGGGCTTAGCGCTAACTGGCGCGCACCTAACCCTCGCTCTTGGTCGGTTAAAGCTTGGGTAATCACTTGCTTAACTTCATCGTCGCCCAGCAGCTGTAATCGATACACGCGCGTACGTGACAGTAATGCGTTGTTTAACTCAAACGCTGGGTTTTCAGTGGTTGCCCCAACAAAAATAATGGTGCCGTCTTCAATATGTGGCAAAAACGCATCTTGTTGGCTTTTGTTAAAGCGGTGTACTTCATCAACAAACAAAACCGTACGTTTTTGCTGCACGTTTGCACGCTGCTTCGCGGTCTCTATTGCGGCCCGTATGTCTTTAACGCCTGCCGTTACGGCACTAATACGGTCAAGCTCTGCCGAACCACTTAGCGCCACTAACTCGGCCAAGGTTGTTTTACCGGTTCCGGGCGGGCCCCATAGAATCATGGAATGCAAAAGCCCCCGGTTTATTGCCTCATACAAGGGTTTTCCAGGGGCTAAAATGTGTTGCTGGCCAATATACTCAGACAACTGGCGTGGCCGCATTTTGGCGGCCAAGGGCCTGAAGTCAGGCGCGAACGCTAATTCGCCATTAGCGTTGGTCATCCACATCAACTCCGTCTGGTAATTCAAACTGGAACAAAGATTCACTGAGCGCTTGGTTTAACACCACGTTCTCTAAATTAATGGTGCTAATTTGCCCTTGCCCATCGTCAAGAATAATACGCGTTATGGCTGCGTCAGCGCCGTCTTCGGCAAAAACGAGCTGCAAACTTTGAGAACTGTCCGCATTGGGCTTCGGCTGCAAAGCAAAACTGTTACCCTCTGCTTTTACGTCATAGTGGTGCCAAGCCCCGCTCTCGCCGTCTAAGAGCAAGAGTAATGGGCTTTGCGAAACGGCATTGGTTTGATCATACACCGTAACTTGCTCTACAAATGGGTTGTAGTACCACAAATTTTGGCCGTCAGCGATCATGACTGTTTCGTCTGGTGCATCGGTCTGCCAATGCAATAAATTCGGGCGCGATAATGCCATATTGCCATGTAATTGCTGCACTAACTCGCCGTTTATGTCGGTTACCTGTTGGCTAAAGTCGGCACTTAAAGTCGTGAGGTTATGCAGCCGTTTCAATAAGGCTTGACGATCTGCTTCCGTCGCGCCAACCGGCGTATTGACTAAATAAATAGTTGTGCAAGCTGCCGTGGCAGCAATGTATTTCAATAGCTTCATGATGATTTATCCATTACAACTTAGGTTAATCACGCGGTGCGCGCGGCGCTAAAACTTCCCGCTGACCATTATTGCCTGCACTACTAACGACACCGCTCGCTTCCATTTGTTCCACAATGCGGGCCGCGCGGTTATAACCAATTCTAAATTTACGCTGTACACTCGACACGGACACACGGCGCGTTTCTGTTACAAAGGCGACGGCCTCGTCATATAAGGGGTCGCTTTCTTCATCGCCCAGATCAAGTTGCTCGCCCGGCAACAAATTGTCTTCGTCTAGGCTGCCGTTGAGTATTTCGTCCAAGTAATTGGGTTTACCACGCTTCTTCCAATCAGCCACCACCGCGTGAACTTCGTGATCGTCCACAAACGCACCATGCACACGCGTTGGTACACCGCTGCCTGGAGGTAAATAAAGCATGTCACCCTGCCCCAACAATTGATCGGCTCCGGGCTGGTCTAAAATAGTGCGTGAGTCAATTTTCGACTGCACTTGGAAAGCAATGCGCGTTGGAATATTCGCTTTTATTAATCCGGTAATCACGTCCACCGATGGGCGTTGTGTCGCCAAAATTAAATGAATACCCGCGGCACGTGCTTTTTGTGCAATTCGTGCGATAAGTTCTTCAACTTTTTTACCGACAATCATCATCATGTCGGCAAATTCGTCAATAACCACCACAATACTTGGCAGTTTTTCTAAATAAGGTGGTAACTCGTCCATCGAGTCACCTGGCTTCCAAATTGGGTCACGTAGCGGCTCACCAGCTTCAATGGCATCCAGCACTTTTTGGTTATAGCCTTTAAGGTTGCGCACCCCTAGCGCTGACATGAGCTTGTACCGACGCTCCATTTCACCAACACACCAACGCAATGCGTTGGCGGCATCTTTCATGTCGGTAACAACTTCGGTAAGTAAATGCGGAATGCCTTCATAAACCGAAAGCTCAAGCATTTTCGGGTCGATCATAATAAGCCGCACGTCTTCCGGAGAACTCTTATAGAGCAAGCTCAAAATCATGACGTTCACGCCAACCGACTTACCTGAACCGGTTGTACCGGCCACCAACAAGTGTGGCATTTTGGCTAAGTCAACAACCACAGGTGCGCCAGAAATACCTTTACCGAGTACCATGGTTAACGGGGCAGGACTTTGCTGGAAAGCATCACAGGCTATGACTTCGCTAAAGAATACTGTTTCGCGGCTTTTATTGGGTAACTCTAAACCCACGTACGACTTGCCAGGAATCACTTCCACCACACGCACTGAAATAGCACTTAATGAGCGTGCGATGTCTTTATCTAAATTCGAAATTTTTGATACTTTGACGCCGGGCGCTAAATCAAGCTCAAAACGCGTAATAACAGGGCCAGGCTGTACGTTGGCTACCTTGACTTCAACGCCAAAGTCTTGCAATACGGCTTCCACGGTTTGGCTAACTTGCGCGAGTTCTTCCGGAGTTAACGGGTTGCCAGTTTTGCTAGGTTTATCAAGCAACTCAATTGACGGTAGCGGGTCAACACTCAGCGGATTACTGCCAACGCTTTCTTCAGCGTTTTCTTTAGCGCTTACTGAAGCTTTCTCGGAAGCAGTCTTTTGCGCATCATCTTCTGCTTCTGCTGCGTCGGCAGCTTGGCTAGAAGCCTTGTTCGTTCCTGACTTGCGCGCTGGTTTAGGTGCATAACGCGAGTGCTCTTCCGGCATCTCATCAATGTCTACATCGTCATCGTCTACCGCACTTATTGCAAGGTCGAGATCAAGCTCGGGTTCTTGGCGTATATGCGTTGCTGGCAAGGTTTTCTGACTCGGTGCTAACGCAGGCTTCTTATCTTCTTTTGCGGCTTTTGGAACGCGCTCTTTACGCGGACGATCTTTTATCCAATGTACAAAACGCTGGCTATTTTTAATTAGGCCTAAAGTGCCGGCAATCGTTATCTCACCCAACTTATCAGCTAACCAAATCCATGAAATACCTGTAACTAACGTCAGGCCTGTGCATAAAAAGGTTAGCAACAACAATGTGGTGCCAATAACATTAAAATATGGCAGCAATGACAAACTAATCACATCGCCCACTACCCCACCGGCAGAAAACGAGTAAATATTGCTGAAGTTCAAAGAAGCTAATGCGGAAGCGCCTATCAGCGTAAGCACCAGACCAATTAAGCGCAAACCAACGGCTAAATAGTCCAACTCGAGTAAGCGATGCGGTTGGCGAAACATCACATAGCCCAACGCGGCAAGGCCAAAAGGCAATAAATAGGCAACAAAACCAAACGCAAACAACAAGGCATCAGCAAACCACGCGCCAATTGCACCGGCGGCATTATGAATAGTGCCTTCGTAGCCCGTTTGTGACCAACTTGGGTCGGCTGGGTTAAAGCTGGCAAGCGCTAAAAACAAAAATATCGCAAAAGCGCCGCACAGTATCAGCCCAACCTCAAGTACGCGTTGGACACCGCTCATGCATTGCTCCGTCGAGTTTGTTGATGTGCCATGGTTTTAATTATTCCCTTTCATTGTTCTGGTTATCTATTTTTTTTGTATTGTAGCGTGCCTTCATGGCTTATTCAGCTATTTATACCATGCTTTTCTTAACCTTTAATCAATACTTTATTGTCGTCCTTAATTTCTTCCATCACCACATAGGTGCGTGACTCGTTAACGCCCGGCATGGTTAAGATGGTTTCGCCTAACAACTTACGATACGAGGGCATGTCTGGCACGCGGGCTTTAATAAGAAAGTCAAAATCACCGGCGACCAAATGGCACTCAAGAATTTCAGGGGTTTCGCGTACCGCGTCACTAAACTCGGCAAATGCGTCTGGCGATGTACGAGTTAGCGTTATCTCAACGAAAACCATTAAGTTAGCCCCCAATTTAGCGGGGTTTATTCGAGCGTGGTAGCCATCTAATACACCTTCCCGCTCAAGCTTACGCACCCGTTCATTACATGCCGTTGGGCTCAATCCCACGCGCTGTGCGAGGTTGACGTTACTTATGCGACCATCGTCTTGCAAAATTCTTAAGATTTTTCGGTCAAGGCGGTCAATAGTTATTTCCACCGGTTCTTCAGGCTCAAACATTCTTTTTCCCTGTTTTGGTATTCTTAAACCTATTTATACGCTAAAAACAGGCCAAAAAAAAGCACGAAACACACCATGGTTATCATCTATAATGCCGCCGTTTATTTCACACAAGAAATGCATACAAGTCATTCCTTAACGACAAATACAGAATTGGAGAAGCACAACCATGCTGATTGGTGTACCTAAAGAAATTAAAAACCATGAGTACCGCATTGGTCTTACCCCTGCCGCAGTGCGTGAATATGTCGCACACGGCCATCAGGTAATGGTTGAACAAAATGGTGGCTTAGCCATTGGCTTCACCAATGAAGATTACGAGCAAGCCGGCGCAACCATTATTGCCGACGCCAAAGAAATCTTTGCCAAAGCTGAAATGATCATCAAAGTAAAAGAGCCTCAGCCACACGAATGCGAGCAGCTACGTGAAGGCCAGATTCTTTATACGTATTTGCACCTAGCGCCAGACCCAGTGCAAACTGAGTTGTTAGCGAAAGCTGGTGTTACGGCGATTGCATACGAAACAGTAACTGATCGTAACGGTGGTTTACCATTGTTGGCACCAATGAGCGAAGTTGCGGGCCGTATGTCGATTCAAGCAGGTGCACACCATTTAGAAAAAGCTAACGGTGGTAGCGGTACATTGTTAGGCGGCGTACCTGGCGTTGCACCCGCTAAAGTATTGGTTATCGGTGGCGGTGTTGTGGGTACTCAAGCAGCAAAAATGGCTGTTGGCATGGGCGCTGACGTGACTATCCTAGACCGTTCTTTGCCGCGCTTGCGTCAACTCGATGATATTTTTGCGGGCCGTGTAAAAACTATCTACTCAACTGTCGACGCGATTGATGTGTTCTCACGTGAAGCCGATTTAGTCATTGGCGCGGTACTTATTCCAGGCGCAGCAGCACCTAAATTACTCACTCGTGAACATTTACAAAACATGAAGCCAGGTTCAGTGGTTGTTGACGTTGCCATTGACCAAGGTGGCTGCTTCGAAACCTCGAAGGCGACCACCCACCAAGACCCAACTTATGTGGTTGAAGACGTTATTCACTATTGTGTTGCGAACATGCCCGGCGGCGTTGCACGTACCTCAACGATTGCACTGAATAACGCCACCCTGCCATTTGGTTTGGCGCTGGCAAACAAAGGCTTAAAAGCGATGGCAGACGATCCACACTTGCTGAATGGCTTGAACATGCACAAAGGTAAAATTACCTACAAAGCCGTTCATGACGACTTAGGCGCGCAGTTAGGCCTTGAGTATTTAGACCCTGCCGAAGCTGTTAAAGCGTAATCGTGCTTATGCCTAGCTTGCGGTGCAATTAGGCTGGTAGGCAAGCTTGACAAGACCCGCGTCGGATTTCCTGCGCGGGTCTCTTGTTTCAGAGGCTTGGAATCCCTACAATCGACCCCATGCTAGTGATAACAAATTAAAATATACGGAGTACATTTCTTATGGCAGACGCCAAACATTGCCGCCTACTTATTCTTGGGTCAGGCCCAGCCGGTTATACCGCCGCAGTTTACGCCGCTCGTGCGAACTTAAACCCTGTGTTAGTAACCGGTATGCAGCAAGGTGGACAATTAACCACAACAACGGAAGTTGAAAATTGGCCAGGCGATCCAGAGGGCTTAACTGGTCCAGACTTAATGGTTCGCATGCAACAACATGCCGAAAAGTTTAATACCGAAATGGTGTTTGATCACATTAACCGTGTGGATTTCAGCGCGAAGCCATTAAAACTATTTGGCGACTCTGGCGAATACACTGCAGACGCCGTTGTCATTGCCACTGGCGCCTCAGCCAAATATTTAGGCTTAGACTCAGAACAAGCGTTTATGGGGCGTGGTGTGTCTGCTTGTGCAACTTGTGATGGTTTCTTCTATCGCAATCAAAAAGTTGCCGTTGTTGGTGGTGGTAATACTGCGGTTGAAGAAGCGCTCTACTTAGCCAATATCGCCAGTGAAGTTCACGTTATTCATCGTCGCGATACCTTCCGCGCAGAAAAAATCTTGGTCGACCGTTTAATGGACAAGGCCAATAACGGCAACGTGACTTTGCACCTCAATAAAACTCTTGATGAAGTGCTTGGCGATGACTCAGGCGTAACAGGCGTGCGTATGAAGGACACCCAAGACGGCGGATTAACTGATCTTGACGTTATGGGTTGCTTTATTGCTATTGGTCACCAGCCAAACACTGGAATTTTTGCCGACCAACTCGAAATGCACGACGGCTACATTGTGGTGAAATCAGGTTTGCACGGCAACGCTACAGCGACTAGCGTACCTGGCGTATTTGCTGCCGGCGACGTGATGGACCATATTTACCGCCAAGCAATTACCTCTGCTGGCACCGGTTGTATGGCTGCCTTAGATGCTGAGCGCTACTTAGACGGCTTAACCAAAGCTTAAACGTCAATTTAGCCACGTTTTAACAGGAGGAACTGGTGTTTCAGCTAAGTACAGCCACACATCAGTTCCCTTCTGTTCAGCTAGCCCTTAGCGAACCGAATGGCTTGTTGGCTTTTGGTGGCGACTTAAGCGTCGCTCGCCTTATTGCCGCATACGAACAGGGCATTTTCCCTTGGTATGCCGAACACGATCCTATTTTGTGGTGGAGCCCAAATCCACGCACCATCATAACCCCACAAAGCTTGCATGTGAGTCGCTCGATGCGGCGCCTACTGCGCAAAAACAACCTTGAAGTTACGTTAAATCATGCATTTAGCGATGTCATACACGCCTGTGCCGACGTACACGAAGCAGCGGGTCGTGGCGTATGGATTCATCCAGAAATGATTTCAGCATATTCTCAGTTGCATACGCACGGCCGAGCGCACTCTGTAGAAGTTTGGCAAGAAAACAACTTAGTGGGTGGACTGTACGGCGTTAGTGTGGGTGATGTGTTTTGTGCAGAAAGCATGTTTCATCATGTAACCAACGCCAGCAAAGTCGCCCTAATTACGTTCGCCCAGCACTTTTTCGCCACCGGTGGCCAATGCATTGACGTACAAATTAGTAATTCACACACCGAAACTTTAGGCGCTCATAACATAGCTCGTGAGCAGTATTTACGCTTTTTGAAACCGTCGCCAACCCAGTTTTGTCCAGATTTTTGGACAGTTCGCGCGTTAAAAGCCCCGATTAACGAATGTATAAGTGGCATTTGTCGGTAAAAACCGCTAAAATTCTGGCCACTTTTCGTAGCATCACATGAATTATCGAGGATTTGAATGGCAAAAGAAGACAGCATTGAAATGCAAGGTACGGTTTTAGATACCCTACCAAACACAATGTTTCGCGTTGAACTAGAAAACGGTCACGTCGTGACTGCACACATTTCTGGCAAAATGCGCAAACACTACATTCGCATTTTAACCGGCGACACCGTCACGGTTCAGCTTACCCCATACGACCTAACCAAAGGCCGTATCGTCTTCCGCGCTCGTTAATACGTGTTCGCTTGCAGTTCAACAGCCTAGTCGGCTGTTGAACCGCGTGTTTCACGCTCTTCAATCGCTAAGTTTAACTCTCCTTTAGCGACAGTGACTCGCACCGCACCGCCCTGAGCTAGTTTCCCGAATAGAATTTCGTTGGCTAACGGCTTTTTCAGGTGCTCTTGAATGACTCGCGCCATGGGGCGAGCGCCCATGGTTTTGTCGTAGCCTTTTTCTGCCAACCAACGTACGGCGACAGGTTCAAGCTCTAGCGAAACATGCTTTTTATCTAGCTGCGCTTGCAGTTCACATACGAATTTATCAACCACTTGTTCTATCACGTCTTGGTTTAAGTGATTAAACCAGACAATGCTATCAAGCCGGTTTCTAAATTCAGGCGAGAAGGTTCGGTTAATTTCAACCATCGCGTCGGGTGCGTGATCTTGTTGCTGAAAGCCAATCGACTGACGCACGGTTTCTTGCACCCCAGCATTGGTCGTCATTACCAAAATAACATTGCGAAAATCAGCTTTGCGCCCGTTGTTGTCGGTTAACGTGCCGTGGTCCATAACCTGCAGCAAAATGTTGTAAATATCGCTATGCGCTTTCTCTATTTCATCAAGCAGCAGTACACAATGCGGATGCTTAATAATGGCATCGGTTAATAAACCGCCCTGGTCAAAACCAACATAACCTGGCGGCGCACCAATTAAACGGCTCACCGCATGGCGTTCCATATATTCCGACATGTCGAAACGTTGAAATTCAATACCGAGCGCTTTTGCTAGCTGTTGCGTAATTTCAGTTTTACCTACCCCAGTTGGGCCGGCAAAAAGAAACGAGCCGATGGGCTTTTGCTCAGCCCCTAAACCAGAGCGCGATAACCGAATTGCGGAGGTGAGCTGCTCAATGGCTTGATCTTGCCCGAACACCACTAATTTCAAATTGCGATCAAGGTTCTTCAGCAGTTGTTGATCGGTACGCGACACCGACTGTTCAGGAATGCGGGCCATTTTGGCGATAATACTTTCAATATCTTGCACGCCAATGGTCTTCTTACGCCGTGACGGCGGCAGCAGGCGTTGGCTAGCACCGGCTTCGTCAAGCACATCAATCGCTTTGTCAGGTAAATGACGTTCATTAATGTAACGCGCTGATAATTCTGCCGCAGCACGTATGGCCGGTTGCGTGTAACGAATACCGTGATGCGCTTCGTAACGCTCCTTCAAGCCTTGCAAAATTCGAGTTGTGTCATCAACCGACGGCTCTAATACATCAATCTTTTGAAAACGCCGCACTAACGCGCGATCTTTTTCAAAAATGTTTTTAAATTCGGTATAGGTGGTCGAGCCAATACATTTAAGTTCACCGCTACTTAACAAGGGTTTAAGTAAGTTAGAAGCGTCTAATACCCCACCACTCGCTGCGCCTGCGCCAATAATGGTGTGAATTTCGTCAATAAATAAAATAGCGTCTGGCTGATCAGCAAGTTCTTTCAACAGTTGCTTGAAACGCTTCTCAAAGTCACCACGATACTTGGTGCCGGCTAACAAACCGCCCATGTCTAACGAATAAATCACGGCGTTGGCGATAACCTCAGGCACCTCTTCATTAACAATGCGATACGCCAGCCCTTCAGCAATGGCAGTTTTACCAACCCCGGCTTCACCCACCAATAAAGGGTTGTTTTTGCGCCGACGGCACAGCACCTGTATGCAACGTTCAAGCTCGTCGTCACGACCAATGAGTGGATCAATTCGCCCGTCACGCGCGCGGGCATTCAAATTACTACAAAAACGTTTTAAAAAGCTTTGCTGCTCTTCAGCTTGGCTTTCCATGGTGTCGGTGTCCGAAGACTCTTGCTGCGGGTTTTCGTCATCAATTTTCGATAAACCATGCGACAAATAATGGACGACATCCAAGCGCGTAATATCGTGTTTATTCAGCAAGTACACCGCATGCGATTCTTGTTCGCCAAATATGGCCACCAACACATTGGCACCTGTCACCTCACTGTTACCAGACGACTGCACATGGAACACGGCGCGTTGTAGCACGCGCTGGAAACCTAAGGTTGGCTGCGTGTCGGTATCGCTGCTTTCATCGTCGAAACTAGGGGTACTACGTTCAACGTAACTTAAGAGTTCTTGTTTTAAGTGAGTAAACTCAAGCCCACAAGCCCGCAGCGCTTGTGACGCTTCCGGGTTATCTAATAACGCTAATAACAGATGCTCGACAGTCATCAGCTCGTGACGACGATCGCGCGCAATGCGAAAAGCATCATTTAACGTAATTTCTAGCGCTTTATTTAACATGAGTTACTCCTTTTAGGCCAACCAGCGTACCGCGCACAAGCATTAGGCTTTTTCCATGGAACATAACAGCGGATGTTCATGTTCCCGTGCATACTGGTTCACTTGTACTACTTTAGTTTCTGCAATTTCTGCAGAGTAGACGCCACAAATTGCGCGCCCTTTATAATGAATGGTGAGCATGGTGTCTGTTGCCCGCTCTTGGTCCATTCGGAAAAACTTGATGAGTACCTCCACCACAAAGTCCATTGGCGTGTAGTCATCATTATTCAAGATCACCTTGTACATTGGCGGTGGCTGCAACTTACTTTTATCGGCCACCTGTTCATCATGAACTTGGTGATGGCGTGTCATACCCATGACGCCCCTTAACTTATATATAGTCGGTTATTAAACAATTGGCTTAATAAAATTTTAAGATTGGTGCAAAAGTTCATACTAAATAATCAATTTGTTCAGAAATCACACAAAAAACGCCTTGACTATCACTCAAAGTCACCTAGAGTAAAACATGGTGTTAACAAGGCGCTTTTTCAACGCTTATGTTGGCAACCATTCTAACAATAACTAAATTTTAAATGCAGAATAAAGGAAGTAGAAGTATGGCAACCGGTAAAGTGAAATGGTTCAATAACTCAAAAGGTTTTGGCTTTATCGAGGCAGAAGATCGCGAAGGCGATATTTTTGCACATTACTCAACAATTGAAATGGAAGGCTACCGTACATTGAAAGCTGGACAAGACGTTGAGTTTCAACTCGAAGAAGGTCCTAAAGGGTTGCACGCAACCAACATTACTCCGGTGCAAGGTAAGTAAACACGCCATCGCACCAAATTAACAAAAACGCCGGCTTGCCGGCGTTTTTTGTTTTAGCTATCAATACCAAAGTAGCGGCGCAGTTGTTCGCGTAAGTTCGGAGGCGTTCCGTGCACCGTCAATTTATCGGTATGAGGGTCGTATTCTACACGGCTACCAAGTAGCTCTTGGTCAAAGCCAAGGCTTAAACCGCCACCCTGCCCCTGAAACTTCACCAACTTACGTAAAGTCGTTCTGTCGGCACGAATTTCTTCCGGTAGGGGCTTTTCTTGGCTCGCGGTAAAATCAGCAAAACTACGTTCTGTTGGCACCGATTCACTAAGCTGTTCTGACAAATCTTTCACGCGCACCGGTTCATTGTTTTGCCATGACGTGTCGCAAATGTCGTACACCGATTTACGTAATGCATTCGCTTGCTCTGTTGGAAGCTCTGCGTCTTTCACATAGCTATGTAAGCTCTCAACCAATTGCTGAGATTGCTTTTTGGCATTTAAACCTTCAGCACAGCCAAGAAAGTCTAAAAAGAAATCTGAAACTTTACGACCAACACGTCCCTTAATGAATGAAATATAGGTGGCCGACTCTGGCTCTTCTTTCCATTCGGTCAAATTAATCGTGGCTGCCAGTTGCACTTTATTAATATCTAATTGCGAAGAACGGTCGACTGACAGGTCTGGCGCAATGGTCACGCCATCTTTGCTAGGCAAAAACGCAACCACTAAAAAGTCTTGGCCACGTTCGGTGTAGCTTGCGATAACTAAAAACCCGGGTTCTAAAATTCCGTAGTGTTGCAACTGTTGGTGCAGAATTTTTGCCGCTTGCTGTGAAAACCCAACAAACTCTTCTTGCCCTGCCCGCCAAGCTTCTAGTTGCCCCGGGAACTCGCTCACTTGATGCTGTTCTGCATCATCAACTTCAGCATCAATAAAACGCGCGTAACCTTTACTTGGTTTGGCGTTATAAACCTCGGTTAATTCATTCAATAACAAGCTTACTTCGTCATTAATTGCTAAGGTTTCTGGCGCAACGCGTAAGCCAATTTGCCCGTCGTTGGTATAAAACTGATGGATAATGCTATGTTTCACATCGGCTTGCATGGTATCTCGGTGTCCTTGTTTATTCCCTGTGGTACTATAGCGGCAAGTTTAACATGTTGAGAGTAAAAACGATGCCGATTGTTTCTAAGTACGACGTTGAAACACAACAGCAATTATTAGAAGCTGTACTGAATGTATTAGAAGAACACCAAACACCAGCCGATTTAGCCTTAATGACTTTGGGTAATGCGGTGTCAAATGTGATTTCAGCGCGTTATAAACCAGAAGATGCTTACAAGGTCGCTGAACAATTTGGTAAAGTGCTGCTACAATCGATGGCAAAACAAGCATAAAGGTAATACTGGCTCATGAATAAACGTAAACAGCGCCGCGACAAAATAGCCCGCCTTATTAGCTGGGGGCACTGGTTTACGTTTTTTAATATTTTGCTAGTGTTGGCAATTGGCACACTTTATATCGAAGCCAGCGAAATGCCTGAAACGGCCTTGGGCATATTGTATTTGATCGTCAATTGGCTTGGGCATTTTGCCTTTTTGCCGTTTATTACTTTTATTATTTTATTATTTCCGTTTTGCCTACTTATTCCTTACGCGCGCATTTTGCGCGGCATCGCCACGCTAGTCGCCTCGTTGGGCCTGATTGCGTTGGTAGCAGACGCGCTGTTTTATCGTAATTACGGCTACCATTTAAATACTTACTCTCTGTCGCAGCTTGCCACCGACGCAGAGTCTATTTTTGCCGGCGCAAGCTTCCTTATTTTGCTAGGCATGCTGCTGACCTTTGTCATTCTCTTAGTGTTTGAACTGGCTTTAGCTAATTTAGCCTGGAAACGGCTCGATAAATTGCGCGAAAAACACTGGGGCGCATCATTTAGCGCCGTATTTGTGCTGTGCTTTTTAAGTAGCCATAGCATTCATGTTTGGGCTGACGCGGTGTTTTACACGCCAATCACCAAGCAAGACGATATGTTTCCATTAAGCTACCCGACCACCGCGAAAACCCTGATGAGCAAGCATGGGTTATTGGTCGAGCAGCGCAACGAAGCTACCCAGCAACTTATTCGTAGCGGTACTTCCATTCAATTGCATTACCCAACCCGCGAATTGCAATGCGCACGCGTACCAGAGGCGCCGAATACCCTTGTTGTGGCCATACAAACGCTGAATACTGACGGTTTACAAAGCTTACAAGGTGCAGTACCTGAGCTCGTTCGTTTTAATTCAAGGGTCATTGGTCATCCAACAACTGACAGCGGCATGTTTGAGCTTATGTATGCTCTGCCTGACCTATATGAAACACCGATCAACCATGCCAATAAGTTGCCGGTCTATTTATCAACGTTGCTTGATTATCGTGTTGAGTTCACTGTAAACAACTTGTCTGAACAGGTGGCGTTGCCGCGCGCGTTTGACGCTTTTTCGGGCTTTAACTTAGCCCAGCCAAACGCGATTTTAGGTATTGCAGTAGCCGACCAAGTTACCCCTGAAATCATCGCCACCATTAAAAATCATCTGCAACGTAACGCCCGTATCTTTGTCGTTGGGGTCTCACCCACGGCAACACAGGCACAAGAACCCTTTGCTCCACAAGCCATGCAGGTCGCACTATTGCACTCGCCTAACGTACAGTTAAAAGCACAGCCAATGGTTATGCTGACAGATATTATGCCAACCGTGCTTGGTAGCTATATGAGTTGCGTAGACGACGCCAAAGCTTATGCGATTGGTTTAGATTTGCTAAACGATGAGCAACGTTTACCGTTACTCACTAGTTTTGGACAAAAATTGGTGGTTTATGATGAAGAAATGACATCAATCATCAATGCCGATGCCAGCATACGTACGTTTAGCAATGACGACTTAAAACTTCTTCCAGGAGTGTCACCGGCGACACCTGTGTTAGTTGACGGCATTCGTAAATTAAAGCGGTTCAGTGGCGAGCAAACTGGGCAGATGCCTAATTAATCAGCAGTTAAACGTCTAGCCCTTGCCTATTTGCGATTATTCAGTAATATAGCGGGCTCGGTCGGCGTGTAGCGCAGCTTGGTAGCGCACTGTCATGGGGTGTCAGGGGTCGCTGGTTCAAATCCAGTCACGCCGACCAACTTCCCCTTTTGTTTACTTCTCTTGTGCAATGTGAAAACGTTGTCTGCCCGCCTGTTTGGCGACATACATAGCATTATCAGCAGCATTTAGCAGTGCTTCGGCTGTGGTTCCATGCGTTGGATAAAAAGCAATGCCGACGGACGCGCCGACTTGTAAAGACAGCTCCCCAATTCTAAATGGCTTTTGCAGCGCATTTAGCAGCTTCTCAGCAATAAGGCTTACGTCATCACGTTGCTGTACTTGTTGAATCAATACCACAAATTCGTCGCCACCTAGTCGGCCAATAACGTCGTTTGCGCGCAGTGCCTCTTTCATTCGTGGCCCAATAGCCTGCAACAATGCATCGCCTATCGCATGCCCATAAGTGTCATTCACGGGTTTAAATTTATCCAGGTCAATAAACAACAAGGCAAAGTCATTCATGTGATCAGTGTCTGCTTTCGCAATGGCCTGGTTAATCACGTGTTCAATTGCAAAACGATTTGGCAAATGGGTTAATGCGTCGGTCATCGCCAAGGTTTCAATACGTTTTTGCGCTGTTTTTTCAGAGGAAATATCGTTAAAAATATGAATTAGCTGCGTTGCTATTCCGCCGCTGTTTTGCACCGGGGAAATTGTTTGCAATGCAGGAAATTTACTTCCTGCTGGACGTACATACCAAACTTCGCCCTGCCAACTTTCGTGCTGTCGAATATGTTTAGTCACGTCTTCACGCATGGCTGGGGTTACTTTTTCAAGGTCGGCAAAATCGAGTAAGCTTTTGCCTTTCAAGTTAGCAACATCCGTATCAAAAAGTCGCGAAACAGCACTGTTAGCTCGAATAATTGTTAATTTAGAATCGGTAATAACAATGGCTTCATGGGTTTTCTCAAATACCGTATTCGCTAATTTTAATTTATTGTTTGAGTCTTTTAATTGCGCATTTCTGGCAACTTGAGAGCGAATAATCGGCTGTAACCAATGTCGAATTAAATAGGCACCCAGTAAGGTTGTTAACAGTATGCCACCCAAAATCCAAAGCGCACCAGACTGTACACCGGTCGCTAGGGTTTTATTGGGCGTCGTAGCAATTAAGCCCCAGTTTGAATCTTTAAATGGTACAAAGTAGTGATTTAGATTTTGACCGGTTTCAGTGGCCGCGCGAAAGGCAAAAGGCTCATCGCCATAACCAGCTAAATGCATGGTATGTGTTTTGGTTAGTTGATGGTACTCTAATTGCTGCGTCGTAGGATTAAACTGCAAATATACGCGGTCACGTGTGTTCACCAACTGGAACTCGGTTTGCGGACCAAACTGGTTTAAATCACGAAGAATTCTCAACACCGCATGACTATCGAAAAGTAACACATCCATGCCAATGAGTCGCTGGTGCTCAGCATCATATATCGGCGAGCTTGCCGAAATATAGATAGTTGTCGGCGCCGGGTTAACAGCATCGCGCGTAGATGTTTGCACCACCGTGGATGCTTGTGCCACATAATACAGTGACTTTTCGGCCAATGTGGCTAAGGGTATCGCATCAACTATCGCCTGGCTTTGTGCTGGCCCTGAATACTTTGACAGTAGTTGAAAGTTGCTATCAAGCCGGTACCCCATAATAAGCTCGGGAATAAGCTTTGCAGCATCTTCAAGTCGCAGTTGTGACTGAGCCGTTAATTCAGCTTTAGAAATTTCACCTTGATGGTATTGAAACAACAACTCACGAATATGAGAGCGACTGGAGAATTGCCCAGCAATTGCTGAATAATGTTCAAGTTGCTGTTGCACCGCAATTGCTTGGGCATTTGCATAGGCAAGTGATAAGTCATCGGTTGACTTTTCAATATAAAAATACAGTGGCACCAAGGTGCTTAAACTGGCTATGGCACCGGTCACTAAAATACCCACAACAACTCGGCGCGTGAGCTGTCTAAATGAACGAGGTATTTTTACGTGCCCTTCTGCCATAATCTGGCATCCTTGTGGTCATCACCTACTGTGACATATTTATTATAGCGCCAACCGATTAATTAAAAACGCCTCTTTGTAGGTACAACCAACTTCCCCTACGGTCAACTTTGTTGCCAAAAACCGCGACAGAGCTCGGTAATGTCATGAACGCACAATTGACGGTCATTATCACGTATAAAGCTGCGCTGGCTTAAACTGGACCATTGTGGGTTACGTCGCGCTACTTTTAACCGTGTTGATAACGCCCGTAAGAACTGATCACGCAATTTGGTTGACTGCGTTACCAACAGCAACTGCTGTGAGCCGTGCCCACGAGTCGCTAATTGCTGCAGTAAATTCATTTGGCGCAAGGTCAACAACTTGATAATTTCGTCATCGACAATAAGTTCGCGTTCGCCGCGCATATGGCTTAGAACCTTTTTACCATAATGGTTCCAGCCTTGCCACAAGCCACCAATCACAGCCCCAAATGCGGTTCCGGCGCCCAAACTTGCACCGCCAACCATCAAGTCAAGCCCTGCACCAACAGCGGCGCCACTGCCTACGCCAACACCTGTTTTCATACCAAAATTCTTCAAGGTTTCGGCGTCAAACAAATCGTCTTTGTAATCGCCGTCGCTTAAACGCAATTGCTGCAAGCGCACGTGTTCAATGCGAAACGCATAAAGCGCGAGCATTTCGGTGACGCAATTACGTTCGCGGCGCTTCACTAGCTGTTGCATGTTATCAATCAGTACACGCAGTGGCTTTTCAGTAATTTGTGCCGGAACACTCTCGGAATACGCAGCAACGTCAACCAATAATTCGGCAATTTGCGTTAAGCCGGTATTTAAGCGGTGTTCACGTTGCTGTTGACGATAGTCTGCAAGTTGCTGTAACTGCTCATGAAAGCCAGGAACAATAGCGCCGAGTCGACTAAATAATATCGACTCACCGCCCTCTGGCGGGCTTACCGCGTCATATTCAATGTACGCGTGCAAATTCACTTTGGTGAGCGCCAGTTTCCACTGGTTCATGTTATTTGGCTTTTGCCCGGTAAAATTAAGTACAGGTAAAATTGGCTTGCCGCAACGTGCTAATACGCTCAGTTCATCTTGATATTTAGGAAGTACCGGATCGCGTACGTCAATAACATACAGGGCAGCATGACACTTCAATAGTTGACGCAGCACTTTGGATTCTTGCTCAAACTCGCTCGCGGCAATTTTTGTATTCAAAAAGTGGCGTACTTGCGCGGGGCCGTCATGACGAAAGTTTGATTCGCTGTGTACTAAGTGATCATATAAATCAGAGCCAGCTTCTAAGCCTGGGGTATCGAACAACCGCATTAAAACTTGGCCATTGGCATCCACATCAATGCTTGTTACTTCGCGCGTTGTGCTTGGACGTGAGTCGACTTCACCAAATTGACTGTCGTGCAACAAGGTACGCATTAACGACGTTTTGCCGGTGTTTGTATGCCCGACAACCGCGAGCATTAACGCATTATTTAATTCCATGCGATGCCCTCCTCGGTTAAGCCTTGCTGCCAATGCCCCACCCGTTCATCATCGGGGTTATCACCAACCACTAGCTGCGCTTCAACATGGGTACAATATTGCTGTAATCGCTGTAAAAACCGCAGCGCTGCGCGATCTGGGGTTAATTGGGCATTCACACGTACCACCAGCTTCGCCACCGGAGCATCGTCAAGCCGCTGCAGTATGCGCTGGCGGTCATCGCTTCGCGCAACAATACCGCCGTACCATGATTCATTTTGATGCTGCTGCAGCCAGCGTTGATCATGTTCATGGTCTAGGCTAATCACTAATTCACCATGCCCCGGCTTCGGTTCCCGCGTTTGCCAGTCGTCCATTCCTGCCACGTCGCTGTCGGCGTCAACTAATTCTGTGGCCGCCGACGTGGTTAATTTGCGTATAACCGGTGCATAGCCCGGTAGCGTTAAGTCAATCTTCATTGCCGCCACACGGCGCAACACAACAACTAACGAGCCCATCAAGGCCAATGCTCGCCAAACCACACCGTAGACAACAATACAGGCAAGTAACCAACGCCCTGCATTCAATTGTTCGCCGGCGGCTGGGTTATCCCACATAGCCGCCACAGACGGCGCATCCACGCCGAACAATGACGGTATAAAATTAAGTACACTCACCCACACTTGCAGGCTATCTGCTGGCCAAATGGTTGTCGCCCAAGTGAAAGTGTATGCGCTGGTACTTAAGTGAAAAAACAGCACAAACCAAACCATCAGCATGAACAGTGTCCAATAACCGTGGGTTAATACCGCACCGGCAGGCTTGGTTAACCGGTACTGATTAGCAATGGTGAGTAAGGTATTGTTAAATTGCTGATTATATTGGCGCTGGCCAATGTGTTCTAACAGCCACAAGGAAATGCGTCCAATCCATCCGAAGCTGTCTTTGAGTAGCAAAGACACGCACCAAAGTACAAATAGGATAACGTGCAGCCCAAGCAGCATCATTAACGCATAACTTAGCGAAATAGGTTGAGTGACCGATAAGGTACCGCGCACCAGCGCAACCGCACCGAGCACAGCGAAAACAGACAGTAAAATAGCGATAAGACGACGAAAGTGGTCCCACAGACGAAGCTGATGAACGAGGCCTAACCGTGCCGCAAGCAGCTCTGCACGCTTAAATACGCGCTGCTCCATAGTTGGCAATTGACGCGCTTGATGGTCAATTGCGTCTGCGCGTTGAAAGCCATTTTGTAGTTCATAACGGCGAACCAGCTCCGCCATCCAAATGGAACGAAATCGGGAGAATAATTTGAACATAATACCGCTGTCTACTTCGCTAATTGGGGTGCCAACGCGGCACCATTTATTATAATTGTTATTTAACCCGAGAAGCGACGCTATTACAACGGCGGAATTACAGTTGTGTGCGTTGGCGGCAGCTAGCTTCCGATAAATCGTGATTAACGCTCACATAATGATCGTTCGGACAAACTAGCTTCACGTTTTTTCGCTTCGAAGACGGTGCAATTTCACTGAGTTTTACCGCCCAGTCAGATAGACTTACCTCTGGCGTAATATCGATATGCTGGTCTTGGTTGTAATATTTAAACGCCGCGCCAGCAAATATAAGTAGCAATATTAATTTACGCATAGCCACTTCCACCTTGTCGAAGCAATCGACTGTTAGACAAAACACTGCTCTAGTCTAAGTAAAACTTAGTATTTGCACCGTAAGTTTCAGGTAAATTCATTGTAAACATTCGTTCTGATTATCGGCAGTATTTGTTTTCACTTAATAGCCGTCGTACATTTACTTCTATTCACTACAAACTTCACGTTATTCGGGTAGAAAGCCGCCCGATTGTCGCGCCCATAATTGCGCGTAAATACCGCCACTTGCGAGGAGCTCTTCATGACTGCCCTGCTCAACAATTTGGCCTTCGTCCATGACAATAAGGCGGTCCATCGCAGCAATGGTCGATAACCTATGAGCAATCGCAATCACGGTTTTGCCTTCCATTAGGCGGTATAAATTCTCCTGAATGGCGGCTTCAACTTCAGAGTCAAGCGCTGAGGTTGCTTCGTCAAGAATGAGAATAGGTGCATCTTTTAACATCACCCGCGCGATAGCGATGCGCTGGCGTTGGCCACCCGATAATTTAACCCCACGCTCACCCACGTGCGCATCATAACCACGGCGCCCTTGCGCATCTTCTAGGTCTGCAATAAATAGATCTGCTTCGGCTTTGTGTGCTGCTTGCTCAATCATGGCTTCGGTGGCATCAGGGCGGCCGTAAGCAATATTGCCGCGTACCGAACGGTGCAATAGCGACGTATCTTGCGTTACCATGCCAATATGTTGGCGCAGGCTTTCTTGCGTCACGTTGGAAATATTTTGCCCGTCAATGGTTATCGCGCCTTGGTTGACTTCAAAAAAGCGTAGTAATAAATTGACCAAGGTTGATTTACCTGCACCCGAACGCCCAACCAAGCCTATTTTCTCGCCCGCTTTAATGGTCAAATTCAAGTGTTTTAATACCGGCTTATCTGCACTGTAGTGAAAATCAACGTGGTCGAATTGAATTTCGCCACGCTCAACCGCCAAAGGCTTCGCATTGGCGCGGTCTTGAATATCTTGCGGAACAGACACCGTTTTAATACCGTCTTGCACGGTTCCGATATTTTCAAACAGCGACGAGATTTCCCACATAATCCACTGGCTCATGCCCCATAGGCGCAAAACCAAACTTAGCGCAACGGCAATAGCGCCCACGCTAATTAGCGCATCCACCCATAACTGAATGGCTAAGAAGCCGACTGAAAACAACAATAACGAATTTAAAATATACAAGCAGGTATAAAGCTTGGTAACTAGGCGCATTTGCTTATGCACGGTGCCCAAAAAGTCGCTCATGCCCTCTTTCGCGTACGTCAATTCACGTTGCGCATGGGAAAACAATTTAACGGTTTGAATATTGGTATAGCTGTCAACAATACGGCCGGTCATAATTGAGCGGGCATCGGCCTGAGCGGCAGCAACCTTACCCAAACGCGGCACAAAATAGCGCAGCAGCACAATATAAAACCCTAGCCAAGCAATCAGCGGCAGCGCTAATCGCCAATCGGCATTTGCCACAATGGCCACTGTGCCAATAAAGTACACGGTGACATAGTTCAGCACATCAAACAGCTTGATCACGCACTCACGCACGGCCAAGGCTGTTTGCATAAGCTTGGTGGCTATACGCCCAGCAAACTCATCCTGGTAGAAAGTAATTGATTGATTTAGCAAGTACTTATGCACCAACCAACGAATTCGCATAGGGTAATTACCCAGCAGTGATTGGTAGGTAATTAACGAGTGCAACACAACCAACAAAGGCAAGCCAATGAGTATCACCGCCGCCATACCGGTTAGGCTCCAAAATTGCTCGCTAACAAAGGTTTCGCGGTTTTGTGCAGCCAGCCAATCAACAATATTGCCAATAAAACTAAACAGCCAAACTTCGGTCATGGCAATTAGCATCATCAGCGCGCCAGCCGCAAAAATATAAGGCCAAGCCCCTTTGCTGTAATAAATGCAAAACGCCACTAAGCCTTTGGGTGGCTGTTCGGGCTGCCCTTCTGGAAATGGCGGTAAACGTTGTTCAAACCAGCGAAACATTGCGGATCCTTCAGCAGGTGAATTGCGTAGAAATAAGCTAGACTTTGGTCGAATGTCCGTCTTAACTAGGTATGAAGTACCATAACGCAGTTATTGTCGTCCTAATAATAAACCAAAAAAGGTAATACCATGAACGCAATTTTGCTGATGTTACTCGGTTTAGGTGCGATGTTTCTTGGTTATGTCATTTATTCTAAGTTTATTGCCGAGAAAATATTCAAACTCGATCCTAACTTCCGAACCCCTGCTCACGAATTTGAAGACGGTGTCGACTTTGTTCCGACCAACAAATACGTGCTTTGGGGCCACCACTTCACCTCAGTTGCAGGTGCAGCTCCTATTATCGGTCCCGCTATTGCCGTTATTTGGGGCTGGGTTCCAGCTTTCTTATGGGTTGTATTCGGTACCATTTTCTTCGCTGGCGTGCATGATGCTGGCGCTATTTGGGCTTCCAACCGCAATAAAGCACGTTCTATTGGTGCTTTAACGGGTGATGTGGTCGGCAAGCGTTCACAAAGCTTGTTCATGATCGTGATCTTTTTAGTACTTCTCATGGTAAACGCGGTATTCGCCACCGCTATTTCAGGGCTACTGATTAATTTCCCAAGCTCTGTTGTACCCGTGTGGGGTGCCATTTTTGTGGCGTTGATTATCGGCCAAGTTATTTTCCGCAAATGGATGAACCTAGGTACGGTATCTATTCTTGGCGTTGTTGCTCTGTATGCACTTATTTACGCAGGCCCTAGCTTCCCTATCACACTGCCTGAAACGGTGTTTGGTGTGTCGGACAATGCCCAGTGGATTCTTGTGCTATTTGCCTATGCGGCGATCGCTTCGCTGTTACCCGTATGGATGCTATTACAACCGCGCGACTACATTAACGGCCTACAGTTGTTTATTGGTTTGTTCTTGGTGTACGGTGCGGTATTGATTAGTGGTCCAGAGCTGGTCGCTCCCGCCTTTAACACCAATGTCCCCGAGGGCACACCTAGCCTCGTTCCACTGCTCTTTGTTACCATTGCCTGCGGGGCAATTTCTGGCTTCCATGGCTTAGTCGCATCGGGCACTACCTCCAAGCAATTAGACAAAGAAACCGACCTGCGCTTTGTTGGCTATTTGGGCGCTATTGGTGAAGGTTCGCTGTCGCTAGCAACCATTATTGCGGTCACGGCTGGTTTTGCCACCCTGGCCGACTGGCAAGCGGTGTACCACAGCTTTGGTCAAGGCGGAGTGACGGCATTTGTGCAAGGCGGCGCCAATATTCTACAAAATGGCTTGGGCCTTGATGTCGACTTAGCACAAACCTTGCTTACGGTTATGGCGGTATTGTTCGCCGGCACCACCATGGATACCGGCTTACGTTTACAGCGCTATATTTTCCAAGAGTGGGGCAACATCTACAACATTAAATGGATGGAAAAAGCCGCGCCTGCAACACTGTTAGCGGTGGGTACCTGTTTGTTACTCGCCTTTGGCGCCGGCGGTGCTGATGGTTCTGGTGGGTTATTAATTTGGCCGTTATTTGGTACCACCAACCAGTTGCTAGCAGGCTTAACGTTGCTGGTTATTACCACCATGCTAGTGAAATTAGGGCGGCCTATGTACGTAACCCTAATTCCGTTGCTGTTCTTGTTAGTCATGACTATTTACGCCCTACTTATTCAATTAATGGGCTTTTATCATAAGTCAGACTGGTTCTTGTTTAGCCTAGACCTCATTGTCCTTATTGCGGCCATTTGGATTGCCCTTGAGTCAGCAAGTGTATTGACGCGTTTAGTGCGCGAAAATAAAGCAGCTAAGGCTAGTTAAACATGAAAATACGTGCCATTGTCGACTGGGTAAAAAATGCCAACGCCTATGCAACTGAGGTGTATAACGCGCCCTACCGGTCGGCAATTGCACGCGCAAAACGGGACGAAGACGATTTATTCATGATGTTGGTATTTTCTGAACTCATGGGCGTTCCGAATCCCGCCTCTTATTACACGCTTGAGCTACAGCCATTATTGCTTGAGCGTTTTCACCAGTGGCACCTGCGAATGGGCATGGAGCACTCCCCGCTTGATGGTTTTCGTTGTTGCTAAGCGCTAAGGTGCGTGAATGTTCTGTATAGATAACAAACAAATTGTTTTTGTTGGCGGCAAAGGTGGCGTGGGGAAAACCACCATTTCATCGGCTCTTGCGCTGCAGCAAGCGAAACGTGGCCGCAACGTTTTACTAGTCTCTACCGACCCAGCGCACAGTCTCGCCGACGCTTTTGACAACCCCATTGGCGACACCATTACCTCAATGACAGAGCGTGTTGATGCACTAGAGATTGACCCTGACGCCGAAGTTGAAGCACACATTGCCCGTGTGATGAAAACCATGAAGCGCTTTAGTAAGCCTGACATGTACCCAGAAATAGAACGGCAAATGCGCTTAACGCAACAATCACCTGGTGCACAAGAAGCCGCCCTTCTAGAACGCATTGCCCGGCTTATTGATGAAAAACCTGCCGATTATGATCTGATCATTTTCGACACGGCCCCTACTGGGCACACGCTGCGCTTATTGACGTTACCAGAAGCTATGGCCGCTTGGACGCAAGGCTTATTAAAACAAACTGAACGCAGTAAAAAGCTTGAAGGTGTGCTAGAACACTTAAGCCCTAAAGCCGGCAAAGACATCGCCAACCCGATGGCCGACCCTAAACAACATGAGTCTGCCGAGCTTGATGACCGTACCGCCGAAATTAGTGAAACATTACTGCGCCGCCAACGTTTGTTTCATCGCACACGGCATGTGCTAACAGACCCGAGCAAAACGGCACTTATTTTTGTGTTAACCCCAGAAAAATTACCAATTTTGGAAACAGCTCGCGCAGTTACCGCCCTGCGGCAAGAAAAACTACCCATTGCTGGATTAGTGATTAATCGGAACTTGCCTGACCATGCAGACGGTGAGTTTTTTGCCAAACGGCGCGCGCAAGAAGCTCAGTACCGCAATGAAATAGAGCATGAATTTCAAGATCTTCAAGGGGTTTATTTACCATTATTCCCCACTGATTTGCACGGTCTTGATGCGCTGAAGGACATTGCTGAGCAATTACCCTAACGCGAAGCAGAAATCACCTTAAATAAATAGGTACACGAAGTAGACCGACAGCGCAGCAACTAGCACAACCCAACCGGCTTTGCGGTTGTATTGTTGCCACCAGCGCAGCACAGCTTCACCGAACCAATAAACCAACAACGCCAGCCCGTAGTAACGAATACCGCGGGCAATAATAGCCGCCAGCATAAATAATCCATACGGGTATTCGGCACTGCCAGCGCTGAGCATTCCTACTTGAAACGGTATGGGTGAAATTCCAACCAGCAACAGTGTGGCAAAGCCATGCTCTGCAAAGCGTGCAGTAAAGCCTTCAAAAGCGTCATGATAACCAAGCCACGTGAGTACCGCGTCACCAACGTCATCAAAAAACCACAAGCCAACACCATAGCCGACACTGGCCCCAAGCAGGCAGCCCAACAAGGTTACCGTGGCAATAGACCAAAGCCGATCACGTTGGTGCATGAGCAAGGGTATTAGAATAAGCTCTAGGGGGATAGGAACGATCAGCGACTCTAAAAATGACGCGATAAAAATAGCGAGCAATACATAATTTGAGTCGGCAAAACGCGCTAACCAGCGGTCAGCGCGTTTATTGTTAGTTTGCTGCACAGGCGTTATTCCACGGGCAACGGTTATTCACCGAAAGCACCAGCGGCGCCAGGGAACACCACCGGGCTTTCATAACCGTCTTTGCTAACGCTTGCCACGCCAAAAAAGTAATTATCTATGACCACATTTTTGAGCGTAAACTCATTCACATTGCCAACGTACTGGCTAAATTCCCAGTTCGGTGCGTCGGTGTGGCGCCAATAAATACGATAGCCTTTGATATGTTCTTTTTCAGCCGCACTCGCCGGCGCCCAGCTGAGCGTGGTGTCGGCACTTACGGCTCCAGCAATTTTTACCTGTGCCGGTGGGCTTGGTGCCCAGGCCATACTGGCTAAGCTAACGGCGTTCAGTGCAGTAAGTTTAGCCGCATAATCAAAGTCAACACCGTCAATGGTGTCACCATAAACAATACCGTTCTCGGTGCGCAGATCTTGATGTTGACGGTTGTAATTTTCGTTGGTTTCCATAATACGAACGCCCGGATACCCCAAGTCGTTAAATGGACGGTGGTGTCCACCGCGGCCAAAGCGATCTAAACGGTATATGACCATGGTATCTAAGTTCGGAATGTAGCGGTCAGCCATCCAGTCAATGTAGCGCGCGACGTTACGGCTTGGCGAGTCAACTTCACCGCCGGTAAAGCGTCGACGACGAGTATCCGCCTCGGTTTCATCTTGACGCGTGCCTTCTGCGAAAATGCGCGCGGTGGTGTTATTAATAACGCCATTAATGCCCTCAATGTTGCCGATCATGTCGTTATTTAACACCGCTTTAATACGCCAGCCGTCTTTTTGTGCTTGTTCGGCCATAATGCGGCCACCAAAAAGCCCCTGCTCTTCGCCTGCTAGCGCGGCATACACAATACTGCCAGCAAATTTATACTGGCTTAGCACGCGTGCCGCTTCTAAGGTACCGGCAACACCTGAGGCGTTGTCATTGGCGCCTGGCGCATCCGAGGTATAGTCCATAACGTCAGAAACCCGTGAGTCAATATCACCCGACATAATGACATAGCGATTCGGGTCAACTTTCCCCCGTTGCACAGCGATAACGCTCACCACCTCAACCGGATCGGGAATACGCTTTTCACCTTGAATAACGCGTGACTGATAATACACGTCAAGGCAGCCACCACACGCCGCTGAAATTTTATCAAACTCAGCTTTTATCCAGCGCCGTGCAGCACCAATGCCGCGAGTGTCTGACTCGGTCTCTGATAACGTATGTCGTGTACCAAAACTCACTAATTTGGTAATGTCCGCTTCAATGCGTTTAGCCGATATCTGCGCCTGTATGTCATGCAGCGCTGGTTGGTCGACATATTCCACATCGGCACTGGCTGTACTGATCATCAATGCTGAACAAAGCCCGACTAAACTCGCCTTTGGGTGCAAATTCATGGAAGGTTCCTCTGGTTGATTGGGCAACAGTGTCATAGTATTGATGTTATACGTGAACCGGCTATGAGGAAGCAACCATGAAAGCTGTTGGTTATCGGGAATGCGGCACTATTGACCGCAATGATGCGTTATTGGACATAACTCTGCCAGACCCTGTGCTAGGCCCTAACGATGTGCTTGTTGCGGTATATGGCATTGGCGTGAATCCTGTCGATACGAAGATTCGTACCCGGCGAGGCCCGCTTGAAGGCGAGTTTGCCATTATAGGCTGGGACGCTGCAGGCGTGGTTTTAAGTGTTGGCGAAAACGTGCACGACTTTAAAGAAGGTGATGAAGTTTGGTATGCCGGTGAGCTCAATCGCCACGGCTGCAATGCACAGTACCAAGCCGTTGATGCGCGTTTAGTGAGTCGCAAGCCACGGTCATTAAGCTTTGCCGACGCCGCAGCCATGCCATTGACGTTCTTAACCGCCTGGGAATTGTTATTTGAACGACTGCATTTAAGCCACGATGAACAGGCAACATTATTGATTACCGGGGCTGCCGGTGGTGTTGGTTCAGCTTTGCTGCAGTTGGCTAAGCGTTGCCCGAATGTCACCACCATTGCCACGGCTTCGCGCACTGAAACCCAGCGTTGGGTTAAGCAAATGGGGGCCGATATCGTTATCAATCACCACGAGCCTTTGGCCCCGCAATTGGCTAAGCACAACATCAAGCAGGTAAGCCATGTTGCTAGCCTTACACACACCGACCAGCATTTTGAGGCGTTGGTTGAACTGCTTGCGCCTTTTGGTCACTTTGCACTGATTGATGACCCACAGCGAGCACTCGATATCAAATTGTTAAAACAAAAAAGTATCGCGCTGGTGTGGGAGTTTATGTTCACCCATAGCCTATTTAAAACGGCAGATATGCACCGACAAGGGCAAATATTGCGTGAAATAGCAGAGCTAACTGATGCTGGGCAGTTAATCTCCACTCGCGCTGCACATTTTGGTGAACTAAGTGCTGAAAACTTAAAACATGCGCATGTGCTACTAGAGTCCAATCAAAGCATTGGCAAAATAGTGCTTGATGGCTATAACGTGCCGCTTGGTTAGCCGCCTACTCTTAAGCCGAGCAATCAGCTGCAACGAAGCGAAGTTCGAACAACGTCGCTTCGTTTTGATCTAAATAACGAATCACAAGAAAATCGGCATGGTCACGATAAAAGGCCAGCGAGTCTGCGCTGCAAAAAGCTTGCTGCATAGCCCCCTGTAATTGGGCTTTTATGGCGCCTTCATCATGACGATATTTATCTACCCCCACTAATGTGTAGATAAATCGCATACCGTAATCAACCACTTCCGCACGTTCAAAGCGCGTTTGCGTATCAAGCAACTTTGGTAAGTCGCGATTCAGCTGTCCAGACCGCTCTAATAGCTGTTGATACAACTGGTTACGATTTTTAGTTGAGCCCTCTAAGCCGAAATTACGGTACAAAGCAATCATGAGCAGCCCAACCAACAACACACAAAATGCTGCAATTAACTGGCGTTTAAAGCCTTTTGTCATATTATTTACCTAAGTATTTGCACTTATTTTATCGATAGCCCGTATCGAAATTATCATATTTCCACACTTACAAACATACATGAATGTATGTATAATCATCGAATTGCAAATCACACACTTAGTATGAGGTACATACATGCAACAACGTCTACGTAAACCGTTGTTTGTTTCAGTTTTAGCAAGCTCATTCATGCTTGCTGCTTGCGGTGACGCATCACAACAAACGGCAGCTACCGGGCAACAGCAGCAAATGACCGTGGGTATTGTCACCGTCACCACCCGCAATGTTGATTTAACCACAACTCTTCCTGGCCGCGCGAGCGCTTTTCGGGTAGCGGAAGTGCGCCCTCAGGTAAACGGCATTTTGCAGTCACGCTTGTTTGAAGAAGGCTCGATGGTTGAAGCTGGTCAACAGCTTTATCAAATTGACGCCGCTATGTACGAAGCTGAGTTAGCTAGCGCCGAAGCTGAAATTGCACGTGCGAACGCCGCCGTAAAATCAACCAAATCGCGCTTTCAACGTAGTAACAACCTGCTGCAAGACAAAGCCATTAGTCAGCAAGATTACGACGAGGCTGAAGCCGCCTATTTACAAGCCGAAGCGCAGCTGAGAATTGCCGAAGCGAATTTAACTCGAGCCAAATTGAATGTTGCATACACCCGTGTTGAAGCCCCTATTGCTGGACGCATTGGCCGTTCACAGTTAACCGAAGGTGCCCTGCTTAGCGTAGGTCAGGCGCAACCGCTGACAACAATTACCCAGCTTGACCCGATTTATGTCGATATTGCTCAAAGCACCAGTGATTACTTAAAGCTGCAAGCGGCGATTGCCGACGGACGCATTGTGACCAACAGTGAAAACCGCGCAGAAGTTACGGTACGCGTTGGCGAAGCTGGAAATTACACCACAACGGGCGAACTCATGTTCAATGAGGTCACTGTAGACCCGCAAACCAGTGCGATAACCTTGCGCGCTAAACTGGCCAACCCGAACCATGCTATTTTGCCGGGCATGTATGTGCGCGCAGAAGTGGGTACAGGGTCGCTGAAAAACGCTTTGTTAGTACCACAAACCGGTGTATCGCGTGATCCACGTGGGCGAGCCATTGCCATGGTGGTTAATCAAGAAGGTAACGTTGAACAACGTTACTTAACCGTTGAAAGCACTATTGGCAGCAACTGGATTGTGACCGATGGCCTGAGTGCTGGCGATAAAGTTATTGTCGAAGGCTTACAAAAAATTCAGCCTGGTATGCCAGTACAAACTGAAGAAGTGAAGTAATTTATGGCTAAGTTTTTTATCAACCGACCTATTTTTGCTTGGGTAATCGCTATTGTGATTATGCTTGCTGGTGGGCTTGCGGTTACGCAACTACCGGTAGAGCAATACCCTGAAATTGCGCCACCATCAGTACAAATTAACGCAAGCTACCCTGGTGCAACGGCTGCTACACTTGAAGAAAGCGTGACGCAGGTTATTGAACAGAACATGAATGGTATCGATAACCTCAAGTACTTTGCGTCAACCAGTGACTCAGCGGGTAATGCCAGTATAACCCTCACGTTTGAGGCCGGAACCGATGCTGACATTGCCCAAGTACAGGTGCAGAATAAGTTGCAGCTCGCCCTGCCCTTGTTACCTCAGGCAGTGCAAGACCAAGGTTTGGTGGTCGCCAAGTCGAACAACTCGTTCTTACTCGTTGCGGCATTAACCTCTAACAATCCGCAAATTAGCCAAATTGACCTTGGCGATTATATTGCCAGCAACCTGCAAGACCCCATTGCGCGCACCGCTGGTGTGGGCAACGTACGGTTGTTTGGTGCACCTTATGCCATGCGTATTTGGTTAGACCCTGATAGGCTTGTGCGCTACAACATGAGCACCTTAGACGTGGTTATGGCACTGCGCGAGCAAAATAATCAGGTCGCTGCGGGACAAATCGGCGGCACCCCAGCTGTTGAAAATCAACGTTTAACGGCCTCGATAATTGCTCAAACGCGGCTAGAAACTGTCGAGCAATTTAAGAATGTGCTGCTGCGCGTTAACAACGACGGCTCTAAAGTGACTGTGGGCGATGTGGCGCAAGTTGAGCTAGGAGGTCAAGATTATGGCGTTATTGCGCGTTATAATCGGCAACCAGCTACCGGCTTGGCCGTTAACTTAGCAACTGGCGCTAATGCGCTAGATACAGCTGCTGCAGTAAAAGCGAAACTGAACGAATTGAAGCAGTTCTTCCCGGAAGGCGTTGAGCTTGTTATTCCTTACGACACCACGCCATTTGTTGAAATATCCATTCAAGAAGTGGTGAAAATTCTTTTTGAAGCCGTCGTCTTGGTGTTTATCTTGATGTTCATCTTCTTACAGAATTTGCGTGCCACCATTATTCCGTCGCTGGCAATTCCGGTTGTGTTATTAGGCACATTCGGCATTATGTCGGCATTAGGCTTTTCAATTAACACCCTCACCATGTTTGGTTTGGTGCTTGCCATTGGGCTCTTAGTGGATGACGCCATTGTTGTGGTGGAAAACGTTGAGCGTTTGATGAGCGAAGAAAAGCTGAGCCCGCGCCAAGCCACCATTAAATCAATGGGGCAAATTACCGGGGCTCTGGTCGCTATTGGTTTGGTTATGGCGGCGGTGTTCGTACCTATGGCCTTCTTTGGCGGTTCAACGGGCGCGGTATACCGTCAGTTTTCAATTACCATTATATCCGCCATGTCGTTATCGGTGTTGGTTGCTATTATCTTTACGCCATCATTGTGTGCGACCATTTTGAAGCCATTAGATCATACCCACGAAGCAAAAGGCATTCTGGGATGGTTTAACCGTAAACTCGATAGTGCCACAAAAAAGTACACGAACTCAGTGCAATCTATTATTAAGCGCAGCGTGCGTTTCTTGCTAGTGTATTTGGGGTTAGTTGTCGTACTCGGTTTCTTATTTGCGCGTATGCCAAGCTCGTTTATTCCTAACGAAGATCGTGGCGTGTTTTTAACGCAAATGCAGCTACCTTCTGGCGCAACCCAAGAGCAGTCGCGTCAAACCATGGCGAAAATTGAAGACTACTACCTTGACCAAGCGGCTGGCGTTCGCTCGGTATTCTCTGTAGTTGGTTTTAGTTTCAGTGGTCAAGGGCAAAACTCTGGCCTGGCCTTCGTGCGCTTAACTGACTGGGATGAACGAACCACCCCTGAGCTACAAATAGACGCCATTATTGGTCAAGCCTTCGGTTATTTTTCGCAAATTCGTGAAGCCATGGTATTCGCCTTTAACTTGCCGTCTATTCCGGAATTAGGCACAGCCAGTGGCTTTAACCTTTATCTACAAGACCGCGGTGGTTTGGGCCATGAAGGCTTGTTAGCCGCGCGTAACCAATTGTTGGGTATGGCAGCGCAAGAGCCATCGTTAACAGGCGTGCGCCCGAATGGACTAGAAGACACGGCACAGCTGCGTATTGATGTTGATTATGAAAAAGCCAAGGCCTTAGGCCTTAGCATTAGTGACATCAACGCGACCCTGTCAAACGCTTTTGGTACCACCTACGTCAACGACTTTGTTGACCGTGGTCGGGTGAAACGCGTTTACCTACAAGGTATACCACAAGCCCGCATGACCCCAGAAGATATTGGCAAGTGGTATGTGCGTAACAGCAATGGCGAGATGGTGTCTTTTGCCTCGTTTTCTAGCACCCAATGGGACTTTGGCCCACAGCGCCTAGAGCGCTACAACGGTGTGCCCGCCATGAACATTCAAGGCGAAGCCGCACCGGGCTATTCGTCGGGTGACGCTATGCTGAAAATGGAAGCGCTTATCGGCAAGCTGCCAACAGGTATTGGCTATGAATGGACTGGCATTTCGTTAGAAGAGCGCACCTCAGGCGACCAAGCACCCCTGCTCTACGCGCTATCGTTGCTCATCGTATTCTTGTGTTTAGCCGCATTATACGAGAGCTGGTCCATTCCGTTTTCGGTTATGTTGGTGGTACCGCTTGGTATTCTCGGTGCGGTTATTGCCGCAACCATGCGCGGACTTGAAAACGACGTTTATTTCCAAGTCGGTTTGCTCACCACCGTGGGTGTTTCAGCTCGTAATGCGATTCTTATTGTGGAATTTGCAAAAGATTTACAAGCCCAAGGCAAAGAGCTTTTACAGGCTACTTTGGAAGCGGTTCGCTTGCGTTTACGCCCCATTTTGATGACCTCATTGGCATTCACTTTTGGTGTGCTACCACTGGCGTTATCAACCGGTGCCGGTGCTGTTAGCCGCCAAGCCATTGGTACTGGCGTTATCGGCGGTATGCTCGGTGGCACTATCTTGGCTATCTTCTTCGTGCCGCTGTTGTTTTATATCGTGCGGCGAACATTCCCGCCCAAAGCGGCCTATGACGACGAATAGAGACTAGCGAGATATTCAGGCTACGTGGTAAGGTTGAGTTGTGTTTCACAACTCAACCTTTTTTATGCTGCATCGCTACTTTGTTATCGCATTGGCTTTACTTGCTGTATTAATCGGTGTGCAACTGCCGAATTTTATTACCCAGTATGAGCAACGGCTCGATGCACAATACACCGAGGCCATGGTGTACTACAAAGAATACCAACGTATCGCCGATACCTATCTAAACGGCGATATGCAAGCGCTTATCAAAATGCACGAGCAAAGTGATAACCCCGTTTTCAAAGATGAAGCCGTACCTATTCGTGAGTTGGTTCGCCGAGTAGAGTTGTACCGCTACGAGCAACAACAACTCAATCAAGGCTACTTACATAAGATTTGGTTTGTCGCTTGGCAAGCCAACCCAGAAATGCGTGATGATACCTGGCGAATGTATAGCTTTAATGTGCCGCTTACGCGCCAGGCGGTGTTTACAGGCGTGATTGCTGCCCTACTCGCGGTGTTGTTATTTGATGGCTGTGTGGGTGGGTGTAAGTTTGCATACCGCCGCTGGCGCCGTCGACATCCAACAGCGCCGCAGCATTAGCGTTTATCGTTTTTTACCTGATACTCGCCTTCAATAACATCACTATCTTGGCGATTTTGTTGATACTCGCGCTCGCTACGATAACGTGATTGCGCTTGTTTCTGGGCTTCTCGCGTGGCTTTGGTAAATTGCCACATTTGCTTCATTTGGCGACGTTTACGCCACATTAACGGCAGTAATAAAATCCAACCAAACAACAGCAGCACCAAGCCCACAGCCAAGCCGAGCAACAACAACATACCAAATACCAACCAACTAAAAAGCACCACAATGGGGTTAGCGCCTGGTTGCGGTTTTACTTTTTGTTGCCATTGCTTGATGTATATAAGCATACAAGTTCTCCTGTTACTTCCCAGTATATGGGGATTATTTCAGTTCAGACAAGCGTGCTGCCCGATGATCTTGTAACAATTTGAGAATAATGCTGGTTAAATTGACGATATTGAATACGGTGCCTGAAATACTGCCGACAATAACGGCATAGGCAAGCCCTAGCAACTCAGCGAGTAAAAACCAACGGCGTATTTTTACCGGGTCTTCAAGCACTATGGCGCCAACGGTAAAAATAATTGAAGAAATATAGGCCATCAATAACGGCACAATATCGGTGTCGCCGTTAAGCTCCCAAATGAAAAAGCCGACATTAATCGCCACAAATGACCATAAAACAAAAGGCCCACGCCAACGTAACGCAATAAGGTTACGAATAACGGCAATTCCGGTGACAACGCTTCCAGCCAGCGCATCCAGCATAAAGAAATGTATCGACAAAGCCCCTAAGGCCAATGCACTGACAATTCGGTACCGGTTTGCCGTGCCTTGCCGATAAGCAATAAAGTTTGCCACAAGGGCGAATAATCCAAAAAGTTCTGCTACAGAAATCACATGTCACCCATAAAAAAACGGTAATGAAGGCAAAACGCTTTCATTACCGCCTTGCTTAAATACGCTTAATTAATTTCGTTCGTCGGCCGAGGCATCACGAATGCCGCGAAACTCGTTACCTTGGTACCAATTTGGCCAATCATTGCTGTTGGCAAGGTCGTTACCTACCCAATAATACAGCCACAAGTCTTGCTGCACACCACGCAGATCCCAGTTTGGATCGAACTCGTCGGCCGGCTTATGATACGCAACTTTCACATATTTGGCACGCTTTTGCTTGCCGTATTCAACGCCAAATTCAATGTGATCGTTACCGCCTTTTGCATACAGCATAGGTACGCCACGCTTGGCTAAATTGAAGTGATCTGAGCGATAGAATGACCCCGCTTCTGGGGTTGGCTCTGGCGCAATGTAACGCCCCTGTTGCTCAACATACTTCGCCAAGTAATTCTCCATTTCTGAATTACCATGGCCAACAACCACCATATCTTTCATTGGGCCGTACACATTCAGTACGTCGGTGTTAATGCCGCCCACGGCCTTGCTTAACGGCAACATTGGGTTGTCGGCATACCAGTCAGAGCCTAACAAGCCGCGCTCTTCAGCGGTCACCAAAACAAACACAATGGAGCGCTCAGGTTGCGGTTGGCTGGCAAAAAACTCGGCCAAGGCCATTACCCCTGCAGTACCACTAGCGTTGTCTTGCGCACCGTTAAAAATGCCATCATCTGGGTTTACCGGGTCAACGCCCATATGGTCCCAGTGCGCCATATAAATCACATGTTCTTCGGGGCGCGACTTCCCTTCAATGTAGCCAATTAAATTAGGCGACGACAGGTAGTCAAACTTGGTGCTTACCGCAATGTTCATGGCGGTTTTTAACGGTACCGGTTTAAAGTCTGGTTGTTGTGCCGCCTGACGCATTTGCGCATAGTTACTGCCCACTAAAGCAAATAGCTCGTCGGCTTTGCTATCAGTTATCCAACCTTCAATGGCAACACGGTCCATGTTTTTGTTGTCGCGGGCTAAATCAAATCGCATTGGCGAACCGCCAGCAATAACACCCCAACCATAGCCTGCTGGGCCTGTTTCATGAATCACAATGGCACCAGCAGCACCTTGTCGCGCCGCCTCTTCAAATTTGTAGGTCCAACGCCCATAGTAAGTCATGGCTTTACCATTAAATACTTCAGGGTCTTGGGTGTCGTAGCCTGGGTCGTTCACCAACATCACCACAGTTTTGCCTTCAACATCCAAACCTTCGTAATCATTCCAGCCAAACTCCGGAGCAACAATGCCGTAGCCGACAAAAACCATCTCACTGTTCGTCAGTTCGGTTTGTTCTTGTACACGGGGGCTCCAAGCCATCATGTCACGACGATACTCAAAAGCTTTTAACTGTTCGGCGCTAAACGACATGTCGCTAACCTGGGTCGGCAACATGCGCACTAAAGGTACGTCTTGCTGATAATTGTCTTCTTCAGCGTTATAGGGTTTCAGCCCCCATTCGCGAAATTTCCCTTCAACAAACGCCACGGTTTTGCGCTCACCTTCAGAAGCAGGTGCACGCCCTTCAAACTCATCAGAGCTTAGGGTTTTTAGGTATTCCTTGTAGTTCTCATTAAAACTGTAAGGGTCAACTGCAGCATGTGCAGCTTGGGTTTGGCTTGCCGTTTGCTCGGCTGGGCTGCAAGCGGTAAGCGTAAGCCCCGCCACAGCCAACACCAGCAGGTGCTTTTTCATGGTGTTCTCCTTTAGTTACAGCGTTTAAAGTGACGCCCTTCTTTAATATTATATTTTTCGAAATAGCCTTTGTTTACTTCTACCGCCCCATAGTAGTTCACTTGCGGTGGATAGGCTGGGCAACGATTTGGATCAATACTTGGGCATGGCTCCATCGTGATAATTTTCACAATTTTCATGTCGTTATCAATAAAAGCAATGTCCAATGGAATTAGCGTACGGAACATCCAAAAGCCCGCGTAACCAGGGCGTTCTTGGTTATAGGTGAACCACATGCCTTCGTGCTCACCTAACTGTTCACGCATCATTAAGCCGCGCTGCCTCAATTCAAAGGTATCGGCTATTTCAACGGTAATTTCAGGCTCATGACCGTCAATACATAATTGTGTGGTTTTGGTGGCCGCTAGTGTTTGGCTTGTTAAACAAGCCGCAGCGCCTAACAACGTGCAAGCAAACATGCGTTTCATGGTGTTAACCTAACTCACTCAAAAATAAGGGCACCTAGTATGGCGCGAATAGCCTCAGAAAAAAAGACAAAAAAAAGCCCCCAATCAAGGGGGCTAACGGGAGAGACACTGAATTACTCGATGGTTACTGTGGTCACTTCACCCTCAGTACCAATAGTCACATTTTGCGTGCTAATAAAGTCAAGCGTGTCATCAGCTTCTGGATCATCCGTGGTATTACATGTCCAAGCGGCAGTGTAATCACCTGAAGCTAAATAACCGACTTCGAAGTTATAAGCCGTTGCACCATCAAAGTATGCAGTGGTTGCCGTATAAGGCTCTTCGCCCTCACTACCGCCAAAGTCGGCAAGTGTGGCAACATCTAAGTCAGCGCCTTGATAGAAATAAACTACTGCAACTGGCGTGGTAATATCAGCCGGCGCTACGGTACATTCATTTTCAATGAGTAATGCTTCCGCAATTGTGCCTTCAACGTGACCCACCGTCATATTATCCACAATTCGTACGCCACGTGGTTTCAAGAAATAACCAGCTTGGCCAACTGGGTTGACTAATGCTTGACGTAAATCGAACTCAACTGTGTAGGCAACGTTGCCGCCTGCATCCAGTGTAAAGCTATCGAATTTCAGCTCGTTCGAAGGAACTGACAGCGGAATACGCTCTTCACCCACCTGAACATACGAGCCTTCAGCCATTTCTAAACGCAATTGGCTGTAATTTCCAGCGGGTACTTCAACACCTGACAATAGGTTTTCAGAATCAGAGCCAGTAAACTCAAGTAAGTTAATACCGCGCGTATTTGGAATCACGTCACCATTTGCATCAGTACACACATCATTAGCTTCAATAGTGTTGGTGTCTTCGCCAATCGTGAAGGTTTGGTTGCCTTCGGTATTGCCAATAAGTTCTACGCTGTGAAAACACGCCCATACCTCATCTGCTGCATCAACAGGAGCGTCACTCACACCAAGCGTAAACATGGCTGTGTTTGGATCGTCGTCAGAACCACATGCCGTTACTAATGTTGTTGCTGCCAAAGCAGCCGCGATTGTTGTTAATTTATTAATTTTCAACATAAAACACCCTCTGTGTTATGAAACTTGCATTAGTTATAGCAAAGCTGACAACCATAGCTAGGTGATTTACTTGAGCTTAACTAAATAGCGTCAGCGTAAATTCAGGCCCTACTGTATAAATAAGAGACACTTGCGCGCATTATGCTCTATATTGGTTCGCTCAGGCGTTGATTGTGCGAGGCTTAGCACTTAAAGTAGCAACATCAAAACAACATAGTTAGCAGAACATGACCGACCATTTGGTTCAATTATCCGTGCCGTGCCCTAGCGTACATGCTATCGCTCAATTAAAATGCGTTACCGCTATTGGCGGCGGGCATGGCCTTGGTCGTGTGCTATCAACCCTTTCTTTTCTAGAACGCCGTTTAATTGGTATTGTGGCGACAACCGATGACGGTGGTGCCAGTGGCAAACTGCGCCGCAGCCATGACTGCATTGCTTGGGGCGATATTCGTAACTGCCTCTCACAACTCGCACAACAACCATTAGCTGCCGACGTATTGAACTACCGTTTCGATTCGGAACATGAGTTACATGGCCATAATTTAGGTAATTTGCTGCTCTATACCCTTGATCAAGTCAGCGCACGCCCGCTCGATGGCATTCAATTATTAAGCCGCTTACTTAACATTAATACGCGCTTGCTACCCATGTCAGAAATGCCGGTTGATTTAGTCGCGTCCACACACGACGGTTTGGAGTGCTTTGGTGAACTTCATGTGGATGGGCTACTGCACATGCCCCAAAAGCTTGCGCTGTCACATGAGGTCGCGGCCACCCCCGAGGCATTAGCACATATTCGACGCAGTGAATTGATTATTTTAGGGCCTGGTAGTTTTCTTACTTCAGTCATGCCGCCGCTGTTGGTCAACGAATTTGTACAAACTATCGCAGCGGCCTCCGCGCCAGTCATTTTTATTGATAATCTAGCCCCTGAGCTTAGCCCTGCTGGGCAAATGCCAATAAGTCAGCGCTTAGCATGGATGCATGAGCAATTAGGGGCGCAACTTGTCGATGCGGTGATAACGAATCACCCCGACCCAAACCTCAAATTACCCGTGTTTGATCATGTGAGTGCCACGCCAAATGCGCCACATCGCCATGACTCAAGCTCTTTACTTGCAGCACTCAATGCTGCAGTAACCTATTTTGTTAAGGACTAATCATGCCGTTTAAAATGCGAATTGCGAGTGCCATTGTCGGCGCGGTAATGACCAGTAGTTTGCTTCATAACCCAAGTTTTGCCAGTGAGCGTTTAGCTGCTGATAGCCAAGCGCAAACCTTAGGTTTAGCCGTGCCCTATTCTGCAACCGTGCCTACCATTGACGACGTGTTAGGTTACCCTGCTGCATCACGCATTAGCAGCCCGGAAGCCATTGAAGCGTATTTCACAAAACTCGCTGAGCAGTTCCCTGAGCAAATACAACTGCACTATTACGGCAAGTCATGGGAAGGCCGAAATCTTTACTATGTGGCTATTTCAAGCGCTGACAATATCGCCGCGTTTGCACGCTACCAACAAGGAATGCAACAGTTAAGCGCGGCCGATCAAACCAGCCGTGAGCAGGCAAATAAACTAATTGCCGAGCTGCCAGCCAGCATTTGGCTATCTTATGGCGTGCACGGGAATGAAATTTCATCACCTGAAGCGGCCATGTTAACCGCGTACCATTTAGTCGCAGCCAAAGACGAGCAAACGGCCAGTTGGTTGAACGACACCGTGGTATTTATTGACCCGGTTCAAAACCCTGACGGCCGCGCGCGTTTTGTGTCCCGCTACTACATGACAGCAGGCCTAGAACACAGCGCAGACCGTCATTCTGCAGAGCACAACGAACCTTGGCCTAGTGGTCGTTCAAATCATTACTTATTCGACTTAAACCGCGATTGGATTGCGCTGACGCAACCTGAAATTAGCGGTCAAGTTGATGCGCTGTTAGAAAATATGCCATTGGTATTTGTTGATTTGCACGAAATGGGTGGTGACAGTAGCTATTACTTTACCCCAGAAGCCGATCCTTATAACCCGCTTATCACCCAGAAACAGCGGGAAACCTTGTGGTACATCGGTGAAAACAACGCACAGTGGTTTGATGAACGCGGTTACGATTACTTCACCCGCGAAATTTTTGATGCCTTCTACCCGGGTTACGGCGCTAGTTGGCCGCTTTATCACGGTAGTATTTCAATGACCTATGAAATGGCTTCGGCCCGTGGTCATGTATTCCGTACTAAAGATGGCGACATTCTGACTTATGGCGATGGCGTACAACGGCATTTTGTAGCGTCAATTGCCACCATTGAAGCCGTTGCCAAACAGCGCCAGCAACTACTGAAAAAATTTTGGGATTACCGCACGCAAGGCATTAATGCAGGTAGTGATAGCAAACAGCGCGTGTATTTATTTGCTGGCCAGCAAGACCCTGCCGCCACGCAGCGTTTAGCCGGTTTGTTGACGCGCCATGGCGTACAAGTTCAGCAAGCCAAGGAAGCGTTTTCGGCATGCGGCGTGAAATACCCTGCCGGTAGCTTTTGGGTTGATACAGCGCAGCCGGCACATTATATGGCGCGTACATTGCTCGATAAAAACATCGCCATGGACGATAAATTCATCGCCGAGCAAGAGCGTTTGCGCGCAAATAATCTGCCCGACCAAATTTATGATGTGACAGCTTGGTCGCTACCTTTGATGTTTAACCTTGATTATCAAACCTGTAGCCGCGTTCCGCGCGCCGAAAGTCAACTAGCAACGGAACAGTTAGTAAAACCCGGTACGGTGCTTAATGCCGATGCCGAAGTGGGTTACATTGTGCCTTGGGGTGATATGAATGCCGGGCGTTTTTTAACCGGAGCCTTGCGCGCAGGTTTAACGGTGAAGCGCAGTGACCTTGCCTTTACGCATAAAAATAAACAGCGCTACCCAGCCGGTAGCTTGATACTAACTCATGCGCAAAACAGTCATTTAGCCGCTGCAGTGCAAAAGCTCGCGTTAAGCTCTGGTGCAACAGTGCACGGTGTTGACAGCAGCTGGGTCACCGATGGCCCGAACTTTGGCTCCAACAACGTTAAATTGGTTCATGCACCAAACATTGTCATGCTGTGGGATGAACCTGTGTCGAGCTTAAACGCTGGGCATTCACGTTATGTCATTGAACAACAGTTTGGTTACCCGGTGACCGCCATGCGGGCAGCACAACTCTCTCGTGCAGACTTGTCGCATTATCAAGTGCTTATTCTACCGAGTACCTATGGAAGCCTAAGCGCTGCGCTAGGTGAAAACGGCGAAGCCAATGTCACAAAATGGGTTGAAAATGGTGGCGTATTGATAACCTTTGGCAACGCGACCGAGTGGGCGGTGCAGTCGGACCTACTCAATAGCGCACTGGAGCGCGTTATCAACGAAAACCCACAAGGCCACGGTAGCGAGAAAAAAGTCGACGGTTTGTTGATAAAATCAAAAGCCGAGCACATGCATTATATAACGCCAGACGCTGCCGACCCATACTGGACCGCAGGCGTGCTGACCAACCTTGATGTTGACCTTGAGCATTGGCTAAGTGCTGGTGTGCAGCCAAACTTAATCAGTGTGACGGTTGGTAATCAAATTTATCGCCCACTAAGCATTGAGCACGGCCGAAATATTGTCAGCTACAGCAAAGATGTGCTTGCAAGCGGCTATTTATGGGAAGAAAACCAGCAGCAATTAGCCTATAAGCCGTTCTTGATGTGGCAACCACGTCAGCGCGGCATGGTTATTAGCTTTACCCAAGAGCCGACTTATCGTGCTTATTTAGACGGTTTAAACGTGTTGTTGTTAAATGCAATATTTGGTGGCGCTGCACACGCAACGCCACTGCGTTAAGGCGAGGTTATTTGTCGGCGCCAATGCGTGAAGCAACGGCGCCACGTTGATCTTTATATTTTGCGTCTTTACGGCTGCTGTATGGGCGCAAACAATCTTCATCAAGCAATTCAAAGCTTAACGCACCAATTTTCATCAGAGGCCGCAAGGCCAGCGGCAACTTACCGCTGTTAAAGAACTCCAGCACCACCTGCCCTGACCAACCCGGATCAATACGGTGTGCGGTAACATGCACCATAAGCCCTAAGCGCGCGAGCGACGAACGCCCATCAAGCCAACCGACCATATTACTTGGTAACGTCACTGACTCGTGGGTGACGGCCAACGCGAATTCACCAGGATGAATAAAGAACGCTTGATCAGGCGTCAATACAATCGGGTCACTCATCACGTTATTGATTGCGTGATCAATGTCTTCTCGCGGGCCGCTAATATCAATATATGCCGCAGCATGATCTTGTAATACACGAAACTCATTGCCGAGGTGAATATCAACAGTCACACCGCTGATATCTTCGGGCACTGGGCGCGGGTCTAGTACAATGCGTCCATCATCTAAATAGCTTTCTATTTGTCCATCGGTTAATCGCATACCACCACTCTCTTCATTATTATTTGGCTTGCTTTTGGGCTTGCGTATAAAGCTCTATGGCTAATTGCTGTGCACTGTTGCGCATCATAACACTCAATTCATGCTCTGGCTCAGCGCTTTGCAGCGGCTTACCACAATCTAACCCAGCTCGAATACGGCTATCAAGCGGCCATTGACCTAACAACGGAACCTGTTCCCGACGTGCTACTTCGGCACCGCCTTCGCTACCAAAAATAGCATCTTGGTGCCCACACGCAGAACATTGATAGTAACTCATGTTTTCCACCAACCCAGTAATTGGCACACCCACTTTTCGAAACATAGTAATGCCTTTTTCAGCATCGGCTAGCGCGACCGTTTGCGGCGTGGTCACCACAACCGCACCGGTAATGGGTAGTTTTTGCGCAAACGTCAGTTGAATATCGCCAGTACCCGGCGGCATATCAACAATTAAATAATCTAACCGTGGCCACTTGGTGTCACGAAACAACTGCTGCAATGCGGCACTTGCCATCGGCCCGCGCCAAATCGCTGCGTCTTTGGTGTCCGTTAGGTACCCAAGCGAGCTAGCCCAAATGCCATGACGCTGATGCGGTATCATTTTCTGCTGCGCATTCACTTCAAGCTTCTCTTCTTGGCCGCCCAGCATGGTTGGCAAGGAAGGCCCATACACATCAGCATCAAGAATACCCACATTCGCACCAAGTTGGTGCAAGGCTAACGCCAGCTGTACACTGACAGATGACTTGCCTACCCCGCCTTTACCCGAGGAAACCACAATCACATTACCAAATGTCATGGGTAATTCGGGTTGCGAGTTCGGTAGCTTCTCTACGGCAACCCGCAGTTGCCAGTTATAGGCACCAAGAATTTTATCTGTTTTGAGCGGTTCAAGCATGGCTTCGCTAGCGGCAAATGGCAGCGTTAACACCGCTTGTTGCTCGTCAACCGTCACCCAGCTTGCCGGAGCCGGCATGTTTAAGCCTGGTAAACGAATTTGCTCTAGCGCTTTTTGCCAATCTTTCGACTTGAATAACCCAAACATTTTATTCTCCGCTTACGTGATCAAATAACGACGCTAAAACGAGGCATGAAAGCCGCATGATACGGACACTGCGGCTAGATTGCTAGCGCTGATTCAGGTACACTTCAAGGCTTTCCGAAACTCGAATTTAATGGAACGATTCATGCCAACAGCAACTCGCAAAATACTGGTTACGAATGCGCTACCCTACGCCAACGGCCCAATCCATATTGGCCATATGCTTGGTTATATTCAGGCAGATATTTGGGTACGCTTTCAAAAGCTTCGCGGCCACGAATGTCACTATGTCTGTGCTGATGACGCACATGGCACGCCTATTATGCTTAAAGCACAGCAGCTAGGTATTGCGCCCGAGCAAATGATTGCCGATATGAATGCGGCTCACCAAGCTGATTTTGCAGATTTTCATGTGGCATTTGATCACTACCACTCAACGCACAGCGACGAAAACCGCGAGTTGGCTGAACTCATCTACACGCGTTTACGCGACAATGGCTACATTAAAACGAAAACCATTGAACAGCTGTTTGACCCGCAAAAAGAAATGTTTTTGCCAGATCGATTCGTCAAAGGCTCCTGCCCGAAATGTGGCGCTGATGACCAGTACGGCGATAACTGCGATGTCTGTGGTGCAACTTACTCGCCTACTGAGTTAAAAAACCCCAAGTCAGCGGTTTCGGGCGCCACCCCAGAGCTGCGTCAATCTGAACACTATTTCTTTGACTTGCCAGCCTTTGAAGACATGCTCAAAGCATGGACACGCTCTGGCTCATTGCAAGACGAAATGGCCAATAAACTGAACGAGTGGTTTGAGTCTGGCCTACAAATGTGGGATATCAGCCGCGACGCGCCTTATTTTGGCTTCGAGATTCCAGATGCGCCCGGCAAGTATTTTTATGTTTGGTTAGACGCGCCAATTGGCTACATGGGTAGTTTTAAGCACTACTGCAACACCACAGGTAAAGCCGATTTCGACACGTACTGGCAAGCAAACAGTGACGCTGAGCTGTATCACTTTATTGGCAAAGACATTATCTATTTCCACAGCCTGTTTTGGCCGTCCATGCTTAAAGGCGCCAATTTCCGTCAACCCACGAACGTGTGGGCGCACGGCTTTATTACGGTAAACGGCACCAAAATGTCCAAGTCAAAAGGCACGTTCGTAATGGCACGTACCTACCTTGACCATTTAGACCCTGACTATTTGCGTTATTACTTTGCCGCTAAACTGACGAATCGCATTGACGATCTCGACTTAAACCTGACCGATTTTGCCCAGCGTGTTAACGCTGACTTAGTGGGTAAAGTGGTTAATATTGCTAGCCGTTGTGCCGGCTTTATTAGCAAAAAGTTTGATGGCAAATTGGCCGCGCAATTAACCGATACGGCACTTATTGACGAATTCCAGGCTGCCGGTGCTGCAATTACAGAAGCTTACGAAAAGCGTGAGTTCTCTAAAGCCATGCGCGACATTATGGCGCTAGCTGACAAAGCCAATTTTTACATTGCCGAAAAAGAGCCATGGCAGCTGATTAAAGACCCAGCCAAAGCCGACGAAGTACACCAAATTTGTTCCGTGGGCATTAACTTGTTCCGCTTACTTATGGTGTATTTGACACCTGTAGTGCCGGCCCTTGCTGAACGTGTACAAGAGTTCTTGAACGACGAATTTAGCTGGGACAGCTATCAACGGGTATTAACCGACCACGCAATTAGCCCGTTCAAAGCCCTAATGCAACGTATTGAAATGGACAAAGTAAACGCCATGATTGAAGACTCAAAACAGCAAAATGAAGCCGCTAACACGCCAGCATCAACCAGTAATGGCGAATTAGAACGCGACCCAATTAGTGCAGAAATCGCTTATGACGACTTCGCTAAAATTGACCTGCGTATTGCGCGTATCGCCAATGCGGAACACGTGGAAGGTGCCGATAAGTTATTAAAATTAACCCTCGATTTAGGCGGTGAAACGCGCCAAGTTTTTGCCGGCATTAAATCGGCATATGCACCTGAAAAACTCATTGGTCAGCACACGGTTATGGTTGCCAACTTAGCACCGCGCAAAATGCGCTTTGGGTTGTCGGAAGGCATGGTATTGGCCGCGGGCCCTGGTGGCGATGAACTGTATATTTTGAACCCGCACGATGGTGCAAAACCTGGTATGCGAGTTAAATAATGGCTATTACCGTTCACCTGCACCCAGGTAAAGAAAAATCACTGCGCCGCTTGCACCCTTGGGTGTTTAGTGGCGCTATTGCCCGTGTTAAGGGCTCGCCTAAGGCAGGCGAAACGGTATCCATTCACAGCGCTGAAGGCGACTGGCTTGGCTATGCGGCGTGGTCGCCACAGTCGCAAATTCGCGCCCGCGTATGGAGCTTTAACCAAGGCGACACCATTAACAGCGCGTTTTTTGCCAACCGTATTGCCGCCGCAAAAACGTTGCGCGACGGCTTAGCCATTGCCAGTAACGCCTACCGCCTAGTGGCCGCTGAAGCCGATGAGCTGCCGGGTGTCACTATTGATAAATATGATAACTGGCTGGTATGTCAGCTATTAAGCACCGGCGCTGACTATTGGCGTGACGCTATTGTGGCCGCCTTGCGTGAACAGTTCCCAGAGTGCTCTATTTATGAACGCTCTGATGTAGATGTACGCCAAAAAGAAGGCTTAGCGCCGCTTACCCAAGTGCTTTATAGCGCCGATGGTAGTGCCCCGCCTGCTCATATTTGGATTAACGAAAACGGCCTTGAGTTAGGTGTGGATATTCAAAGTGGTCATAAAACCGGCTACTACCTTGATCAACGCGACAGCCGCTTAGCCGTGCAAAAATATGTGCAAGGCAAACGAGTACTCAACGCGTTTAGCTATACCGGCGGTTTTGGCTTGTATGCGGCTGCAGCCGGCGCAGCAGAAGTCGTCAATTTAGACGTCTCTGCCCCGGCACTGGTGCAAGCCACGGCCAACCATAAACGAAATCATCTGAGCACAGAAAACCTTGAAAACCGCCAAGAAGATGTGTTTGAAGCCTTGCGTAGTTTTTACCAGAATGGCCAGCGATTTGACGTTATTGTGCTTGACCCACCGAAGTTTGTAGACAGCAAAGCAAACCTTGTTCGCGCTTGCCGTGGCTATAAAGACATTAACCGCCTTGCTTGCATGATTTTGAAACCTGGTGGCACGCTGCTCACGTTTTCGTGCTCGGGCTTGTTGTCAGGCGACTTATTTCAAAAAGTGGTTGCCGACGCAGCCCTTGATGCCAAACGCCCATTGCATATTATTGAGCGACTGTATCAAGGCGCCGACCACCCAGTTCGCACCAACTTCCCAGAGTCATTGTATTTGAAGGGGTTGGTACTTCGCGGCTGAGTTCGCTAGTATTTAACTAACCACAACAAACATTGAATGCATTAACAGAAGGAATTGCACCATGAGTGGCGGTACTATTTTCGATAAGATCATTGCCAAAGAAATTCCAGCTGACATTGTTTACGAAGACGAATTGAGTCTGGCGTTTAAGGACATTAACCCCCAAGCGCCAGTGCATGTGTTAATTATTCCGAAAAAGCACATTGCAACAATCAACGACATTGAAGAAAGCGATCGTGAGTTAATTGGGCATTTATACGTTGTCGCTGCGCGCCTCGCTCAACAGTATGGCTTTGCCAAAGACGGCTATCGTGTGGTCATGAACTGTAACGAAGACGGCGGACAGTCGGTTTACCATATTCATCTGCATTTGCTAGCCGGGGTTACTATGGGCTGGCCGCCGTTCGCCAATAATAAACCGAAGCAAGTTGGCTAGGTTGTGTTGTTTTATGTCTAACTTCAAAAAGCCAAGCGACCATGAGTTAAAGCAACGTCTAACCGACATGCAATACTACGTCACGCAGCAAGACGGCACCGAACCGCCCTTTCAGAACCCCTATTGGAATGAACGGCGGCAAGGCATTTATGTGGACGTCGTAAGCGGCGAGCCGCTGTATTCTTCAGCAGACAAATTTGACTCAAGTTGTGGTTGGCCAAGTTTTACCAAAACCATTACCGACTCGTCAGTCACAACCCATACCGACTTAAAATTTGGTATGCGCCGCACAGAAATTCGCAGTACCGAAGCCGATTCGCACTTAGGCCATGTTTTTGATGATGGGCCAATGCCACTAGGAACGCGACACTGCGTCAATTCAGCTGCGGTTGAGTTTATTCCGCTAGAAGACATGGAAGCACGCGGTTACGGCCAGTGGATTCCAACCGTAACCGCTCAAAACGACTAATTACAAACCTGTAGCAATACCTTCACGACGCGGATCAGCGCCGCCATACAACCCACCTTCAGGGCGTAACGTAATACCGTGAAGGCCGCTATTTAAGTCTTGTACCTTTACGGTGTGGCCGCGAGCCTCTAGCGGCGCAGCTAACGCTTCCATGGCGGTACCTTGTTCTACATTTGTCACGCCATTTAAGTTAGTTACGTGGGGCAAGTTAATCGCGCTCTGCATGTCTAGGTTCCAGTCCAGTAGCCCAACTAATGTTTGCGCGACATAGTTAATAATGCGAGCTCCGCCAGGTGAGCCCACGGCATGCAATGGCGCGCCCTGTTGATCAAACACCATCATGGGCGCCATTGAACTGCGCGGACGTTTACCAGCTTGCACCCGGTTTGCAACCAACTTGCCATTTTGTTCCGGAATAATAGAAAAATCAGTTAATTGATTATTCAGCAAAAAGCCCGCTGCCATCACACCAGAGCCGAAGCCCATTTCAATACTTGAGGTCATTGAGAAAACGTTGCCCTGTGCATCGACAATACTCACGTGAGTGGTATTCGGAAATTCTGGCGATTGGTCATCGGCGTAGCTTAGCTGAGCATTCAATTCACTGGGGGTGCCGGCCTGCGCTTTGCCCATGTCATGCTCGCTAATTAACTGCGCTCGACTCGCCAAATAGTCTTTGTTCAACAACTGCTGCACGGGCACTTCAACGAAATCACTATCCGCAATATAACGATTACGATCGGCAAAGGCTAAACGCGACGCCTGCGTGAAGTAATGACTGGCTAGCTCGCCATTGACGGGCCAATCTGCAACTGGGAAATTCTCAAGTAAGCCCAGTATTTGCAACACGGTTATACCACCAGAACTTGGTGGCCCCATGCCGCAAACCTCATAAACTCGGTACTCAGCACACACCGGTTCACGCACTAGCGCTTCATAGTCAGCTAAGTCTTGCGTATTTAACAAACCGGGATTGATGGGTGAATTTTGTACCGCAGCAATAATTTTTTCGGCGATTGGCCCACGATAAAAAGCATCAGCGCCCTGCTCTGCAATAAGCTTTAAGCTCTGTGCTAATTCGGGATTATTGCGCACTGTACCTGTGGTAAGAGCCTGACCATTGGGGTAAAAGTAATCGCTGCCGGGCGACATTTTTGTCAGGCCAGGGCTTAGTTCCATGGCTAATAGTTTGGCCAAGCGTGGCGACACTTCAAAGCCTTGCTCAGCCGCTGATATGGTGCTTTGAAATAACGTAGACCAAGGTAGTTCCCCCCATTTTTCATGGGCTAGTTCTAACCCGCGCAGAATGCCTGGGGTGCCAACCGAGCGGCCGCCTGTTACAGCTTCCATAAAACTCTCTGGCGGTTTGCCCTGCGCGTCTAAAAATAAGGCGGGTGTCGCTGCCGCTGGCGCGGTTTCACGGGCGTCAATGGTGTACAAGCGTTGTGATTCGGCATGCCAGTACAAAATAAAGCCACCGCCACCAAGGCCAGATGATTGCGGCTCGGTGAGTGTCAGCATGGACTGTACGGCAATCGCCGCATCAATGGCGCTACCGCCTTGCGCGAGAATCTCTTCGCCTGCTCTCGCGGCCGCTGGCGTTGCCGCTGCCACCATATAGCGCTGGCTTAGAACGCCCTGTTTCTCGGTAAAACCGGTTGCCGCTTCAGGGTCATAGGCCGTGCTAGCACCATTGACTTGCTTTGCCTGAGAGGTTGATGGTGAATTGGATTCGTTAACTGGCGAATCACTGCACGCACTGAGTAATACAAGCGCAAACAACATGAATAAACGCATGATCATACCTTTTACTGAGAAATAAACGTGGCTTGGTTTACAGCCTAAGTAACAAAACCCTATCATACGTACTCCTGTACTTACGAACAACGATCATTGCCATGCATAAAATAAATGAAGCCATTCAAGTGATTATTTGTAGCCTTGTGATTGGCGCTGTCGCTATTTGGTTGCCGTACTATCAAGCTGAAACAAGCTCGCTACTTGATCAATACGACTTCGCACAAGCGCTTGTTTGGCAAGAGCCTTGGCGTTTACTCAGTGCCCATATTTTCCATTTAGATGCCCGCCACGCGCTCTACAATGCGTTAGGCCTAGTTATGCTTTGTGTGTTCTTTGCACGCCACTTTGATGTCAGAACCTGGCTAAATGCAGTATTGGTTATCGCGACTTTGTCTTCGGTATTGGTTTGGTTTGTGGGCGTCCCTGAACGCTTTGTTGGCTTATCAGGGTTAATTCACGGCTTATTGATGATGAGCTTGCTGCTGGAGTGGGCAAAACAAAAATACTCATTCAACGACTGGCTACCGCCACTGTCCATCGCATTGCTAACGCTTAAAGTACTACTGGAAATAACAGGCTTATTAGACAGCCAAATACTGCTTAGCCAAGGCAATACCTTTGGTTATGTTCATAGGGCCGGGTTAATTGCTGGGGTTGTTGCGTGGCGACTGCATCGGCGGCGATTAGCTTCGTTGGCAATTGCGCCAAGCAAACCAAGCACCACCGACAACAGTCGTGACTAAAATTACAGCACAATTCGATCTTTGTTCAGCTCTAGCATACGCGGGCCAATGCCCTTTACCTGCATGAGTTGATTCACATCACTAAATTGGCCCAGTTCGTCGCGCAATTTAATAATGTCTTTCGCCCGTTTAATGCCGACACCGGTGAGGGCGTAAGCTAACTGTTCGGCGTCCGCGGTATTAATGTTTATTTGGGTTTGCTGTGCGGCTGTCTGCCATGGTGCCAAGGTTGCTGCTGAAACCGGGGCTGTTGCCATCATCGGTGCCAACATAGGAAGCATAAGAGCCGCTGAGAGAAAGGTTTTCCGTAACATATGAATACACTCCTGATAAACCGTTAGTTCAAAAACATACATGGTTTTGTGCGTTGAATTGCGCACTACAGAAGTGTATTCACGCCGTTTAATAAAGGCTAATTATTATCACGGATTAAGCTGTCAGAGATTCATGTATTGCGTTCAATGCCGCCACCGGATCAGTGGCTTGTGTAATCGGACGCCCTATTACCAGCACTTCAATACCAAGCGCCGCAGCCTCTGGCGGTGTCATTACACGGCGCTGATCGCCTTGTTCGGCACCCACCGGGCGAATACCTGGGGTAACACGAATAAAGCCTTCACCGCACTGCTGTGCAATCATTTGGGCTTCTTGCGCTGAACACACAACACCATCTAACCCAGCTGCTTTGGTTAGTTGCGCTAAACGCAACACCTGCTGCTGCGGTGACACCGTAATACCCACTTCTTGCAGGTCTTCCTCGGTCATACTGGTTAATACGGTTACGGCAATTAAATGGGGTTTGTTGGGCATGTCTGCAATGGCATTGCGAGCCGCTTCGAGCATCCGTCGGCCACCACTGGCATGCACATTGACCATCCACACACCTAACTCGGCCGCTGCACGCACTGCTTTACCAGCGGTATTTGGAATATCATGAAATTTCAAGTCTAGAAATACTTTAAAACCGCGCTTAACCAAGGCCTTTACGAAATCTGGCCCGGCACTGGTAAACAGTTCTTTGCCAACTTTTAAACCACATTGTTGCGGTGACAGCTGGTCAATTAATGGCCATGCCGATTCCGCATCGGCATAATCTAACGCTACAAAAATCAACGAATTAGACATCTATTCTCCATCTAGCCCAATAATTGGCTTAATTTCACCCCAAGTACGGCACGACGGACAGTGCCAATACAAAGTACTACCTGAAAATCCGCAATGACGGCAACGGTACTTCGGCCGCTGCTTCATTTGTTGCTGCACTAGGCGTTGCAACATTTTTAAACTGTCGCGTGCACTACCCACATCGGCGGCACGAATATGAAAGTCCATTAATTTATGGAAGCCTTTCATGGTTGGGTTTTCCACCAACGAGTTCTGCACAAATTGTTCAGCCGCCTCAATGCCATTTTCACGCGCAATCATCTCTGACAACATCACTGCCGCCGTGGTTGAATGGGCGCTCTTCACGCACTGATGTAAAAACTGAATCAAGCCGCCTTGGTCATCCACTTCATCAAAACAAGCTTTAATAAGCGGTAGCGCCTCGCTAACAAACTCTGGGTCTTCGTCTAATATACCCATGAGTATTTTTTGCGCTTTGCGATATAAGCCTTGGTTGTACCACATGCGGCCAAGCGCCAACGCCGCGCGCACGCAATCGGGGTCATGTTGCCGGGCTTTTAGATAATATTTTTCAGTTGGTTCAGGCTCTGTCTGCCGTTCAGCCAGCTCACAATAAAGCTGGGCAACCAGAACCTCTGCGGAGCGGTCAAAGCGCATAAGTTTTAACGCAACTTTTATCGCTTTATCCCATTCGTGGGTGGCTTCATACAATTCTAATAAATGACGCTGGCAGGCCTCGCGAAATTGTTTGTCCCCTTGCAAGGCAAGGAGCATTTCTTCGGCGCGGTCAAAAATACCAGCGGCCAAATAATCAAGACCAAGCTCAAACATGGCCTGACGGCGTTCTTGTTCGCTAATGCTTGGCCGCGACGTTAGGTTTTGATGTATTTTTATAGCGCGATCAAGCTCACCTCGGCGACGGAATAGCTTCCCTAGCGCCCAGTGTGTCTCTAGTGTGTCAGAGTCGACATCAAGTAATTCAATAAATAAATCAACCGCTTTGTCGGGTTGATCTGAAAGTAACAAATTAAGGCCAGTTACATATTGGCGGGAGAATTGCTCTTGTTCTTGTCTATTTTCATTGCGAACGCTATTGCGCCCCATGAACCAACCATAGGCAGCGGCAACTGGTAATAGCAGAAACAGCAGCTCTAACATTAGGCTTGACTCTTATCGCTCACAAGTTGTTTTTTTAATTTGCGGTTTTCGCGACGCAACCCAAATTGCGCAGCTAACATGCTGAATAAGCCAATAATAAAACCAAGTGCTAAGAATATGGCGCCAACGGTTGCGACGCTGACTTGTTGCTTAGCTAAAATAAAATCAACCGCAATAACCTGATTATTCAGTGCCCCAAAGGCAATGGCAATAAGAAATAAAATAATCAGCGGCAGGCTAACAAATATGAATCGAATCATGATCTTTCCTGTCATGCGCTAAAAAAAACGGCATGCTTAATATAGCATGCCGTTCTTATTAACTCGACGTTAAAATTATCCGATATTGTCGACCCGCTCTCGCAGTTCTTTACCGGGCTTAAAGTGCGGAACATGTTTTGCGTCCAACTGCACCTTTTCGCCCGTTTTCGGATTACGCCCCTCACGTGGGGCCCGATAATGCAGGGAAAAACTACCAAAGCCACGAATCTCAATTCGCCCACCAGAGGCCATTTGCTGGGCCATCTGTTCGATAAGTTCTTTCACCGCATCTTCAACCTGACGCGGAGACAGCTCTGGGTACAACTTCGTCAACTGGGTAATCAGTTCCGATTTTGTCATCACTTTCTCCTCTGACAATGCGTCAATGCTTTCGGGCCTACGCTAAGAAGCTTTTAGTCGTCGCTTTTAGCTGCTTTGAAAGCTTCAGCCATTGCGTTCGTGAAGTCGCCTTCGTCTTGCTGCTTGTTCACTGAATCAATCGCTTCTTTCTCTTCAACTTCGTCTTTCGCACGGATAGACAAGCTTAAGGTACGGTTCTTACGATCCACGCCCATGAAGCGCGCTTCAATTTCGTCACCAACGCTTAATTCAGTGGTCGCATCTTCAATGCGGTCACGTGAAATGTCAGCAACGCGAACGTAACCTTCAACGCTGTCAGCCAGCTCAACTTTGGCACCTTTGGCATCAACTTCGATGACCTTACCTTTAACAATAGCACCTTTTTTGTTGGCCGCTAGGTAATTGTTGAACGGATCTTCTTCTAATTGCTTGATACCTAGAGAGATACGCTCACGCTCTGCGTCAACTTGTAATACGACTGCAGTTACTTCTTCGCCTTTCTTGAAGTCGCGTACCGCTTCTTCGCCAGCTGCGTTCCAGCTGATGTCTGAAAGGTGAACCAAGCCGTCGATACCGCCGTCTAGGCCAATGAAGATACCGAAGTCAGTGATTGACTTGATCTTACCTGATACTTTGTCGCCCTTGTTGAAGTTCTTCGCGAACTCTTCCCACGGGTTAGCTTTACACTGTTTCAGGCCAAGTGAAATACGACGACGTTCTTCGTCAATTTCAAGAACCATAACTTCAACCACGTCATCCAAGTTAACAACTTTAGATGGGTGAACGTTTTTGTTGGTCCAATCCATTTCAGAAACGTGTACCAAACCTTCAACGCCTTCTTCGATTTCAACGAAGCAGCCGTAGTCAGTTAAGTTGGTTACACGACCAGTTAAACGGTGACCTTCTGGGTAACGCGCAGCGATATCAGCCCATGGATCAGCGCCCAATTGCTTCAAGCCAAGCGATACGCGAGTACGCTCACGGTCAAACTTCAATACTTTCACGTTGATTTCGTCACCAACGTTAACCACTTCGCTTGGGTGCTTAACGCGTTTCCAAGCCATGTCGGTGATGTGCAACAAGCCATCAACGCCGCCTAAGTCTACGAATGCGCCGTAGTCAGTCAGGTTCTTAACGATACCCTTAACTTCTTGGCCTTCTTGTAGGTTCTCAAGCAACTCGTCGCGCTCTGCACTGTTCTCAGTTTCAATCACTGCACGACGTGAAACAACAACGTTGTTGCGCTTCTGGTCAAGCTTGATAACTTTGAACTCTAATTCTTTGTTTTCTAGGTGCGTTGTTTCACGAACTGGACGAACGTCAACCAATGAACCTGGTAAGAACGCACGTACGCCACCTAAATCAACTGTGAAGCCGCCTTTCACTTTACCGCTAATTAAACCGGTAACAGTTTCTTGGTCTTCGTAAGCTTTCTCAAGCTGCAACCAAGCTTCGTAGCGCTTCGCTTTCTCGCGAGACAGGATGGTTTCACCAAAGCCGTCTTCTACTGCATCCAATGCAACGTCAACTTCGTCGCCAACTTGAACTTCAACAACGCCTTCAGCGTTACGGAATTGTTCAACAGGGATAGCACTTTCAGATTTCAAACCAGCGTCAACAAGAACAACGTCACGGTTGATAGCTACGATGGTGCCTTTAACGATAGAACCTGGGCGAGTTTCGACCTCTTTGAGGCTTTCTTCAAACAGTTGTGCAAAATTTTCTGACATATGTGTTAACTACTTTTAGTTAAGTACGTCCACCAAGCAATCCCGAATGGCGGGGTTATTAAAATTGATCTGATGGCTGTCCTTGCTACAGACCCCTAAGCGAGCAGCTATTCGACGCTGCTAGTCTCAGATTTAGAGAGCTTGCCATGAGCAAACTCCAGAATTTGATCAACCACTTCGCTAATACTCAAATTCGTTGAATCGATAAATAGCGAACCCTCGGCAGCACGCAGTGGCGCAACCGAGCGGTTGGTGTCCCGTTCATCGCGTTCGCGAATCTCGGTGATTAATTGGTCAATTTTAGCATCAATTCCTTTTTCCCGCAATTGCTCAAAGCGACGACGGGCGCGCTCTTCAGGGCTTGCGGTTAAAAACACTTTTGCTGCCGCGTCGGTAAACACTACAGTGCCCATATCACGGCCATCTGCAACCAAGCCAGGTAGCTCTTTAAAGGCCCGTTGGCGGCGCAATAAGGCTTCGCGAACACGCGGCAATGCAGCGACCTTAGACGCCATATTCGCCACATCTTGGGTGCGAATAGTCATGGTGACATCTTCGCCTTCCAAAATAATATGGGTTAGCTCTGGGTCTTCCTCAACGTCAAATTTAACGTCAAGAGCGCCGGCTAGTGCCACCAAGCTTTCTTCATCGTCTGCCGCAAAGCCATGGTGAATGGCAGCTAAGGCTAACACACGATAAATAGCACCACTGTCAAGCAAGTGCCAACCGAGTTTGTCCGCTAAAATACGGCTTACGGTGCCTTTGCCTGAGCCGCTTGGGCCATCAATAGTGATTACGGGTGTGTTTTTGCTCATGCTATCCTCTACCAAAATAAAAGCGCCGCAATTATACGGATCTGGCAGAAAATTGCACCCTATATTGCTGATCGTTCCATGATCTGTTTATGAATTTTGCGTGATACTACAAAACTCAGAAAAGAAATTCGGGTAGGTTTTGCTGCTGCATTCGGGGTTTAAAATGGTCACGCCCACATCGCTAAAGCCCAGTAATGCGAAGCTCATCGCCATGCGATGATCATTGTATGTCGCTATTTGTGCGTGGGTAAGTTGTTCGGGTGGCGTGACCGAAATAGCGTCTTCCGTTTCAACCACATGCGCCCCAACCTTGCGCAGCTCAGCTGCCATTGCGGTTAACCGGTCGGTTTCTTTAATCCGCCAATTGGCGATGTTTCGAATGTGGGTTGTGCCTTTCGCAAAGAGCGCTAAGGTTGCGAAGGTCATGGCAGCATCGGGAATTGCATTCAAATCGGCATCAAGCGCCTTTAATGGCCCTTTACTGACGGTAATCGCATGCTTATCAACGCGAACCTGCGCGCCCATTTGCGCCAAGTAGTCGGCAAACTGCACGTCACCTTGAATACTTTCACTGCCCACGCCGTGTATGGTGAGTGGCCCATCAGCAATAGCCGCTGCGGCCATCCAATATGACGCGGCACTGGCATCACCTTCCACCCAGTATTCACCCGGGCTGCGATAGCTTTGGTTGCCGGGAATCATAAACTCTTGGCGACAAATACGGTGTATTTCAATGCCAAAACGCTGCAACATAGACAACGTTAGCTCAATATATGGCCAGCTCACCACTTGTCCGGTTAGCTGCAGAACACTATCACCGGGTAGCAATGGCAACGCCATTAGTAACGCCGAAACATACTGGCTTGAGGCGCTTCCATCAATGCTTATCATGCCATGCGTCATACCCGTACGAATTTCAACGGGCGGGTAGCCTTCGTGCTGCAAACAAGTCAGCTCGGCACCGGCCTGACGCAGCGTTTCAATAAGCGCACCCGCCGGCCGTTCTTGCATGCGCGCGTCACCCGTTAAAATACACTGCGGCTGGTCGGTACGCTGCGCAAAGGTGGCCGCAAGCACAGCAATAAGTGGCCGCATGGCCGTGCCGGCATTACCTAAATCAAGCACTTGCGGAATGTTTGGCCACTGCCCACCACAACCGGTAACGGTTATGGTGGTGGTGTGCGCATCGGTAACGTCCACCTGTACGCCAAGGGCTGCCAACGCTTCAAACATGCGCTCGGTATCGTCGCTGCGCAGCACATTGGTTAGTTGGGTTTGCTGCCCTGGCTGGCACAACGCAGCCATCAGTAAAGCGCGGTTCGCGATACTTTTGGAGCCCGGTAAGGTTACTTCACCGCGGCAGCTGCGTAGGCCTTGTAGGGTGATCATTTCAGTAGGTTAGCCATTGCATCAATGAATGCTTGGTTTTCGGCTGGCAAACCAATACTCACCCGCAAATGGTGCGGTAACTGGTAGCCGGCAACAGGACGAACAATAACGCCTGCCCGCAGCAATTGCTGATAAATATCTGCCGCTTCAGAACCAACTTCAATGGTTAAAAAGTTACCGTGTGACGGAATGTAGTTTAAGCCACTCTGTTCGCAAAACTGCACCAACTGCGCCATGCCTTCGTGATTCACGCGAATCGATTCAGCCAGGTACTCTTCGTCATCTAAGACCACTTCGGCCGCACGTAAACTCAAGCTATTCATATTAAACGGCTGACGCACACGGTTCATTAAATCGGCAATGTCTGGGTGGGTAATGGCATAGCCCGCACGTAAACCGGCTAAACCATAAGCTTTCGAAAAAGTACGGCTTACAATTAAGTTCGGGTACTGCGCAATCCATTCCACCGACGGCGCGCGTTCAGCTTCGCTCACATATTCATAGTAGGCCTCATCAAGCACCACCAACACATTCTGCGGCACCTGTGCAATAAATTCAGCCAGCTCTTCTTTGGTTAAGAACGTACCGGTTGGGTTATTTGGGTTAGCAATAAAAATCATCCGTGTTTTCGGCGTAATGGCCGCTAACATAGCTGGTAAATCGTGGCCGTAATTCTTTGCCGGCACCGCGACCCCTTTCGCACCAATGGCTTGGGTTACCAGTGGGTAAACAACAAACGCATGCTGCGCAAAGATAACTTCATGAGTTTCATTAACAAAGGTACGTGCCAATAGCTCTAAAACGTCGTTAGAGCCATTACCTAAGGTGATTTGATTGGTGTGAACGCCAAACTTTTCCGCCAACTTGGTTTTCAAATAAAACCCGTTGGCATCTGGATAACGAGCGAGTCCACTCAGTGCATCTTGCAACGCAACTTTTACCTTGGCACTTAAACCAAGAGGATTTTCATTTGACGCTAATTTCACAATATTTTTAATACCCAGTTCACGTTCAACTTCTTCAATTGGCTTTCCCGCCTGATACGGGCTTAACGTTCGAATTCCTGGGTTCGCAAGTGCTTTCGCATTAAATTCAGTCATAGTTAAGTTCAAATTCGATATTAGTTATTAGATATTTGATATTAGCTAAAAGACTTCCGCGATATCGAATACGGTGACACCGATATCCAATATCTAATAGCTAATATCGCTCTTGTTGTTATTAGGCTTTGCGCTCGAATTCGCGCATAAAATCGACTAACGCCTCAACCCCAGCCAACGGCATTGCATTATAAATACTCGCACGCATGCCGCCCACAAAGCGGTGCCCTTTCAAACCAATCAAACCGGCTTGTGCCGCTTGTTTCAAAAAGTCACCGTCAAGGCGTTCATCAGCAAGCAGGAATGGTACGTTCATTCGCGAGCGATAGTTAGGGTGCACCGGGTTACGGTAGAAGTCTGAACTGTCAATAAAATCGTACAGTTTCGCTGCTTTGGCGCGATTCACCTCACCCATAGCAGCCACCCCGCCTTGGCGTTTTAACCACTGAAACACTAACGCTGATAAATACCAAGCGAAGGTATTCGGGGTGTTGTACATAGAGCGTTCTTTGGCTTGTACGGTGTAATCCATAATGGTTGACGTGTTACCTTGCGCATGCCCAAGCAAATCGTCGCGTACAATGGTAATGGCAAAGCCTGAAGGCCCAATGTTTTTCTGTGCGCCGGCGTAAATAACACCAAAGCGACTCACATCAAGCGGTTCAGAAAGTATATTCGACGACATGTCGGCCACAATGGGCGCCTGCACATCTGGAATGTCATGCAGTGCAATACCATCAACGGTTTCATTGGGGCAATAATGAAAATACGCGGCATTGTCAGATAGCTGCCAGCGTTCGCGCGGGGCTAATGCTTTGCCCTGCTCGGTTTGCTCCGCGGCACCCACCACATTCACATGCTGCACGTATTTTTGCGCTTCACGAATGGCAAACTCCGACCAAATGCCGCAGTTTAAGTAGTCCACAGTCGCGTTAGGGCCAGCGATATTTTGTGGCACCGCACTAAACTGTCCCCGACCACCACCGTGCATAAACAGTACTTGATAGTTGTCGGGAATAGCCATTAACTCACGTAGGTCCTGCTCGGCCTGCTCAGCAAGGCGAATAAAAGCGGGATCACGATGGCTAATTTCCATCACCGAAATACCCAGATTGTTCCAGTTCAGGAATTCCTCTTGGGCTTGCTTCATCACCTCTGCCGGCAGCATTGCCGGCCCCGCAGAAAAGTTAAACGGGGCGCTCATGCAATTATTCCTCAGTTACGTCATCAACAGGTGCGTCATCCGCATCATCGTCTAAAGGTTCGTTGTTGTCTTCGCCGTCAACCGGCTCATTGAGCAACGCATCGGTTTCATCGTCTTCATCCACTTCGTCAATGCGCTGCATACCAACAACTTTTTCGTCAGCGCCGGTGCGAATTAAACGAACGCCTTGGGTGTTGCGCCCTACCACGGATACTTCATTAACACGGGTACGTACTAAGGTACCTTTGTTGCTAATCAGCATAATTTGGTTGGTATCGACAACTTCCATAGCACCCACAACCAAGCCATTGCGCTCACTCACTTTAATAGACACAACGCCTTTGGTCGCACGACTTTTCGCCGGGTAATCGGTAATTGGTGTGCGTTTGCCGTAGCCATTTTCAGTCACGGTTAAAATGGTCGGCACTTCTTCTTCAATGGTACGCGGCACAATCAGTGATACCACGCGTTGCCCTTCCTCTAGGCGAATACCACGTACACCCGTTGCTGTGCGGCCCATTGAGCGAATTTGCTCTTCACTAAAGCGAACCACTTTACCGGCATCTGAGAACAACATGACTTCGTCACCCGCGGTGGTTACGTCAACCCCGATTAACTCATCACCATCGTTCAAGTTCAACGCAATAATACCGCCGCTACGAGGGCGTGAATAAGCCTCCATTGGGGTCTTTTTCACGGTACCGTTACGGGTCGCCATAACAATATATTTATCGTCTGGGTAGTCACGCGTTGGCAGAATAGCGGTAATACGCTCATCAGCCTCTAGCGGTAACAAGTTCACTATTGGCCGGCCGCGTGATGTACGCGTTGCCAGCGGCAATTGATACACTTTCATCCAGTAAATACGGCCACGGGTTGAGAAGCACAAAATGGTATCGTGCGTGTTAGCAACCCATAAACGCTCAATGAAATCTTCATCTTTCATCTTCGTGGCTGATTTACCTTTACCACCGCGACGCTGCGCTTCGTATTCAGTTAACGGTTGATACTTCACATAGCCGTGATGCGACAAGGTCACCACCACGTCTTCTTCGTTAATTAAGTCTTCCATACTGATGTCGTGCGCAGCTGCAGTAATTTCTGTACGGCGCGCATCGCCATATTCAGCCTTAATTTTTTCAAGTTCTTCGCGAATCACTTCCATCAAGCGTTCTGCGTTGTTCAAAATGTGCAGTAGCTCTTCAATGATTTGCAGAAGGTTCTTGTATTCTTCAAGAATTTTCTCGTGCTCAAGGCCGGTTAACTTATGCAAGCGCAAGTCTAGAATGGCCTGTGCTTGCTCTTCAGTTAAGTAATATTGGCCGTCACGAATGCCAAACTCAGCGCTTAAGTGATCAGGGCGTGCCGCATCAACACCGGCGCGCTCAAGCATGGCTGCAACGTCACCTAACTGCCACGCACGGCTGGTTAAGCCCGCTTTCGCGTCTGCTGCAGTTTGTGAGCGACGAATTAACTCAATAATTTCATCAATATTGGCAAGCGCAATCGCTAAGCCTTCTAAGATGTGTGCACGTTCACGTGCTTTGCGCAATTCATAAACCGAGCGACGTGTGACCACTTCACGGCGGTGCAAAATAAAGCACTCAAGCATGTCGCGCAGATTAAATAAACGTGGCTGGTTTTTATCCAAAGCAACCATGTTTATACCAAACACCACTTGCATTTGGGTGTTGGCATACAGATGGTTCAGAATGACTTCGGCAACTTCACCGCGCTTAATTTCAATGACAATGCGCATGCCGTCTTTGTCCGACTCATCGCGCAGGCCACTGATCCCTTCAAGGCGTTTTTCTTTGACCAGCTCAGCAATTTTTTCAATCAGCTTCGCTTTATTCACCTGGTAAGGAATTTCAGTCACGATAATGGCTTCGCGGCCATTGCTGTCGGTTTCTACTTCCGCTTTGGCGCGCAAATGAATACGACCACGACCGGTTTTGTAGGCTTCAATAATGCCAGCACGGCCAGAAATAGAAGCAGCCGTTGGAAAGTCAGGGCCAGGAATGTATTCCATCAATTCATCAATTTGAATATCTGGATTATCAATCATTGCCAAACAGCCGTTCACAACTTCAGTTAAGTTGTGTGGCGGAATATTGGTTGCCATACCTACGGCAATACCCGACGAACCATTGACTAATAGATTCGGTACCCGAGTTGGCAATACTTCTGGAATTTGTTCAGTGCCGTCATAGTTCGGCACAAAATCGACCGTTTCTTTATCAAGGTCGGAAAGTAATTCACTGGCAATTTTAGCCATGCGAATTTCGGTGTAACGCATTGCCGCAGCTGAGTCGCCATCAACGGAACCGAAGTTACCTTGGCCATCAACCAACATGTAGCGTAATGAGAATGGTTGCGCCATACGTACGATAGTGTCGTACACTGCGCTGTCACCATGTGGGTGGTATTTACCGATAACGTCACCGACAATACGTGCCGACTTTTTGTAAGGCTTGTTAAAGTCGTTACGCAATTCATTCATCGCAAATAATACGCGACGGTGAACCGGTTTTAGACCATCACGAACGTCCGGTAACGCCCGCCCTACAATAACGCTCATGGCGTAATCAAGGTAAGAGCTCTTTAATTCATCTTCAATATTGACCGGAACGACTTCTCTGGCGAGATCACTCATAATAGTTATATCCCTAAACGATCTGTCTTTCTTATAATTCGTACGATTGCGCATTGTACCCGTAGCGAGGCGCTATCGCATCTTTTTTTATCCCTGTAGGTTGAGTACACTGTACCGACTTTTAAGCCGTAGCAGAAGCCCTATGAACCCAAATTCGAACGTTGATCCAGCAGAAATTGAAAAATTTAGTGCCATTGCCTCACGGTGGTGGGACCCCGAAGGCGAATTTAAACCGCTTCATTTAATTAACCCGTTACGTCTTGACTACATTTTGCAGCATTGCAACGGCGTGTTTGAACAGCAGGTACTCGATATTGGCTGTGGTGGCGGTTTATTGGCTGAAGGCTTAGCGCGTGCGGGTGCACGGGTTACCGGCATTGATATGGCTGAGCAGTCGCTGCAAGTTGCCCGCTTGCATGCTTTAGAAAGCAAACTCGACATTACCTACGAGTTTGTACCAGCAGAACAATTTGCGGCAGAGCACACCGAACAGTTTGACGTAGTGACCTGCCTTGAAATGTTAGAACACGTGCCCGACCCTGCCGCCATTGTTAAAGCAGCTGCGCAGGCGGTGAAACCAGGTGGCTATGTGTTCTTTTCAACACTGAACCGCAATGCAAAGTCATGGTTACTCGGTATTGTGGCGGCTGAATATGTATTGGGTTGGGTGCCGAAAGGAACGCATGAACATGCCAAATTTATTCAACCCGCTGAGCTGTTACGTATGACCGATGCGGCCAAGCTAGAGGCTCAAGCCATGACCGGCATGCACTACTTACCGTGGCGCGGTTTTTATCTTGATGATAGCAATGTCGACGTGAATTACATTGTCTGCCTGCGTAAACCGCTATGAAGTATTCCTTACCACAAGCCGTGCTGTTTGACTTAGACGGCACATTACTAGATACCGCACCCGACTTAGGTGCGGCTTTAAACCGCGTGTTAGCCGCCGAACAACGCCCACTGGTCAGTGCCGAGGAATATACGCCGTTGGCTTCACACGGTTCTGCTGGTCTTTTGCGTTATGCCTATGGCGACGAATTTGAGCAGCGCCGCGATGAGCTGCGTAGCGCTTTCCTTGCTGCTTATGCGGCCAACATTGCTGCACATACCAAACCCTTTCACGGGGTTGGTGAGTTGCTGCAGCAACTACAACAGCGCGCTATTCCTGTAGCCATTGTCACCAATAAGCCGCACGCATTTACAGCACAATTGGTGCCATGTTATCCAGAGTTTGCCCATATACACGTGGTGATTAGTGGCGATACCTTAGCGGTTGCTAAGCCAAACCCCGAGCCCTTGTTGCACGCCGCCGACCTATTGCAAGTGGACGCTTCGAATTGTTGGTACATTGGCGATGCTGAACGCGACATTGAAGCTGGACGACGCGCCAATATGTTCACGGTGCTCGCTCGGTATGGCTATATAAGTGCCACCGATCAACCCGAAATTTGGGGTGCAAATGCCATAATTGACCGTCCTGAAGAATTGCTCGAATTGTGGTCTGACTAATACTTAAACACAAGATGTTGTGGCGAATGTAGGAATTTGCTGAACATCTTGTGAAACCCTTGTTAATCAACGCTTATAAATTAGTTATCTGAACATGTCGGTTCAAAGACAAAAAAATAATAAGAAAATTTTTTTCTGCTATTGATTTTCCTAAGCTGCTTTAATGGCAAGCGTTTTAGCGAAAGCCCCCACTTGCATTCGCGTTTTCTCTCCAATTTCGAGCGCTAAATTGTCTTGATCAGTGTGCGATAAGTGCTAGGATACAGGTCATTCGATCAACCCAAGATATTGTGTAAAAAACGCACGAGCAGCCCCCTGCTGCACCATATCTTGTGGCTACACAAATATTACATAACAACAACGAATATGGATGCGCCTCATGAATCAACAGCTCTTCGTAACTAAACGTAGCGGCGAACGTGAACCTCTGAATTTGGATAAAATCCACCGCGTTATCAGCTGGGCCGCTGAAGGCCTCAACGACGTTTCAGTCTCACAAGTTGAAATCAAATCTCACATTCAGTTTTATGACGGCATCAAAACTGAAGATATTCATGAAACCATTATCAAAGCAGCCGCTGATCTCATTTCAGAAGAAGTGCCTGATTATCAGTACATGGCCGCTCGTTTGGCGATCTTCCATTTACGTAAACTAGCCTACAACCAGTTTGAGCCGCCGCACTTGTATGACCAAGTAACCAAAATGGTTGCTGCGGGCCGTTATGACAAGCATTTGTTAGAAGATTATAGCCAAGAAGAGTTTGAGCAAATGAATGATTTTATTGATCATTCTCGCGACTTAAACTTTTCATACGCGGCAGTAAAACAACTTGAAGGTAAATACCTCGTACAAAACCGTGTCACCGGTGAAATTTACGAGAGCGCGCAATTTTTATACGTTCTTGTTGCGGCATGTTTGTTCGCAAACTACCCGAAAGACACGCGCATGGACTACATCAAGCGTTTTTACGACGCGACCTCAGAGTTCAAAATTTCATTACCGACACCAATTATGTCAGGTGTACGTACCCCGACTCGTCAGTTCAGTTCATGTGTACTCATTGAAGCCGGCGACAGCCTTGACTCAATTAACGCCACCGCAAGCGCCATTGTGAAATATGTATCACAGCGCGCGGGCATTGGTATTAACGCGGGGCGTATTCGTGCACTGGGTAGCCCAATTCGCGGCGGCGAAGCCTTCCACACCGGTTGTATTCCGTTTTACAAATACTTCCAAACAGCGGTGAAGAGCTGCTCACAAGGCGGTGTTCGTGGTGGTGCAGCCACCCTCTTCTATCCGCTATGGCACCTTGAAGTAGAAAGCTTATTGGTATTAAAGAACAACCGCGGCGTTGAAGAAAACCGTGTTCGTCACCTCGACTATGGCGTGCAATTTAACCGTGTTATGTACCAGCGTTTGATCAAAGACGATTACATTACTTTGTTTAGCCCGTCGGACGTACCGGGCCTGTACGACGCATTTTTCGCCGACCAAGACGAGTTTGAGCGTTTATACAAACAATACGAAGCTGACGACAACATTCGCAAAAAGCGTATCAAGGCTATTGAATTGTTTAGCTTGTTCATGCAAGAACGTGCCAGCACAGGCCGCATTTACTTGCAAAACGTTGACCACTGCAATACCCATAGCCCGTTTGACCCGAAAGTGGCGCCGATTCGCCAGAGCAACTTGTGCCTGGAAATCGCCCTGCCAACCAAGCCGTTGGCCCATGTAAATGACGAAGAAGGTGAAATTGCCCTTTGCACGCTGTCCGCCTTTAACTTAGGCGCGATTAACTCACTGGATGACCTTGACGAGATGGCCGAATTAGCCGTGCGCGCGCTTGATAGCCTACTCGATTACCAAGAATACCCAGTGCCGGCAGCGCGTAACGCCACCATGGGGCGCCGTACCTTAGGCATTGGTGTTATTAACTACGCCTATTATTTGGCGAAAAACGGGGTGCGCTATTCAGATGGCTCTGCCAACGGTCTCACGCATCGTACCTTTGAAGCCATTCAGTATTACCTAATGAAAGCTTCAATGAACTTAGCCAAAGAAAAAGGCGCCTGCCCTAAATTTAATGAAACCACGTATTCAAAAGGCATCATGCCAATTGATACCTATAAGAAAGATCTCGACACCATTTGTAGCGAGCCACTGCAGCTTGATTGGGACAAATTACGGGAAGACATTAAAAAACATGGCATGCGTAACTCAACCTTGTCGGCATTAATGCCGTCAGAAACCTCGTCGCAGATTTCTAACGCAACCAATGGTATTGAGCCACCACGCGGTCATATCAGTGTGAAAGCGTCAAAAGACGGTATTACCAAGCAAGTGGTTCCCGAGTACGAAACGCTTAAAAATGCCTATGAACTGTTGTGGCAAATTCCAAGTAACAAGGGTTACTTAGAACTGGTTGGTATTATGCAAAAGTTTGTTGATCAAACTATTTCCGCTAATACCAACTATGACCCGAACAAGTTTGAAGCAGGCAAAGTACCCATGAAGCAGTTGCTGCAAGACTTGCTATATGCCTACAAACTTGGCGTTAAAACCCTTTACTATCACAACACGCGCGACGGAGCTTCTGACAACCAAGTTGATTTACGTGACAAAGTTGAAGCCAAAACTCGCGAACAAGAAAACCAACAAGCGACTGTTGCAGTCGTTGAAGAAGATGATGATTGCGCCGGCGGTGCTTGTAAAATCTAGTGTGGCCGTGCGAGCGGAAAGTCGAATTAAACGCCCGAACTCAACAACCGAGTTCGGGCAGTCCATTCAATAAATGGTGCGCTGAATTATGAGTTATTCAACCTTTAATAAAAATCAGATCAACCCGTTAAAAGAGCCGATGTTTTTTGGTAACTCGGTCAACGTAGCGCGGTATGATCAACAAAAACACAGTGTTTTTGAAAAGCTCATTGAAAAACAAATCAGCTTCTTTTGGCGTCCAGAAGAAGTTGACGTTAGCCGTGATCGGGTTGATTTCCAGGCATTAACCGAAAGTGAAAAGCACATTTTTATTTCAAACTTGAAATACCAAACGCTGCTTGACTCGGTACAAGGCCGTAGCCCAAATATCGCGCTGTTACCTATTGTGTCTATTCCAGAGCTAGAAACCTGGATAGAAACTTGGTCGTTTTTTGAAACCATTCACTCGCGCTCGTACACGCACATTTTGCGTAACCTATTTACCGACCCGAGCGAAGTATTTGAAGACATCGTGATTAACGAAGAAATTCAAAAGCGCGCCAATGACATTTCGAAATATTACGACGACCTCATTTTCTACACCCAGCTGTGGCAAACCCACGGTGAAGGCGAATGGGAAGTCGATGGCGAAAAGCACACCGTAAACATGCGCGAACTGAAAAAGAAATTGTTCTTGTGCATTAACTCAGTTAACGCCCTGGAAGCGGTTCGTTTTTATGTAAGCTTTGCATGTACATTCGCCTTTGCTGAGCGCGACTTAATGGAAGGCAATTCAAAAATCATTCGTCTTATTGCTCGTGACGAAAACCTGCACTTGGTGTCTACCCAGCAAATCATCAACTTATGGCAATACGGTCAAGACGACCCAGAAATGAAAGAAATTGCCGAAGAATTGCGCGAAGAAGCACTGCAAATTTTCATGAATGCAGTTGAGCAAGAAAAACAATGGGCGCACTACTTGTTCCGTAATGGTTCAATGATTGGCCTGAACGAAGAAATGCTCTGCCAATACGTTGAGTACATTGCCAACATGCGCATGGAAGCCATTGGCTTTGACGCGCCATTTAAGCAACGTAGCAACCCATTACCCTGGATGAACAAGTATTTGGTGTCTGATAACGTGCAGGTAGCGCCACAAGAGGCAGAAATCACCTCATACCTTGTTGGTCAAATCGATAGCGAAGTAAGCGCCTCCGATTTGGGAGACTTCGAGCTATAACTTGCCCTATGAGCGACAATGAGCCAGGTCTTTAAAGTTAAAGTCAACGGTCAGCACGAGCTGACCGTTGACGCTTCACAAGGTAACACTTTGCTTGAAACGCTTGAGCAAGCCGGCCTTGAGCCGCACTACCATTGTCGCAATGGTTTTTGCGGTGCCTGTCGGGTGCAACTTACCGCTGGCGATGTTACCTACATAAATGACCCACTTGCTTTTATTCGTCCCGGTGACTGCTTAGCCTGTTGCTGTGTGCCCGCTTCAGACATTGAAATTAATCAATAATCGACCAAATCGATAAGCCATATCAAACAAACCCATTGGAAACTCGCGTCTGTTTATAGGAAAATACGCAGCAATTATGTTTTTCAAATTAAGCGTTTTCAAAAACAGGAGTAATTCATGTTTACTGTTATTTTCGGTCGCCCAGGCTGCCCATATTGCGTTCGCGCAAAACAAATTGCTGAAAAACTAGCAGAAGATCGTGACGATTTTGAGTTCCGCTATGTCGACATGCACGAAGAAGGCATTACCAAGGCTGACCTCGAGAAAACCGTTGGCGCACCAGTACTAACCGTACCGCAGATTTTCGTTGACGAAACCCACATTGGCGGCTGTACTGAATTTGAAGCCTATGCGCGCGAAAACTTAAACTTATACGCTAGTTAACGCTTGTCGCACCCGCTTCTCAGAAATGGGGTAGCGGGTGCCTAAGGTTTGTGCAAAAAAGCTCACACGGAGTTCTTCAAGCATCCATCGAATCTCGCTAATCTCTGCAGAAATAGGCTGCCCTTTTGGTATTTTAGCTAACAGTTTCTGGTAATCGCTCTGTAAATCAGTCAATACCAAGGTGTGTAACCGATCTTTGTTCGGATCAACCGGTAGCTTTTCTAAACGCCGCTCAATGGCTTGCAAATAACGCGGAATGTCTCGCAATCGCTCAGCCCCAATATCGCTCACAAAGCCCTGATACACCAAATGATCTAACTGATCTTTAATGTCACCATGCGCCTGAATTTGGTCCAAACTTACTTTGCCCTTTAAGCGCTTGCGAATGGCTTGGCTTTGCACTAAACAAGGTTCCACCTGTTGCGCGATAGCACTAACTCGTTCGTTTAACTCAGCGCGCGCATGCTCAAAAAGCTGTTTGAAGGCTTCGCTCGTTCGCGCTGGGTTGGCCGCTATAAACTCATCCAAAGCTGCCATAATGCAGTCGTGAATCAAGTCGTCAACTTTGCCCCACGGATTGTAATACATGGCTAATTTGGCTTTATTTGACAGCGATTGCTGCAAATAACGTACCGGCGATGGCAGTTGCGCCAGCAATAAATGACGCAGCCCCTGGCGGTGTGCCTGCTCAGCTTGAATTGCGGTATCAAACAGTTCCTTGCGAACGCCTTCGCCCTCAGGCACCAAGGCTGGATACGCCTTAATTGCATAACCGTGTTGTTGCTGTTCTAAGGTTTGCGGCAACTCGCCAAACACCCACTCGGTTGCTGCTTGCGGCGGTTCGTCTGCTTGCTTTACTGCTTGGCTTAAAGCCTGTTTAACTTGCCCTTGCATGCTTTGCTGCAAAAACTCAAGGTCACGACTACTGCGCACCCGCACACCCTGCTCATTCACAGCAGCAAAATTCATCTGTAAATGGCGTGGAACTTGGGCACTGTCCCAGGCATCAGCGGGAATTGTCACACCAGTCATACGTCGCAATTTATTCGCCAATGCTTCAAGCAGCGGTGTTGAAGCAATCAATTCAGCACTACAGTCTGCCAAAAACGCCTCAGCGTAATTCGGTGCGGGGACAAAGTTACGGCGTAAGGTTTTCGGCAATGATTTAATCCACGCCACCACTAAGTCGTGGCGCAGAGCAGGAATAAGCCAATCAAAACCATCGGCTGTCACTTGATTCAACAAAGCCAAAGGTATTTCAACCGTCACACCGTCGTCTTCTGCCGCCGGCTCAAATACATAGCTAAGCTGCAATCGTATATTGCCCTGCTGCCATGTGTTTGGGTAATCCAACGCGGTCACATGGCTTGCGTCTTGCGCCATTAAATCATTGCGCTCAAAGCGTAACAGCTTAGGCTGCTGTTTTACCGCCTTATGCCACCAGCCGGCTAGTAGTTGTTCGTTGTATATGCCTGTCGGGATATCGCGATCGTAAGCCGCATACAAGGCCTCGTCGTCTATCAAAATGTCACGACGCCGTGACTTTTCTTCCAGCTCACGTACCTGCTCAATCAGCGCCAAATTATGTGCGACAAAAGGTAACGGACGTTTCAGCTGGCCCTGGACGAGTGCTTCGCGTATAAAAATTTCACGCGCAGCAACAGGGTCAACCGGGCCAAACTGTACTTTACGCCGTGGTACAATAATCAGGCCAAACAAAGTGACCTGCTCGTCGGCCACAACCGAGCCTTGTTTTTTCGAAAAGTGCGGCTCGTAATAATTGCGTTTCACTAAATGCTCAGCGGCTGGTTCTATCCATTCCGGCTCAATGCGCGCATTAGTACGCGCAAACAACCGAGAGGTTTCCACCATTTCAGCCGCCATGACCCACTTTGGTGACTTTTTAAATAAGCCAGAGCCGGGAAAAATATAGAACTTACGGTTGCGAGCACCCAAATACTCATGGCCTTCTTGCTTTTGCCCTAGTTGTGACAACATACCGGTTAGCAGTGCCCGGTGTACCGCCTCATAGCTAGCTGGCTCTTGGTTAATGCGAAAGCCTAAGCTCCGTACTGTTTGCCGTACTTGGGTGTATACGTCTTGCCATTCCCGCACTCGCAGAAAATGCAAAAACTCTTGTTTTAAGCGTTTTCTGAATTGCGTTTTCGATAAGTCATGTTGCAGCTCGTTTAAATACGCCCATAACTTTAAGTAGCCTGCAAAGTCAGAGTCGTTATGATGAAATCGCTGATGCAGCTCATCGGCTTTTTGCGCGCCTTGCTGCGGTCGCTCGCGTGGGTCTTGTATACTCAGTGCTGCCACTATCACCATTACTTCTTGCATACAGCCAAATTGGTTCGCCGCCAACACCATACGTGCCAAACGCGGGTCAAGCGGTAACTGGGCAAGCTGTCGCCCTAGCGTCGTTAAGCGAGGTCCATTGTAGCCACGTCGCTTCTTAGCCTGCCCTTTGCGCTGCGGTGCTAACGCATGGAGCTCTTGAAGCAGATTTAAGCCATCATTAATGTAGCGCTCATCAGGGCGCTCAATAAACGGAAATTTGCGAATATCGCCCAATTTCGCCGAGGTCATTTGCAGAATAACCGCCGCCAAATTGGTTCGTAAAATTTCCGGATCGGTATATTCGGGGCGCGCTAAATAATCCTCTTCGCTATACAAACGAATACAAATACCTGGCGCAACACGACCACAACGCCCCGCGCGCTGGTTAGCGCTGGCTTGTGATATTTTCTCAATAGGTAGGCGCTGAACTTTGGTGCGATAGCTATATCGGCTTATACGGGCAGTGCCGGGGTCAATGACATAGCGAATTCCGGGTACGGTTAACGAGGTTTCCGCTACGTTGGTGGCAATAACCACGCGCCGCGAACTGTGGCTTTGAAAAATACGGTTTTGTTCAGCCGCAGATAGCCGCGCAAATAACGGCAAAATTTCTGTATTGGTTAGCTTTAACTCGCCAATGGCTTCAGCAAAGTCACGAATTTCTCGCTCGCCACTAGCAAATATCAATACATCGCCCGGCGCTTCGCGTTGCAGTTCAGTTAATGCATCACACACGCCTTGCACAACGTCTAAGTCGTCATTATCGGTGTCTGCGTCTTGCAGCGCGCGATAACGTATTTCAACGGGGTAAGTACGCCCACTTACGGTAATAATTGGGGCATTGCTGAAATGCTTAGAAAAACGCTCTGTTTCAATGGTGGCCGAGGTAATAATTAACTTTAACTCTGGCCGTTTTGGCAAAATGCTCGCCAACACGCCGAGTAAAAAATCAATATTCAGACTGCGTTCGTGTGCTTCATCGATAATTAATGCGTCGTAGCGACTGAGTAAGCGGTCGTTTTGTAGCTCAGCCAATAACATGCCGTCAGTAACTAACTTGATTCGGGTACCAGGCGCCGTTTCATCTTGAAAACGTACTTTGTAACCCACCACGCTGCCAAGTTCAGTTTGTAGTTCTTGCGCAATACGAGCAGCCACACTCCGTGCTGCTAACCGACGCGGCTGGGTGTGACCAATCATGCGCCCTTGCTCTGGGTCGCCATAACCCAGCTCAAGCAGCATTTTGGGTAACTGGGTGGTTTTACCTGAGCCCGTTTCACCCGCAACAATCACCACCTGGTGCTTGTTAATGGCATTTTGAATGGTCTGTTTTTCTTGTACAACCGGCAATTCGGCTGGAAATTGAATGGCGTGCACGACAATCCTAATGGCAATAAAAAAGCTGACGCTAGTTTAACAGCGTCAGCTTAGCTTGTTAACGGCCTTTCACTCTAGTTATGACTTTAGTTATGACAATAGTTATCACCCAAGTGCGCATCTATAGCGCGTAATACGTCGGTGCGCGTAATCACTCCGACAACTTGTCGCTCGGTGTCGATAACTGGGTATATTTTGGGCCGATTATTGGTCATGTGCTGCGCTAAATCGGTAATATTCGACTCGGCATCCACGGTAACCACCTCTCCACGGTACATACAGTCAGCAACACTTGCGCCCTGCTCATTATGGTAAGTATCACGCAACATCGCGGCTAAACAGTCTTGCTCCGATAAAAAGCCAACTAATTTGCGCTCAGCATCAACCACAGGCCCGCCGCGTTGCCCCGTTTGTAGTAGTAAATCAACCGCAGCTTCAATGGTCATTTCTGGCTTGAAACTCACAGGGTGACGATTCATATAATCAACCACTTTTAACGACTGCATAGACACCTCACAAGTTTTGAATCCATACAGCAATTATAGTCAATCTTTATAAATCGCAACTTCCGCTTGGCCGCCAGCTTGGCGTTTTGCTCGGTACATGCCTTCAGTGTTAAAAGGCATGTGAACATTGCCATCTTTATCGACAATAATCACACCACCCGTGCCGCCAGCAGATAACAACACGTCGTGAATAACCGTGTCACCCGCTGTCACCACGTCTAATTGCTGATATTTCATGCGTGAACAAACATCCGCAGCCACGTGGTAGCGAATAAAATACTCGCCATGCCCAGTGGCAGACACGGCACAACTATCGTTGTCAGCCCAAGTACCGGCACCAATAATCGGCGCATCGCCAATTCGGCCCCAACGCTTACCCGTCATGCCGCCAGTAGATGTGCCGGCGGCCAAGTTGCCGTGTTTATCAAGCGCAACAGCACCAACGGTACCGTACTTAAAGTTATCATCCATGTGCGCCCACGCGGTTTTATCTTGCGGGTTGCCCACTTGCTTTTTCATACGCTGCAGGGCTTTGAAGCGCGCGTCGGTATTAAAGTAACCGTTATCAACCAACTCAAGCCCTTGCTGCTTACCAAAGGCTTCGGCACCTTCGCCACTGAGCATAACGTGCACTGACTCTTCCATAACCTCGCGTGCTAACGCAATTGGGCTTTTAACGGTTTTAACACTGGCCACAGCACCGGCTTCACGCGTCGCGCCATTCATAATGGACGCATCCAATTCATGGTGCCCATCCCAAGTATACACGGCGCCGCGTCCGGCATTAAACAGCGGTGAGTCTTCCAAAATTTGTATAGCTACAACTATGGCGTCCATGCTGTCGCCACCTTTTTCCAGCACAGCATAGCCAGCGTTGACCGCTTCTTGCAGCTTGGCTTCATATTGTGCTTCACGCTCTGGGGTCATGCTGTCGCGGGTAATAGTGCCGGCCCCGCCGTGAATGGCGATGGCAAAGTTGTCTGCGGCACCGGCTTGCCCTGTTGCTAGTGCCAATGCGGCTGTTAGTAGTAGTCGTTTCATGGGAAATTCCTCGTGGTTCGTGCGCTTCGCTGTTCGTTATTCGTGCGCTGCGCTGTTCGTGGTTCGTTATTCGTTAGTCGTTAGTTATTAACGACAAGCGAAGCGATCGAATAACGACTAACGAATAACGCCTTCACCTTGTTTTAGTGTGTATTGTTTTTTGAATAACGACAAGCGCAGCGGTCGACGCACACATAACGTTCATCGTAACAGCGAATAGCGAAGCGGACGAACAGCGAAGCGCACGAATAACGCCTTTGCTCTAACCGCCAGATTCAGTTAAATTGAAGCGATAACTTAACACCAAGAAATCACGGACAATTCATGACTCAGCCAACGTTTTACTGGCACGACTACGAAACCTGGGGTGCAAATCCGCAAACCGATCGCCCAGCGCAATTTGCAGGGCTTAGAACCACCTTTGATTTTGAACCGGTTGGGCGCCCGCTAACCATTTATAGCCAGCCCACGCCTGACTTTTTGCCGCATCCGCAAGCGGTACTTATTACCGGTATTACGCCGCAACATGCATTAGCACAAGGTATGTGCGAGGCTGCATTCGCCGAAAAAATTGCGGCGCAAATGAGCACGCCCGAAACGGTCATTGTGGGCTACAACAATATCGCCTTTGACGATGAAGTTACGCGCAACTTATTTTATCGCAATTTTATAGACCCATACGCGCACACCTGGCAGAACAATAATAGCCGCTGGGACTTAATTGATTTGATGCGCGCCTGTTATGCATTGCGGCCCGAGGGTATCGAATGGCCCTATCACGACGATGGTCGGGTAAGCATGAAGCTTGAAGATTTAACCCGCGCAAATGGCATCGACCACGGCCAGGCGCACGACGCGATGTCTGACGTTTACGCCACCATGGCGGTTGCGAAGAAAGTTAAGGAAGCACAGCCACGCTTATTCGATTACGCGTTTGGGCTACGTCGTAAGCAAGCGGTTAGCCAACAAATTCAGTTAACTCAGTTTACCCCACTTGCGCATATCAGCCCGTTTTATGGCGCGCAAAATGGCTACCTCAGCGTGATTATGCCGCTGGCCTATCACCCTGAACAGCCTAACAGCGTGGTGTATTGGGATTTACGTTGTAACCCAAGTGCTATCGCTTCGCTAGACGAAGCACAGTTAATCGAGCGACGTTTTACCCGCCGCAGCGAACTTGCCGACCAAGGCATAGAACCTTTCGGAGGCGGCCAATTTGCGGTAAACAAATGCCCGTTTGTCGCCCCCATTAAAGTCATTGACGAAGCGGCACAACAGCGTTGGGGCATTGACTTTGAACAGTGCGAACGCCATCGCCAGCAACTTATCGCTGACCCGACCTTGCGTGAACGTATTATCAATGCGGCAACCCATGCACGTGAGTTTGAGGCTCACCACGACCCCGATTTAATGCTTTACAGCGGTGACTTTTTCAGTGATCAAGACCGATCCAATATGGCGATCATTCGTGCCACCGAGCCTGATCAACTCGCCGGCTTAGCGCTTAATTTTGCCGATAGCCGTGTGCCAGAAATGCTATTTCGCTACCGCGCACGCAATTACCCTGCCACCTTGAATGACAGTGAGCTTCAGCGCTGGCGTAGCTTCTGCCAACAACGATTAATGTCACCGCCGGCTAAAGCGCTTAGTGCTGAGCAGTTTATGATTGAACTCGAAAACGCCAGCATGTTACACGCTGAAAACACCAAAGCCATGCGCTTGCTGAATGACCTATACCGCTATGTTCAAAGCCTCTAACTTACATTTTGACTTTGTTATTGTCGGCGGCGGAAGCGCCGGCTGTGTACTCGCTAACCGGCTTAGTGAGTGCGGCAATTATCGGGTTGCGCTCATTGAAGCTGGCGGTAACGGCCAATCTTTTTTTAGCGACATGCCAGGTGGCGTCATTCGCTTTATGCACAGCCGCAAGTTTAATTGGCTATTTCGTAGTAGTGATCCGGCACCACTGCGCTCAGGTAAAGGCTTTTATACCCCACGCGGGAAAGGCCTTGGCGGTAGCAGCATGATCAATGCCATGATCTACACCCGTGGCCTACCCAGTGACTATGACCATTGGGCGGCTGTCAGTTCAGCTGACTGGGCATGGCAAAATATTCTGCCGCGTTTTAAAAAACTAGAGAACAATCAGCGCGGAGCAAATAACTTTCATGGTGCCGAAGGCCCTCTGCATGTCAGTGACGTACCCACCCACTTTGCCGCCGCGCGGTTGTTTGTCGATGCCGCAGTGGCTGCAGGCATTCCCTATAATGCCGACTTTAATGGTGAAACCTTAGAGGGCGTGGGCCCTTTTCAATTTACCATTCACAACAACCAACGTTGGAGTGTACGAAAGGCTTTCTTACAACCTGCATTAGCACGTAAAAACTTAACCGTGTTGACCAATAGCCTCGTTGAGCGAGTTGTGTTTGAACACCATGGCCACCGCCCGAAAGCATGCGGGGTTCAATTTCGGCATAAAAACCGTAGCTATATTGCCACCGCGCGCCGTGAGGTCATTGTTAGTGGTGGCGCCATCAACTCACCTCAGCTGTTAATGCTATCGGGTGTTGGTCCAGCAAGCCATTTAGCGGAGTTTGGTATTCCTCTTGTAGCCGATAGCCCACAGGTTGGGCAGAACTTGCAAGAGCATGTCGACGTGATGGTTCATTATAAAAACCGCAAAAAAGACGGCATTAGTTTGGCGCCTATTGGTTTAGCGAAAATGACAGCTGCTCTGTGGCAGTATGCCTTTAAAAAGCGCGGCGCCCTGGCGGTTCCCCCGGCCGAAACAGGCGGCTTTATTCGTAGTTCTGAGCAAGTAAAAGAGCCCGATTTACAACTGCATTTTGTGTCCACACGATTTAATGACAGCGGCTGGGATATTTGGCCAGCACTGACCAACGGCTACGCCTGCCATGTTTGTGTGCTGCGCCCGCAAGCGCGTGGTGAACTTAAGCTCAATAGTACTGATGCGGCAGATAAGCCGTGCTTTACGTACAACTTTCTAGACAATGAAGCCGACCGAACGGCACTTTTAAACGGTGTTAAACAGGTACGGAACATTATGGCGCTGGCACCGTTAGCCGAACACAACGGTGGCGAAATTTGGCCAGGGCCAACGGCAAATGATGACGAGCTCATGCAAAAAATTGAGCAGAATTTAGGCTTAATTTATCACCCTACCAGTACCTGCCGAATGGGAAATGACGCCAGTGCTGTGGTTGATCCTCAGCTACGTGTCAAGGGTGTGGAAAGTTTGCGTGTTATTGATGCATCTATTATGCCGACGGTTCTTAGCGGCAATACCAACGCACCAACCATGGTGATAGCCGATGTGGGCGCCGACTTTATTTTAGCCGACGCCCAACACCACTAATTAATGAATTTGCTTGCCAAAGCGCGCGAAGAAGCGCGCAAAGGCTGGAATAAGTATCAAGGCGCCTAGCATGTTCCATAAGAACATAAAGGTTAGCAAAATACCCATATCCGCTTGGAATTTAATTGGCGAGAAAATCCAGGTTGCCACACCAATAGCCAAGGTTAAGCCCGTGAAACCAACCGCTTTACCGGTGTTTTCTAAAGCATATTTGTAGCTATCGTTTAAGTGCATTCCTTGGGCTAAGCCTTCGCGAATTTTGGTGTAAATATAAATACCATAGTCCACGCCAATACCCACACCAAGTGCGATAACTGGCAAGGTTGCAACTTTCACACCAATACCCAACACGGCCATTAAGCCTTGGCTCATCACCGTGGTAAGCATGAGCGGCAAAATAATACAGGTTACGGTACGAATGCTGCGGAAGGTAATTAAACACAGCACAATAACAACGCCGTAAACCCACAACAGCATTTTGGTTTGTGCGCCTTCAATAACCGAGTTGGTCGCCGCTTCAATACCCGAGTTACCCGCTGCCATAAGCAGTTCTAGGCCCTCTTGTTGGTATTGCTGATTAAACGCGTTTACTGAAGCAACCACAGTTTGCAGCGTTTCAGCTTTATGGTCATTCAGGTAAATAATAATCGGCGCCATTGAACAGTCGGGGTTAATCAGCCCTGGCGGCGTACGATTGGTATTAGCATTTAACACGTATTGATTACGGTTTAAGCTAAACCATTTCAAGTTACCTTCGTTCAAGCCGTAAGAGCCCATTTTGGCGACATACACCACAGACTTCACGTCTTGTACGCCTGGGGTATTTTCCATATGCCAACTGAAACGGTCCATGACCTCGAGGTTGTCATACGCAATACACTGGCTCGGTGCTGTTTCCGCCATAACGACGAAAATATCCGTACTTGAACTGTAGTTATCAACAATGAATTTGTTATCAAGGTTGTAACGGCTATCAGGACGTAACTCGGGCGCACCGGCATCAAGGTCACCAATTTTCATTTGCTGGCTATACACCAAGCCCCAAGTTAAACCGATTAAGGCCACAACAATGGCGCTGTAGGCCCATTTAGGCTGCGAAAAACGCCCAAAGAAAGCCAATACAGGGTGCTGCTCGCCGCGAGCTTCGCCCGTGTAGGCAACGCCTTTCGCTGACACGCCAGTGTAAGACATTAAAATAGGCAATAGGCCCAAGTTGGTTAATACCACAACGGCAACACCAATACTGGCGGCAATGGCGAGCTCTTGAATGACTTCAATGTCGATAACCATCAAGGTAGTAAAGCCAATTGCGTCAGAAACCAACGCGGTTAAGCCGGCAATGTAAAGCGAACGAAAAGCTAAACGGCTGGCAGCAAATTTGTCATGGCCATCAACGCGGTTGTTACTAATCGCGTTAATGATCTGTACGCCGTGGCTGACACCAATGGCGAACACCAAAAACGGCACCAACATGGAATACGGGTTAATGCCCGAACCAATCAGCTCAATAATACCCAGCTGCCAAACCACGGCGATAATCGAGCACGACAAGACCGCAAATGCACTACGCCAGCAGCGGCTGTACCAAAACAGCATGAGCAAGGTAATAACAATGGCGATGACAAAGAACAAACCAACTTGGTAAGCACCTTCAATGAGATCGCCAATAACTTTAGCGAAACCGGTAATATGAACTTTAACCGAATCAGATTGATACTTGTCGCGAATTTGCTCTTCAAGCTTCTGTGAAAGTTGTTGGTAATCAAGGGCTTCGCCAGTATCTGGGTTCACTTCATTCAGTGGCACTAAAATAAGTGCGGACTTGAAGTTGTTCGCCACCAAGTTACCCACTTCGCCTGAACGCAATACGTTAGTACGTAGTTGATCAAGCGCACGCTCTGAAGCATCCCAGTTGTCCGGTATAACCGGCCCGCCGACAAAGCCTTCTTCGGTGACTTCGCTCCAACGTACGTTCGGTGTCCAAATACTTTTTAAGCCGCTACGATTCACGCCCGGAATAAAAAACACTTCGTCGGTTATTTCTTGCAGCGTTTTTTGAAACTCGGGGGTGAAAATATCGCCTTCTGTGGTTTCCACCGCAATACGAACCACGTTACCTAAACTGGCCAAGTCTTCTTGGTGCTTAAAGTAGTTTTGAATAAATTCATGCTGGGTTGGAATCATTTTGGTGAAGCTTGCTTCAGGGCGAACCTGGCTTGCATGCCATGCCAAAAACGCAGTTAAAGCTGCGAATATAACAAACCACAACGGGCGGAAGTTGAATAGCGCGCGCTCTAACCACACGCTGTTTGACTCAATCGACTTATCAGTCATACGGCTATAATTCCTTTATTCTTGAGCTTGTGTAGCTGCTTCGGTGGCAAAATCGGCGATTTCAAGTACACCGCGTTGGCCAACGACCGTTAAGCGGCCGTCGCCATGAGCAACTAAGTCGGTCAACGCGGCGCCAGAGCTATGGGTCATTTGCTCGATGTTGCCATTGCCATCAACCCAACCGATAACTCCGGCGTTGCCAACCAAGTAGACGCCGCCGTTAGGTGCATCAACAATAGCGTTGATATTCACCGCGTCGTCTAATTTAATTTGGGTAAAGCTGTCGCCTTGGTCCGAACTGACGAAAATATTTCCACGTAGCCCTACCACCCATAAACGCTCGCTAGCATCCACGTGCAAGCCGAAAAATGAGCCATTATAAGGCGAGTCCATCAGCTCCCAGCTGTCGCCTTGATCGGCGCTGCGAAAAATCTGCCCTGATTCACCCGCGATATACACAAATTCACCATCACTGGCCAACGCGTTTAAATGGTAGCCATCTGGGTTCTCGACGCGTTCATCTAAAATTTGCCAGCTGCTGCCGCCATCAACCGAGCGAATTAAGGTGCCATAGGCACCCACCGCTAAAATGACGTCATTACTTAATGCACGGATATCTAGAAACGGCTTGGTTGGGCCGTCTTCTTTGGCAAATGTTGCGGTGTCTAATAAGAACGAAGCGTTATCTAAAGCGAACAGAATCTCATCTTCTGCATCTGGGTCTGAGCCATCAAACTGCTCTTGTTTGGCGGTAAGTTCATCGACAAGTTGCTGAAAATGTTCAATCTGCAAGTCAATAAACTGAAATCCATTTAATTGCAGTTGCCAAGTTTTACCGCCATCTGTTGTGGCGGCGATCACGCCATGGTGACCTGCGGCCCAGCCATGTTGATCGTCAATAAAATCAACCGACGTAAACAACACGCTGGTTGGCACATCAGCTTGTTGCCAATCGTTACTCTTGTTATCGCGGTATAGCACCACACCATAATCGCCAACGGCTATGGTTGAACTAGACGTTTGAGTAATTTCAGTAAGCACCGCGCGTGGTGCTTTTGCGGCTTTCATTGCCGGTGCGTAAATCACTTCATAATCAGTGATTGTGTCGCTATTCGCGAGTGCCGGAGCGCCATTTAAGGCGGCTACGACAAGTGCACCAGCGCAAGCTGTCGCTTTTATCATGGAACCCTCGTAAAAATTCTGAGTCTTATATCTTGTAAATAGTTGCAAATTTCCAATTCGCGATACATGCTATGGAAAAATAACTAGAGGTCAAACCAGCTGATACCTTACAACGAACACGGTTGTAAGGCTAGTGTCAGATGGTGATTTAAATTTGTTTCGTTTTGATGTAGCTTTATGTAAGTAAAGCATGCATATGAAGAACAACAAGGAAAAAGCACAATGAATAAAATGATGCTGAAAGCCGGTATTTTTGCGCTATCGGTCGTGTCTGCAAGTGTCATGGCGAAAGTTAGCCCTGAAGAAGCAGCGCGATTAGGAAATGATTTAACGCCTATTGGCGCGGTTACTGCCGGTAACGCCGATGGCTCTATTCCTGCTTGGACAGGTGGTTACAGCAAGCAAGCTGACGGTGAAATTCCTGAGCGCCCTGCTGACCCATTTGCCAATGAGAAGCCGTTGTACACTATTACAGCTGCTAACTTAGAAGAATATAAAGATCTTCTTTCTGCTGGCCAAATGGCTATGTTTAAGAAGTATCCAGACTACAAAATGCACGTTTATCCAACGCATCGTACCGCTGCTTACCCACAAGAAGTGTATGACGTGATTGCAAAGAACGCCGTCAACGCTGAAATGGTTGCGGGTGGTAATGGCTTATCTAATTTTGATAAACACATTCCATTCCCAGTACCACAAAACGGCTTGGAAGTTATCTGGAACCACATTACTCGCTATCGTGGTGGTGCTGTACAGCGCTTAGTAAACCAGTTCCCAGTGCTAGAAAACGGTGACTTCGTACCGGTATTACTGCGCGAATCACTGGTATTCCCTGAGTACTTAAAAACTGGCCGTGAGTCTGCTGACGACAACGTGTTGTTCTATTTCTTACAAGAAGTATTAGCACCAGCGCGTATGACCGGTACCGTGTTATTGGTTCACGAAACGATTGACCAAGTCAAAGAAGCGCGTCGTGCATGGTTATACAACGCCGGTCAGCGTCGTGTTCGTAAAGCACCATCGGTTGCTTATGACGGTCCAGGTACAGCATCTGACGGTTTGCGTACTTCTGACGGCTTAGACATGTTCAACGGTGCCCCAGACAAATACAACTGGGAACTTGTTGGCAAAAAAGAAATGCTCATTCCATACAACAACTACAAGTTGATGGATACCAACCTTTCGTATGACGACATCATTGGCCCAGGCCACATGAACCAAGACTATGTGCGTTACGAGAAGCACCGTGTTTGGGAAGTAAAAGGCACTTTGAAAGATGGCGAGCGTCACATTTACGCAACCCGTCATATGTTTATTGACGAAGACACGTGGACAGCGTCAGTTATTGACCATTACGACGGTCGTGGCGAATTGTGGCGCGTAGCAGAAGCCTACAACACCCAGTTCTACTACCACGATACGCCGTGGATGGCTGCTGAAGCACTGTACGACTTAAACTCTGGTCGTTACATTTTGCTTGGCTTAGCGAACGAAGAAAGTGAATACATGGACTTCGATATTGAGCCTGAGCGTAGCGATTTCTCAACGGGTGCTCTGCGCCGCATGGGTATTCGTTAATACGTTTACTGAAAACAAAAAACCGGCTGCTAAGGCCGGTTTTTTTATGCCTGCAGGCTAATTTACTTTTCTAAACGCGCCAATAAACTTGAGGTATCCCAACGCGAACCTCCCATTTTTTGCACTTCAGCATAAAACTGATCAACCAAAGCCGTTAGCGGCATACTCAGGCCTTGGCGCTCGGCTTCGGTTAATGCAATTTTCAAATCTTTGCGCATCCAGTCCACCGCAAAACCGTGCTCGTAATGCTGTTCCCACATGGTTTTGTAGCGATTTTTCATCTGCCATGAACCCGCAGCACCTTGGCTAATGGCATTAATTAACGTGTCTGGGTCTAAGCCTACTTTGCGCGCAAGCTGTAGGCCTTCAGCTAAGCCCTGAACCACCCCAGCTATGCAAATTTGGTTCACCATTTTAGCCAACTGGCCATGCCCTGCCGGGCCCATATATTCGCGCGTTTTGGCATAACAAGCTAACGCGGCATCGGTGCGTTCTAGCGCCTCGCGATCACCACCGATCATAGCTGTTAGCACACCGTTTTCAGCGCCCTGCTGTCCACCAGAAACCGGTGCATCTAAAAAGCCAATACCCTTTTCATGCGCCGCTTGAGCAAGTTCTTTGGCGAGTTCGGCCGAAGCGGTCGTGTGATCAATCAGCACGCTGCCTTTGCGCATTGTGGCAAGCACGCCGTGCTCACCAAATACCACTTGTCGAACATCGTCGTCGTTGCCCACGCACAGCATCACAAAATCTGCCTGTGCCGCCGCTTGTGCCGGTGTTTCAGCGTATTGCCCAGCAAATTGCTGCGCCCACTTTTCTGCTTTTGCAGTGGTGCGGTTGTACACGGTGGTGGCAAAACCATTGTTCTGCAAATGCCCAGCCATGGGGTAGCCCATAACGCCCAACCCAATAAAAGCACACGCTTCACTCATATACTTAGCCCTCTAATTTTTTTGCGCTGCACGTTGCGGCAGCGTGACAACTAAGGCATTTGCAACAGCGCTAACTGTTGCTGGCCCATGAAAATAAATATCGCCATCTAACTCAATACGGTGCTCAGCATCACCCAAGGTGAATTGCTCGCCTACGGCATATTCTAACGCCGCTACGGTTTCAATGTGGCCGCGCCACACCTTGAATAAGGCTTTCATTTGACGCCAGCGTGGCATTTTCGGAATACCAATCCAGGCTAACTGCGTGTGTTGCCGTGTGGCCTGTGGGTACACCGTAATACCACCGCCAATACAGCGCCCTAATGCGACAATTTGGCCGTCATCCCAATGTGGCGCGTGCCGTATGCGCGAGCGTAATGACTCACGGCCAAATAAATAGCGCAATAACGCAATTGAATAGCTTAACTTGCCAACCGATTGTTTCAGCCAACGCGGCTGCAAAGACATAAGATCAACACTCAGCCCGCAACCAACGTGATTCACAAAGTACTGGTTCGCAAACTTCGGGTTGGCTGGTTTTACTAGGCCGATGGTTTGTGTCTGCTGTATAACGTTACCACGCATGCGCCAGCGCCAGTGTGTTAGCCCCTGACTGTATGCAAAGTCATTGCCTGTGCCCATTGGAATTGCGCTAAGGGCGGTTGCAGTATGCACCAACACATTAGCAGCAATATGAATGCTGCCGTCGCCGCCAATCACCACACACTCGGTGGCGTGTTTGCAGTGCTGTTGCAGCTGTTTTATGTCGCGATGACGGCTAGCTGAGCTAGCAATGGTTGTCACCGGCTGTTGTTGGTCGTTGAAAAACCGTTCATAAGCGACTGCATAACGCTTGGCATTGCGACACAAGGCATTGTAGTAAATAACAACCGGCGGCTTAGGCATGTTTGATCTGCCAATGTAAATACCGACCAATATCCACAAAAGGCGCTTGCCGGTTGTATTTCAATTCAAGCGCCAATAATTCATCAAAGCGCTGCTGATCACTGCGGTTACGAAGGTAATCATGAAAACAACGAACACCGGTTTTTTCCGTCACCGTTAACCCCGTAGCGCTAATCCACTGCGCAACCTGCTGCGGCGACAACGGCTGTTGGGGGCTCATGCGAACGGTTTTCTTCACGGTTAAATCAGCCTGCACGTAATCAAAGTTACCAAAGATAACGTTGGCTAATATTTTCGCGTCCCGATTATAAAACATCAACGATAAATGCCCCTCTGGGCTCATCAGTTGTTTCAAGCTATTTAGCGCCAGCTGCGGCTCACTAAGCCATTCTAAAACCGCATGACACAGCACCACGTCATAAGTTTGCTTAAGGCTTGCAGGTAGTTCCTGCAGCGGCGCCACTAAATAGCGGTAACGCTCAGCAAGCCCCGCTTTCAGGTGCTCCTGTTTCGCCGCCTCAACAATCTCATCAGAAATGTCCGTATGTGTGACGTCACAACCCAATTCGGCAAAACGCATCGACAATTGGCCCAAGCCGCCGCCAACGTCGAGCACCCGCAGTTTTCGCTGCTTTGCTTGTGCAAATAAGGGCTGCAAATCACGTTCAAGCACTGCCAAACGCAATTTGCCTTTGGTGGTAGCATAAATATTCTTTGAAAACTTTTGGGTACGGCCATCGAAGCTCGTGTCTTTACGCGCTTGTTTTTTCAACATGGGTTCCTGCAACCTATCAGGCCGGTTTAGGCCGGATTATCGATATCAATAAAATGGTGAGTTACACCGAATTTTTCAGCCACATGCTCGCCTAAGGCTTTTATACCGTAACGCTCGGTAGCGTGGTGGCCGGCAGCAAAATACGCCATACCTTGTTCGACCGCGCTATGGGTTGTTTGCTCAGAAATCTCGCCACTTAAAAATGCATCACAGCCAGCAATTGCGGCTTGATCAATAAACCCTTGTCCGCCCCCAGTACACCAAGCTATGCGTTGAATAGGTTGTGGCGCGTCAATACGAACGGTTAAGGGGCGCGCTAAACAAGCAGAAATATGCTCACCAAGCTGCTGTGAAGTTATCGGTTCGGGTAATTCACACTGCATGACCACGCCTTGGGGGTCTGCGCTGGCGAGTATTTGCGGTTGTGGCCAGCCGAATACTTGAGCTAATTGCGCGTTATTACCAAGCTCGGGGTGAACATCAAGCGGCAAATGGTAAGCAAACAAATTCATATCAGCTTGCAACAACGCTTTAATGCGACGTTGTTTCATACCGGTAATGACTTCGGGCTCATTTTTCCAAAAATAACCATGATGAACCAAAATGGCGTCGGCATTCAGAGCAATTGCTTTATCAATGAGTGCTTGGTTAGCAGTAACGCCCGTAACAATGGTGTTAATTTGTTGGCGCCCCTCAATTTGCAGCCCATTCGGACAATAATCACGAATACGCTCAACCTGCAGTAATTCATTGAGATACTGTTGTAATTCTGTACGTCGCACAATGCCCTCTTTTGTTCTATAAAATACTAATTTCAGCCACCGTTTTAGCACATTTTGTAACTTATTTGCGCATAAAAGTGTCAGCGATTAGACAATGCTCATAAAAAACGGTATAAATTTGAAACACCTTAGTGAACGCGCGTTTATTGTAACGCATTCTTTGTAACGCATGGCCGATAGGATTATATCCATGAGCAAACTTGATAAGGACCAAGTGCTTGCTGATTTTACTGCAGCGTACCAGCAAGCTCACGGTAAAAAGCCGACTATTGAAGCAAAAGGTGGTTGGTACAGTATCGATGGCGGAAAAAATGTTCGCCTCGCACAACTAGCTGAAGAAGCTGAAGCACTTGCCGGCGGTAAGTCAGCTGAGAAAGCCAAGCCAGCGAAAAAAGCTGAGCCTGCCCCAAAAGCGGCCAAGAAAGCGGCCCCAGCTAAGAAAGCTGCGCCAGCGAAAAAAGCTGCTGCGGCCAAAAAGCCGGCGGCAAAAGCTAAAGTAGCGAAGTCTGGTGGTGGTTTAACCGCCAAAGAACTATGGCGTCAGCGCTTAGAACAAGACACCACATTGTCTCGTCTACCGCGTGGTTACGACTAACTTCAGTCGTTATTGAATAATCAAAAAGGGAACAGTCTCGCGACCGTTCCCTTTTTTAATAGCTATTTTTTACCGATGTCTTATTTTTTGCCGATATACAAGGTAATTTCACCCACTTCGATACCGAATTTATACATTTTGGTTCGATTAATCATGTTGTCTTCATCAACCAAGTACAGCCAATCATCTAGTTTCACTTCAAACGGTTCGCCGTCACGCTGAATAATCAGCGTATAGCTCCAGTTCAATACGTTACCTGCTGTGGTGCCTACGGCTACGTCGGCTACATCGTCAGCACGGCCTTCGTAGGTGTTTTCACCGGTTTTCGTAATACGCCAAATACGCTCTTGGGTGGTGCCATCGGCGTAATAAAACTGCTCATCTAACACGCCATTATTGCCGTTCCAAGTGCCCTGCAAGTCAGCTTTAAAGCGTTGTATTACTTTGCCGCTGTAGTCTTGAACCATGCCATAGGCCACCAAGTCGCCGTTAAAAAACTCTTCTAGCTTCAGCGCAGGTTGTTCGCCCTTATAGTCCTCAATTTGTGTTGAGCAGCCCCATAACGTTATGGCCACGACCACAACACAGAAACCTTTTACAGCGTTCAACATACTCATTGTTCTGCTCCTATCAATTCATTACGCTCGCTTTTAAAGCGAGATTTTTCATCCAGCCAAATGGCTAAAAAGTCGGTGGTAAATTGAGCTGACTTTATCACCCCTAACTCGCCTTCAGGGCCAAAAAACTGGGCGTGACCATCGGCGGTTTCAACTAAGGTAATGCAGTCGCCTTTTTGTACGTCAGGCCACATTTGTTGCAGTTGTTGCAACCATTGGTTATGGGTGTCGGTGAGCGCAATATTCAGGCGCTGCCATTCTTCCGCTGTGGTGTCGACTAGATCTTGCGCTTCAATGTCGCGCAAATAACTTAATTGCAAAGCGCGCTGCTCTGCTTGTTCATAAGCGCCAGTTTCAGTGCGAAGCTCGGCGTCATAAACATCCCAAAACCAAACTTGCAAACGAGTTTTACCGACCGGTTTGAGTTGATTAAAAGGTTCCACTGCCGTGCACTGCGAGGCGTAAGAAGCTGCCGCGAAAACCATGAGGCAGCCAGCAACAATCACTGTCAAACAGGTATTGGCAAGGCGTTTTACTGAAGTCATAGCAGGCTCCGTATATTGTATTTGCAACAGAGCGTTATCAGCCAGGGCGGCACAGTGCTAGTTCTTTTCGGTAACTGCTAGGCGTGGCATGACATACGCAAATATAACCATATATACGGACCAAAGCGCCGCATAGATTACCCACATTAGCCATTCTTTTTGTAATAACTCTGCCGCACCTAAACGAATACCAATAGCGTAGGTTAATGGGCCCGAAGCAACGCCTAACAAAGCGGCCCAAACGGGTCGTCCGGCTAAGTCGGCAAGGGTATTCATGAGCATAGCCACAAACCCTAACCACAGCATAATAAGCCACCAGGGTAAAAAACCGCCGTCGAAACGCAAAATGCCAACACCAACCACAGTGGCCTCAAGCCCTAAGCCTAGCACCACAAACAATCCGTAGACGCGCCAGGAAAACGGCCCACTACGCAAAGCGACAAAGATTTGCGCCGCCACCAATATAGTTGTCGCCCATATCCATTCTGCGCGCCCAGCAACGGCGCTAAACCAAACCAAATCAAACAAAAATAGGCCCACCAACTTGGGGGCCCATTTCTTCCATAGCGCGGGGTTTAAAAAGCGCATACGGCTAGCGACACTGCGGTTTGGTTGCAACAAGCTGAACTGCAGAAACCGTGCGCTCTAAAAAACCACCTTCGCAATAGCACAGGTAATAATTCCACATCCGCCCAAAGCGCTCGTCATACCCATATTGTTGCAGTTGTGGGTGGGCTTTATTAAAGTTCACCCGCCAGTCTTCAAGGGTTTTTGCATAGTCAAAGCCAATATCATCCACGTGGCGAACCACCATGTCTGTGTGCTTAGTAAACATTTCGGCCATCATGGTTAATGACGGTAAAAAACCACCTGGGAAAATATATTTTTGAATAAAATCCACCGAGCTGGCATAGCTCCGCATACGTTGGTCAGCAATAGTAATTGCCTGTAACGCCATTTTGCCTTGTGGTTTTAATAACCGGCTACAGGTTTTAAAGAAAGTAGCCATGTATTTACGGCCCACTGCTTCTATCATTTCAACCGACACTAACTTATCGAATTGCCCCTCTAGATCGCGATAGTCTTTTTTTAATAGCGTAATTTTGTCACCCAAGCCTTCACGTTCAATTAACGCAGCGGTGTACGCGTGTTGCTCATCTGAAATAGTGGTGGTGGTTACTTTGCAGCCATAGTGTTTGGCTGCGAAAACAGCTAAACCGCCCCACCCGGTGCCAATTTCCAATAAGTGGTCGTTTTCATTCAACTCAAGGCTGTCGCACAAGCGCTTAAGTTTGTATTGCTGAGCTTCCGCTAAGCTTGCTTGCGCACTTGGGTAAACGGCGCTCGAATATTGTAAGGCGGGGTCTAAAAATGCCTTATACAGTTCGTTGCCTAAATCATAATGCGCAGAAATATTCTCTTTGGCTTGGCGCTTCGAATTATTACGGCGCCAATGCTCAAATTTTTGGATTGGCAGTAACAACCAGCTCAACTTAGCTTCGGCCGCATCTAGCGCCGGTAAGTTGCGTGCAAATACTTGTATCACGTGGGTTAAGTTAGGCGTTGTCCAGCTTTCATCCAGAAACAGCTCTGCCGCACCAATACTGCCCCCAAACAAAAAGCGGCGGAAGAAAGCTGGTTTCTGAATATCAATTTCAGCTTTCAACTCACTGTCAGCTTGCCCAAAACGTCCAACAACTTGGCCGCGTTCTTTCACCACCAAACAGCCCTCTTGCAGTTGCTTCAATAGACCCAAAACAACATTTCGAAATAGCTTGTCCATGGTTGATAAATCACGACGTAAATCGCTTTGCATAGCCGTTAACGCATTTTCTTCGTACATAACCCTTGTTCTCACTTATCAGTATTGGGATGCGAATACAGCGGCGTCCGTTTCAAAAATAGGCGTAAAGCTTGCCAATAAATCGCTGCAACGGTGCCTAGGGTATTCACAGGATACCTAAGTAATACGTTACGAATACTTTTTGAGTTCAATTCAACGCGGGTTAATTTCATGGTCGCGCTAAAATCCCGATTTTCACTATGGCAATCCATGTGCACTAAGCATTTGTGCGCGGGTTCCTGACGCGGCGGCCGCAGTTGCCAATGGTAGGTCATGTCCATCGGGTTAAATGGCGATACATGAAACGCTTTGTCGGTTATTAATGCCTGCTGCAAGTCCAACACGTAATAGTGGCGTTCGTTCCAAGGGGTGTTACTTACCTCGGCAAGCATATAGCGGTAATCGCTTGCGTCGTCAGTTTGTATGAAGTAGCAATTAATGGGGCTAAAATACAACCCGAAAGTGCGCAGCGCGCCTAAAAAGAACACCCGACCGTGAACCTGCTGCCCCACTAACTGCGAGGTTTTCTCAAGTACCGCGGTAGCAAGATCACCGGTGCTGCCACGCATATAATCGGCGCGGCGAAACCACAATGGCGCAAACCGCTGCAACGAAAACCAGCGGCTTTGTGCCGCCACGTTTTCTAATTCGTCTAGCGCTAGCCACCACTGGGCAATGCTATAGTCAAAAGCATGCTTGGTGGGCCGGTAACGGGCGTGATGAACGCGCCCGCGCAGAATTGCGCTAGCTAACATGCCAGTCTGCTCCTAATCGGTTTGCAACATCCACCGCGCTACGTACGCCATCTTCATGAAAACCGTTATACCAATATGCGCCGGTAAAATGGCTGTGGTTTTGGCCGCAAATATCACCTCGTTGCGCCCGCGCACGCATCGACTCGACGCTGTACACTGGGTGGGCATACTCAAAGCTACGCAAAATTTTATCTGGCTGTATGGCTGCGGTGTTATTTAATGTGACACAGAACACTTCAGGCGCCTCAATGCGTTGCAGAATATTCATATTATAGCTAACCGAACTGGGTCGCGTGCGTGCCGCGTCATCATTGTGCAATAAATAATTCCAGCTGGCCCATGCACGCTTGTTACGCGGCAATAAACGTACGTCGGTGTGCAACACCACTTCGTTCATTTGATACGGAATCGCCCCTAAAACCGCTTGTTCGGCGGCCGTTGGCTTCGCCAGCAACGCCAACGCTTCATCGCTGTGGCAGGCAAAAATAACCTCGTCAAAGGCTTGGCTTGGGCCGTCTTCAAACTCAATTAAAATAGCACCTTCGGCATGCTCGCGACGATGCACCGCCTTGATCTTGGTTTGGGTATGAATGCGCTCAGCAAAACCTTGAGTTAACGGCTTGATGTATGCACTTGAACCACCATCAATAGTCGCCCATTGCGGCCGATCAGCAACATTCAGCAAACCATGGTTTTCAAAGAACCGTAAAAAGAAACCTAACGGAAAAGCTTCCGCTTCTTGTAAGCTCGCACTCCAAATAGCAGCAACCATTGGCAACAAGTAAAAATCACTGACTAACGGCGAAATTTGTTGCTCGCGTAAAAACTCGCCCAATGTAACTTCGTCTAAATTGGCTCCGCTTTGGTGCGCCTTTTTTGCGGCTTTATTAAATTTCAAAATCCCTTGAATTAAGCGATGAAAACGCGGTGAAAATAGATTTTTTCGCTGCGCGAATAGCGTGTTTAAGTTGTGCCCGTTGTACTCTAGCCCAGTGTCTGGGTCACGCACACTAAAACTCATTTCTGTGTCTTGCCAGGTCACGCCAATTTCGCGCATCAATGCTCGAAATTTAGGGTAAGTCCGGTCATTAAACACAATAAAACCGGTGTCGACATTGTACGTCTCGCCATGAACTTCAACACCCACCGTATGGGTATGGCCGCCCACGTAATCGTTCTTTTCAAACACAGTGACATCATGATTTTTATGCAACAAATAGGCTGATGTTAAGCCTGCAATACCTGAGCCAATAATGGCTATTTTCATGCCGGTTACTCCGCTAAAAACGCTTAGAAATAGCCACTTGCCACGACTGTGGCAAACGCGACAGAAACTTCAAAAACAAACCAAAAGTGGTGGGAAAGGTAATGTCCGTCGATTTTTTCTGAATGCCTTTGATAATTCGCTCGGCAGCAAATTCAACCGTGACACGCATTGGCATTTCAAAATCGTTCGCGTCCGTCATTGGCGTTTCGACAAAACCTGGTGATACGGTTTGCACCACGATGCCACGCGGCGCTAAGTCGACCTGCAAACTACGCGCGATATATTGAATGGCCGCTTTAGAGCCGCCGTACGCTTCTGCCCGTGTAAAGGGCAGTAACCGCGCCGTACTGCCAACGAACACCAGTTGTGAGCCACTTTTCAAATTCGGCAATACCGCTTCAACGCAGCGCATCATGCCAAACACATTGACATCGAAGACACGTTCAAACATCGCAGCTTCAAAGCGCTCTATGTCGACATACTCGCACACGCCTGCCGAGAGAATCACCAGGTCTAAGTTGGTGAACGTACTTAACGTCTGCTGCGTTTGATCGGCGTCGCTAACATCGAGGCGTACGCCAGCAATCTGCTTTGGATACAACGCTTCAAGTTCAGCCAACGCGTCGGAATTTCGCCCACAGGCAATGACCGTATGGCCTTGCTGCGCATAACTTAACGCGACTTGTTTGCCAATACCTGATGTCGCGCCGGTAATTAAAATATTCATGACGATTTAACTCGCGTTTTGATTTTTTCAATCACATAGCCAAGTACCGGCACATGCTCGTACAACATTGCACCGGCGTCGTAATAATCGGTTTGCTGGTAAATTTTGTCTTCGGCAAGTTTTAAATGGCTGGTGCCCGGCACGATTATTTCGCGCCCCTGTGCGAGCTTCGGATGCTTTAAGCGCATTTGCCACGTCACAAACACATCATCGCCCTGCCGAGCGCGCTCCGCAAATGCAAAGTGACAATAATCAATGCCCTTGATGGTGTTTAAAAAGTACTGTTTCAGGTTATCTAACCCTTCAACATGATGCAGAGGGTCAGTAAAGGTCACATCCTCGGTATAGAGATCACCGAGTGCTTCAATACTTTGTTGGTCAAGATTGTCATACAACCGAATTAATTCATCTACTATATCTGCAACATGACTTGACATGATTCCCTCCGGACAAATTCAGCTAAAGTGATTTAAACGCTGCTAACACGCGTTCTCGTGCCTGTTTATGGTCAACCATAGGCTGTGGGTAGTCCGTTCGTCCCTGTTGTTTTAACCAGTTGCCCGGCGCATGAATGTGTTTCGCCGGACAGTCTTTTAACTCATTCACCCATTTACGAATATAACTTCCGTCAGGATCAAACTTTTCGCTCTGCAAGGTCGGGTTAAACACCCGAAAATACGGCGCGGCATCGGTACCCGTTGATGCACTCCACTGCCAACCACCGTTGTTTGCAGCAAAACTGCCGTCGACTAAATTTTGCATAAAAAAGCGCTCGCCCCAGCGCCAATCAATGAGTAAGTCTTTCACCAAAAAATGCGCAACAATCATGCGCACACGATTATGCATCCAGCCCTCGGCGGCTAATTGGCGCATCCCCGCATCAACTAGCGGAAAGCCCGTTTTACCTTCACACCAGCGCTGAAATCCTTCGTTATCTTGGCGCCATTGCATGGCGTCAGTGTGGCGCAAAAATGCGTGCCCATAACTTAAGCGTGGCACATGGTGCATAAGGTGCAAGTAAAACTCGCGCCAAATAAGCTCGGTAAGCCAAGTGTCAGCGCCTTTGTCCAAGCCAAAGGGAAAGGTTGGGCTTAACTCAGATAACACGGCAGCGGCCTGCCACGGCGACAACAGCCCTATTTCCCAATACGCTGATAAACGCGACGTACTGTCTAGAGCGGGCATATCGCGTTCTGCTGCATAGTGCGAACTTTGGTTGTTCACGTAATCGCGCAGCACTTGCTGGGCATTGGCTTCACCTACTGCCCAAGCTGATGAGTCACGACGCGGGTAGTCAATTTCAGGAATGGTTGCCGGCTTAGCGGCCGCGCGCTTCGGTAATGGTGCACTGCGCGGCACCCCATGCTGCGCCACATAGTCGCGCCAAGCTCGAGCAAATGGCGTAAACTTTTGATAAACCTGACCACTTTGGGTGGTCACCACCGGCGGCACAATGACACTGCCGTGATGCACCTTCAGCGCCACCTGCATAAGCTGTAACACACCCTGCACGGCACGATCGCGCCGTTGCTCATGCACTGGGTATTCAGCATTAATATGCACTTGGGTGAGTCCGTGCTGCTCAGCAAAACGTTTCACCGATTTACCGGCGGTACGCCAACTATCAATCACTTCTATATGCAGCAGCACGCCCTGCTCTGCGGCCTCAATGACAAAAGTTTCGAGTTGGCGTGCATACAAATCCCATTTTATTGGAGCCCAGTCATGCTCATGCATTTGGGCTGGGCAAATCAGCAACAATGCTGGAATACACCGCTGCTCGCCATTCACCTCGCTCGCCGCAGCTAACGCAGGGTTTGCGCTAAGGCGCAAATCGTTGCGCAACCAAACACCGGCATAATCACTCATAGCGCATACCTTAGTTTCAAGTCAGCCGGGTACGGGTTCAAATAGCGCTGGCCCTGCAAATAGTCGTTGGGAAACTCGCGCAAATAATGGCGCAACAAGGTCAACGGCGCCAACAAAGGCTGCACGCCGTCGTGATAGTCCATAATGAGCGTGCTAAGTTCTGCTTTTTGGTCTTTGTTTAAATGGTCACTAAAGTAGCCTTGAATGTGTTGTAACACGTTCGTGTGATTGGCCCGTGTTGCGGGCTGGCCAAGTGCAGCCATAATGCCTTCAATGTATTGCTTAGCAAAACTGTCATTGAGCTGTTGCTGGTCTGCTAATTGCCGGCCAAGTGCGCGATACTGCTGTTGATTATGTGCCAGTAGCAACAGCTTCAGTTCCGTATGAAACGCTAATACGTCGGCCTTTTTTAGCGGCCGCGGCAACTGCTGCCAGGCATGATAAACGAACACGCGCATGACAAAATTTTCGCGCAATGGCGCGTCATTTAAGCGGCCATCCTCTTCCAACGGCAACGCTGGGTGTAGCTCTCGCAACCGGCGCACGAAAATACCTTGGGCTTCTTTTTTCGCGTAGCCTGTTGCTGGGTCGTATAACTTCACCCGCTCCATACCGCAACTTGGCGACTTGGCACATAAAACGTAACCACTTAATTGGCGTAAATGCGGTTGTGCTTTATCAGCAAACTGACTCAATTGCTCAGTCACATCGGCACCGGTTTTCGGCACCACGGCACGCACCTCACCCGCATGATTCTCTAAGCGGATGGTTGGCCGCGGCACTGGCATGCCAATACCCACCTCTGGACATAACTTCACGAACTCAACATGCCGAATCAGTTCATCGGCACAAAACGCTGAGCGTTTATGGCCGCCGTCAAAGCGTACCTCGTCCCCTAACAAACACGCGCTAATTCCTACTTTTATGGTCACCGCTTTGCTCCTTTTAACTCGTTCCATTGAATTACGTATTCTATTGCAGTTTAGATTGACGAAAAGTCAAAGAATTTTCCATAAATCTGATCATGTATGAATCCATTTCGGTTGCCACCGCGTAACCTCTTGCATGATGACTCAAAAGGTACGGTAAAGATGACTGATCGGCTGACAGACGCCCACTTAAATATGCCGCTTTTCCCACTCTCTGGGCACGTATTGCCGGGCGGTACCATGCGTTTACGCATTTTCGAACCGCGTTACATTCGTATGGTGAAAGAAGCCTGCAACGGTACCTCTTGTAACCCTATTGGCATGTGTATGTTGAATGACCAAGGCCAGGTTGACAACAATACGCACATACACCCTATTGGCACCGCGGTGACTATTGTTGATTTTGAACAGCTAAAAGACGGCTTACTTGGTATTACCGTAGCTGGGCAAGGTTTGTTTAAAGTGCAACAAATTGAGGTGCAAGACGACGGCCTGCGTGTCGGCCATGTGTGTCGCTTAAGCGGTTGGGCACCGCAGCCTCTTGCTGAGCAAGACCAGTTTTTGGCCACCCAGCTTGAAGAAATTTATAAAACCTACCCCGAGTTGGCCGTTGAGTATTGTGCAGAAAATCTGCAACAAGCCGATTGGGTGTGCTTGCGGTGGTTAGAAATACTCCCTATTTCCGCGAATGCGAAACAGGAGCTGCTGCAACACGATGACTGCAACGCGGCGCTCGAATTTTTACGAGATTTGGTCCTAGAAAGTAAACAATGATCCGTTTCAACTTATGCTGCGTAATTAAGCCTAAGTATCGGAAAGTTCAGGTTGTATAACTCGGTGAGTATAGACTACTATGCAAACAGTAATAACACAGACTAAAAAACGAGAAACTATGCCCCCTGCGCAGCCGGATAATGCCGAACACGCTGCCGAATTACTCGCGAAAGTAGCTTCAGAGCAATCGCGGGCCGCTTTTAGTGAGTTGTTTCGCTATTTTGCGCCACGTTTGCAAGCCTATGCCACGCGCCAATTTGGTAACGAACAAACCGCCATGGACTTGGTGCAAGAAACCATGAGCAATGTGTGGCACAAAGCCCATTTGTTTAAGCCCGATCGCGGTTCTGCTGCAACCTGGATTTTTACCATTGCCAGAAACATTCGGTTTGATTTTTTACGAAAGAATAAACACCGTCAGTACGACTTAAGCGCTGACGACTTGTGGCCGGTTCTTGCCGAAACCAATGACTCGCTCGATGACGATTATGCATTGGACGACGATTTGCTGTTGCAGCAGCTGTCCGTATTTTGCGAACAGCTACCAAGTGCCCAGCGTACCGTCATTGAGCTGATTTACATTGAAGGTAAATCTCAGCAGGAAGTCGCGGATGCACTTCAGATTCCGTTGGGTACTGTGAAATCACGAACCCGTTTAGCCTTACAGAAGTTGAAAGAGTTGATAAAGCACGATGATTAAATTCCATCCTTCAGAGCAGCACTTGGTGCTATATACCGCTGGTGAATTGAGTCCTGCCATGTTGATGATGGTCGGAACCCACGTTGATATGTGCTCACATTGCCAAGCTCATGTACGTGACATTGAACAGCAATTAGCGCGTAAATTGTTTGGCGATGTCGAAAAGCAGCCTGTAGAGCACAATGCCTCACTTGATGAGCAAGCCATGCTACAAGCTATTTTTAACTCGCAGCCAGCGCCAGAAACGGCAATCGTTGCAGCCAATGACAGCTTATATCTGGAAGGGAATCACTTTAAATTACCAGCAACGCTTGCCCGCAATTCGCATCGTATTGGCGACTGGAGCCGCTTGCCAGGCAAATTGTGGCGTGCACCGGTAACTGTTGGCGGCGAAGAAATGCTTAACTTCATCTACATGGCGGAAAACGCGAGCTTACCTGAGCACACCCACAAAGGTAACGAAGCAACCTTAGTGGTCAACGGTGTGTTTAACGATGAGAATAACGAGTATCGTGACGGTGACTTTGTGTTGCTAGATAACCACCACAAACACTCGCCAGCAACGCAAAACGAAGATTGTTTAACGCTTGCAGCACTTGAAGGCCCGCTACACTTTACCTCAGGCCTTAGCCGATTGCTGAACCCGTTTAGTAGCTTATTCTTTAAATAAAAAGCTTAAGTAGAAAGCTTAAATGATAAAAAAGCCGCTCAATGAGCGGCTTTTTTTGATTAATCAGCAACTTTTGCGTGACTAACACGTTGTTTCAGCTTTTGCCCTGGACGGAATGTCACCACCCGTCGCGCAGAAATTGGAATATCTTCGCCGGTTTTAGGGTTACGGCCTGGACGTTCGTTTTTAGTTCGTAATTCAAAATTACCGAACCCCGAAAGTTTCACTTCCTCACCACTTTCCAGTGCTCGTCGAATTTCCTCAAAGAAGTTTTCGACCAGATCTTTCGCATCGCGTTTATTTAAGCCAAATTTCTCAAACAAATGCTCTGCCATTTCTGCTTTGGTCAGCGCCATAGCTTACTCCCTTAGGGTTGCCCCGAACTCAGATGTTAGCATGTCAACAACCGCTGCAACGGCTGTGTTGATTTCACTGTCTTCAAGTGTGCGCTCTGGGTTTTGTAGAATTAACGATAACGCTAAGCTACGGTGACCTTCAGTAACGCCAGCCCCTTGATATACATCGAATAAGTTTAGGCTAACTAAGTTGTTTACGCCAATATTTTCAATCGCCGCTAAAATTTCGCCTGCCGCAATGGTGTCTTTCACCACAATTGCTAAGTCACGACGAATTGACGGATACTTTGACACCGGCTGAGCTTGCGGTACCGCACGGCTCGAAATAGCAGCCAGTTCAAGTTCAAATACAAAGGTACGGCCGTTTAAGCCAAGTTTCTTTTCAAACTGTGGATGCACAGCACCCACATAGCCAACCCGTTTATTGCCGCGGAAAATAGCGGCTGACTGGCCTGGGTGCAACGCTGGATGCTGATCAGCCACAAAGCGAAACTCTTGCGCCGCGCCAGTCAATGCCAATATGGCTTCAACGTCGCCTTTAATATCATAAAAATCAACGGCGCGCTCACCGTCAGACCAATGCTCTGGCGCTGCTTTACCGGCCCGAACACCTGCGATCATAGGTTGTTGTACCACACCGTTTTCGGCGTTCTCGTCAGGCAAGAACCGTAACCCGGTTTCACAAAATGCAAGGCTCTGCTGTTGGCGTTTCTGGTTATGAGCCACCGCACTAATTAACCCCGGCCATAAGCTAACGCGCATTGACGACATCTCTACCGAGATTGGGAATGGCAGCGTCAATGCAGCGGTTTCGTCAAATAACAGCGCTTGGTGTTTCGGGTCAACAAAGCTGTAGGTAATCGCTTCTTGATAGCCACGATCAAGCAAGGTGCGCTTGAAGCTAGTCGCTGTAAGCTGTGCTTCCTGACGCGGAATCATACGCAGCTGTGCAGCTGGCGCCGCCGCTTGAATACGGTGGTAACCGTAAATACGCGCTACTTCTTCAATTAAGTCTTCTTCAATGCTGATGTCAAAGCGGAAGGTCGGAACGGTAACCTGCCAACCTTCTGGGTTCGTTGTGACCGCAAAGCCCAAGCGTTGTAGAATTTCTGTGACTTCGTCAGCGGCAATAGTAATACCCAAAACGCGAGCCAAACGCTCAGCACGTAAAGTAACTTGCGCGGCTTTTGGCAACGCAGCATCATCTTTCGCTTCAACAATTGGGCCGGCTTCGCCGCCACAAATCTCTAGCAATAACGCTGTTGCGCGCTCCATAGCTGTGCGTTGTAGCTCTGGGTCGACACCGCGCTCATAACGGTGCGAGGCGTCAGTGTGCAAGCCGAAACGACGTGCACGACCAGCGATAGCGTCAGGGCTGAAAAACGCACTTTCTAAAAATACGTTGGTGGTCGCCTCTGTAACACCACTGCCCTCACCGCCGAAAATACCGGCCATGGCTAATGGCTTTTGTTCATCCGCAATCACCAGTACGTCGTTTTGTAGTGTCACTTCGTTGCCATCTAACAACGTGAGCTTTTCTTCGGCATGAGCCATGCGCACATGCACGGCACCTTGTAGCTTGTCGTTGTCAAACGCATGCATTGGGTGGCCAAGTTCAAGCAACACGTAGTTGGTAATATCAACCACAGGGTCAATGCTACGAATACCGCTACGGCGCAAGCGCTCTTGCAGCCACAGTGGCGAGTCTGCCTGCACATTAACGTTGCGCACCACACGGCCCAAATAGCGTGGGCATGCAGCTGGCGCATCAAGCACCACGGCACGTTGTTCGTCAGTTGTTGGTGCAACAGCCTCAATCACTGGCTCGGTCACTTCAATACGGTTTAACACGCCCACTTCACGGGCAATACCGCGAATACCTAAGCAGTCAGCACGGTTTGGCGTTAAATCAACATCTAAAACTACGTCGTTTAAGTCTAAATACTCACGGTAGTCCATGCCCACAGGTGCGTCGGCTGGTAATTCTATAATACCGTCGTGGTCGTCGCTTAAACCCAATTCAGAGTTTGAGCACAGCATGCCGTGTGAAGGCTGGCCACGTAACTTCGCCTTTTTAATTTTAAAATCACCTGGCAACACAGCGCCAACCGTGGCAACCGCTACTTTCAGGCCTTGGCGACAGTTCGGAGCGCCACACACAATGGTGGTTGGCTCGTCCGTGCCTAAATTCACTTCGGTGACTTGCAGTTTGTCGGCATCGGGGTGCTGCCAGCATTTCACTACCTCACCCACAACCACACCTGAAAATACTTCAGCAACCGGCTCAATGCCGTCTACTTCAAGGCCTGCCATGCTTAATTGCTCTGACAAAGCCACACTATCTAAATTTGGATTAACCCAGGTACGTAACCACTGTTCACTAAATTTCATCTGCTTACCTGCGGCTGTTAGTTAAATTGTTTTAAGAAACGCACGTCGTTCTCAAAGAACGCACGCAAGTCATTCACGCCATAGCGGAGCATCGTTAAACGCTCAACGCCCATACCAAACGCAAAGCCGGTGTATTTTTCGCTATCAATACCTACCGCTTGCAGTACGCTTGGGTGCACCATGCCGCAACCTAACACTTCAAGCCACTTGCCGTCTTTACGGCGTACGTCGACTTCGGCTGACGGCTCGGTAAACGGGAAATATGAAGGACGGAAACGAACTTCGAGTTCTTCTTCAAAGAAGTTCACCAAAAAGTCTTCCAAAATACCTTTCAGTTGCGTGAAGCTAACGTCAGTGTCAACCATTAACCCTTCTACCTGATGGAACATTGGCGTGTGGGTTTGATCGTAATCGTTACGATAAACGCGCCCCGGCGAGATAATACGCAGCGGTGGCTGTTCTTGTTCCATGGTACGAATTTGCACGCCAGACGTTTGCGTTCGTAGCATAGTTGTTGGCGTGAAATAAAACGTATCATGGTCGGCACGAGCCGGATGATTCGCTGGAATATTTAACGCATCAAAGTTATGAAAGTCGTCTTCTACTTCTGGGCCTTCAACGGTGCGAAAACCTAAGTCACCAAAAAACGCTTCAATGCGCTGAATGGTTTTGGTCACTGGGTGAAAACCGCCGACTTGTGCTTTGCGCCCAGGCAAGCTCACGTCAATACGCTCAGCGGCGAGTTTCTCAGCCAGCTCAGCTTGTTTTAATTCGTTATTGCGTGCGTTGATCAGCTCTTGCACGCGCTGTTTAGCTTCGTTTATCGCTTGTCCTGCCGCCGGACGTTCTTCCGGGCTTAACTTGCCGAGGCTTTTAAGTTGTTCAGTTAATTGGCCTTTTTTGCCCATATACTCAACGCGAACTGCGTCAAGTTGTTGTGGAGTCGTTGCCTTAGCAACGGCTGCTTGTGCGGCAGCAACAATGTCAGATAACGCCATGATCGTCCTCAGTTATGACTCACGCGAATGATTACCAAAAGAAAGTGCTCAATCATACCGAAAAAGCATAAAAAAAGGGAGCGGTTACGCTCCCTTTTTCGACATTTCAACTCGCTTACAGAGAGCCTTTCGCTTTCTCTACCAGCGCAGCAAAACCGTTTTGGTCGTGAACTGCGATGTCAGCAAGGATTTTACGATCGATTTCTACAGATGCTTTTTTCAAGCCATTGATAAAGCGGCTGTATGACAAACCGTTTTGACGCGCTGCAGCGTTGATACGAACAATCCACAATTGACGGAATTGACGTTTCTTCGCACGGCGGTCACGATATGCATATTGACCTGCTTTGATAACGGCTTGCTTCGCTACGCGATAAACACGTGAACGAGCACCATAATAACCTTTCGCCTGCTTCAGGACTTTCTTGTGACGCGCACGCGCGATCACACCACGTTTTACTCGTGCCATTTGCTATCTCCTTCCCTTACGCGAATGGTAACATGCGCTGAATTAAGCCAACATCGGCCTCGTGCACCATGCTCTTAGCGCGCAGGTGACGTTTCCGCTTTGAACTCTTTTTGGTCAGGATGTGACGCAAATGAGACTGTTTACATTTGTAGCCGCCTGAAGCGGTTTTCTTAAAGCGCTTTGACGCGCTCTTTCTGGATTTCATTTTCGGCATGAAAATTACTCCGCATTGTTAATAAAAGTGTAACAGGGTGAGTTTGGTGTTGTTGCCAACAGCCGCCCTACTTGCAAACCACAGTTACTTCTTAGCAGGGGCCAGAACCATAATCATCTGGCGACCCTCAGCACGTCTTGGGAACGATTCGCAAGTTGAGATTTCTTCTAGATCGGTTTTAATGCGCTCTAGCAATTCAATACCCAACTCTTGATGTGCCATTTCCCGGCCACGGAAACGAATAGTGACTTTAGTTTTGTCACCTCCCTCCAGAAAGCGAGTCAGGTTGCGTAGTTTTACCTGATAATCGCCTTCGTCAGTTCCAGGACGGAATTTAACTTCCTTCACCTGGATCTGTTTCTGGTTTTTCTTTTGCTCTTTCGCGTTCTTAGCTTTCTCGTAGAGGAACTTGCCATAATCCATCAGACGACAAACCGGTGGCTCCGCATTCGGGCTAATTTCCACCAGATCAACACCAGCCTCTTCGGCTGCAGTAAGAGCTTCTTGAATACCTACGACGCCAATCTGTTCACCTTCGACACCAATGAGTCGTACTTCATTGACGCGAATTTCTTCGTTGATCCGATTTTTGTCACCAGCTTTCTGAGTTCTTTTTCCGCCTTTAATGGGTCATTCCTCCAATCAATTAACTAATCTTGCGGCTGTTTACTTCGTCGGTAAGCTCAGTGATAAATTGCTGTAGCCCTTTAACACCGTGGTCTTCACCGCGACGAGTACGCACCGCAACCGCTTGGTTTTCGACTTCTTTGTCGCCAACAACAAGCAAGTATGGTACACGTTTTAGAGTGTGCTCGCGAATTTTAAAGCCTATTTTCTCATTTCTCAAGTCAGCAATGGCTCTAAATCCAAGTTTATTCAATTCTTTTACCGTTTGAATGGCATAATCGCGCTGATTATCGGTAATATTCATCACCACAACCTGCGTTGGCGCCAACCACGTTGGGAAATAACCCGCGTACTCTTCAATAATGATTCCCATAAAGCGCTCAAGTGAGCCCAAAATAGCACGGTGAATCATGACTGGAGTATGACGCTCGTTATCTTCGCCCACATAAGTGGCACCTAAGCGGCCCGGTAAAGCAAAGTCAAGCTGTACGGTACCGCACTGCCATGCACGGCCTAAGCAGTCATGCAGCGTAAATTCAATTTTCGGACCATAAAACGCGCCTTCGCCCGGTAAATATTCAAATTCAATACCGTTATTTTTCAACGCATCAGCCAATGCTTGCTCAGCGTGATCCCACGTAGCATCGTCGCCCAAGCGCTTTTCTGGACGGGTTGATAATTTCACCACAATGTCATCGAAACCGAAGGTTTTATAGGTTTCGTACACCATTTTGATACAACCGCTTACTTCTTCTTGTACTTGCGCGTCGGTACAGAAAATGTGTGCGTCGTCTTGAGTGAAGCCACGAACGCGCATTAAGCCGTGCAACGCACCTGAAGGTTCATTCCGGTGGCACGAACCAAATTCAGCCATACGCAGCGGCAAATCGCGGTACGATTTCAAACCTTGATTAAAGATTTGCACGTGCCCTGGGCAGTTCATTGGCTTAATGGCGTATTCACGATTTTCAGACGCTGTTGTGAACATGAGGTCTGAGAATTTTTCCCAGTGACCAGAACGCTCCCACAACACACGGTCCATCATCAGTGGGCCTTTCACTTCCTGATACTGGTACTCGCGTAGTTTTTCACGAATAAAGCGCTCAAGCTCTAAGAACACCGTCCAACCATTGTTGTGCCAGAACACCATGCCTGGCGCTTCTTCTTGCCAATGGAATAAGTCTTGGGTTTTACCAATTTTACGGTGGTCACGCTTCTCGGCTTCTTCTAAGCGCTGCAAGTAAGCTTTTAGTTGCTTCTTGTCAGCCCATGCGGTGCCATAAACACGCTGCAACATTTTGTTGTCAGACTTACCACGCCAATAGGCGCCCGCTACTTTCATAATTTTGAAGTGCTGGCAAAAGCGCATGTTCGGTACGTGCGGGCCACGACACATGTCAATGTATTCTTCATGGTGATACAAGCCCGGACGGTCGTCACGGCTAATGTCGTCGTCTAAAATTTCAACTTTGTACGGTTCATGGCGGCTCACGAAGGTTTCGCGAGCTTCGGCCCAGCTGACCTTCTTTTTCACCACGTTATATTCGGTTTTTGCCAACTCAAGCATACGCTTTTCAAGCGCTTGCAAGTCATCTGCAGTTAACGTGTGCTCCATATCCACATCGTAATAAAAACCGTTGTCGATAACCGGACCAATCGCCATTTTTACGTCTGGGAACATTTGCTTCAGCGCATGGCCAAGCAAGTGCGCACAACTGTGACGAATAATGTGTACACCGTCGTCATCTTTAGGCGTAATGATCTGAACCGAGGCGTCTTCGGTAATTAAGTCACAAGCGTCTGCTAGCTCGCCGTTAATACGCCCAGCAACCGTGGCTTTGGCTAAACCAGGGCCAATATCTTGAGCAACGTCGAGAATAGAAACAGGCTTGTCGAAACTACGTTTACTTCCGTCGGGGAGTGTTACTACAGGCATTTTTTTGTCCTTTTTACAGTGGTGGCACCTACCAAGTGTCACTTGTTATTTTGAAAGGCCACACTATAGCGTATGATGCCCGCCATGGAAACCCTAACAACCACATTCATCGGGCCTTTGGCTGCACTTACCGCTGCGCTTTTTTGGGCGCTGGCAACCTTATTGTATAGCCAAGCTGGTAGCTATTTATCAGCAGCTCAATTGAACCTCGTGAAAGGCATTGTCGCGTGTCCATTGCTGCTGCTGGCCGGTTGGTTTACGGGGCAGCTATTGCAGCTAGAAGGCAACCTCGCCACCTACCTACTTTTGGCCAGTGGCGTTATTGGCATTACCCTTGGCGACACACTCTACTTTGCCGCGCTGCGTCGTTTAGGCCCCTGGCACACCATGTTACTGGAATATTTAGCCCCGCCATTCGCAGCGTTATTGGCCTGGATACTACTTGCACAAGGTATGCGTTGGTTTGAAGTGGCCGCAGCCTTGGTCATTATTGCCGGTATTTTTGTGGTGATTAGTGAAAAACCCCGTGCCGCTGAGCGGGTACAGCTGAGTGTTAGTGGCATTGCTGCTGGTATTGGCGCGGCATTGTGCCAAGCCTTGGGATTAGTGATGTCATTTCATGCCTTGCAAGAATTCGACATGAACCCGCTGAATGCGGCCCTATTGCGTTTACTCGCTGGCACCCTGGCATTAACTATCGCACTGTTTGTACTCAAACCTAGCTTAATCAAATCAACGCGCGCAGCACTGCGTCACACGTCAATTCCTTGGCTGCTCACGGCCATTGTCATGGGCACCTTTTTGGCCATATGGCTGCAGCAAACGGCCATTGCCTATATCAACCCAGGCCTTGCACAAACGCTGCTCGCTACGGCACCGCTGTGGTTAATTCCCATTCAATGGTTGCGTGGCCAACCGCTTTCAGCGCGCAGCATTATCGGTGCCTTTATTGCGGTTAGCGGCATCGCGCTGTTATTTGGAATTCAATAAGTTAGCTGCTGGGGCGAATTAAACCGTTAAATTCAGGTGAACCAACAGGCAAAAATTTGAATCTAAGCCATACTAAAAGTAGTTACAGACAAAGCTTGGAGGTTTTCATGAATGCCGACAAACTGTACGACGCCGGCTTACGCTGCCCACATTGCGGGCACCACATTCACGTGAGTATTGACGCATCAGCAGGTGATCAAGACTACCAAGACGAATGCCGAGCCTGTGGTGCCGACATTCATCTGTTAGTCAAATTAGATCAAGTTAACGACAAGATATTTGTTCGCGTCGCGAGCGACGACGAGAACTTTTATTAACGTTGCGCAAGCACGCGTTCAACCGTTTCCACAATGGTCATGGTTTGCTGATCGAACTCTAAGTTCACCACATCAGCCGTCTCAATGTTGGTTAAACGCAGGGTTTCAGGAATTAAATGTAAGCTAAAACGGTTACTTTCTACGTGCCCCACCGTCAAACTGGCGCCATTCACACTAATAAATCCTTTGGCGAGTACATAGGCTTTGAACCGCTCTGGAAACTCAATCCATAAGGCCAAATTGTCAGCACTGCGCTCTCGCTTTACCACCGAACCTGTACAGTGAATATGACCCGACACATAGTGCCCGCCCATTTCATCGCCCACTTTGAGCGAACGTTCAAAGTTCACGTTATCACCTGTGGCTAATGCACCAAGGTTGGTTAAGCGTAGCGTTTCGTCAATAATGTCAAAACTAACCGTATCAGCCGTAAAAGCCACCACGGTTAAACAGCAACCGTTTATCGCAATACTTGCGCCTAACGCCACGTGCTGCAAATATTCAGGCGCAACCTGCACGGTTAATTGACGAAATTGCTCGCGATCATTCAATTGGGCAACGCGCGCTTGGGTTTGTACAATACCTGTGAACATGATGTCTCTTTATGTTGGGGCTTTTCAGTGGCAAAACTTTCAATGGGAAAAATTGTAACGTTAAACGCTAGGTTTGACCATAGCTGTGCAGTGCTCAGGCAACGCTTGGCGCTGTGCTGCGTGGCACTCGTTATGCTCAGTGCCTGCAGCCCTGCCCCAGAAGGTTTAAGACACCTGCATGACTATCAACAACGCGTGGCCAACACGCTAAACCAACCCGCAGTTAATTATCAACCAGTGCCTCGCATTCAGCCCCCAAGCGCGCGTGACTTGCGCTTGCCAATTGCGCGGCTAAAAATCTCATTACTTGACGCCATGCGCCTAGATGCCTGTGCCGCGGGGCCATTGATTGCTGAACGCAACAGCTCGTTAGGGCGCCTGCAACATGGCGTACTACGATATTTTTATGACCGCCAATTAGTCGAAGCTTTACAGCTATGTGCGGAGCAATTGCAAAGCGAAAGCCCAGAGTTAGCGCAGCGCATTCAACAACAAGCCGAGGCAAAACGTAAGCTTATGCCCCAGCTGCGCACCCAAGCGATCACTCAAGACAACGCCATACGCAATTTGATTAGCATGGCTGACAGGCCGCTTGCCAAGCCCGACAGCAATACTCTGGCGCCACTATTTAGTGCCATGAATACCCTGTTACAGGTTCTCGATGATCAAGCCCCATTACCCACCGAGCGTGAATTAGTCGCAGCGCTCGAACGCTTAGATAAAGACGCCTACATTGGTCAGCTATGGCGTGCATTACACGATAACCATGCCTACCTGCAGCAACTTGAGCCACTGGTACGCAACCTTAGCCAAAGTGCTGGATGTTTATCGGCAGGTGTGCCCAAACGCGCTCAGGTGTTGCGACAGGTGTTTATCGCGCGCTTTAGCGGGCCGGTACAGCGCCATCTGAATGCATTAACCTACCAGGCTCAGCAACTTGAGCCCTATATTTATGCATTAAACACGCCGTTTGCCCCGTGGCAATCGCATTTGCGACATATTGTCGCACTCGATGATCACGTAAAAACAGCAACGCGTACTCATGTTAAGTATTGGCAACAGTTTTTCAGCGATTGCGAGTTCACGCCCGGCGCTTGATTTAGGTCAGTTATGCGCAACTGCTCAAGCAATTGGCACTTGGCTAAAGAAACAATTAATGATAATTTATTGATAATAATTCTCATTTGTAAAAGTAACTCTTTTGGAGACCTCTATGAAAAAGCTATCTGTTATTTCTGCTGCCCTTGCCTTAGTTTTAGTTGCCGCACCTGCACTGGCTAGCGACGAGAAGCGCTCTGACCATTTCAAAGGCAAAAAGTCTGAAACGCTTCAGCAAGCGCTTGATAACATGCGTGAATACAACAAAAAACTTGAAGAGCTTATGCATGGCGAATTAACTCCACAAAAAATGGCTGAAATTCACCAGCTCACCTACACCCTCGAAGAAGCCTTGCAAAAACTTGACGACGAAGTTGATAACTTGCAAGAAGTACTTGAAGAAGTGCACTTAGGCTCTGAGCACATGGATTTTGGCAAAGTGAAGTCAAACGGGAAGAAATACCTCGAGAATTCTGGCAAAATCGTTAAATAAATCGATTAAACCAGAGGAACACATGAGCTTTACAAGTACCGAAAACTACATCGTGGCCGACGACCTCGGCCTCGCTGTTAACGCCGCAGTAACCCTTGAAAAGCCCCTGTTACTTAAGGGCGAGCCCGGCACCGGCAAAACCCGTTTAGCCGAAGAGCTCGCCGCTTCACTTGGCGTGCCGCTTATTCGTTGGCAAATTAAGTCAACCACCAAGGCTCAACAAGGCTTGTACGAATATGACGCGGTGTCGCGCTTACGTGACAGCCAGCTAGGCAGCGACAAAGTTCACGATATTGCCAACTACATTAAACCTGGCAAGCTATGGCAAGCGTTTACCGCGCCCGAGCGTCCGGTATTGCTGATTGATGAAATAGATAAAGCCGACATTGAGTTCCCAAATGACTTGCTGCACGAGCTTGATCAAATGGAGTTTCATGTTTACGAAACCGGTGAGCAAGTACGCGCCGAGCACCGCCCTATTGTCATCATTACCTCAAATAATGAAAAAGAACTACCTGACGCATTTCTGCGCCGCTGTTTTTTCCACTACATTAAGTTTCCAGATGCCGACACCTTGGCGCAAATTGTGCAGGTGCACTACCCGGATATTCGCAAAAACCTACTTACGACGGCGCTCGAAGTGTTCTTTGACCTGCGCGCGGTACCGAATTTAAAGAAAAAGCCCTCTACTTCAGAGCTTATCGACTGGTTAAAGCTACTTTTGGCCGAAGACATTGCACCGGCTGAGCTGCAGAAAACCGATGGCCTGATGCCTATGTTTGGGGCTTTATTAAAAAATGAACAAGACGTGCAGCTGGTTGAAAAACTGGCGTTTATGTCACGTCGAAAAACGTCTTAATTGATGTTTTAACCAATTATGCTCATTGAATTTTTCCTGTGCCTGCGCAAGCACGGCCTTAAAACTAGCCTCACCGAGCTACTCGATTTGCTCGGTGCGCTTGAGCGTGGCGTCATCTTTGCTAGCGTCGACGACTTTTACACCCTAGCGCGCCTGGTTCTGGTAAAAGACGAAAGCCAATACGACCGTTTCGATCGCGCCTTTGCTGAGTACTTCGAAGGGGTTGAGCAAGTAGACTTAGCCAGCGCAATACCAGCCGACTGGCTTGAGCGCAGCTTGCAGCGCCAACTTAGCGACGAAGACAAAGCCAAGTTACAAGCCCTCGGCGGCTTAGACGAACTGCTAAAAACCTTCCGTGAACGCTTAGCAGAGCAACAGAAACGCCATGCCGGTGGCAACAAATGGATTGGCACTGGCGGTACCTCGCCATTTGGCGCCTATGGCTACCACCCAGAAGGCATTCGTATTGGCCAAGATGGCAGCAACGCCCGCCGCGCAGTGAAAGTATGGGACAAACGTGAATTTCGCGATCTTGACGGTGACAGCGAGCTTAGCAATCGTAACTTACAATTGGCTTTAAGAAAGTTACGTAAGTTCGCCCGCACTGGCGCGGCCGACGAGCTTGACTTAAACGCCACCATTCGCGCCACCTCACAAAAAGCGGGCTTGCTTGATCTGCAATGGCAACCCGAGCGTCACAACGCGGTAAAAGTGCTGCTGTTGTTTGACGTGGGCGGCTCAATGGATGACTACATTTACGAGTGCGAACAGCTTTTTGCTGCCGCCCGCAATGAATTTAAGCATTTAGAATTTTTCTATTTTCACAATTGCGTGTATGAACACGTATGGAAAGACAACAGCCGTCGCTTTGCGGAAAAAATACCCTTGTTAGAGCTGATTAATCGCTACGGCCGAGATTACAAATTAATTTTTGTTGGTGATGCAACCATGGGCCCGTACGAGATAGCCTACCCTGGCGGCAGCGTTGAGCACTGGAACGAAGAGCCCGGAGCCGTGTGGATGCAGCGTTTGCTCAATCATTTTACCGACGCGGTATGGCTCAATCCACAGCCGACCGTTCATTGGCGTTATTACCAGTCGATTGACCTTATGCGCCAACTCATGAGCCAGCGCATGTATCCATTAACCGTTGACGGTATTAGCCAAGCAATTACGACGCTGTTGAAAAAATCTGCCGTAGCTGCGGTGCCTTCACCATCAAACTCTTAAGCGTGTATTGGCTTAAATAGTCGTAAAATAACTCTTTGCCGCGTGCAACAATGCCCTTCAGCTCGCACGCCGGCATTGCCACGCAGTATGGATTTTCACATTCAATCCACTTCTCATCGCCCTCTAACTGACGAATAACAAAGGCAAGCGAGATATCTTCCGGCTGTTTTGCCAATAAAAAACCGCCGTTTTTGCCACGACGCGTTTCAATCAGCTGTAGCCGCCCCAAATGGTGAACCACTTTATTCACGTGATTCGCAGACAGATCAAAGGTGTCACAAATTTCCCGAATAGTTGCGAGCTTCGGCTCAGCACACTTGTCATCGGCGTCAAAACTGGCCAGATACATCAAGATTCGTAAGCCATAATCGGTATATTTTTTAAGCTGCATCGCTATTCCTAAGGTCATTCCAAATTTAATTCCAAAAGGATTTGGAAACCGTCCCAAAAGGTACATTTACAACGCATTATAGTACAACAAACCTTGATCTCGCTCAAACATACATTCATAATGCATTTATTATAAACATGCATTAAGGATGTTTCTTATGAGCAATCCGCAACCTGGTCACAAATTACTCAAAGGCGCCAACATGGCCATGGTGGTATTTTTGGTTTTGTTCTTGGTCGTGGCTTATTTAGCATGGGGCTTAGAAGCACAGTTTCCGCTGATGGTGATTGCGGTGCTGCATTTTCTACAAATATTGCTGGCAGGTTTGTTTAAGCTGTCTTATGTGGTGAGACTAATAGCGCAGCACCAGCTTGGCCAGCCACTGCGCTAAATTAAGCGGAGTTAACTTAGGGCAAGTTAAATTACTAATACCCGCTGCTTTCAAGGGCGGCCATACCAATACCGCCAACAATTGCCATTAAGAAGAAAAGTACGAATGCAACCAGCATCCAAATCAACATGGCTCGTGCCCAGTTGCGTTTGCTCAATGGCGTTGAGTGGCTAAACGCCCAAACCAGTAACAAAATGAAGTTTACCAACGGAATACTGGTTAAGAAAATGGTTAAAAACCAACTACCTGTACTGGTGTGCTCTTGATTAACATACGGCGCTTGCGGCTGAACGCTTTGCCCATTCACTGTTGTCTGCTCCATGGAATTATCCTTGTTGTTCTAATAAATGCTTTGTTTGTTATGCAATTTGTTGTTGCTCGTTAAGATTATGATAACAAGCTTAAAAAGCAACCCTTTTGTAACTCAAAACGCATTTTGGGCAATTGGTTTGACCAAAATCAAAGAAATTGACAACCAAGTTGGTACCCTAACCCTGCCTAAAATTCTCAAAACGGGAGGTTGTTATGTCCCCTGTCATTCGCAAACATGCCGATGTTATCGCCATTCTTCATGCGCCAGAAACATGGAGTAACCAGGTGTCTTCGCACCTGAACGTGCCCAATGGTATGGATGCGCCGGAACACACGCTGTATCGCAAGCTCATCGAACCATTTTTCGATGCGCAAACACTGCACCGGTTTGAGCCTGTTCTTAAAGACATCGTCACCCGATTGTTCCGTGAATTGCCTGAAGAGTTTCATGTTGAAAGCGATCTTGCTTACCCCTTTGCGCTGCAAGCACAATGTGCATTTATGGGCTGGCCGCACGACCTTGAAGCGGCTTTACTGCAGTGGATACAGCGCCAGCAAAAAGCCAGTGCTGCAGGCGATCGTGAGGCAATGCGCCAGTTAGCCGCTGAATTTAGCCAACTTATGGTTGCCGAATTCAAGCGCGCACGTGCCGGTGAATATCCAGTTGATAGTGTAACTTCAAGGCTGGTTCATCTGCGTATTGAAGGCGAGCCATTAACCGACGAATACCTAGTCAGCATTGTGCGTAATTGGACCGTTGGCGAACTTGGCACCATAGCCAATGCAGTCACCGCCATCGTGAATTTTTTGCAAGCCAACAACGTGGTGCGCAAGCAGTTACAGCAAGCTCCAGAGCATATTGATCACGCCGTCGACGAGATACTTCGTTTTAACGCACCGCTAGCAAGTAACCGTCGCCGCGCTGTGTGCCCAATGCACATGAACGGCCAAGCGATAGAAGCCGACACCGTTGTTACGCTTGACTGGGGCGCGGCCAACACCGACCCCGAGGTATTCGAGCAACCGCACCAGTTTCGTTGGGATCGCGACCCGCGCGACAACTTATTGTACGGCGCCGGCATTCACGTCTGCCCCGGCGCACCGCTCGCACGCCTAGAACTGCGCGCCTTCACCCAAGCCCTGCTCGCCCACAAAACCCGTAGCCCGGCCCACGCATCACCATAGCCCTATAAAAAAATCATTGATCCAAAAAATGAATCATGGTTCACTTCTTGCTATCGATAATTAGATAGCAAGAACACCATGGCCTATCGCGAAACAACTCAAATACGCCAGCGTAAGCAGGCAACCCAAGAAAACATTCTTAGCAATGCGCTCACGTTGCTTAACGAAGTAGGATTCAGTGGCTTGCAAATGGCCTCTTTGGCCAAGCGCTGTAACCTAGCTACAGGCACCCTGTATCGCTACTTTGCCAACAAAGAAGCCTTATGTACCGCCGTATTTGAACACGCCACAAATATTGAGGTAACCCAAGTTCAGCAGCAGCTTAGCGCCCCCGAAAAACCGATACCCGAGCGCATTGCTAACGCATTAACCACATTTGCAAAACGTGCCCTTCGCGCACCTGTCACTGCATGGGCTTTAATTGCAGAACCCGTTGAGCCCGCAGTTATTGCCGCACGCATAAAATATCGAGAACGCTACGCCAACTTATTCGCCCAAGCTATTGAACAAGGCATTAGCGAACAAAGCTTACCACCACAAAATAGTGCGTTGAGCAGCCGCGCTTTAGTTGGAGCCATTGCTGAAGCTTTAATTGGCCCATTAGCCCATCAGCATGAGCTCGAACCGAATAGCGCAATTTTGGAAAGCGTACGCTTTTGTCTTCAAGCAATAACCGCGCGGTCTCACTCGTGTGTGTAAAACAAACATATGGAGAACAAAAATGACTATTCCAGACCAGTATCTCGCTCAAACCCACACGGTAGAAAACCAACCACCAGAGCTTGAAAACTATAACCTCTACGCCGAAGATAAAGCATTGCAAGAAGCGGTAAAGCGCGAAGGCGCTAGCTGGGCTGAACAAGACATTGCGCGCTTTGGCGCTGAATGCGGGCTACCTGAGCGCATCGCGCTGGGTTTTGCGGCCAACGTCAATAAGCCGCAGCTTGTTACCCACGACCGTTTTGGCAACCGCGTTGATCAAATCGACTTTCATCCCAGCTATCACCAGCTAATGGATATTGCGATAACTGAAGGTTTACATGCCAGCCCATGGGCTGCTCCCAAACCGGGTGCTCATGTCGCGCGTGCCGCCAAATACTACTTGCACACCCAAGTAGAGGCTGCTCATGGCTGCCCTATCACCATGACGTTTGCCGCCATTCCTGCCTTGCAACATCAACCCGATTTACTGGCTAAATTTGGTCCTAAAATAATGGCGCCCGAATATGATAGCCGAAACGTACCCGACAGCATGAAACGCGGGCTCACCATTGGCATGGCAATGACTGAAAAGCAAGGCGGTTCAGACGTGCGCAGCAATAGCACGCGCGCTTACCCTATAGCAGCTGAAGGTCCTGGTGAAGCATATGAGTTAGTTGGTCACAAGTGGTTTGTTTCAGCACCAATGTGCGATGCCTTCTTAGTTCTGGCGCAAACAAACAAGGGCCTATCATGCTTTTTACTGCCACGCTGGCGCCCAGACGGCACTAAAAATGCACTACAAATTCAGCAATTAAAAAACAAGATGGGCAACGTCGCTAATGCCTCCAGTGAGTGCGAATTACGTGGCGCGTTGGCGTGGATGGTTGGCGAAGAAGGCCGTGGCGTCCGCACAATTATAGAAATGGTTTCTATGACTCGCTATGACTGCATGATTGGTTCATCGTCAGGCATGCGTCAAGCCACTGTGCAAGCTATTCACCACGCTAGGCATCGCCAAGCCTTCGGCGCTCACCTAGTTGACCAGCCCCTCATGCAAAACCTATTAGCCGACTTAGCGCTAGAAAGTGAAGCTGCCATGACCTTAACCATGCGCATAGCTCGAGCAATGGACCAGCAAAGCAATGAGCACGAGCGCTTACTAGCACGCATTGCCACACCTATCGGCAAATACTGGATTTGCAAACGAACACCGCAACATGCCTACGAGGCCATGGAAGTTATTGGCGGTATGGGCGTGATGGAAAATACCATGATGCCGCGACTATTCCGCGAGTCACCCGTCAACGCTATTTGGGAAGGCAGCGGCAATGTGCAATGCCTTGATATGCTTAGAGCTATTCAAAAAGAACCTGAAGTGCTTGAAGCATACTTTAATGAACTGGCGCGCGCCGGCGGTACCGATCAGCGCTTTGACGCCTTTGTAAATAACCTTAAAGCCAGCTTTAGCCGAACTCCAGCAGACCAATGGCAATATCAAGCACGTCATTTCGCCGACCATATGGCCTTGGCATTGCAAGGTGCGCTGCTGTTACAGCACGCACCGAACGAGGTTGCCGATGCGTTTTGTGCCAGCCGACTCAACGCTCATACCACCGCCAATTACGGTTGCTTGCCTAGCGGCCTAAACTTAACAAATATTATTAACCGGAGCTTCGCATGATTATTCCAGCCTACGTTGCCCGCAATGCGCGCAAATATCCAAACCATGAAGCCGTGATTGATGGCTCACTGCGCGCTACTTGGCAACAACTCGAGCAACACGTCAATCAGTTTGCCGAGCATCTTGCCTGCGACCATCATATAAAAGCCGGTGATCGGGTGTGCTTGGTGCTGCCCAACAGCTACACCTTTATTGTCGCGCATTTCGCAATTCAACGGCTAGGCGCTATCGTATCGCCGATAAACGTCAAATTAACCGCCTCTGAACTGGCATACATATTTGAAAATGCTGACGCAAGTTTGGTTATTACCTACGACCTAACGAGTAGCCATGCGCTTAAAGCATGCTCCGAGCTAAAACTAAATAGCCTGGTTATTAACAACATTATTGACCATGTAGCGCAATACAGCCGCGGTCGAACGTTTACTCAACTCGATCAGCAAGCATTGTTTGAACCAGCAACGCTGCTTTACACGTCAGGCACTACCGGGCGACCAAAAGGCGTATTGTTCAATCACAAAGCACTATTATTTGTCGGCATGATGTTTGCCACCGAAATGCACTACCGCCCGGAGAGCCGATTACTATCGTTAATGCCATTTACCCATTCAGCCCCATTAAACTTGACCTTAGTTGGCGGTACGCTAATTGGCAGCACGCATATAGTCGCCCCCACATTTACCCCTGATCTTTTGCTAAACCTAGTGCAACAAGAACGCGCCACCCACTTTTTTGGCGCACCTGTAGCCTACTTGCTCACCGCCCAACACCCTGCCATACAAAAAACCAATTTAAGCAGTATGACCCACTGGATTTATGGTGGTGGACCATTGGCCGGCGACCACGCCCGACGCGTACAGCAGGCATTCGGCAGCGACCAGTTTTACTGCGTATATGGCCTAACCGAAGCGGGCCCAACCGGCAGTCTGTTGCTACCTAATGAGCATGCAGAAAAAGCCGGTTCTGTCGGCCAACGAGCGGCTGCTTTTACCGAGATACGGGTGGTCAACAAAAGTGGCGACATTTGTGCTAACAACGAGCCTGGGGAAATTCACATTGGCGGTGAAGGTGTCATGACCGAATATTGGCGCAATGAGCAAGCCACTCAAGACATATTTACTGAAGACGGATGGATACGTACCGGCGATATTGGTCTGCGCGACGATGACGGATTTTATTGGGTTAAAGATCGTATTAAAGATCTGATCATTAGCGGCGGCGTTAACGTGTACCCTCGTGAAGTTGAGGACGCTTTAGCAAGCCACCCTGCTGTGCTTGAAGCCGCTGTCATTGGCGTACCACACGACGAATGGGGAGAAACCGTTAAAGCATGCGTGGTCTTGCGCGAAGCCATTGAAGAAGAAGCCTTGCGCGCGCACGTAGCTGAACGCCTCGCCGACTACAAATGCCCACGCGTATACGCATTTATGGACGAGCTGCCTCATAACGCCAACGGCAAAGTCCTCAAACACCAATTGCGCTAACCCGTAGCCCGGCGTTTCTTCTTTAACGGAATGCCGGGTAGCGCACAGCGCTGTAACCCTCGACACCACAACCAATCTTTAATACCATCACCGCACCAATAAAAATAAAAAGATAGGAAACTCCCGTGTCATCCAAACCAACACCAGCCAACGAAACTGGCGGCTTTATCGCGTTTGTCGAACGCGCCGGCAAGCGTATTCCCGACCCCGTTATTATTTTTATCTATTTCTTAGCAGCAGCCCTACTGCTCACCTGGGCTATTGGCGGCTTAAGCTTCACCACATACGGCGGCGACGGCCAGCCCATTGAATACGAAATTCGTAACATGCTCGCCACCGAAAACGTCGTATGGCTATTCGACAACGCGTTACTTGCCAACTGGCTCGGTTTTGGCGGCGGCGTACTAGGCGTTATTTTAATCGTTATGCTTGGTGTCGGCGTTGCTGAAAACGCTGGTTTATTCGCAGCGATTTTGAAAAAAGTATCACGCGGATTACCACTTAACTGGTTGCCACTGTTCTTAGTATTTATTGGCATTATGAGCTCTATCGCAACCGACGCCGGCTACCTCATTCTTATCCCATTAGCCGGCCTGTTATACGCGGGGCTTGGTAAAAACCCACTGATCGGTATGGCCGCCGCTTTCGCAGGCGTTTCTGCGGGCTTCAGTGCCAACTTAATTCCGGCAACCCCCATCGACGTGATCATTGGTGTGAACGCCAAAGTATTCGCTGAGTCACAAGGCATTCCATTTGTAAACGCCGCTGGTGAAGCCCTCACACCAGCCACCATGAACTACTACTTCATTTTGGCCTCAACCTTTATTCTTGGCGGTGTCGGCGCTTGGGTAACCTTAAAATTCGTACAACCACGGCTAGAGCAAAAACCCTACACCATTCCAAAAGAGCTTGAATTAGGCGACTTCGAAGTCTCCCCAGCAGAAAGGCGTGGCCTACGTGCCGCAGGTATTGCATTGGTGGTGGCGTTAATTGCCATTTACGGCCTAGCAGTTGGCCCGTTGGCGCCCTATGAAAACGCTCAAGGCGCCACGGTAACGCCTTATTTAAATAACGTTATCTTGCTTATTACCTTTGTGTTTATTGCCGTCGGTGTGGCTTTTGGGGTAGCTAGTGGCAACTTCAAATCACTGCAAGAAGTGGTAAAAGCCATGGTTAAGCAAATGGACACCATGGGCTACATTTTGGTGCTCACCTTCTTCTGTTATAACTTCTTAGGCGTATTAAGCCACAGTGGCCTTGGCGCATACATCACCTACCTTGGCGCCACGCTGTTGACCAACCTGGGTCTACAAAGCTTCCCAGTATTGCTACTTATTGGTTTTATTATTGTCACGGCTATTATTAACATTTTTGTTGGTGGCCTAACCTCAAAATGGATGCTCTTAGGGCCGATTTTCATTCCTATGCTGTATTTGGTAAATAGTGAAATGACGCCAGATTTAGTCGCTGCGGCCTTCCGCGTAGCCGACTCGTCAACCAATATCATCACCCCTATGATGAGCTACGCAGGCATTATCTTGGCCTTCATGCGTAAGTATAATCCGCAGCTTACTTTTGGTGAGATGATTGCCATGATGGTGCCATACTCGTTGGCCTTCATGGTGGTATGGACAGCCCTCTTGGTCGCGTTCTTCAGCTTCGGCATACCACTGGGCTTTTAACGGTTGGTTGAAACTTACGCAATTGAACCGCCGCGCTGTAAAAACCACTTGCACCGCGGCGGCTCAATGACTAATATAGCGCCCGTTCGCATTCGCGAACGTCAGCAATACAATGTGCGTCCGTAGCTCAGTTGGTTAGAGCACTACCTTGACATGGTAGGGGTCGGTAGTTCGAGTCTACTCGGACGCACCATCTTCTTGAAGTTTCAAAGCCTTTGCTACTAAACTATCCCGGCCATTTAATTGCTGAATGTAAAATCCGTAATATTCGTATAGCGTCATCACGGACATCGTATACGATGATGTAGTTTGCATGCACTACGAGTTCCCTAGTTCCAAGTACCCGCCCCTCACGGCATATTTCTGGATATTCAGACAGATTTGCTACGCTTGACGAAACTAGGCTATCTAGTTGAAGCGCAGCTACTGGGTTATCACTTTCAATAAAGTCATAAATTTGCTCACGGTCCTGAATAGCTTCAGGAGTCCACTGCACTGTCATCGTTGCGACTTTTCAATGTTGCGCTGAGTCAACGCTCTGCGCGCCGCAAATTTAGCCTCAACGTCATTCGCTGGCACCAAACTTCCAGCATTAGCAGAATCCAGCCCTTGATTTACTTGCTCTTTAAACCAGCTATCGTGTTCAGCCAATCGCTGCTGTTGCTGCACATATTCACGCATGAAGTCACGCAACAACTGCGCACTGCTTCGGTCGCGTGAACGCGCTGCTTTTGAAAATTCACTTTTCAACTCATCGTTAACTCGAAACGTAAATGTTGCATCGCTCATATCAATCACCGCATGTGTTACAAATTAAGTACAATGTAGCACCAAAATAAAAAATCGTCTAATTTACTTCGCAAACATGGACAATCAAGTTTCTGAGTATTCGCGAACAAACGATTTAAAACAAACTTAATTGGCTGTCATCCAACTGCGACTTTGTGCGGCGTTTTTTGCGTGAGGCTGGCTGCCGGCGGCGCTCATTGAAGCCTTTGGCGGGCTGTAAGTTATAGCGACTGCGAAGTTCCGCAATAGCAGCTTTGATTTGGCGATGAGATTGTTCGAAATCGACTAACGGCGCGGGATAGTAAAAGTCATCGTGCCAACCAGCTTGTTGCTTCAGTTTATTCGGCATCTGCCATGGCTCAAATAACCAAGCGCTCTCCACATTCTGCAATTCAGGTATCCAGCGCTTCACGAACACACCGTCCGGATCTAGCCGCTGCGCCTGCATCACCGGATTATAAATTCGAAGTATAGAATTGCTCGCCTGCCCGCTTTGCATTTGCACTTGCGGATAGTGAATGCCAGGTTCGTAATCGACAAACAGTTGCGCAAGCCATTTCGCGACAGGTTGCCAAGGTAAACCTAGTGAATACGTTGCTGCCGATACCAACATGGCCCGTATACGGAAGTTAATCCAGCCGTGGTGATGCAAATAGCGCATACAGGCATCAACCATTGGCCAACCGGTGCGTCCGTGTTTCCACGCTTCAAACTTTACAGCGTCAAATGCGGGTTCTAGCTGCGCCATCTGCGGCACTAACGGTCGGTTTTCCATATAGCAATGGCTTTCAAAGCGCTGAGTGAAATAACAGTGCCACCACAACCGCTTGGCAAAATCGTTCAAACTCTTTCGCCAGTAGCTGTTTACGGTGCGCTCTTGTGTGGCATCTGTTTGCTGCACCAATTCTTTCAAGCTAATACAGCCGTACGCCAAGTAAGGGCTGAGACGAGAGCACGCAGTTGGTGCCGTCAGCGGTGAGCTGATTGAACCACGATAGCGTTCGCTGCGGCGAGTTAGAAAGCTTTCTAGCGTTACCAAAGCTTGTGTACGTCCGCCACTTTGACGTTTTAGGCATGGATATTCATCTTGCGTGACATCTACAGCTAGGTTAATTGATGGCTCATCGAAAGTGACGAAATCGATTTCACGAGACAATTCAGCCTGTGGCTCTGACATAAACGCAAACCAGTGCTCATAAAACTTCCCTACACGCCTTTTTACCGGCCGCACTACACCAAGCTGAGCATATTCATGCCATGTAACGCCATTTGAGTGGCACCAACGCTTGACCGCTTTATCACGTTCAAACGTCCACGCGTTGCCCTGCTCTTCATGGCTATGCAGCGTGAATGTCCCAAACCGCTGCTTTAATCTTGTCAGCGTTTCGACCATATCTCCCTGCGTTATCCACAAGGCGCCGCCAAGGCGCTGAAGCTGCTCTTGCAAGTCAATCAACGATTCGCGCACAAACTGCCATTGCCGATTACTAGTATCTGGTAATTGCCAGTAGTCCGGTTCAACCACATAAACGCACAGCACAGGCCCTGCTTCGCATGCGGCTGATAAAGCTTGGTGATCAACTGTACGTAAATCGCGTTTAAACCAGACAACTTGGAGATTCATGAAAAGCACTTAGAATGAAATACCTAAGTGCTAAAACGTGGGGCAACGGAGAAAAGATCACCAATAGCTAAACAGGTTTACGCGCCAGCATCGTTGCGAACTTCAAGCGAGCGCCGTTGTGCATGGTACCGAGATCTTCGTTGTATTTCACCAGTTCCCAACCTTGGTAAGCATCGCGTAGCTCCCCCTCATCGAAGGTGAACGAAAACGGCATCGGGCATGGGTAGTCGGCAGTGCTCATCGCACAAACAATTAAGTTATAGCCGCCAGGTAAGGTATGAGCTTGCATGTCGGCAAGTACGGCATCGATGCGAGCAGGATCGAGAAACATCAGCGTGACAGTACAGGCAATAAAGTCAAAGTTATCATCAAGCGCGGCCTGGTTGATGTCGTAAACCTGTGCGTTGATGTTCGCAATGCCCTCCTCAGCGACAATCTGCTGCAACATGGCAATGGCATTTGGATTGTTATCCACCGCCGTCACATCAAAGCCAAGTTGACTCAAGTACAACGCATTGCGGCCATTCGAGCAGCCCATATCAAGAACCTTACCAGGCGCAACGGTTTCACACGCCTCAACCACTTCACTATGCGCTGGGTTTAAGCCGTAGCGGCTATTCAAATCAACTGTCATTGTATTACTGCCCCATTTCATTTTGCCTAAAAGCTAATAATGGGCATTATACTTGCACTTTGTTAGTTAACAATCATAATAAATGCATGTTCAAAAGGAGAATTGTTATGCGTCAATTAATACTCGTTGGTTTACTTACTGCTTTTGTATTTACTGTACCTTTTGCTGTATCTGCGCAAGCGCAAGATAAAGCGCAGCCGTGGTTGCCAAGCCTGATAACTGAGACTCCGCAAGAGGGTTTCGAGCTGGCGGTGAAACTTGCCCGCAAAGGCGTCACCACCACGCAATCAAACAAAGAGGTATTATTTCGTGAACGCGACAAATACTCAAATGATGCCGACAATCTAATGATGGCATCGCAAGTGATTGCCCTGCACTATCAAACCATAGCGGCGGCTAATAATTATTGGCGTTAAACTCGCTTGTTGTTAATGTCCAGTAAAGGTGCGGCGCCAAGCTGAAGGGCTTACCTGATGACGGTTAGCCGCTCTGATTTACAGCAATTCGTGAACGAACAAGGAATAAGTTCAAAGGTTAGAATTCCCGCTGATGGAGAAGTGATCAAGTTTTAACGACTACGCTTGGCGCGGGAAATACTTAGGTTTGCCTTTTATTTCTCCCGCGCTTTATTCTTAATCGCGTCGATATCTAATGGTTTCACCTCGCCACTCTCTTCGCCTGCACGTAATGTTGCTCGCAGGCTTTCAAGTTCCTCTGAAGCAGTTTCTATGGTTAGCCAACCTAAGGTGACATGTTGCAGCCACTGCTGCAAAACGGCCTTCTGCTGGCGTTGTATGAAAAGAACGTACGGGGCGAGTTCGCCGCGGGCATGCAGTAAGCGGGCAATGTCATGCTGTTTGGCGGGGTAAGCTTGGGCGGTGACATGTTCACAGAACCATTCATATGCGGGGACGGCAAGATGGCTGAAGCCTTCGCTTTGGGCTATGTGGAGGCCTTTTGGGTCTAGGTCGCCAAAATAACGTAAGGGCCTGCTATTGCTGCCCTTCCAGCCGCTCTTCCATCGATTAAGTAAAGCTGCACGGCCTTTGCTGTAATGGGTGTCGCCGCGATAGACCACTAAGCTAGTTGACACTGATAGCGGCAACTCAAATTGGTATAATTCGTAAAAACAATCCAGATTTTCCACCACCACTAAATCAGCAAACTGGCTTAAATCGAGTTCACGCTGATCAACATCAACCACCTGCCCGGAACCGTGGCCATCGCCAGCACCAACAACATAGCGCAACACGCGGTGGTCGCGTGGTTTTGCCCGCACCGACTTATGCTCGGCGGCGCCCTGCGCTGCTTGCGCTAAACTCGAGCCTTTTAAATCAGCGGATAACGGCGCTAAACCGAGCTGCGCAAGGCGCTGTTCAATAGCGCAAACAAGCGTTGATGTGTATGCGAATTCACTCGCACCAGCTAGCGCCGCGGCCAGTAAGTCTTGCTCTTCGCACCACGCCAAAATGCGCTTATCAGTCGCTTTTAGCTTGCGCACCACGCGCGATTGAAAGCGCAACTCGGCTTGAATGCCCCGCAGCACATTACGCTCAGCTGGCGTTAAATCGCGCGTCATGCGGCCTTAAACCTCACCGCCAAGTCTTCAATAATGTGCACATGGTTAAACACGCTTATGCGGCGCTCGTCGCGGGTAATGGCAAATAATTTTTGCTCTTGGCGTGGCAAAGCGTTGTATTCCGCTAGCACCTGAAATAGCCACACTTCAGGCGGCCATGGCAGTTCTTCCGTAGCTAAAAACGCCAATGCCGAAGGCGGCTCTTGCGCTTCGCACACATGAATAAAATAGCGCATGGCGTCTTCTTTCAACTGCTGCTGGCGGGCTTCAACGGCTTGTTGAGCCGCTGTGCTTTGCACCGAACCCTGCAGCGCATCGGCCGATACACTCGAAGTGTCGGTTTTCTGTTTCAACGCTAACTCACGGTAAAGCGTATGCACCAATTGCGCTATGTCGCTTTGCTGCTCTGGCTTATCTAGCACCACCGCTGCCGCCGGCATAATTGGCGCCGCGCAATTCACTAACGCCGGTACCTGCGTGCGGTACGAATAATCGCCCACCATAAAACCAGGGTGTTCACGCAAAAAGCCGGCCATGTTTAACACCAACAAGCTACGCTCTTGTTGCTCGCGGAAACGTGTCATGAGTTCAACCAGGCGCTTTTGCACCTCCAATAAGCTTCCGTGATGCGCACTCATTTGTTGCTGCAAGCGGCTGACTAATATTTTGCGCAGCGTCGGGTTGCCCTCCGCCAGCTCAATTAATTCGTCAAAATCAATCAGTGACATGCCGTCAATTAAACGCTTGATTTGTTGCTGAGCACGTTCGTTTTCGCGAATTTTGTCGCTTAAATTACTGACAAAACCGAAGTTTGAATTTAACCGGTGCCACAGGCTATAAATGGCCTCTTCAAACTGCGCGGTTAAGTCGTACACGGCCTCGTCAATGCGTAGCATTTGGCTATCAACGCGTAAGCTATCGCCCATGCGCTGAGCCTCTCGTAGCCCTTCAACAAAGCCGCGAATACTAACTAATTTATCCGCAATATCGGCATGTATGGCGCGTCGGCTTTCATCGGTGACCAAGGCCGCAACAAGCTGCGTCACTGGGTGTCGCAACTTCAGCTCATGGCTATCATCCGGTTGGTACAACACCCGCGCGTTTATTAACCGGCGCAACGTGCGCTCGTTTAACGCTGCAGGGTCAATACCGCCGGTTAAGTAGCCCTGCATGAGCACCTTGGCGTTATCGCCAATCAGTTTTAAACGCTCCGCGCCAACCTCAAACAGGCTACTTAAATGTTGCTTGTCATCGTCGTAGGTCGCCATTACAGCAACTCCGTTTGCGCCTGGCTGTTTTGGTAATCATCCAGCGGAATATTTTCTTCGTCTTTAATAAAACGAACGAGTTCAAGCAGATAATCAATTTTCCCAGTCACGGTAAAATACAAACGGCTGCTGTGGGGCTGCACTAAATAGCCATGCTCCACCAAGCGTTTAGCCACTTGCTTGGCCTGCGCATCAACCGAATCAGCACTTGAGCCGAAGAACTTGTCGCTCGCTAAGCTTTGCAAGCGTTGGCGTAAGCTTGGGTTGTCTTCGGTTTTTACCACCAGCTCTTGTAGTTTCAAGGTGTCGCCGGCGGTAAGAATACCGTCACTGCCCATGGCTTCTTGCACGTAAGTTAGCCATTCTAGCAACGGCAATAGCGAGCTCATGACCACTCCAAGCTGTTGCTTTAAATGCTCACGCGCTGGGTCGTCAATGTCTCTATACGCCAAAAAATACACGCTGTTGTCGTCATTACTGGCCACGCGTCGATTCAGCGGCTTCAAATACTCATCAATGCCCTCACGCACGTCGTCGTGCTGTAATTTGGCAAAATACTCTTCGTTGGTAATGGCGCAAATAAACTGCCCCGCCAACAATTGCTCAACTAACGGCCCATGCACGCTTATGTTCATGCTTGCACCTCCTGCGGCTTGGCGTGTTGCGCCATGTCTTGTAATTTACGCGACAGCTCCGACACCCGCGGCTTAATGCGTTTTAACTGGCCTTTGTTAGGCAGCTCAGCATGGGGCTCAATGAGGTAACGGTGTTTAAACAACAGCAATACATCTGACTCAGGGTTCGGAAACGCACCAACAATGTCGATATTGTTGTGGTTACATGCATCAAATAGCTTCTCGACGTTGTGGTATGCCAAGGTGCCAATTTCATCAATGGGCCAGTGAATGGTCACGCCGGCCTGCTCGGGGCGCAGCAATCGCGTAAATGCCAACAAGAATTTGCACAAAATTAAGTACGCCATACCGTGGCTCGAAGAGTCTGTTAACTGACGATCGTTACGAATCACCACCGGCTCGCCATTTTCAATCAAGTTCAGCTGTAATTTCAGCAACGACTCAATGCTGTATTCTTGATTGGCTTTAATTAAATCAGCCACGTCACTGAGCTCATCAAGGTATTCATCGGGCGGAATGGGCTCGCCCGAGGCCTGCCACTGGCGGTAGTGGTAAGTCATTTCTTTTAGCGGCTTCCAGAAGCTCAACTCATCAATGGTCGAGCTAATTTTCACTTCTGCTTTGTCAATGCCATCTAGGTTCAGTTCATCGCCCACAGCCTGGGTTAAGCGGCGGCTGTAGTCACTCACACGCTTGTGAATGTCATTGAAAACCGTAAAGAATTTTTCAAGATCCGTCCCAATGGTGCGGCCTTGCGCCAAAATTTGATGCTGTTTGGCTTCAAGCACATTCACCAATTCGCCAAGCTTGTGCACACGCGCTTGAATGTCAGGGGCTTCGCCTAAATCGGCAATCGATTTTTCTATAAAGCGCACCATTTCAAGATCAGAGTCTTTACGTAGCTCCGCCTCAAGAGCGTTAATGGCGTCATCCAATTTTTTGTCAGCTTTTTGCTTGTCATCAAGTAGCTGATTCGCCCGCGCAATGCGTTCGCTCACATCACCCTGCTCAAGCCCGCTCACGGTTTCCGCTGGCGGTTGTTGCGTCGCCACTGGCAAGTCAGCTAAACGCGAGGTTAAGCTCGACAAGCTTTGTACGTGCTTTTCGGCTTTTTCTAACCGCTCTTTCAGTTTCTGCAACTGGGCGCTGTCCGCTTGCCGCTTAGCTTTGTAGTCCGCTTCATGGCGCTCAAGGGCAGCCGCGGCATCGCGCAATTGCTGCTTGGCCTGCTGCTCGGTTTGCAGCCATTGTGGCCGCAATTTTTCCCAAGTCACCTTGATAAACTGCTGATAATTTTGGAAGGTATCGCGCTGGCTTTCAGTATCACGAATATGCGCTTCAAGCGTGCCAATTTGCTGCTTAATGTGCTGCAGCTTTTTCTCATCAACACCCTGCTCGGCCAGTTTGGCACTAAACGCCTGCTCTGCTTCTTTAATTTGCTCTTTGGTGTTGGCCTGCTTACGTGAAAGCTCACTGTTTAAGTCGTCAATGGCGTCTTGCAAAATCTGAAGTTGCTCTTGAAACTCAGCGGTTTGCTCTAGCGCGCGGGCATGATGATCGGCTTCAAGCTCTTGCAGTGCGTCTTGGCGCTGTTGTTTGGCGTGGGTAAGTTGCTGCTGCAACTGCTCAAGACGCTCACGAATGGCCTTTTTACGCTCTTTATCCAGTTGCGCATGCTCATGGGCTAGGCGCTGCTTGTGGTCGCGCGCATAGGCCACATCGTTTTCAAAGCTTTTTTGTTGTTGCTGCGCCTGCTCAAAGGCTTGCTGTTGCTGCTTGGCTTCTTCAACCGCTTTGCCGAGTGCTTTTTCTGCAGCTTCTAGCTGAATTTTCTGGCGTTCCCACTGCTCAACGGCTTGCTCAAGCTGCTCTTGCAACCGCTCGTCGGTGAGCGCGTGCTCAGGCACCTCAATAGCCTGCAGATCAAGCTGCACGCCGAATAGGCTGTTTGCGGGTTGTTGCTCAGCTTCCGACTGCTCCGTAACAACCAGCGGCGCCAAGTCGGTACGCTCAAGCAATGGCTCGGCCAATACACGGCCAAAGTTATGCTGCCAATTTTCGACATTCTGCGACAAGAACTGTCGCAAGCTACCCGCGGTAGGCTCTAAGCGCTTACGTAGCTGCTCAATAAACTGCTCGCCGTGCGCCACAGCACTGCGCGCCTCTTTGGCCTTCTGGTCGGCCTGCTCACGACCACGCAAGGCGGTGTTCAAGGCGTCTTGCTGCTTGCGCGTATGAGAGCGTTGATTGTCCAGCTGCTCTTGCGCCTTATCTAAACGTAATTCTGCCAAATTACGCTGCTCAATTTCTTCGCTATTGAGCATCGACAAATCTTGCTGCGCTCGCTTCGCGGCAAGCTCGTTCTGCAGCTTTTCTAACTGCTCGTCATATTGCGCACGCACCGTTTCTTGCGCGCGCTGCAGCTCTAAATTCATCGCCTTGGTGGCATCTAACTCATGCTGACGAACGGTATTTTGCTGCTGATGTTTGTCGTTAATTTTGGCCTGAATTTTCTCTTTGGCTAGCTCTAGCTGCTGGGTCAGTTTCAACTTATGACTTTGCAATTCTTGCTCAGCCCCACGGTGCGCTTCCATCATCACCGTGTAATGCTGCTCTAAGCCCTGCAGCTCGTCGCGCCGCTCTGGCAACTGCTCAAGCTCACGGCCAATACGCTCAATGTCGGCTGCGCGGTAATCGTCATACTGGCGCTGCGCATCATCAAGCTGCTGCTGGCTTTTGTCTAAATCCGCTTGAGCATCGTTTTTCTTGTCACGCAAACTACCCCTGCGCTGCTCATAGGCCTCGTGCGCCTCGCTCATCGCCCGCTTTTGCGACTGAATGGCCTCTTCGGTGTCAGCTTTGTTGCGCTTTTGCGTGCTAAAATCGCTTTCGATTAAACCCTTTAAATGCCATAAAATAGCCAAGTTTCGCGATCGTTCGGCACTGTTTCGCTCAATATCAGCTAAAGATTGCTGCAGTTTCTCAACCTTCATAAACTGCTTCATTTCGCGCAGCCAGCTACGAATTTTATCGCCCGTCATGGTATTCGCCGGGCGCTGATAGCCATCTTCTTCCAAAATAGCCGCCAACATACTCTTTAGCGTATCCATTTTGCCTTCTTTGGCATGCACCGCAGACACTAGCTTTTCCATATGGCGCAAATGATATTTGTCATGCGCTAAGCCATAACGCGACGCCAACTGCCGATGCTTCAGGCTTTCACTGCGGTTGCTACGGTCGTTTTTAATGTCGTTCAGAATAATATTGCGGTATTCGGTGGTGTTGGAAATTTTGGCAGACATATCCACGCCACGCGCGCGCATTTCTTGCGCCCACTCGTTGTATTCGCGCGCCACCACGGTGTCTTTTTTCTCAATCAGGTAATGCTCAGGCTGGTATGGCGCATCCACAAAACGGTAATCCACACCGTCGGCGCGCTTGGTGAGCACCACTTGCGCCACACCGTTTTGCGGGCGCTCGTACTCGTAAATGACATAGCTGTTTTTGTGCGGCAGGTAGTACTTATCGAAATTCAAACGGGTGCGCGGCACCACTTTGTTTGGCAGCTCGCCATAAAACACCGGGATCATACGCTGCAGCGTGGTTTTGCCCGAGGCATTGCTGCCGCAAATGTTGGTATGACCGTCCAGATCCAACTCCACCACACCCGGCAAATGGCCGTGAATCATGATAATTTTGAGTAGCTTCGCCATCTTGTTCCTTTCTTGGCACGTGTTCTTATGTAATGAATTCTTATGGAAAGGATAATATCAGGGGCTTTGACGTGGGGCTACTGTTTGGAAAAGCTCATCACACAATTGCGGGTGCCTATCCAGTAACGACAGCAATAAACTCACTGCCTTTGGCGGCGCCAGCTCACCTTGCTCATAGCGCGAAAATGCATTTTTTCCACCACCAAATATCGTTCCTGCCTGTCGCTGGTTTAAGCCGATTTTTTTACGGATTTTTTTAATTTCATCGGGACTAAGTATTCCCTCGACACGCGCCCGAAAAGTTTGAAGTTCGCGACGCGTTGCTTTTAAATGTTCAGGCTCCAAAATGGCTTCATCGCATGTGTCACAATAAATACCAGGCTGTAAAATAAAGATCGACTGCCCTTGGAATTCGTACCGTTGCTTTTTCTCGTCTTCATGTAATTTCCCTTTGCCACAGAACGGACAGTTTTTTTCCGTTAATTCCGACATATAACCTCCTTTATTTACACGAGCTTGAAAGACACAACGATATACCCATAAAAGTCCTGAAACTTTATGTATAAGTACAGTCCCTGCCAATAAGTTTTGTATACGTCTTGTTTACCTGCAGCAGGAATTTTTTTCGATGACATCGACTTGTAGAAGTCTCGCTCTTTTAGCTCTTGAATAACCTCAATAACTTCGTAGTCGTCAAACCCTAGTTGAATTGCTGATTCTCTTGCAGTTCTGGTCATTCGTAGTTTGTCTACGCTATCAAAATGGTTCTTTAAGGCTGATAAGTCATATGAAGGGGCTCTCACAAATGACCCCTTAAAGGGGAATTATATGCGTATTTAATATAAATTGCCATCCGTGGCCCTTAGAAATTTTAGAAGGGTTAACAGGTTATTTATGTTGATGTGTTGGGTCAAACGTATCCTTTCGTAAGACTATTGCGCCTACAACTGCTGCAACATGCCAACAAGCAACTGCCCCACCGTGTGCACTTCGCTATGCAGCGAATGATTGTCGTTAACCAGCACCAAACGCACGTTATGCTGGCGCGCCCATGCAATGGCGTTATCTACCGGCACCACATCGTCATGCCAGCCGTGCACAGCCGCAACTTGGCTAGCGACTGGGGTTGGGTAATTATTGGGGTAATCGGGCAAGCCAAAGGCCGGCGCCATCAACACCAAGCCATCGGGCTTTAATTGCGCCGACGCCGTGGCGCTGACATAACCGCCCATACTCGAGCCCACTAAAATCAAGCCATTGTGCGCAGGTAGCTCGGTATTCAGCAGTTTGTTCACGCGCTCGGTTGGGTCATAGGTTGAGGTGTAATCCACGCTAATTGTCTGCGCGCCCTGCGCTTCTGCAATTTCTTGTAATTTGCGAATTTTGCGGCCTTGCGGGCCGGTTTCTTTGCCGTGGCTGAATACCACGAGTGGTTTTGCTGGCATGGGAAGTCCTTATCTCGTTAAAACTGGTGGTAGCGGCAAATTGGTGCGCTCGGCTTTGGGTTTCTTATTGAACACAAAATGTGCGCCCTGTTCGGTTAATTCAATATCGTACAAGTGGCAAAGGTAACGGTGCAAGCGCTTAGCGAAGCGTTGATACGGCTTGATTTTGCGCGGTGAATTGGCGGTGAAACTGAACTCGAGCGGCTGCAACTCGGCCATGCGATGCGCAAGAACCGGCAAAACCCGCAGCGCTAACGCAAAAGCATCGGTATTAAGCTCAAGATCGTGATAAACCACGTTGTCTTCATCTCCCCAAAATACCAAGCCGGCGTCAGCACGACGTTGCGTGCCTATCGTGTTATTTCGGTAAGCTAGATTCACGCTTTGGCCATTAAAATAAATTTCGTAGCAGTATGGGCCAAGTTGGATGTTTTCGTGAAAACGCGGGGGTTGGTACATCAACTCTCCTTTACAATGACAACATGAGAGAGTTTACTGGGTGGGGGTGACGGATTGTGTCGCGAGCTTCCAATAACCAACCGTAATTAGAGGAGCAGCGATCATTGTCATCACGGCCCATTTGTCCATTTCACCAACCCACATAGCGGCGAAAAACAATCCGCACGATATGCCCAAACCAATAATAAACGCCTGAGTAAGCGATGCTTCGGAACGGTAATATTTACGGCTGATAAATAACGCCAAAGCGATAACTGAAACAAAAGCGACCGGCTGTGCAACTGCCTGGGCAAATTGAGAAATGTCGCTGGGCGATTCGCTAAACCAGGCGTAAATGGTAATGACGAGCGTTGGCGCTAAAATGCTGACAGCCACGCTGGCAAGCGCAATGAATGGCATGACTTGAAGCAATTGTGATAGCTGTTTTGCGCCCTTGCGGTTTTGGTTCATTGGCTACCCGTTAAGTTGTGAATTGCTGCGGCAAGCTTCAGGCTTCGGAACATGTTCGTGTAGCCAGCATTATGCGCTAATGATTTATGGTTGAGAATAGATTGGCGAATTTTGTGCTTGGCCGCCTTGAGCGTGTTTTTTTCTTACAACTAAATAAGCCTCGCAGCGCCTGTGTTTAGGAGATATCAAAGCGATCAAAATATATTTATTTGATACCTTCAGCATCTTGACTAAATTACCATCATTTCCCATAATGGGAAACAAGAGAGCCTTATGCGCATTATTTCAAGAGCCACTTTGAGAAATTTTTGGCAACAGCCCAACTATGCAGACTCTGAGCAAGCGTTGAAGGCTTGGTATGACGAAGCCAAAGAGGCTAACTGGCAGAGCCCACAACAGATAAAAATGCTCTATAGAAACGCATCTTTTGTTGGAAATAATCGGGTGGTGTTTAACATTCACGGCAATAAATACCGTTTAATAGTGGCAATTAATTACAAGTATTCTGTAATTTACATACGTTTTTTGGGAACTCACGCAGATTATGACAAGGTCAATGCCGCAACTATATAACGAGGTTTTTATGCATATTAAACCGATCAAAACCGAGGCCGACCATCGGGCTGCATTGGCGCGTATTGACGAGCTTTGGGAAGCTGAACCCAACTCGCCTGAAGGTGATGAGTTAGAAGTGCTAGTGACGCTCGTCGACGCTTATGAGGAGGCGCACTTTCCTATTGATGTTCCAGATCCAATTGAAGCTATTCGCTTTCGTATGGAGCAACAAGGCCTAGAGGATAAAGACCTGGTCGCGTTTTTGGGCCAACGCAGCCGTGTTACCGAAGTGATGAATCGCAAGCGCGGTTTGTCAATTACGATGATTCGTAAATTGCATGAAGGGCTTAAGATACCGTTAGAGTGCTTGGTGAAGGAGTATCAGCTGGTTAAGTAGAATTTGTTAGATTAGCACTTTGCAACAATAACCATCCGAAAATTCCGGATGGTTGGTGGTTTCATCAGTCTGGCGTTAATTGGTCCGAGGGCAAGTGCTGCCAAAACTGATTTTCTTAACTTCGCCGTCGCTGTATTTGCAATAACGCTTATTATTTTCAGTCCACTCTTCCATTAATACACCAGCATAACAAGCCGTTGAAGCAGTGGCGCAAACTAGAAGTACTAGCAATGCAAATTTTTTCATCATGATTTCCTTATGCTATTAAAATTTTTAATTCAAATATCGAATTAACGATCATTACTCTAGAAAGTCAACTAAAAACCTTCCCAGCCATACCATCCAACCGCAGTTTCACCTTCTCCCAGCTCGGCATCACCTGCCCCATTAAGCGATAAAACCGGTCGCTATGGTTGTGTTCTGCAATATGGCATAACTCGTGCAATATCACGTAGTCAATGCAATCGCGTGGGGCTTTTACCAGCAACGGGTTCAATGTAATACGACCGTTTGGTGAGCAACTGCCCCACTGGGTTTGCATGGTCAGCACGCGCAGTGGTGGCCGTTCGGCCACCCACAATGCCTGCTCAAGAACAGCGTCTAAACGCTTGTGAAACACTTCTTTGGCGCGGGCTTTGTACCATTCGTCAAGGGCTAAACGCACACGTTCTGGCTCTTGAGCACGTACGCTGACTAGCAACTGCCCACGCAGTAATTTGACGCTCCGTGGTGCGGTAGCATCCACGGCTACCTTCAACAGGTATTGCTTACCGAGGTAATAATGGCTTTCGCCGCTGACATATTTACGTGGAGTAATGTGTGCCTGCTGCGTTTTAAAGTTGCGTAATTGCTCGTATATCCAACGGCCACGTTTGCGTACAGCGACCAGCACTTCTTTGTCAGAAGCGCTCGCAGGTGCGGCCACCTGAACCGTGCAGTCGGGCTTTACCTTAATGGTAACTTTATGCGCTACGCTTTTGCTGTCGCGGCGGCTGAATGGTATCCATTCGTCGCCATAGTAAAAGCCTTGAATAGCAACGTTCATGGTTAAACGTCCAACCGGCCGACACGAACAATCTGCACCACCGATTCAACAATGCGTTTCGCTTGGTCGATGCCACCGCCTAAACCTTTGCATTCAGCAAAAATCATTGGCAGTAATTTCTTACGAATATCGGCCTCAATGTTTTGTGGGTTAATCGAGTTCTCGGCAACGGCCTGGCTCACCACATCATCGACGTCAAACGCCAACTTCACCCATTTATCTTGGGTTTTCTCGTCCAACAGCGCAAAAGCCTCCGGCAAGTTCTGCTTAAACACCCCGTAATAGCCTTGAGCATGTTTATTGGAGTCAAAAGCATCGGGTAGCTCGTCTAAGTGGCGTGCTTTTACCTGCTCTTCAAACTCATGAAACATCATGTATTGCTTCAGCGGGTGGTCAAACAGCTTCTCAGCTTCTTCAATGGCTTGGCGCAACAGCTTTGAAAAGGCTTCTTGCGCGTAAGGGTCGTCACGCAGCTCTTGCTCAATCATGCGGGTTACGCGGGTGCGAATTATATCGGTTTCGTTGCGGGTTTTGTCTTCGCTCCAGTCTTCAGGCTGTTGTTGCTGGCCCATTTTACCCACTTCGTAAACACCCTCGGCGTCGCGTACGCCCACACCAACCACATGTTTATCGAGCAGCTTTTTCACATCAGCAGCATAGCTGTCGTAACTCACACGTTCGCCCGATTCTTGCTGCACCACTTGGCGCAAGCTCGATAACTGCTTCACGGTTTCTTTATACAAAGCGCGGTCTTTGTCGGTGAAGCTTTTATCGTCAAAGAATGTCTTCGATTGCAACGCCACTTTTAAACAACTGGCAAACTCAGTCAGGGCTTCGTAGAAATCTTCGCGGCGCTTCAAGTTCACATCAACAAACTCACTGCCACGCTCTTCTAAGCGAGGAATAAGTACATGCTTTAATGCTTCAGTATCGGATTTGTTTTTCACGCCATCGAATATCGCCCACAACTGCTTATAAAGCTGCGGCAGGCGCTTATATTCGGTGCTCATCTGCTGATAGAGCCCTTCAATGTCGTTAATGTCGTAACCGCCTTGGGTGCGCGAAGCAAGGTCTTGATAGTCTTTGATGGTGGTATCAAGCTCAGCAAGAATGCCGCGGTAATCAATCAGCAAACCAAATTTCTTATCGGGGTGTAGGCGGTTCACCCGGGCAATGGCCTGAATTAAATTATGGCCCTTGAGTGGCTTGTCGATATATAGCACTGCGTTGCGCGGCTCGTCAAAGCCCGTTAACAGTTTGTCGACGACAATCAGCAGCTTCAACTTGGGGTCGTTTTTAAAACGGTCAATCAAATGCTGGGTATAGGTTTTCTCATCACCGCCCTCAACGTTCTCTTTCCACCACTTGCTCACTTCCGGCATGCTGGCCTCGTCCACCGAGGTATTGCCTTCGCGGGTATCGGGTGAGCTCATCACCACGGCTGATTCAAACAGGCCAATTTCGTCTAAAAAGCGCTTGTATTTAATGGCTGAGGCTTTGCTATCGCAGCACAGCTGGCCTTTTAGCGTCTCTCCAATGTTCTTATCAAAATGGTGCGCAATGTCGTAGGCGATAAGACGAATACGGTCATCAGCGCCGTACACTTGCCCGCGTTTGGCGAACTTTTTCTTTAAATCGGTTTTTTGCTCATCGCTTAAGCCTTCGGTAATGCGGTCAAACCACGCATCAATGGCGCGCTCATTCACATCTAAATCAGGCACACGTTCTTCATACAACAGTGGTGTCACGGTTCTATCTTCAACCGCGCGCTGCATGGTGTAGGCATGCACAATCGAGCCAAATTTATTGGTGGTTTTGTCGTCTTTTAGTAACGGCGTGCCGGTGAACGCTACAAACGCTGCTTTTGGTAGCGCCTGCTCCATACGAATACTATTCTCACCGCCCTGGCTGCGGTGCCCCTCGTCTATCAGCACAATAATATCTGGGCTTGGGTTGTAGCATTCTTTAAGTTTGGTCGCGGAGTTAAACTTTTGAATGAGCGTGAACACAATGCGCTCATTGCCTCGGCCAATTTGCTGAGCTAGGCGTTTGCCCGATGTGGCCATGGCCGATTCACGGTCTTTCTTGGTTGATAACTCGCCACCAGAGGCAAAGGTTTTGGCCAGCTGGTCTTCTAAATCAACGCGGTCCGTCACCACAATAACGCGGCACTGTTTAAGGGCGTCGGTAAGAATCAGTGTTTTAGACAAAAACACCATGGTGAATGACTTACCCGAGCCGGTGGTGTGCCAAATTACCCCGCCTTCACGGCTGCCGTCGCTACGGCGTTTTTGAATACGCTCAATTAAGCGTTTAATGCCAAATACTTGCTGGTAGCGCCCGACAATTTTGCCAATTTTTTGGTCAAAAATAGTGAAGTAACGCACCATATCAAACAGCCGCTCGCGCGAGAGCAGGCTAATCAGTAATCGGTCTTGGCCACTTAGCATTAAATCGCCACCCGCTAGCAGGTTTTGATACCAAGCTAAGTCGCGTGGATGGCGGTGGGCGAATAACGCGTGGATGTCCTCATCAGTGCGCTTTTTGTTTTTAAGCGCCAGCATTTCGGCATCGTTAATGTCTTCTTCACGCCAGGCGGCCCAAAACTTTTCAGGGGTTTCGACGGTGCCGTAACGCCCTTCGCTGCCGTTAATCGACAACAACAGTTGGGTATAGGCGAATAAATGCGGAATTTCATCAGGACGCTGGTTGCGCAAGCTTTGTGAGATACCCTCAAGCACCGTTGGGCCCTTTTGTGCATTGCCATCGGGGCGCTTGGCCTCAATCACCACCAATGGCAATCCATTTACAAAACAAACAATATCAGGCCGGCGTGAATCTAAGCCGTTAGCCCGCGTTACCGAATACTCTTCGGTAAAGTGGAACTCGTTCTTGTTCAGGTTGTGCCAGTCTATAAGCTGAATGGTTGGCGAGACTTTTTTTCCGTTTACAAACTCGGTTACCGGCATGCCGTACAGCAGGTGGTTATAAATCTTCTCGTTGGCGTGACGTAAGCCCTCATTGAGGGCTGGCGAGCATAGCTGCGAGATAATATTGTCAACGGAGTTGTTCGATAACGGATGGCTTTCGTCGGCAAACACGAACGTGCGACTCGAAAGCACCTTGCGTAATACTTCGCGTAACACCACTTGGTCTTGATTACCACCACGCAGCGCCAACGCATCAGCCGGAGCTAAAAACGTCCACCCCAAGTTGGCCAATAGCGTCATTGCGGGAATTTTGGCGGCGTATTCTTCCTGAAATTTTGGGGTGTTATGTTCCATCACCAGTACTCCGGTTTTTTTATTGGTTTTCTATTCGTCGGAATAAGTTCGGGCAGTTGGCTATCCGCCAGCTCATTGTTAGTTATATACTTTCTCGTCCAGTCTGCATAGCTGCTAAGCTTAGCATTTGGCGGTCGACCTGCTGTTTGCTTTCGAATCGGAATGATCACCCCAATTTTTACTGAGCTTCCAAAGTCATCCCGAATGGCTTGCAATGCTGGAGACAAATCAGTGTCATTCGACACAAATACGATGTGCTCAGCAGTATTTTTGGCAACATCCCTATAGGCAGTCAATGCTATGTTCACATCGGTTTCTTTCTCTTCAAGCCGCCAAACATCAACACTATCACATTTATCCGGAGGCGATTTGTATACCGGTAGCGTTGCTTTTTCTAAAGAATAGAAGCCTTTGATTATCTCTATACTGGTTGAATACTTTTGCACAAGTGCGCGATGATACGACTGTTGCGCTTGAGTCGCTAACTGGCCATTGCTTGCTATCTTGGCTTTAATATCTGCGGTAAAAAATTTAATTTGTGTAACTCGGGATCCGGGATCTTGAGCATGAACAATTTGTTCAGCAAAGAGCCTGTGTAAATCTAGCCATTTATACCGAGTATGCTTTAGGCAGCCATAGAAGAGGTTGTATCCATCAACATAAATGATTGTTTTCATGCATTTTCCTTATGCTAGAAATGAAAAAACCGCCTTGTTTGGCGGTTTTTTCGCCCCAAACCGCAACCAATAATCCGATAGCTGTAAGGGGTGAGTCGTGAGGTAATTATGGTAAAACATTCTGCATAAGTCAAACTACAATGCTCATTGCAATTCAGTTTACCTAACAGTTACCCTGCTCTTCTGCGATATCTTTCTCTCGCCCTACATAGTCATCAAGCGTTTGGCCCGTTGCTGTTCTCCATTCACGCCAACCGTTCGATGCGCCAAGTATGAGTAAACATGACGCGCCACTGGGTGTGTTGAACAAATGATCTTTGCTAAACACAACGCGATCACCATCTCGAACCAATGTGCCTTTTTCAAGTAGCTCATCGCGCTGCGCGACAATACGCGCTTTTGTCTTTTTAATTTTCGGCACATAAGGTGCTGACGAACCTTTTAACATCACCATCCCTTCATTGGTGTAATAGGCCTTGCCATCAATACCACCGCGCGTACAGAAAAACATTTCTTTGGTATCGCCCTCGGTTGGGTCCACCAAAGCTTCAAAAATGGGATAGCCGAGCGTAGCGAGTAATAATGAACCCACACGATGAATTTCATCACAGTCGGCTTTCAAGGGGATTGGTGTGTGCGGCTTCTGGCCACCATTACCGTTAATGAGCTCGTACCGAGAGCATTGCTTCGCTTTTTTCGATACTGAGCGATTCGAGATATAACGCATGGGTTTGCGTTAAATTGTTGGTTAGCGAAATAAGAACTAAAGCACGTTCCCAATCTTTCTTTTCGTTCTTTAAATGTTGACCCAAACGGTGACCAACATCGCCCGACTGCCCAATATACACTTCGTCTTGATTCTCACGCCCTACAAGGAAATACAACCCAACCTGGTGCGCTTCTGGCATTTTTAAAAATTCAGCCATTTGATTGCGCGGCACTTCAATCACTCGAACAATGGACGTGGTGATTTCAGCCACGCGAATTCCTGACGGGTCGCCACTGGGTAAAAAGATTTGAATAGTTCTGGGCTGCTTTTCAAAACTCATGCGGCCTCCTCGTCAACTTTAACACGGCGCTTGCCTGTTAACAGTTGCTGCATTAGGGCTTTCTTTTCTTGTTTTAGGGCTTCGAGCTTTTGTTGTAGTGTGTTTATTTCGTCATCAGCTCTTGAAAGTACCCTGGCAATTTTTTGCTGTTCGTCCAAGTTAGGCAAATGCAACACGAAATTCTTAACCATTCCAGCATTCAAATTCGATTGCGTACCCTGCTGTCCTTGCAGCTTTATTTTTTGTTTCAAGGAAACCAGAAAGAAATACAAAAATTCAAAATTAAGGGGAGCTTTAGGTTTGATGCCAAGAATAGCTTGAGAGGAACTTAACGGTACTTTTGCGATGCTACATTCGCCTATTGAGGCATACATAGCATAAAGGACACTATTCTTTGGATATATTCGCGCAGAAGAATTTTCAAGCCCCTGAGCAGTAAGATATTTTTCTGTAGATACAATCCATTTACCGTGCTTAGTCATATCAGCTATAGATACCCAAGGAATTTCCCCGCCATAGTAATCATCCACGTTAGACTTTGGAGTTCCACCACTATTCATATCAGCAACCGAACCAAGCTTGACCGACTTCCAGTCCCCACTAAACCGCACGCCATTCTCATCAAGCAAACGCTTTTTGCCGGTGAGCAGTTGTTGCATGAGTGCTTTTTTCTGCTGCTGGCTGTTGGCAAGCAGTTGCTCGGTAGTGGTGATGGCCTTATCCCAAGTGGAAAGGATTTGCGCGATTTTTTTTTGTTCAGGAAGCGGTGGTAGATTTATTAAAATTTCACCGCAATCAGGCACTCGCATGTGAGCGACTGTGCCGCCATTGCTAAAGTCTTCGATTTGTTTTTGGCAAAATGAACTTGATAGTGAGTAAAATAAATAATAGTTGTCCGAACGTTTGAGATCGGCTCGATACATCATGGTTCTTTGGCCGAGGAACACACCGTCTGCATCCTCTAAAACACCAACCTCGCCTACCGGTGCTTCTCGTGTAAATATAATATCCCCAACTTGGGGTTTACCACGACGAACCCATTGCTGATATGTATCTTCGGTTACATATCTGACATCATTTGTATTCACTTTACCATTACGCACATTTGTTGTACGAATCATCTTGAAAGGTGTTTCAAAGTCAACAACTGGTGCTGTCTTGTTAACACAGTCAATTATTGATTCACATGCATCCTTAATGGGAGTGCGCTTCCACCCCTCAGGCACCATAACCCAACTCCTCCAAATATTTCGCCATTTGGTCTTCAAGCGCATTAAGTTCGGCTTTTAGCTTAATGCGCTCAGCGCGCACTGCCATGAGGTCAATCTCTTCCTCTTCTTCAAAGGTATCAACGTAGCGCGGAATGTTGAGGTTATAGTCGTTTTCTTGAATCTCTTCGACCGTTGCCAGGTATGCATATTTATCAACGTTTTCACGGGCACGATAAACATCGACAATTTTCTGAATGTTATCGTCGCTCAGTTGGTTTTGGTTTTTACCTGATTTGAATTCACGCGAAGCATCAATAAACAACACGCGCTCGTTATCTTTGTTTTTCTTGAACACCAAAATAGCGGCAGGAATGCCGGTGCCGTAAAACAGTTTTTCAGGTAATCCAATCACGGCATCGAGCAAGTTCTCGTCAATAAGCTGCTTACGAATTTTGCCTTCCGACGAGCCGCGGAATAACACGCCATGCGGTACGACAACGCCCATGCGCCCACCGAGCTTTGATGATGAGCCTGGCTTCAGCGTTTCAATCATGTGCAATATAAACGCGTAGTCGCCTTTGGTTTTGGGTGGCAAACCGCGGCGGAAACGTCCGAACTTGTCGTTGGCGGCGTCGTCATAACCCCATTTATCAAGGCTAAATGGTGGGTTGGCGGTCACGATATCAAACAGCATGAGGTCGCCGTTTTTATCGAGTAGCTTGGGGTTACGAATGGTGTCGCCCCACTCTATTTTGTGGTTGTCTTCGCCGTGCAAAAACATGTTCATTTTGGCCAGTGACCACGTTGAGCCAATGGCTTCTTGGCCATAGAGTGCGTATTGCTTGCTGTCATGGTTGGCAACGACTTTGCGGCCGCATTTCATGAGCAATGAGCCGGAGCCACAGGCTGGGTCGCAAATACTATCGCCCGGTTGTGGGTCGAGCAGTTCGGCCATGAGGTCGGACACTTCCGGTGGTGTATAGAACTCACCGGCTTTTTGGCCACCGCTGGCAGCAAAGTTTTTAATGAGGTATTCGTAGGCGTTACCGATAACATCCAGTGAGCCCACGCGGCTAGGTTTAAGGTTCAGCTCTGGCTTGGCAAACTCTTCAAGCAAATGGCGCAGTATGTCGTTTTTTTGTTTTTCTTCGCCAAGTTTGTCGGTGTTAAAGCTGATGTCTTGGAACACACTTTTGCCGGCGTCTTTGAGTTTAGTACCGTTGGCTTCTTCAATAGCGTGTAAAGCTTGGTCAATGCGCTCGCCGTTGCCGGGTTCATAACGACGCTCATACAAGGCGTAAAAACTGGCATCGCGCGGTAACACAAAACGCTCGTTTTTCATTAGCTCTTCAATAAGCTCTGGCACATCGCCATGCTCGGCTTGATACTGGTCGTAATGGTCTTGCCAGACATCTGAGATGTACTTTAAGAACAGCGTTGTGAGGATAAAATCTTTGTAGGTATCGGCACTGACGGTGCCACGGAACGTATCACATGCATTCCATAATGCTTTGTTGATGGTGTCTTGTGAAATTGGCGAATTCATTGGGTATCCCTACGCGTATAAGTAACTCAAAACAGCATAATGACTGCTGTATGCGACGGTATGTGTCGCATGTTTGGTTTTGTTGTGTTTTTGGTTTGGTTATCTTAGCTTGTGGCGGCGTGGAACGCACGTGTTGAAATGTTGGGGTTGTATTGGCCGATCACGATAATTTATGCACATGGGAGCGTTTGGACTGGTTTGTGCCAATTGCGGACGTTGGCCTCGACACTCACTTCATAATATTTACTGTAATTACGGACAAGTTTTACCGAAAAGGCCGCCGTACTTTGTTAGACCGGCTTTTTCGTACTTGCCACGAGTATTAAAATTGCCTCTACCCATAAGTCATTGTAAACAGGAAAAACCGATGTAATATAAACACCATAAACATTAAAACTACGGAGAAGGCCGTGTTTAAATACGGTTTCCGCCCAATAAACGTTAGGACAAACCAGTAGGCAGCGTTAATATGGATATAAACTTCAACAATAAGCTTGAGGTAACGATAAAAAACGATAAGCCAGTCGTTCTCACTGACTTAACGCTATCACTACTTTCCGTAAACCAGCAATTCCAACGATTCTTGGAGTCGGAAACCAATCAAGACTATCAGCCTAATACGGAGCTGTACATTAGGGAGGTTCGCACTGGCTCCATAGTGATTGAGCTTGTGACGTTGGCCATGCCAATTATCCCGCTTGTTTGGGAGGGTGGGCCACTTACAGAGTGGATAAATCACGCGAAATCGATACTAGATTGGCTGCTCGCTAAAACAGATAAAAAGCCGAAGGATCTAGCAAAAATAGACTATAAGCAATGGAATAGCATTTTAGAGCCTGTTGCCAAAGACTCCGCTTCACAACTGACTTTTAGCGTTTCAGATAACGGAAGGGTGATTAACCAATTTTTTATTAACTCTTCAGAGGCAAACGAAGCTCAAAACCGAATAAGGCATGAACTAGAGAAAATCGACGAACCTGATGATCATGTGCATAAAAACAAAGTTATGACTTGGTATCAAACGAAATTTGATGCTGAGTCTCATACGGGAGACAAAGCCATAATTGAATCGATTACTAAAAGACCTTTGAAAGTCATATTCGAGAATAACGCGGTTAAAGAGGCCATGTTGAAAGGAGATCCCCGATTTTCAAGGCCATGGCATGAGCTTGCATACCTAGTAGACGTTGAGGTCCAAACTATAAATGGCGTACCTAAGGTCTATACTGTCATCAATTACCATAAAAGTGAAACGTTTGACCCGACAGAATAAATACCCTAACAAGCACAGGCAGCAGGACCTCGCTTCGCGCTGCTTCTGCTGTGGGCGTTACCCCCTACAAGTTATCCGGAGGCATAGTGCTAACACACTCATTTGAAGATTTATCCCAGACGTTTAGGGTATTACTTGAATCTGATAGGAAGTTTAAGCAGCTGATTTCTGTAGATCGTCCGGAAGCCGTAGGAACACTAGAAACGGCAATAAATGCCAAGCTCAATGCATTTCACAATTTGTATGATTTAATGTATCAGGAATTAGGTAACCCTGTAAATTGGTATTTAACTCCACAGCTGTGTGTAATTTTAGCTATAAGAAATGCTCGACATCACAATAAAGCAAACAGGATTCGCAGCATCTATAACTTTCATACTCAAACTTGTGATAGCCCTCAAGATAAAAAACAATATTTGTATGTGGATTTCCCTGCCAGCCCAGAGGAGGATGGCGGAGATTTCTTTGATGTGCCGTTGTCATGGTCAGACTTAGATCTCTTTCTATCGCTGCCTCGGAGCGAATCAAGACTCAGGCCGGATGCTAGAGACTTGATAAGGGACTATATAAATGCAGATGCGCTAGAAGCTGAAGCTGAAAGAGTTGGTATAAGCAAAGCACAAATATTCTTCAACTTTGTCCCGCTTACTTTGAATGCAGGCATAGCAATCCACCCTTATATTAAATATCACGTAACACCAAATTCAGTTGAATCAAAGTCTTTTTTGGACTTGTTTGAATCAGTAGGGCCGGCAGTAACAACTCGGCATGAGTATAAAATACTTGAGTTTTCACTGCCGAAGTAGGGGGTTAACAAGCGCACAAATAGCGACGGCTCTTCGCTGCGACTGCGCCTTCTATAGAAAGCCGCGCATACCAGAGGGGAGCACTTAAAGGACTTTTCATGATATGACTCAATTGGGGGTAAAGCTATGAATGTGCTAACAATTCAAGACATTGGGCCAAATTACTCGCTACCGGACATTTAGCATTGTTGCTGACACTACCCCTCCCATTTCCCCCTCCTTAGGGCGTTAGTCCCTGATATCAGCTCGTTGCTGACCGCCAGACTGTGCCAATTGCGGACGTTAATACCATGCTCGTGCGGCGGTTCGGAGACGTGAAGCGCCGGAAAACCGGTCAGCGTGCAGCCGATGGTTAGAAATCATTGATTATTCAAACTGTTAACGCCCCGCACAAGGGCGGCCAAATAAGCGCAGCGTTTTGGCTGTCCCAGCGACCAACGGGAGCGATTGCTGCGGATTGTTAGCGCTTTTACTAGAATGGTATATCAACATCAAAATTTTCAAAATCGCTGGATTTTTGTTTTGACCTGCTGTTTGCCTGGTGGAGTAGTTCTTCATTTTCGAGAAGATAGTCTATGCCATCAGCTGTAATTGAAAAGGTAAAGTAATCATAGTGCCCGTTATCGGAGATACTTCTATCGAGATAACCAAGCCTTTCCAGTTTGATGGCGGCGAGACTCAGTACCCCATCTTCTACTCCACTTATTTCTCTGAACGCGCTCGCTACCTCCACGCCATCAGGAGCATATGAATATCGTTCTAGTACCTTTGCAAGCAATCTGTGTTCCACGTCGCCTATTTTGTAGTTGTACCCAATTTTTCGTCGGGATTTCTTTTGAATGTCAAGGTCTTGAGATACAAGACCAAGCCTTGCGATTTCCTTCTTAATTAAAACACAGGGATAATTTACAGCTGCTTCTAGATTATTGTCAGACCTTTCTCCATCGTAGTCGGCAGGTGTAAGGCCCAGAAGATCCGTAGGCAAGTGCAAATCGACATTTCTGGGCTTAACAATGAAGCATCTGTCTTTTCCTAGAGTTCCAGTAAATAGCCCGAGCTCAAAAACGACATTATCCCTCGTTACCGCCATCTCTTTGTCACGAATCCTTGATACATCGTCTGGTGTGAATATAAAAATGGCGAAATCCACGGTCTCTGCCATCTTGGTCAATGACTCGATGCTGGTCTGCGATAGTGAAAACCCATGCTTCCACACAGTTACTTCTGCCTGATGATCAAGATTGGCATTAAAAGCATCAGCAACATCTAAGCTTTCTGACGAGGAAGCAATGAATATTCTAGGTTTTCTCATTTTAATTCCTTTGATAGAAGTGCTCTCAGCGCACGGGTCGCAAACGCCGCCAACACGCGCATCTTTGTAGTGTAGGCGAAGCCGCAACGGAAACGCTGTCGCCGTGCTTGGCATTGTTAGCCCTTCGCTGCCTTCATCTCATGATCTTGTCATAATCAGCTTTTACACCGCTAGGCACACTTGCTGGATCAATGTATCCAAGTACTTTTTTAAAGTTATTCCTACAGGAAGCATTGTTCACTAGACGATTTCCTAGGGGATTATCTTTAACCATAGCCGACCTTATCATTGTGGCAATCTCTCTTGGAGAGAAGCCACGAATCATCTGATCATAGGCAGGTATTGCCGCGTTTGAAATTCCATAGCCATTCCCTACTCGACAGCAAAGAACCGTTTGAACAAACTGCTCCTGTACGGTTTCAGGAATAGCGCCTTGCTGCGATAGCTCTAAAAGCCTCTCGGCGAATGGGGGCTCATTATAAAAATTATTCATCCCATTATGTACGTTCCAAAGACGTTCAACAGAGCGAGAGAAAACAAAATGCTGTTCAGATTCATTCAGAAGAGACAGAAGTCCGAGTTTTTCAAAGAACTGAAGGGAGGCGGTGTGCTTTTCCTGCTCCCCTTTTGCCACATACTCAGAATGTCTATTGATAAGGTCTGACTTGATGGCAGCCGTGAACGTATCTTTTAGCCCTCCGCAAAGGTCTAACGAATTTAATCGAGCCGGCTCCGATGTATTTGGATCGCAATATATTCCATGCACCATCCCGACCAGCATCTGTCTTTGGGCGTCATGCGTTTCAGTGAGCCGCTGCATCCATATCTGACATTGGTTAGCATTGAACCTCTGGCCCTTTACGGCAGATATAAATGCGCCGATATCTACGCCCTTTGGGGATGATGAATCTGCAAGAGCATATCTAATGCAACGATTCAGGAACGTAGTGAACTCACGATCGTTAATTTTCCCTAACGTAGGATGTGCCGCCGAAAAGTTGTTTCTAACCTCCCGACACTGGTCTAGAAAGAAAAATCCATCTTCGTCAACTATGTTCAACTTGAGGCAAAGCTCAAGAAGCCTGCTGTCTTGAAGCTCAAGAAGATGTTTTTCCTCAAAATCAGACTGTTTAATTTGCGCGACAACCGCTAGCCCGAAATTCCGAACCTTGGTTCTTAACTGTAGAATCGCGGCGTTCCAAATGTAGTTCATTGCGCCGTCAAATAACCCGGTACTTACGGCTACACACATCCTGGCAACCAGCTCACCTCGTAGATCCTCGGGAATCTCTCGAAGTTCTCTTGGCAAGTCCCTCCACGCATATTGAATTTCTTCGTCACTAGCAAGCATCTCTCGAGGGATACCCAGACAAGTCGTTAGCTGAGATATGGCTGGAAGAACTGCGTCCGGCAATGCGGGTAAGGCCACATCCTGCTTTTTTACTAAATCATTCATTGATATGCCTCTAAAAATTGACAGTGGCTTTCTGGCTAACGACCCAACTAAGAGGCGCGCGCTGTTTGCGCGTCCTGCTTGAGTGCCTTGTTATATTTTCTTTTTACTTGCGCCTGTCTATTACGCCAGTCGCTTACTAAATTCGCCAAAGACTTACCCTCATTAGCTGTTTTCTCAGCGCCCTTTAAGAATTCCTTTGTGTTCGGAATATTCGCTTTTTGATTGGGAAATTTGACCAAACCATGAACATATTTGTTTCTTTGACCCCGCCATGAATCAACCTTTGATATTAGTTCATCACACGCTTCCCAAATAGCGCCTGGATTTGTTGTTGCAATTTTCCAAAGCATGATGAGGTTTGCAAATGATTGCCTGTGAATTTGATCAGATTTCAGTGTATCAGTTGCCTCTAGGAAACTAGCGAGACGGTCACTAATAATGCTTTCTTCGATAGTAATAGCTTCAAAGAAATGCTTTGACTCTATGGCAGAATCAATCCGAGCATATGCTTCTATATATCTTTCTTTTTTAATGCTCACTGTGAATCATCCTAGAAAATATAACATTTGTATATTATGCGTGCGCATTTAGAAACTCGTCCAATTAATAGTTTTCGGTTCTTAACTTACTGAAAAAGCGTGTATTCCTAAGTTCAAAGGTCCCGAATTAGTAAAGGCAACTTGAGCATGCTCAGTTACACTCTACCGAGCGCACAATATCCAACCTTTATTTTTATTATGTAATTGACATTAAACGACTTAAATACACAACACAACAACAAAACGCGCAATATTGCCGAAATGAATTTGCCGTTCGTCGCTAGCGTCATCCACACTTGTTAATAATGGAACGGCTAATCATTAGTTGTAGCAGGCAGGGGGAATGACTATATTTCGCTCACAACGGACTGGTTGCCTACGTGCCAATTAAAGTCCATCATTGGCGTAGCGGAAATTATATCGTTAAGCAGTGCCTTTGTATGAACTTACCCAGCTATTAGAGATCTAAGCATCTCTATTTTTCTTTTAACCTCATCGAAGGTAACTATTTCCACATCTCGATTATTACTTCTGAACAGTTCAAAACAGTACTTTTGTTTTTTCGTTAAATCCCTGAGGGAGCCGACTAAAACAAAACACGAAGGGTTGCACGATTCAAACTCTTCGTCGCTTTCTATTTTTAAAACAGAATATGACTTTTGGAATTTATCTCTTTGATTTAGAACTTGATTAACGCATCCGGCCAACTCTTTGGATGTACTGAATACATCATTTCCCCTATAAGGTTTATCTTCTAATAGCTTTGTTTTATGGGTTTTAATTTCAAAAAAAGCAACATTATCACTTAAACTATTTTTAACGAGAAAGTCAGTATATTTTCCGTTCTTATTGTCCACTGATTTACCACCTGCATATGCCTCGTCATGGAACAAGATTACCGGCTGTGCAAAAACTGATGAAAATATCCAAGAGTTATCTTTGAGATAAGCCTGCCATTTCTTCTCCAAAGTCTTCGTATCGCTAGACTGTGTGTATAATTCGTCGAATTCTGATAGCGCCTTTTCTATGAGTCGAACATCTACTATTTCTTTTGTACTTTTTAATGAGGCCGCTGTAAGAAAGTCCGTTGAAGAGGATAAAGACTCAAAAAGATTTGCTATAGCTTCTTTATCTTGTTCCGAAAACTCATCAATAGAGTTGCCCCATGTCGCCAACGATTGAGAAAGTGCGTTTTTTATGTATTTGGCTTCAGGCTCTTTTACTTCGTTTGGAAATAGATCGTAAAGAGCACTTTGTAGTACAGCTTGAACCTCAGATTTATTTTTTGAAAAAACTGTGGCGAACGCCGAATTAAGCTTATGTAGAGCGATTTCATTGAGGTATAGAACTTTCTTCGATTCGTCAATTTCTATCGAGCCACCTTTTTCAATGATTATCTCTACAAACTTAAAATTATCATCAATATACTTTGCAAACGGCCCCAAAGTTTTAGTGAATCCATACCCATAAAACGGTGATTTCACCATTCCTATAGGAAGCTTCTCCTTAAAACCCAAAAAAGATATTCTCTTGATAGTTTTATACTTTTGTCCTCCGGCGAAGCCTCTGGGGTAGTGAACTTCTAAATCTTTATTCTTGTATACTTCTTTGGACAATTGATCGATGCCAGCTTCGGTATCTACAAAGTGATAGACTTTTTTGGTTTTAAGGTCTTTTTCTAGTTTTTCACCTTTCATTTGTGCTCCGTCACTATAGATTTGAGCTCATAGCAATAAATTATAACGACCGTACAGCGTTGTTTTCCTTGTTAGCTACATTACCTTACCTTGTAAAGTTGAAAAATCCAATGCCAGCATTTCGCTCTTCATTGAACTTCAGGCAGGTGTCAACAGTGGCCGTTGTATCTTAAAAGTTATGGTAAAAATCGGTGTATCATGATTCATACAAGCAACCGATATGCTTTCTTACCTCTTCTGCTGGTACATAAAATTTGTGGCCAATATCTGTTTTTACAACCAATCGGCCAAATTCATTTATAGAGTTAACAGCGCCGCTCAAGTTCTGTTTCACAACATTGAAAGAAAATGATTGTCCTGGCTCAAGAACAATCTTCGGGAGTAATTGAGATGTGAAACCTTCATAAAGCAAAGCTGCTACCTGCTTCTCTTTAGGTAGCTCAATTTGGAATTGACTGATAAATGTTTTAAAGATTGAATGATTCTCAACTGCCACGTTCATTCCTTGCATTTTCCCGTATATAGGACTGTGTGCAATTGAAATACTCAACTTTATTTTCAACAACGGCTTCGATAATTTGTTATTTACAAAGTTTAGGCCTAGCAATGTTGCGGTTAAAGTAATCGTCGAAACAATTGGCTCAATTTCAAGATTACCTTGTTTGCTAAAGTTACTCTCAACAAGCCACCAAATCGACGCTATTAGAGCTAATAAATTAGCCAAGGCTGCCAATAAAAATCGGAAATTTTCCTTAATGTAGTTCAAAATAACATCCATAGCTTAATGAGTGATAAGGTCTGATTTTAGTAGACGTACTTCTCCACCGCAAACCCAACTAACAAGCATATTTTTGCACTCTAAGTAACACGTATTCAGAACTCACAAGGTCCGATCTTCGCTCATTCAAGCCCGCCAAGTAGTAGTCAGGAATGTATGACAACCTTGGCCATAACGTTGGAAAATGCACTTAGACAACAACGCTATTAATCTTTAACTTTTTGGGCTTGTTAGTGATTGTCGAAATCATTGTGAGGAGTTCCTAAACTTACAGAAACGTACATTTCTAAAAGTGCCTGTCGCATTGGATCCGGTTCGTAAACGTAGCGCACATGCATCTCCCTCACCCGCTTTTTCTGTTTGATAAACTCGGGACCAAACTTAGCATCTAAAGCTAAATTTGCACGTGACCCATCGGTAACATATGTTGCCTGTGTGATTCCGGTAATTTCTCGCGTAAGCCTAAAAGCAAATGTAGCTGAATTATGTCCTGAACTCGGCCGACAATGATTCTGCAAGCGCTTTCTTATTGTATTTGTTCTGCCAACGTACAGATGTTTACCGTTCTCTGAAAACAGATAAATACCGGACTGTGGGATTTCCTTTGGCAACGTTGCAACCGTGACTGGTTTCATATTTAGAAGTCGTTGAAAAGATGGTTCAAGCGAATCAATGTATTCTTTAAAAACTGGATGCATTTTTAATTATCCCGACGTTTCAAAACAAAAGTTAGCACGATTATTGGAAGTACGCTATTCGCTCTTTACAGACATCAACACCCCAAAGTCTTCAACGTACATACCAATTATATCGCGACAAAAGTACGAATTTTTATAGCTACTAACAAACCGAAAATCACTTCCCATAAATTACCAAATAGCTGCCCGCCAGCGCTCCACTGCATATTCTCCTATCCCACAACCAGGCTCATCAGCCATTACTGCAAGCAACCCATCGAACAACACCCGCGCTAAGTCATCGCGCCCAAGTAGGCTTAGGCTAGTTAGCACACGCGTAATTCGCGCATTGTTGTGCGAGTCAAAGGTAAACCAGTCGGTTTTGCGCTCTAAAAAGTTGTCAGCAATTGCTAACTGTGGGCCCTGTTCGGTGTCTTTAATCTGCAAGCCCAGTAGGCCGCAAAATCGCACAAAACTGCGCACGAGGTTGTCTTGGGCTTCTGCGTTGCTGCGTAAAAACTGAATGGTTGGCTCATCAAGAATTGGCGCATAAATGTTGCCAGAGCTGGCTGTGGTTAACGGAAACATCCATTGAATAAACATGTGGCTGCGCTCTAGCCAGCTGTCGGGCTTGGTCCATAAATCGACCAAGGTATAGCCGCGATCATTCGGGGCACCTTCGGTATAGAAAGCTTTCAGCTGCGTTAGGCGCTGTTGATTTGTGCTTGCAGTATCCGGCATTGTCGCCCCTTATTGTTAGTCTGCGGTACAGGTGCTGTTTGCTGCCCCAAGCTCAAGCCCAACCGGCATGCCCACCAGCACCGCTATCACGTCCTCAATATGTTCGCCGTTTACCATATCGTCGCCGAAGCTGTCGCACAAGGCCTGGTACAGCGCGGCTTCCATGGCGATTCCCTGCTGAGCTTGTTTTAATGCGCGGGCGGCAATGGCCATGTATTCGTCGTCGCAGTCGTTTTCTTTGCAGCAGGTGTGCATGGGGTCAATGTCGTACAGTGCGGCGTTTATGTCTTCAACTCGCAGGCGTTTCAGTTTGCGGCTTGGCCGTGGGCCACTGTAGCCACGGCGGTCGAGCTCGGCGTGCAGTTCGTCAAACTGCTTCTGGCGGCCCCACATGGCCATCCAGTTTACGTACGGTGTGCTTTGTATGCGCGTTAATAAATGCACAATTTGGCACGTTGATAATGGCTTGTTCATTTGTCATCCCCTTTTTTTATCTCCACGAATGCCATTGTGAAGTCAGGGGATGACGGTTTGTGTCGCGGTTTAAAACGTCCGTTCTTTCGGCAATTCCACGTGCTCGGCGGTGTCGTGCTGCAAGGCGCGCGCCACTTCTTTGTAGAATTTCTGCCGAAAATCGGCCGGCGCTTTCACTTTTAAGTAAGGCGCGCGGGCGAGTAGCCACTGGATGAGGTTCAGCGTGTACGGCACGCTAACCGTCATGTTGAACACGGTGTCGTGGCCTTTAATAGGCGTGATTTTTTGGTTTTCGCCCAGGTGCGAGTCTTCCACTTCGCGGCGTACGGAGTTGAATATTTCAAGGTGCAGCTCGAATGGTTCGCCGTAGCGAAATGCTAGCGCCCCGCTCTTTTCGTATTCGGCTAGGTTGAAGTCTTGTATGCGTGGTTCGTCAAACAGGGTGTCTTTGACGTCGCTAATGCGCGAAAACGGTAACTGGCGCACCCTGTCGTTCTTGGTTTTGTCGCTGCTGTGCATGCGGCAAATTAAATACGGTACGCTGCCGCGGTAGAAAATACTCAGCGCGGTAACGGTAAGTTGCTGCGCGGGGTCGCCTTGGTGGCTGTGATAATCCACTTTGATTGCTTCTTGATTGAGCGCCGCGTTAATTAAGCGCTTGTAGATGCGTTTGTCTATTTTGGGCGGCTTTAAATGGTGCGATGCTGGTGCCACGCGAACCCGCTTGCTCCAGTTGGCGGCGGCGGTGTCGCTGTTATTGAGTTTGGCTTTGGCGCGTTTAAATAGACCGTCGAGCGGTTCTAGAATATGGCTTGGGGTAATGTGCGCCAGTTGCTTTTCGGCCACCAGCAGCGCGAGTGCCACCGAGTCTTCAATATCAAACAGTTTGTCGAAGTCGCTGCGGTCAATGTGCCACACGTTGTTGTCATCGCGATACACCCCGAAGTAGCCTTCTAATGCCGCCATGTCGCGCTGCACGCTGCGGCGCACCTTGCTGCTGACGGTGCCTTGACCGTCGAGGGATTCCATAAGTTGGCTGATGGTTTTGGGCCCTTGATACAACGCTTGCAAATGCAGCAGTAGCCGGATGGCGCCTTCTTTGCTTGAACCCTTTTGATTGTTAGTTGGCATGCCTTCGCCCCTTCCTTGTTTTTGCTCGGCATTGATAATGCGACGAAGCCGCTTGCTTTGCAAGCTTGGGGGGTAGAGAGGGGTGCAGACCCTGGTCCGGACCATGGTCCGGACCAGGGGCCGCCCCCTCCTCACCGATAGAGCTAAAGGTCGAGCAGACGCTCGCTGCGCCATACACGGATTAAGGTTATTTGTTCGGCTTCACGTAGGTAAACAATTCGGTGAGGAGGGCGAATCAGTTCACGAATATTCGCTTGGTTAAATTCCGGAACGATTCGCCCAATGTCAGGATATTCTAACGTCTTTTCAATAGCGTTAAGTATTTCGGCAACAAATTTCAACCCCACTTCTGGCAACTGCTGCTCTAGATAATAATGCTTGATATGTTCGAGATCATCATACGCGGCCTGCGCAATCACCAATCTCATTTATTCTATACCTAAGTTCTTTTTCGCCTCAGCGACTGATAGTACATTTCCCTCGCGAGCGTCAGCTAAACCTTGTGCAACCGCTTTAACAAACTGCAGTTCTTCTATGGTCTTTTCGTAATCAGCTAGCCCTTGCACAATAGCTACACCGCGCCCACGGCTTGTAAGAAGAACTGGACGATGCGTTTCGTTTGTCTGCCCAACCACCTTACCCGGATTCACTTTTAAGTCGCTTAAGGCAACGACATCTTCAGAAAATTTTACGCTCATAATATTTTCACCTAACAATTTTAAACGACCTAATTATAACACCTAATAACGATACCTATTTATAGCACCTATTTGTAATAATAGTTAATTCCTAAGATATTTGAATTCGGTTGCTCAATGTGCAGCATATAAAAACATCAAGCAATCTTATAAAGTTGTGCGATATTCTAGCGTAACGCCTTTTTAATCAACACGGACACCCCCATGGGACTTTTCGAACGCTATTTATCAGTTTGGGTTGGGCTTGCGATCATTGTGGGCATGGCCGCTGGCAGCATAGCTCCGAGCATTTTCGTTAGCGTTGCGGCTTTGGAATACGCGCACGTGAACTTGGTCATCGCTGTGCTTATTTGGCTGATGATTTACCCAATGATGGTGCAAATTGACTTTTGCTCCATTCGCAATGTCGCACGCGAGCCTGAGGGATTAGTACTAACACTTGTGGTGAACTGGCTGATTAAACCATTTACCATGGCGCTGTTAGGCTGGTTGTTTTTCAAAGGAATCTTCGCTGACTGGGTGGACCCGCAAACCGCGACTGAATACATTGCCGGTATGATTTTGCTGGGTGTTGCGCCCTGCACCGCTATGGTGTTCGTGTGGAGTCAGTTAACTAAAGGCGATGCGAATTACACGCTGGTTCAAGTGTCCATAAACGACATTATTATGATTTTTGCATTTGCCCCCATAGCGGGCTTGTTGCTCGGCGTTACTGATATTACGGTGCCGTGGGACACCTTGTTGCTGTCGGTGGTGTTGTACGTGGTTGTGCCGCTTATCGCGGGCTTATTGACGCGCAAAAAACTTGACGGAAAAGGCGATAGCGCACGGTTAACACAGTTTTTGGCAACCATGAAGCCGTGGTCAATTTTAGGGCTACTTGCCACCGTGGTGCTGCTATTTGCGTTTCAAGCCGAAACCATTTTAAGCAAGCCACAGGTGATTGTGTTGATTGCTATTCCTCTGCTGATACAAACCTATGGCATTTTTGCGCTGACGTATTTTGTCGCTAAACGCATGAAGCTGCGCCACAACATTGCGGCTCCGGCTTGTCTAATCGGCACCTCGAATTTCTTCGAACTTGCAGTAGCGGTCGCGATTTCGTTGTTCGGCCTACACTCGGGTGCTGCCCTAGCGACCGTGGTTGGCGTGCTTGTTGAGGTGCCAGTTATGCTGTCGTTGGTGTGGTTTGCTAATCGCACCCGCCACTGGTTTTGAAGAAAGGGGTGCAGACCCTGGTCCGGACCAGGGGCCGCCCCCTCCTCTACTAATGGCCGCCGAGAATGTCGGCAGCGTCAGGTTTGTCGTGCACGCCAAAGCGGTCGACGATGGTGGCGCTGGCTTCGTTTAAGCCGCGCACTTCAACTTCTGCGCCTTCACGGCGGAATTTAATCACCACTTTGTCCAGCGCGCCCACGGCGGTAATGTCCCAGAAATGGGCTTTGGTGAGGTCTATCACCACTTTGTCTAACGCTTCTTTGAAGTCGAACGCGTCGATAAATTTGTCAGCTGACGAGAAAAACACCTGGCCGACCACGTTATACACGCGCTCTGAGCCTGAAGCGTCAACGGTTGACGAAACACTCATAAAGTGGCCAATTTTGTTGGCGAAGAACATGGCCGCTAGCAGCACGCCTACCCCGACACCAATGGCCAAGTTGTGCGTTGCGACTACCACCACAACGGTGGTCACCATGACGATATTGGTCGATAGCGGGTGATTTTTCAGGTTGCGAATAGAGTCCCAACTGAAGGTACCAATAGATACCATAATCATCACCGCCACAAGCGCAGCCATGGGTATTTGTTTCAGCCATTCGTCGAGCACCAAAATCAACACCATCAAAAACACGCCGGCAGTTAAGGTTGACAAGCGCGTGCGCCCGCCCGACTTCACGTTAATCACCGACTGGCCTATCATGGCGCATCCGGCCATACCGCCCATTAAGCCAGCGCCGATGTTGGCAATGCCCTGACCTTTGCACTCGCGGTTTTTGTCGCTTGGGGTGTCGGTTAGGTCATCAACGATGGTTGCTGTCATCAGTGATTCAAGCAAGCCGACGACCGCTAAGCCCGCAGAATAAGGGAAGATAATGGCTAATGTTTCAAGGTTTAACGGCACCTCTGGCCATAAGAAAATTGGCAAGGTGTCAGGCAATTGGCCCATGTCGCCAACAGTGCGAATATCAATATTCCAGAAAATCGCCACCACGGTTAATGAAATAATACACACCAGCGGTGATGGCAGCATTTTGCCGATAACGGGTACGTACGGGAACAAGTAAATAATACCTAAGCCAGCTGCGGTCATGGCGTACACGTGCCAGGTCACGTTCGTTAGCTCTGGCAATTGTGCCATAAAAATCAATATCGCCAAGGCGTTCACAAAACCGGTCACTACCGAGCGCGACACAAAGCGCATTAGCGAGCCGAGCTTTAAATAGCCCGCGCCAATTTGCAGCACGCCGGTTAATAAGGTGGCGGCAAGCAAATATTCCAAACCGTGGTCGCGTACTAAGGTGACCATTAATAACGCCATGGCGCCGGTTGCGGCCGAGATCATACCCGGCCGGCCGCCGGTAAAAGCAATGATTACGGCAATACAAAACGAGGCATATAAACCAATTTTCGGGTCTACTCCGGCAATAATTGAAAAAGCAATGGCTTCTGGAATAAGCGCAAGAGCGACCACAATACCCGCCAGTAAATCACCGCGGATATTCGAAAACCACTGGTTCTGAATGGCTTTGATCATAATTTTAATTTCGCTTTTTAGTTAACAATGAATAAATAACAAATACAGAAATGCGCCGCGTTCATGGCTCTTGTTGATTAAAGAGTTTAAACGCAACGTTTATTAGAAATGTGAACGCTAGGGTGGCGTAAGGTTAAACAAACCAAGTTTCTCCGTCGTTTTGAAGCCGCGGATTATACGGAAATCTTTGATCGAACGCAAAAGACGCCTTTTGAAATAAAGTTTGACTTACTCAGGAATAAGCGTACAGTGGGCGGCGTTGGTTAAGAAACAGCAAGTTAAATCTCTCTACGTCGTCTTATTGTAACATTCAGTTAGTAACAATCTTCGTCCTGTAGCTTTAAATTTCCATTTTTTACCCCGCATGACTCCGTTCATAGCATTTGGCTGTGGCGGCAAACTTTTAAAATTTCAGGATAAATATTATGTCTACTACAGTAACTGGTACCGTAAAGTGGTTTAACGAATCTAAAGGTTTTGGCTTTATTGAGCAACAAGGTGGCGCAGACGTATTTGCTCACTTCAGCGCAATTGCTAGCACCGGTTTCAAAACCCTTGCCGAAGGCCAACGTGTATCGTTCTCGATCACTCAAGGTCCTAAAGGCCCACAAGCTGAAAACATCGTAGCTTTATAAGCTTCGCTTTTCGCTGTAAAACTTGATTGAAAAGGAGCTCTTATGAGCTCCTTTTTTTGTGCCTTGAATTTGCGTTACTCATGTTGTTTGTCTAAACTTGTGTGAATTATTCACACACATTTAAGGTTTGAACATGGCCCGCACGACAAGTATTACAATTGGCTCGCAACTTGATGAATTTGTTACCGAGCTCATCGAATCTGGTCGGTATGGTTCAACTAGTGAAGTTGTGCGCTCAGCATTGCGGCTGCTTGAAGCGCAAGAACGCCAAATCGGTATGCTTCGTTTGGCAGTTGCCGAGGGCGAGTCAAGTGGTGTTAGCGAGTTTTCACTGCGAGATATTGCTTCGCAAATAAAAGCCAAGCATGGGCTATAAACTCTCTGAAAAAGCTGCTGATGATTTTGCCGGGATATTTGAATATACCTTGGTTAATTTTGGTGAGCTTCACGCGCAAAGCCATCTTCTCGACTTAGAGAAGATTATGGCGCTACTCGTTGATTCACCAAACATTGGCTACGAATGTAATGAAATATCCGACGGTATTCGCCGTTTCAACCACAAACACCATGCTATTTTCTATCGCATTCTGGTCAATGAGATTTTGATCGTTAGAATTTTGCATCACCAAATGAATCCCTACCTGCACTTCCCTGATTAATACCGCTTGAAAATTGGAGAAATTGACATCACATAATAGGTATCAACCCAATGTGAGGTGTAACGATGTCTGATCAGTTCATTGCAGCCTGTCCTTCGTGTCATAAAAAGAACCGTGTGGCTGCTGACAAACCACGTAGTGAAGCCAAATGTGGTGCTTGCAAGTCGCCGCTATTCCCTCGCAAAGCCTTCAAAGTGTCCGCCGACGAGTTTCGGGCGCACCGCGATAGTGACTTGCCGCTAGTAGTCGATTTTTGGGCCAGTTGGTGCGGCCCATGCCAGCAGTTTGCGCCTATTTTCGAGCAAGTGGCGCAGCAGTACGCTGACAAAGCGCGCTTTGTGAAAGTAAGCACCGAAACTGAACCGCATTTAGCGCAACACTTTATGATTCGCAGTATTCCGACGCTTATGGTGGTGAAGAACGGTCAAGAAGTTGCACGGCAAGCCGGCGCTATGGGCCCATCGCAGCTGGTGCAGTGGCTGAATCAACATCTTTAAGAGAGGGGTGCAGACCCTGGTCCGGACCCAGCTCTGGACCAAAGTCTGGACCAAGGTCTGGAGCTGGGTCTGCACCCCTCTCTCCCACTTCGTCACTCATCGAGTGAGCATTGCAGGCAGCGCGCGTTACCGGTGATTAACTTTGAAATTCCGTTGCGGTTGCGGGCAAAGAACAAGTAGCCTTTGTCTGCTAGCCATTTTATTACCGGCCAGCGCAGCGCTGCTGTCATCCAGCCACGACCCACCGCAGACCATGCCGCGTGAGTCACGTCTAAACCATAGATCATGTCGCCATCGGCTTTTTGCCCATGCAAAATACGATTCGCTTCGGCAATATCAACATGCGGAAAACGCTCGGCAAAATCATTCGCCCAAATATTTTCAAACTGCAATTTATGCTGTTTGTCTTTGGTTTTAAGTTGCCGCATTTCTTTGACACAAAGCGGACAACCACCGTCGTAAAATATAATTAACGCTGCCACTTTATTTACCTTATTAAGTTTAAGCCTGTGTTCTGTATTACGTGTTCGCTATAGCTTATGATCACCGGCAAGTTATAACGATAATAAGGAAGCCTGCATGAAACTTACCGTCGAAATTAGCAAATACCCGCTGCAAGAGAATTATATTGACGCCATTCGTGGTTTTATTGATGAATTAGCCACCTATGACAAGGTGCATATTATTACCAATACGCTAAGCACCCAATTATTTGGTGATTACGATGAGGTGATGGCCGCTTTACAAGCATGCATTCGTTGGTCTTTTGAGAAGTACGGCAAAGTGGTATTTGTGTGCAAATTCTTGCATGGTGATTTACGCCCAGAATAAACATGAAGAAGAGAGGGGTGCAGACCCTGGTCCGGACCCTGGTCTGGACCAGGGTCTGCACCCCTTTCTACATCAGAAGAACAGAATGAGCGTCCACACCACGCCCATTAAGCACAGAGCAAAAAACACCGCGGCTGAAGCGAGGTCTTTTGCACGGCCACTCAGTTCATGAAACTCGGCTCCAACTCGGTCGACAACGGCTTCCACGGCGGAATTTAATAACTCGGTTATCACCAAAATAAACAGTGTGAACAACAACAAAAGTCGCTCCACCATAGTGGCTTCAACTAAAAAGGCTACGGGCACTAATATGGCGCACATGAGTGCTTCTTGCCGAAATGCGGCTTCGTAGCGCCACGCATTTTTAATGCCGCGCATGGAGTTAAAAGTGGCATGCACAATACGATCTATGCCGGTTTTATTTGCTTTCATATTTAATTCCAAATTCGACCAATTCGTTTGAACGGTTTACTTCAAGTATTCAACGCGTTAGTTTGTATCACTCATTTCTTAAGACTTGCTTAAGGTTTCACAGATAAGCTCTGGTTGCTACGGAAATACAGGACTTTTTTTAATGCAATTTTTTAAGCCGTTATTTTTATTCTACAGCACAAGCTTAATTGGCCTTGGGCTATTTCGTTTTCTTTATTTCATACTTTATAACGAGCGCGTGCAAGCGGTGACCTCGTTACCCCTATATTTAATAACAGGTATTCGCGCCGATTTAATTGTACTTGGCTATTTTGCGCTTATTGCCTTACTTGCCTTACCTGTTTTTGCATTATTCAAAGCTGAACGTGCTTGGTATAAAGCAAGTACTGTGTGGTTTGCAATAATTGGCTTAGTTATTCTTTTTATGGAATTTGCAACGCCAGCGTTTATTGCCCAATATGACACACGCCCCAACCGTTTATTTTTTGAATATTTAGCCTACCCGCAAGAAGTTTTTGCGACGCTTTGGAATGGTTTTCGCGGTTGGTTGATTGTCTCGGTTGGTGCGACTGGTGTTGCCATTATTGGCATTCGTCAACATACGAAACGTCAATTAAGGAAGGTGCCAAATCAACGTATGCCGTGGCAGGCGTGGGTTGCCTGGCCGTTAGTACTTTTTATAGTGTTTGTTGGGGTGCGCTCTACCGTGTCGCACCGCCCTGCGAACCCGGCATTTTTTGCCACCACTGCTGACCCCCTAGTTAATTCGCTATTTATTAACTCAACCTATTCACTGTTGTATGCAGTGTATAATTTAAAACACGAAAGCAAAGCCAATTTGGTTTATAGCAATCAGTCTGAGCAAGAAATCATTCAAACAGTTTTAAATGAACCGCATTTGGCGCAGCAGCAGTTTACTCAGCCTAATTATCCAACCGTGCATGCTCAGAGCGCTTCAATGCAGCGTGAAAAACCACTTAATGTGGTAATTATTCTGGAAGAAAGCTTGGGCGCAACCTTTGTTGAGTCGTTAGGTGGCCTGCCGTTAACGCCAAATTTAGAGCGCCTTAAGCAGCATGGTTGGTGGTTTGAGCAATTATATGCCACCGGCGTGCGTTCGGTGCGCGGTATTGAGGCGGTGGTTGCTGGTTTTCCGCCCACCAGAGCTCGCAGCACAGTGAAGCTTTCAAACTCTCAGCGTGATTTCTTTACCATTGCTGAGTTTTTACAGCGCAAAAACTACGCCACTGAGTTTTTGTATGGCGGCGAGGCCCACTTTGACAACATGGCGACATTCTTTGCGGGTAATGGATTTGCGAGCATTATTGACCAGCGTCACTATGAAAACCCCAAGTTTGTGGGTAGTTGGGGCGTTAGTGACGAGGATGTTTTTGGACGTTTACACGAGCGTTTGCAAGCTGCGCAGCAAAACCCGCAACAGCCCTATTTTGCTTTGGCGTTTAGCTCGTCAAATCATGAACCCTTTGAGTTTCCAGACAATACCATTGAGCTGGCCGAGCAACCGAAGCAAACCTTAAACAATGCGGTGAAGTATGCTGACTATGCGCTGGGCAAGTTCTTCGACAAGGCCATGGCGAGTGATTATTGGCAGAACACGATCTTTTTAGTGGTGGCCGATCATGACACCCGCGTTTACGGTAACGAGCTGGTGCCGGTGAACAAATTTCATATTCCAGGGCTAATTTTGGGTGCCGATATTGAGCCTAAACGGGTGCAAGCCATTGCCAGCCAAATTGATTTACTGCCCACCTTAGTGTCGTTGGCTGGCGTTAGCGGCGAGCTACCTACCTTGGGCCAAGACTTGAGCGCAGGCATGGCCCCTGCAAACCGTGCAATGATGCAGTTTGGTGATAATTTTGGCTGGTTAGAAGACCATGAGCTTACGGTACTGACCGTGGACGGAAAGGCGATGCGCTATAGCTATGCGCCATCGCAGAAGCACTTAACCCCGTTGAATGAACCTTTAAGCGACGCTGAGCTGACTCGTATTCGCGCCCACGCCGCAATACCTTCGGTACTGTATCAGCAGCGTTTATACCACGTGCCGCAACCGTAACTCGCAGCAAAATGTAGAGAGGGGTGCAGACCCGGGGCCGACCCCGGTCTGGACCGGGGTCTGCACCCCTTTCTTATAAAAAACATCGACGCCAAGCTGTTGCGCCAAGTTCTCCACAATACTCAAGCCTAAGCCCGCGCCTTCAACGTTTAACTGGCGACCGCGATAAAATCGTTCGCTAACGCGTTCAATGTCAATCGCGTGGTCCGCGCCCAAAGCGTTACAGATCGTGAGCGTATTTGGGGTAAATGTGACCGTTAATTCACTACCCTGCGGGGCATATTTAATTGCGTTATCAATAAGATTGCTGAACAACAGGTACCAATAGCTATGTTCGCCTTGGCAGGTTAACTTGGTAGGAATTTGCACGTCGCTTTGTAAGTTTTTAGCGTCAATTCGATGGTAGTTATCGGCTAACACTTGGCGCAAAGTTTTGGCGATGTTGTCGCTACCGTGCACAGCAACAACGTTATCCACTTTGGCCAAAACCAATAAGCTTTCAACCAAGTTAATAATCCGGTTGGTACTTTGTAGCAATTCCTCAAGGTCATCAGCTTGCGGCACAGCGTTAGCATCAAGCAGGCGCTGCAGGCGCACTTTTAATGCCGCTAATGGCGTACGCAATTCGTGTGCGGCGTCTGCCGAGAAGCGTTTTTCTCGGGCAAAGGTTTGTTCAATGCGCGCCAAATAGTAGTTCAAGGAATGTTTAACTAGCTCAACTTCCTCGCCGTCGTTGGCCGGCGGAAAAGCGGAATAGTCATTAGGTTGGCGGTGGCGAAGCGCGCTTGATAAGCGAGCAAAGCTTTGAAAGCTGCGGTTAATCGCCACCCAGCCCAACCACAGCATAAAAGGCAGCAACAAAAGCACCGGCACTATGGTGTCAACAGCTAAGTCTGAGCGCAATTCAGCGCGAAAGTCGTCTTCTTGAAACAGCAATACCCGCGCGGAGCCATTGGTTGTTGTCATGCCAAACACATGCCAGTACTGATCGCTAACCCGATAGCTCGAAAATCCTTCATGAAATGGCAGCTGTTGCTGCGTGGGCGCATTGTCGCTGTATAGTTGCCAGCCTTCGCCCACGCCCTCAATGCGGTAGGCAAGTTTGTTTTCATAATCGTGCTGGTCAAGCGACGGTATCACCACTTGTTGCTGGCCTGCAACCAATTGCTGCTGAGCAGGCTCTGCCACCATCACCGCTAAGGTTTTCGCCTGCTGAATCATTTCGGCGTCAAATAGCTCGTCTACTTCGTGGCTAATTTCAAAGTAAATCCACGCTGCCGAAATGCTCGAACACAACAGGTATACCACCGAAACAGTGACTAAAATGCGCCGCCGAATAGAACGCATGCGTCGGGTCATGCGTTCCCACAACACGACAAAAATAGCATTTAAGCGCGACATGTTAAGCGGTATCCAATGCCGCGAATGGTTTCAATGCAGTCTTTGCCACCCAGTTTTTTGCGTAAGTTCGACACATGAACCTCAAGTGCGTTGCTTTCAATGTCGGCGTCGTTATCAAACACGGCTAATTCTAGCTTGTCGCGGCTGTGTACGCGTTCTGGCGCATGCATCAATGTTTTCAGCAATTCAAATTCGCGGCGTGACAAATGAATCGGTTCACCATGCAAAGTTACCTCGCGGGTTTGCGTGTCGAGCTGCAACGCCCCTACCGCCAGCACATTGGAAGCAAAGCCATGTTGGCGGCGCACTAAGGCGCGTAAACGCGCCGCAAGTTCATTTAAATCAAAAGGTTTGGTTAGGTAGTCGTCGGCTCCGTTATCTAGCTGCTGCACAATTTCTTGGCTTTTGTCGCGTGCGGTTAAAATAAGAATGGGTAAGGTTACCCCTCGCTTGCGGCAGCTTACTAACACCCGCGCCCCTTCAAGGTCAGGCAGGCCAAGGTCTAGCACCATGGCGTTGTATTCACCATGGTTCACCGCACTAATCGCCGCAGCGCCGGTTTGCACCCAGTCAACGCTAAAACCGCGCTCGGCTAAGCCAAGCTTTACCGCTTGGCCTAGCATCGAGTCGTCTTCTACCAATAACAACCGCATGTTATCTCACTTTTTTGCGAATTTTTGCATACAAGGCTTCAACTTCCTTGCGCCGCTCGGCGTCGGCTAATGGCCGCTCTGGTCGTGCGGGCGCGGCAAGGGCTTTTTCTGCAAACTGCTGCGCCCGACGGTAATTTCGTTGCTCATACAAATAATCGGCATAAAAGTAGTTTGGGTCAATGCCATTGGGGTTAAATTCTAAGGCTTTTTCGAGTAATTCCTTGGCTTTATCATCGTCGCCAAAACCGAGGGGCCAGCCGGGCACTTTAGAATACAAGGTACCTAAGCTTGCGTAGGCCGAGCCCTGTAGTGCATCTGGCTGCAACGCTAAGGCTTTCTCCAAGCTTGCGCGAGCGTCCTTTGCCAGCCCCAATGCGCCTAAGCCGCCTTTGGCGCCGGCATACGTACTTTGCACAATGCCCTGCCAGATATAGGCTTCGGTATTGTTTGGTTCAGCTTGCACCCACTGCTTCGCTTGCGCAAGTAATGCTTCAAAGGCTTTTTCTTGGGCGTCGTCTTGCAAGGTGTAGTTCACCTCAGCCCAGCGTTTTTGAATGTCTTCAAGGGTGGTTGCTGCCACCGTTTGGCTACTTAAAACAGCCATCATTGCGGGGATTAAAAAGCGTTTCATTTGTTTTGCTCCTGGGTCAATTGATAAAGCAGTTTTTGAGGTTTTTTCATGCCACTGGCTACCACACTCGGTAACCAACCGTTTAGCCACACAAATAGGCGTTCTGGCCAGCCAATAACAACGTTGGTTTGTTGGGTTTCAATTTGCCGTAGCACATGGGCAGCCACCACTGCGGGGCTGTCGGCGTGGGTATGCAGGCGTTCATTCAGTTCGGCGGTAATGCCGTCGTTGAAGGTGGTGCTTATTGCCCGCGGTGCGCAATACATCAGCTTTGGCCCATGGGACCCAAGTTCGCGCTGCAATGCTTCGGTAAAGCCGCGCAAGCCAAACTTTGACGCACAGTACAGCGTTTGCCCGGGGTAGCCCAAACTACCAAATACCGAGCCCATATTGAGTAACCAACCGCGTTGCTGGGGTAAATAGGGCAACAAGGCGGCGGTTAGCTGCATGGGTACAGTTAAGTTGGTTTGAATAACGGCATGAATGTGCTCGGCACTTTGTTGCGACAGTAAGCCGGCATGGTTAATGGCCGCGTTGTTAATAACCCCGGTTACCGGCCGTTGGGTGCTGCGCTGCTGCTCGACATAGGCTTGCAATTGGGCAAGCGCGTCGGGCGTTGTTAAATCAAGTACATAATATGACTGCTGGTACGCATTGCCGAGTGCTTGCAGCGCCGCTTCGTTGCGGCCCACAAGTAATACTTTCGCACCGCGTTCGCTCAGCGCTTTGACGAGGCTTTGCCCTAGCCCACCTGCGGCACCGGTAAGAATAATATGCTGCTGTTGCCAGTTCAATTTAGGCATGGGCCACCTCGGGTTGCGATGCAAACGCTTGCGCGAGTTCAGGCAAGGCGCGGAACATATCGCCGTACAAACGGTACACTTGTTTGGCGGTGAGGATAATGGCCTGCTGCATGGATGGGTCGTCTATGCGGTTCATCAGCTGCTCAAAAAACGCAACATGCTCAAGGTCTAACGCGCCATGAGAATTGAGATAGCTGAAGGCCTTTTTCGGTAACTGCAGGCTGCTTTGTATTTGGCCTGCTGCTTGGCTAGCTAATTGCACGCTGGTGCCTTCAAGTACGTGCGCCATGCCAAAAAACGACGCCGCGTGCAGGTTGTCAATGTTGCCGTACACCAAGCTCACCATGGCTGCGGTGCTACTATGTGGTTGCGAGCGCTTGGCATGTTCGGCGCTGGCACCCGTTGCGGCGATATCATTGAGTATCCACTGCTCGTGACCATATTCTTCGTTAATGTATTCAATAATCGCTTTGCGTAACCATTCATGGTCATGATCAATGCGGCTACCGGCACGCATCAGTAGCGGCGTGGTATGTTTGACATGGTGATACGCTTGCTGCAAAAACGCTTGATATAGCGGCAGACTAATATTGCCCTGCAGCGCTTTTTGTATAACCGGGGCCGACAGCAAGTACTGCTGTTCTGCTTGGGTTGCGTGAACTAACTGCTGGAAAAAGTTCATGGTTTTTACCTCGTGGTTGCAAATGGTGTTGGTCATGCCGTTGCTCATACCATTATTCTGGGCATGGCCGAATGCCGGTGGGTAACAAGATGTGCATAGTGCATCGCGATGCTGTCGCGACGATTACGCCCAGTTCCGGTAAGCATTTGGTTTGTCACGCTAAATGGCTCGCTAATTTGATGCCAACGACGAATTTGGGCATATTCAGGAAGCCGCGAATTCACCTGGGCTATGGCGTGCGACAATTGCTCCTGCCTGCTGGTGTTCATAGCAGGCGCAGCGCTATGGGCAGATTGATTGGCAACAAGAAGCGCGGTGATGGGCAAATCTTCGCCGCCAAACACCGCAGCCTGCATAATTTCAGGTGTGCTGGTTAATTCAGCTTCTAGCCACTCTGGATCAACATTGCGACCAAACGGCGTGATCATGGTGTTCTTTTTACGGCCGTTAACGAACACGTAACCTTGCTCATCAACGTGGCCCCAGTCGCCAGTATAAATTCGCTCGGGGTACCAACTGCTGCGGTCATGCACATAGCCCAACATGGTGTTGCCGTGCAGCACAATTTCACCGTTGATAATCGCCAGCTGCGCATGCTTTAACGCTTTGCCGACGCTGCCCGCCGGTGCTTTATTGCCTGGGGCGTTAAAGCACGCTACGGAGCTAAATTCTGATAATCCGTAACCTTGAAACAAGGGTAATTCGAGTTCGGCGGCACGCTGTTCAATGCTCGGTAATAGGCGCGCACCACCCACCGCAATGACGCCAAACGAGGATGCGTTAAGCGCGCCTTGTTCAGTGGCCTGAATGATGGCACTCACCAAACCCGGCGTGGCAATCACGCTTTGTGGTTGGTACTGGCGCAAATTTGCGACAACGTGCTGTAAATCGGTATCCGCCAGAATCATTTCATAGCCTCGCCACAAGCCTAAATACACGCCGGCAATGTTCTCCAGTAACACCGCCAAAGGCATGACGCACAAATGACGTTGCACGCGTATTTGACCCAACCGATCGTCAAGCGCTGTCACGGTTTTGATGATATTTTCGGAACTTAAGCACACGCCTTTGGGCTCGCCGGTACTCCCTGATGTATAGGTGATTTTTACGGTGCCCTGTGGTAACGCCGGAAGGCTATTGGGCGCTAACGCTTGCCATTGCGGTACGTTTTGCAGGTTGGTTAAAACAACTTCTGCGCCACTGTCGGCCAAAAGCTTTCGTTGCTGCTCGGCAGTAAAAAACGGCGGCACCGGAATACACACCATGTTGTTGAACAGTAACGCTAAGTCGTTAACCACCCACTGAATGCTATTGGCTTGGTGGAGTGCAACGCGCTGTAAACCACTATTTGTCAGCATTGTCATGCGCTCGTTTACGGCTGCTAGTAACTGTTGGTAAGTTAAACAGTCATGTGGGTCGCGTAACGCGTTGGCGTTGGGTTGTTGCTGAGCGTAGCGCTGCAACCGCTGGTACAGAATGTGGTTCATATGGCCACCTTGGTTTGGCTGACCGGCACTTGATTCATGGTGACCTGCCTAACGGCGGCCCGGCGTGGTGCACAGGCCACCGGATTGCGCCCCCAGCGTTGTTGTACCGCAGCCATAAATACTTGTGGCTGTTGCTGATAGTAGCTACCCCATAGGTTTTGCAGCGACTCGGGTAATGCCTGTTCATGCGCCGGCGCCAGCGCTTGCGCCTGTATGCCAAGGCGTTTGAGCTTAAGCTGTAAAAACCGAGTGACGGTAAACAGTAAATATTGGCGCTGAAGATCATGGGCCGCTTGGTGAATTGCCACAAATAAAATCTGCAAGTAGTTACCGCTAAGTACTGCCATTGAGCCCACTTCTGCAAGCTTATGGCGTGGTTGTTCTAGCGGTTGGTTTAGGTAGTACTCAGAAAACAGCGGGGCTTCTTCGGCCAGTTGCATTCCACATGCAGCAACAATTTGCGTACCTTCAAACACCGCAATTAAGCGCGGCGGCAAGTGGTTTAAGCAGGCATTAAAATGTACCCAATAGCGCTCACAAATAAAGCGCTCGACGGCGTGTCGCTGCGGGTGATTCAGGTCAATCAGTTGGTACGTCATAGTACAGGCTCCGTGGCTAACGTGCGGTTTCGTTAGTGTTGCCTGATACTTTAAGTGGGAAAACTTAAGAGAAGCTTAACAGTGGTGCCGTGACGGTGTAGCGCGGTTTGCGGGAAAAGTTCCCAGCGTAAAACAAGAGAGGGGTGCAGACCCAGGTCCGGACCCAGGTCCGCACCGGGGTCTGCACCTCACTCTATAGCGGGGGCCGCCCCCTTTCCTTAGAAGCTGTAGCGCACGCCCAACATAGCTACTGTCGGATCAATTTCAACGTCCACAGACTCAGCAGTTACGCCATTAATGCGCACGTCAGCGGTGGTGTCGATGTCCATGCGGCTAACCATGAAGTGAACGCCCCACTTGGCGGTTAACTTGCAGTTGAAGCCGGCTTGCACCGCGTAACCGAAGCTGTCTGACAAGGCTAAATCAACCGTATCGTTGGCGGTTATCACACCCAAAGCCCCTAAGGTGCCCGCCAATTCTGGGTCAACTTTGTCTTCAAAAAACGTGGTGTAGTTTAAACCTAAGCCGACGAACGGCTTAAAGGAGTCAGAGCCAACATCAAAATGGTATTGCGCAACTAAAGTTGGTGGCAAATGCTTGGTGCTACCCACTTTCAAGCCTGCAATAGCGCCAGTGCCGTGAATATCATGGCTAAATGGTGTGGCAGCAATGAGTTCTAGGGTCCAATTGTCGTCAATTTTATAGTCAATGGTTAAACCCAACTGCGTATTGCTATTTACGCTGACGCCCATGCTGCCAGCCGGCGCGCCTGCAACCGCCTCAATAACAGGCAAAGAACCGCTGCTGTCATTAGGCATTACACCAATGGCGCCAACGTTTACTGAAACGTCTGCATAGGCTGGCATTGCAGCGCCTAAAGCGAGTAAACTACAAGCAATTATTGACTTTTTCATACAACTCTCCTTCGTTAGTTGCGGCCATTTTAAGAACTAACGCAGGAAATATGTTGATCGTGATCAACAAATAAACACACAATAAAATTATGGGTATTAACCCAATCGGTAACTACCACTTAAGGAGTATATTCGTGGTTAAGAAGTTAGTTTTTCCAGTATTCATGAGCTGTTATATGGCATTACTCATGACCTGTTTGATCACCTATATTAATACTGGGTTCGATGCCGGTTTTTGAGGCCGCTGGTGGACAGCTTTTTATATCGCCTGGCCCATTGCCGGTGTGTTAATGTTTTTCGGTGCCCAGCGTATTCGCGAATTAAGTGAGCACATTGCAGCCAAACTCTAGCTTAAGGAAATAAGCCCATGAAATTGCCAAGTTATATTTTATTAATTGCCATTGCGGCAGCACTGGTTAGCAGTAATACGTGGGCTTCAAGCGACGCTGAAAAGCAAGCGCTGGCTGAATATCAGCAACATGCCAAGAATATGCAGTCTGGTATGGCCATGAAAGCTGTGGTTGTGGCGGCGCGCAAGGCGTTTGCCGAAAGCTCGGCGTATAACCCATACAATGGCCCCGAAGTTAGTCGACAAAGCACATTGAAAGAAGCTTTTGAAACACAAAATTGGCAGCAATGCTTAGATGTTTCTAAACAAATACTGGACTATTCATATGTGTCATTAATTGGTCATTACACCGCGTATGCCTGTCACACCGAGCTTGGCAACAATGAACTCGCTGAGTTTCACGGGGTTCTTACCGAGCAGGTTATTGATGCGATTGTTGATGGCAATGACGGTTTTTCACCGGCAGCACCGTTTAAAACCCTGAGTACGCCTGAGCTGTACATGTTTTTGAGTTTAATGGGGCTGACCGCTACTGATCAAGGGTTACAGGAACACGAAGGCCGTATGTTTGACGCCATGACTGTGCATGGCGACGGTATTCCAGAAGATGCGCCCATTACGTTGTATTTTGACATTACCCCGCAATTTAAGCGTGGTTTTGGCGACAACGAAAACAACGACAATAACGCCGACCAACAAGGTAACCCGCAATAAATGCTATTTCAGCCAGAACAAACCTACCCCAAGTTATCGCCTTTACTTGCTAGCTCGTGCACGCCAACCCCGGTGGCAGAGCCACAATGGATTGCATTCAACCAAGCCTTGGCGAGCTCGTTAGGAATTCCAGCTAAACTGCACAACACCGAGCAAGGCTTGCTGCTGTACGCGGGCAACCAATTACCCGAGTGGGCACAGCCCCATGCGCTGGCTTATGCTGGGCATCAATTCGCAAACTTCGTGCCGCAACTTGGCGACGGCCGCGCACTGCTTCTTACCGAGGTTCTAGACAACAACCAGCAACGCTTCGACATTCAACTCAAAGGCGCAGGCCGTACGCCCTACTCGCGCGGTGGCGATGGTCGCTCAGCCATTGGCCCTGTGTTGCGTGAATACATTGTTAGCGAAGCCATGCATGCGCTCAATATACCCACCACGCGCGCCTTAGCAGCTGTTGCCACTGGCGAAGTCGTACAACGTGAAAGCGCGCAGCCAGGCGCCATTTTAACCCGAGTGGCAAGCAGCCATTTACGGGTGGGAACGGCGCAGTATGTGCTGGGTTTGAAGCGCTATGATTTGCTCAAGCAATTCGCCGACTATGTTATTCAACGCCATTACCCAAGTGCCGCGGAAGCCGCTAGCCCATACCTTGAGCTACTAAATCAAGTGATTGATAAACAGGCACAACTTATTGCTAAGTGGATGAGTGTTGGCTTTATTCATGGCGTCATGAACACCGATAATATGACTTTAAGCGGTGAAACCATTGATTATGGCCCCTGTGCCTTCATGGAGGCTTATAACCCAGCGCAAAAGTTCAGTTATATTGATCGCCGTGGCCGTTATGCGTATCAAAACCAGCCGCCTATTGCTATGTGGAACTTAGCTCGCTACGCCGAAACTTTGTTGCCCTTGTTAACCGAAACCGACAACGACACCGAGCAAGCTATTCAAGTGGCGACTGCTGCTGTTGAAGGGTTTGAAAGTATTTACCACGGTTACTACGAACAAGCCATGGCTACCAAAATTGGCCATGGGCATAAAGCTTCAGAGCCAGTTACACAGCAGTTACTAGAGCGCTTATTGCATTTGATGCAGCAACAACAGGTGGATTTCACCCTGGCTTTTCGTTACCTCGGTGATACAGATTCAAGCCGCTTCATTGAATTATTTAGCCAGGACAAAACCAGTGCGAAAAACTGGTATCAAGACTGGCTAGCTAGCCACAACGACTCCAAACTAACCGTCGTAAAACAAGCCATGAACCAAGTGAATCCTGCGGTAATCCCGCGTAATCACCGGGTTGAAGAAGTCATTCAAGCGGCGCAGAATACCGGCGACTTGCGCCCTTTCAATCGGTTACTGCAAGCCTTGCAACAACCGTTTCAAGAACGCCCAGAGTTTACCGAGTTTATGCGGCCAGCGAAACCAAGTGAGCAGGTAACAACGACTTTTTGTGGCACTTAAACATTTGTGTTTTTGTCAGGTTGTGGTAGAAAAGTTAGACTGCAACATCAAAACTATTCAGAACAACTATTCATAACAAAAAGGAACAAGGAACATGTCCGACACTATTGTCCAAGGCCAAGAACAAGCCGACCAAGCCGCCGCTATGCGATTTGCTGAAAACAAGCAGTTCACGCAAATTATTTATATTTTGCAGTTGGTGTCGTTAGTTATTGGTATTACCGCCATTGTCGGTATTGTCATGAACTACGTTAAACTCGGCGAAGTGCGTGGCACTATGCTGGAGTCGCATTTCCGCTGGCAAATTCGTACGTTTTGGTTCAGTTTACTGTGGTCAGTAATCGGCTTTATTTTGTCATTTGTCATGGTGGGCTTTTTGGTACTGCTTGCGGCCGTTGTGTGGTGGATTTACCGTGCCGTGAAGGGTCTGATCTATTTGAATGATGGCCGCGCCATGTACGTCAAGTAACTACGCCAAAAAGCACCTCAAATATGTGGTCGATGAGTTATGCATCGACCACCTCGCCTTCTAGGTAATACCAACGGCCCTGTTCGCGCACAAAATGTGACTGCTCTTCCATTACGCCAATATCATCGTCAACCTGAAAGTAAGCTTTAAAATGCACGTAGCCACGGTTGCCGTGCGTGCCGGTGGCAATTATTTGTAGCTGTAACCACTGCGGGTTGTCATCTAAGGTTAAGCCTTCGGGCAACGTACTTGGGTGCCAGCTGCTGCGCACGTAATCGGCTAGCCCACGGGCATAAGCGCTATAACGCGAGCGCATAAGCTCTTCGGGTGTACGTGGTAGCTTGTTGCCGGTGTGAAACGGCTCGCAACATTTAGCGTATTTGCCGCCCCCGCAAGGGCACTTTTTACTCACCGGCTTATTCATATGGCCAGCCCTTCTTGTCAGACTTTGCTACCGGCTTGTTAGGTGATTTTCCACGAGAAGGCTTGCTAGCAGAACGTGAACGTGCTCCTTCGGAATGCTTTGCCCATGGCGAGTTGCCTTTGTCACTCTGCGAGCGTTTGACTGCTAGCCCTGAGCTTTCGACCGGCTTTTTATATTTCGGCCGTTTACTCTTATGCCCTTCTGGGGCTAATCCGGTCGAATCAGCAATAGAGCCCATAATCTCTTCAAGTTCGCGCTCGGTTAAATTACGCCATTGGCCCACCTGCAGCGCACCTAAGCGCACATTCATAATACGTGTGCGCTCTAACTTGCGTACTTCGTAGCCAAAATGCTCGCACATGCGGCGAATTTGTCGGTTCATGCCCTCAATAAGCGTTAGCCGGAACACAAACGTCGATAGCTGCTGCACTTTACAGCGTTTGGTCATGGTGCCCAAAATAGGCACACCGTTGGCCATACCTTTGATGAAATCAGGGCTTATAGGCCGATGCACGGTCACCACGTACTCTTTTTCGTGTTTGTTGCCGGCACGCAAAATCTTGTTCACCAAGTCGCCGTTGCTGGTTAAGAAAATCAGCCCTTGCGAATCTTTGTCCAAGCGACCAATGGGGAAAATGCGCTCTTTGTGGCCGACAAATTTCTGAATGTTATTGCGCTCGGCTGAGTCGGTTGTACTCACTACCCCCACCGGTTTATTTAACGCAATGAACACGAATTTTTCTTTGTTTTGCGCAGCCACTAAGCGGCCATTTACCCGCACTTCGTCGGTTGGCCCTACTTTGTCGCCGACTACAGCTTTACGCCCATTTAAGGTGACCTGCCCTTGCTCAATATAGCGATCGGCCTCGCGGCGCGAACACATACCGCTTTCGCTAATAAATTTGTTCAGACGCACGGCATCTCGTTGCTGCATAAACCCTCTGCTTTAGTCTTGTGGTACGCGCACCCAGCCTTCCATGAGAACTCGCGCGCTGCGGCTCATAATGGCTTTGGTGACTGTCCACTCACCGTTCACTTGTTTGGCTTCGGCGCCCACACGTAAGGTACCTGATGGGTGACCAAACACCACCTGATTGCGGTCGCCACCACCGGCGGCTAGGTTCACCAAAGTGCCAGGCACTGCGGCAGCCGTGGCAATGGCGACAGCGGCTGTGCCCATCATGGCGTGGTGCAGTTTGCCCATCGACATGGCACGCACTAACACGTCAATGTCACCGGCGCTAATGGCTTTGCCACTAGACGACACATAGTCAGCTGGCGGAGCAACAAAGGCAATTTTGGGCGTATGTTGGCGCGCTGCAGCTTCGTCAACCGAGCTAATTAAGCCCATTTTCACAGCACCATGCGCACGCAAGTTTTCAAACATCAGCAAGGCATCCACGTTTTCGTTAATCGCGCCCTGCAATTCCGTGCCGGTGTAGCCAATGTCCGCAGCATTGACGAAAATAGTTGGAATGCCTGCGTTGATAAAGGTCGCCTGCAGCTTGCCTAAACCTGGCACTTCAAATTCGTCGACCACGTTGCCGGTGGGGAACATGGAACCACCCTCGCCATCGTCATCAGCAGCTGGGTCCATAAATTCCACTTGCACTTCGGCGGCTGGGAAGGTCACGCCGTCAAGTTCAAAGTCACCGGTTTCTTGCACTTCACCGTTAGTGATAGGCACATGAGCCACAATGGTTTTTTGAATATTGGCCTGCCAAATGCGCACCACGCAGGTACCGTTATCGGGTATACGCGATGAGTCAACCAAGCCATTGCTAATGGCAAACGAGCCAACCGCCGCCGTTAAGTTGCCGCAGTTGCCGCTCCAATCAATAAATGGCTTATCAATTGAAACCTGACCAAACAGATAATCGACATCATGCTCTGGCCGTGAGCTGCGCGACAAAATCACCGTTTTACTGGTGCTCGAGGTCGCGCCACCCATGCCATCGGTGTGCTTCGCGTATGGGTCTGGACTGCCAATAACGCGTAACAATAATTTATCGCGCGCTGGGCCTGGTGTTTGTGCCGCAGCGGGTAAGTCATCCAATTTGAAAAACACCCCTTTCGAGGTGCCGCCACGCATATAGGTGGCGGCAATTTTTAGTTGTGGAGGGAAAGCCATCGCCATTACACCTCACCCGCTAAAAAGTCTTGTGCAAAGCGCTGCAGCACACCACCAGCCGAGTAAATCGACACTTCTTCAGCGGTATCTAAGCGACACTTGGTTGGCACTTTGACGGTGTCACCGTTGGCGCGATGAATCACTAACGTCATCTCGGCGCCTGGCTGCACGTCACCTTCCACATCAAAGGTTTCGGTACCGTCAATGTTCAAGGTTTTACGTGTAGTACCGGCTTCAAATTCTAGCGGCAGTACGCCCATACCAATTAAGTTGGTACGGTGAATGCGCTCAAAGCCTTCGGCCACAATACATTCAACACCCGCCAAACGCACACCCTTAGCCGCCCAGTCACGCGACGAGCCCTGACCATAGTCAGCACCAGCCACAATAATCAACGGCTGCTTACGCTCCATATAGGTTTCAATGGCTTCCCACATGCGCATGGTTTTGCCTTCTGGCTCAACCCGAGCTAATGAGCCTTGAATAACCTCGCCCACGTCGTTTTTCACCATTTCGTTAAATAGTTTCGGGTTAGCAAAAGTGGCACGTTGCGCCGTTAAATGGTCACCACGGTGGGTGGCGTAACTGTTGAAGTCTTCTTCAGGCAAGCCCATTTTCGCCAAATATTCACCCGCAGCGCTGTCTGGCAGAATGGCGTTAGAAGGTGATAAATGGTCGGTGGTGATGTTGTCACCCAACACCGCCAACGGGCGCAGGCCTTTAAGACTATTCGCCGAGGCAAACGAGCCTTCCCAATATGGCGGACGGCGAATATAAGTACTTTGCGGACGCCAGTCATATAGAGGATTAATTTTTTCGCCGTACTCAACGTTCAAGCTAAACATCGGGTCATACACAGTGCGGAACTGCTCTGGTTTCACCGCCTGCTTCACAATAGCATCTATTTCTTCGTCACTTGGCCAAATGTCTTTCAAAGTCACTGGGTTGCCGTCTTGGTCTAAGCCCAGTACGTCTTTTTCGATGTCAAAACGAATAGTACCGGCAATGGCATAGGCCACAACTAACGGCGGTGACGCCAAGAATGCTTGCTTGGCATACGGGTGAATACGGCCGTCAAAGTTACGGTTGCCCGAAAGCACTGCCGTTGAGAACAAATCGCGCTCAATAATTTCTTGCTGAATTTTCGGGTCAAGCGCGCCGCTCATACCGTTACAGGTAGTACAGGCAAAGCCAACGACACCGAAGCCTAAGTTTTCTAGCTCAGGTAACAGGTTCGCGTCTTCTAAGTACATTTTGACGGTTTTTGAACCCGGCGCTAACGAGGTCTTCACCCACGGCTTGCGAGTTAGGCCTAATTTGTTCGCGTTACGCGCAATCAAGCCTGCCGCAATCATGTTGCGTGGGTTGCTGGTGTTGGTACAGCTGGTAATGGCCGCAATAATCACTGCGCCGTCAGGCATTAAGCCGCCTTCCGGTTGTTCAATATGCTTGGCAATGCCACGCGAGCTTAGCTCGGCTGCTGGCAATAACGCGTGCGGGTTCGAGGGCCCTGCTAAGTTACGTTCAACTTTTGACAAATCAAAGGTCAACACACGCTCGTATTCAGCGCCTTTCATGCTGTCAGCCCACAAGCCCGTGTGCTTGGCATAATGCTCAACCAGCTCCACTTGCTTGTCGTCGCGGCCGGTAAGTTTCAAGTAATCAATGGTTTGCTGATCAATGTAGAACATGGCAGCGGTGGCACCGTATTCTGGGGTCATGTTTGAAATGGTGGCACGGTCGCCCACTGACAACGCATCAGCGCCCTCACCATAGAACTCAAGGTAGGCGCCAACCACGCGCTCTTTGCGCAAGAAGTGGGTAATGGCAAGCACCAAGTCAGTGCCGGTAATGCCTGGTTTCAGCTTACCCGTTAACTCAACACCAATAATATCTGGCAAGCGCATGTATGAAGCGCGACCAAGCATAACGCTCTCCGCTTCTAAGCCGCCTACGCCTACAGAAATAACACCAAGGGCGTCAACCATCGGAGTATGGCTATCGGTACCTACACAGGTATCAGGAAACGCCACGTTGTCACGTACTTGCACCACCGGTGACATTTTCTCCAGGTTGATCTGGTGCATAATGCCGTTACCCGGCGGAATAACGTCAACGTTTTTGAACGCGGTTTTGGTCCAATTAATAAAGTGAAAACGATCGTCGTTACGGCGGTCTTCAATTTGACGGTTTTTCTCAAACGCGTCTTTGTCAAAACCAGCGTGCTCAACCGCCAATGAGTGGTCAACAATCAGCTGGGTTGGCACCACCGGGTTTACTTTCGCAGGGTCACCGCCTTTAGCAGCAATGGCGTCACGCAAACCGGCCAAGTCAACCAGTGCGGTTTGGCCCAAAATATCGTGGCACACCACGCGCGCTGGATACCATGGAAAGTCGAGATCACGTTTACGATCAATCAATTGCACTAAGCTTGCGGTTAGGTCTTCTGGGTTGCAGCGACGCACCAACTGCTCAGCTAAAATTTTTGAGGTGTATGGCAGGCCGTCATAAGCGCCTGGCTTAATCGCTTCTACCGCGGCACGCGTGTCATAATATTGCAGCGTGGTGCCCGGGAGCGGTTTACGAAATTCAGTATTCATGGCTATGCCTCTTTAGTGAATGAGTGGTTACTACAGAACAGCCAAAAAGAGGCACCGAAGTGCCCCTTTATTCTCTGCTTAGCGGTCTTCTAAAGCAGGTACAGGGCGTGGGCCTGGGCCAGTATAGTCCGCACTTGGGCGAATAATACGGTTATTAGCACGCTGTTCTTTCACGTGTGCAGTCCAGCCAGTTACCCGCGACATCACGAAAATAGGCGTAAACAACTTGGTTGGAATGCCCATGTAGTGGTAGGCCGAAGCGTGGAAAAAGTCAGCGTTCGGGAACAATTTCTTCTCACGCCACATGACCTCTTCACAACGCACTGACACATCGTATAAACGGGTATCACCAAACTCTTGTGAAAGCTTTTCTGACCACTCTTTGATGATGTCATTACGCGGGTCAAATTCACGATAAATGGCGTGACCAAAGCCCATAATTTTCTCTTTGCGCTCCAGCATGCCCATTAAGGTTTGCTCGGCGTCATCGGCGTCTTTCATATTTTCAATCAATTCCATCGCCGCTTCGTTCGCGCCGCCATGCAATGGCCCACGCAGTGAACCAATCGCGCCGGTAACGCACGAGAAAATGTCTGACAAGGTTGATGCACACACACGGGCTGTAAAGGTTGATGCATTAAATTCGTGCTCTGCATACAAAATCAACGAGGTGTTCATCACGTCAGTGTGCAACTTCGACGGCGCTTTGTCGTGCAACAAGTGCAAGAAGTGCGCACCAATTGAGTCGTCGTCCGTTTGGGTTTCAATGCGCTTGCCTTCATGGCTAAAACGGTACCAATACAGCAAAATACTCGGGAAAGTCGCTAACATACGCTCAATTTTGTCGTCAGCCTGGCTGAAGTCTTCTTCCGGCTCAATGTTGCCCAAAAACGAACAACCGGTACGCATCACGTCCATTGGGTGAGCGTCTGCTGGAATACGCTCCAACACATCTTTTAGCGCCTGTGGCAAACCACGTTGCTTTTTCAAACGCGCTTTGTACTCAGCCAACTGGTCTTTGTTTGGTAACTCACCACGTGACAACAAATACGCCACTTCTTCAAAAGTGACTTTGTCGGCTAATTCTTTAATGTCATAACCGTAATAGGTTAAGCCTGAGCCGCTTTGGCCAACGGTACATAGGGCGGTTTCGCCCGCTACTTGGCCGCGCAAACCGGCGCCTGTCAATTTCTTCTCAGCCATCTTTAACTCCTTATTATTAAAACCTTAGGGCGATATTAGCTATCTGATATCTGATATCTGATATCAGAAAACCCTGCTCGACTATCACGCTAATATCCGATATCTATTATCTAATAGCGCCTTTGCTCTCACGCTAATATCCGATATCTAATATCTAATAGCGCCTTTGCTTTTATTTTTTAAACAGTGAATCGAGTTTGTCTTCGAACGCGTGATAATTTAAGAAATCATACAACTCCGCGCGCGTTTGCATGCTATCGACCACATCTTTTTGGTGACCCTTGGTTAAAATGCTCTCATACACATTTAATGCCGCTTTGTTCATGGCACGGAAAGCACTTAACGGATACAGCACTAATTCAATGCCAACTTCGGCTAATTCGTCTTTGCTGAACAATGGCGTGGCGCCAAACTCAGTAATGTTAGCAAGAACTGGCACGTTTAGGGCGCTAGTAAAGGCTTGATAGTGTTCTAACGTGTGTACGGCTTCGGCAAAAATGGCATCAGCACCGGCTTCAACGCAGGCTTGGGCGCGTTCAATCGCGGCTTCTAAGCCTTCTTGCTGGAACGCATCGGTGCGCGCCATAATATAAAACTGATCATCAATACGTGCATCTACTGCGGCTTTTACGCGATCAACCATTTCTGCTTGCGAAACGATTTCTTTGTTTGGGCGGTGGCCACAACGTTTTTGCGCCACTTGGTCTTCAATGTGGAAGCCTGCCGCGCCAGCGCGCGTCATTTCTTTAACCGTACGGGCAATGTTAAACGCCCCCCCCCAACCGGTGTCGGCATCAACTAACAATGGCACGTCGGTGGCGCCAGTAATACGGCGAATATCTTCGCACACGTCGTTCAATGAGGTCATGCCTAAGTCTGGCAAGCCAAATGATGCGTTCGCAACACCTGCACCTGACAAATATAGTGCTTGGTGACCTACACGCTCAGCCATCATAGCTGTGTATGCGTTAATGGTGCCGACAATTTGTAGTGGCTTGTTATTCGCTATGGCTTGGCGAAATTTAGCGCCAGCACTGTGAACTTTAGTCATGTTGCTTTCCTACTTGTTGCAGTTTTAATTCGATGTTGCCGCGCGAGGCGGCAATGTGACGGCGCATCAATAGATCCGCCAATTCCCCATCGCGACTGGCGATGGCATTAATAATGGCTTTGTGTTCGTCGAACGCGCGTGACACGCGCGGGCCGTTCATGCCCAGTTGAACACGATACATGCGCACTAAAAAATACAGCTCGTCGCACAGCATGTTAATCAAATACGGGTTTTTGCTGCCCAGAATAATACGATAGTGAAAATCGAGGTCGCCGGCTTCTTGATAATAGCTTTCGCCTTCGCGAACCCGTTGTGACTGTAAGTGTTGGTCAAGCAACGCACGTAATTGTTCAATTTCATGCTCGTCCATATTTTCGGCAGCTAAACGGCAAGCAAGCCCTTCAAGCTCCTCACGAATTTGATATAATGCTTGTAGGCCTTCTATCGACAATTTTACTACTCGTGCGCCGGCATTTGGTATACGCTCAATCAAGTGGCAACGCTCTAAACGCGCCATGGCTTCACGCAATGGTGCTCGACTAACGCTGAATTTACGTGCTAGCTCAGGTTCGCTAATTTTACTGCCGGCAGGTAGTTCACCTTCGACAATAGCGCGCTGCATTTCGAGCAATAATCGATCAGATGACGTGACCGGCAAACGACCAAGAGGGCTTTGAAAGGTTTCAACCATAATTGTCGACATGATGACCTGAGATAATTAATAACACGAGCATTTTATGCTTGATTAATAAAAATTCCAAGTCAAAAACAAATTAATTGTCGACAATTTATTGATCTGAATTCAGAAGAGAAAGATTTAAGGGGTAGCGCCATAGACATCGATAGCGAGCTTGCGCTGGGCGTCATAATAGACATTGTAACCCACAGATACACGTTTTTGGCGCGCGCTACTATCGGTTATTAAGACCGCCGCACTACACAATACCTCGCCCGTTGCAAAGTTGGTGCGCAATGTGTGCACCCGCTCTACTTTTACTTGAGGCATATGCGCAGTTCGTGATTTTACAACACGCAACACTTCATCGACGACTTTATCCGAGCCGCAGCCAGGGCTCATATCAGAACACGCAGCACCGAGGGTGCTCACAAACGCAATTATCATAAAACTTATGTGTTTAAATTGAACAACCACAAAATCTTCCTATGCGTTTCAAAGCGAAAAAGACGCAAACGGGCTTCCATTCCCAAGGCTCTTTCCTTGATTATCCATCGGGAGATAGATAACACACTTGCAACATATAAATATTACGATTGACACCAGAAAAGCATAGAAATCTTTGCAATGAAAAGCAATATAACATTCGCTAGTCGCGTGGGTTTGTGGTGTTAGTTTTTCTCGGTAATTCGGGTGAACGTATTGTTTTGAAACACATCGTTAAGTATCGACTGTTCCATAAAACTACGCATACCTGACTTGGTTGGGAAACGCACAATTAAATGAATTTCGCCTGCAGCAGGCACAGTAATGGTAACGCGAGGTTCAGCTGAGGGGACGTCAATACCGCGATGATCGCTCATGCGCTGCATATAACGCTTGGCTTGTTCAACGTAGTCAGCGCAGTGACGGTTGGCTGACTCAAGCAAGGCTTGCTGGGCGGTCGGCCAGTCGTCTTCACGTTTAAATGGCACGGTAAACACGTGCAAAACAAAGTCGTGGGTATAGCTTTCATTAATAACGGGCTCAGACACAAACAGCGAATTAGGTATTGCGATCATGCGCCCAGTGCGTTGATGGGAAAATTTGCCCGGCCCGACTTCTAAAATGGTGGTGGCAAGTAGGTTTTGATCAATCACGTCGCCGCGAAATTCTTTAATTTGTATACGGTCACCAATGCTAAAAGCACTGCCGCCCGACTTTACTAAGCTGCCGGTTAGGCACATGATTAATTCTTTTGTCGCCACCACAAAGGCAACGGCAATAGCCACAATACCAAGCGCTAAGGTACGCAGCTCTTCTGCCCAAATGAGCATAAGCCCAAGCACCATAAATAACAGCAGTACATTGCGCGTTTGTACCAACCAGCGGCGGCGCAATTCGGTGGCTTTCACGCTTTTACGAATGAACTTCGCTAAAATGGCTCGAATGAGCAATATCGCAGAAATTAGAATTAACGTCGCAATAACCGGACGAAACAGTTGCTCGGAAAACTGAAATTCATTGAACAAATTGGTGAGCGAGTCCGTATACATGGTGGTTAATCCTGTCTCCTGTGTGATGTGCAGCGTCATCATACACCGAATCAATCGTTTAAGCTGCTGCTTCAGCGTAAGGCTCGAGCAAAGTCTCACTTTATGCTATCTTTTATAGCCCAACAAGAGGAGTAAATGTATGTCTCTTAAACATATTTTTTTAGCAAGTGCCGCCACTACGGTTTTTTTATCAAGTAACGTACTCGCCGACACGTGGCAGTTGGATAGTGACAACTCTGTGTTGAATTTCGTGTCCGTAAAAAATGACCATGTTGACGAAATTCATCGCTTCACCGACGTTCAGGGTGAATGGGTTGACGGCAAGGTGTCGATTGAAATTCCCGTAACGAGCTTAGACACACAAATTCCAATTCGTAATGAGCGCATGTTAAAGCACTTATTTAATGCGGAAGACTACAGCATAGTTAGCGCAGCGGCGAGCTTAGAAGAGAAGTTATTAACTGAAATGCCCGTTGGCGAAACACTACCGCTGATGGTTGATATCACGGTGTTTATTGCTGGCAAAAGCGAAACCATGCAAAGCTCATTGCAAGTTACGCGCTTAGGTACCGATCGCTTTTTAGCGACCACAACGCACCCTATTAATATTGATACAAAAGCCTTCGGTTTGGTGGCGGGTATTGAGCAGCTGCGCGAAATTGCTGGGTTACAACGTATTGATTACAACGTGCCGGTTACCTTTAGCGTGCAGTTCACGCGCTAATGACAAAAGTGCGTTATGCCCAAGCGCAAGATATTGCGCAAATTGAAGCCCTCGAGTTAGCAACTTACGCGCACGAGGGCTACCCCTCAGCTTTTTTCTACCAAGCGCTTGCGCAGTGGCCAACGGGCTTCATTGTCTATTGCGAAGCCGATCAGGTGCTTGGTTATTTGTTAGCAGCCCCAGGGCAAGCCAACGAGCACTGGATCATGTCGGTGTTAATTGCTGAGCAAGCTCGTGGCAAAGGCGTTGGCAAGCAGCTAATGGCGTATTATTTAGATGGCTTGGCGGCAAACTCGAATGAGCAAACACAAATCAAGTTAACGGTTGCGCCATACAATAGCGCCGCTATTGCTCTATATGAAAAGTTTGGCTTTAAAAAAACTGACTTTTTGCCTCAATTTTTAGGCCCTGATGCCGATCGTATACTTATGGCGTTGCAAGTCAGTTGACCTACAACTGGCTTGTTACATATAGTGACGAAATAAGAATGTAAAAAAGAAAAGGCACCCACTTTGGCCAAGCTTCGCGTAAACCCTTATGTTGTTTCGGCAACCCTATTCACCATGCTTGTCGCTACCTTTACTATAGGTGTGCTGGGCATGTTGATGAATACTGTCGTCGAACCCCAGAGTTTGTTCGAACGCATGTTGTCGAATAACGCATCGCTGCTCGGCATTGCCATTAGCTGCGCTATTGCGGGCTTATTGTTTCAACGACCGGTATTTCAACGTGCCGGTAGTCTAGCCATCTTGCTACTAGCACTTCACAGCCTGTTGGTCGGCACCAATTTAGCCAATATTTTCTTTATGTCATGGCTAAACAACATCGAGGCAACCTTTCCGCCCGGCACTATTGTGGTCTTCGTGGTGTTAAGCGTCATGTTGGCGCTAAACCCAGCGCACCCTATTCAACGGCTATGGATGCGCGTGACATCGGCCCTAATCATTGTCTTTTCCAGCATTATGTTAATGCTTCACATAACGCCCGATGGCTTTATGTTACTGGGCCCACACCCCGATATTACTAGCTTAGCCAGCGTGCTGTTTTTAATTATCGGCTTGGCGTATCAGCTACTTTCGCTGCAACAAAACATTCGCCCTACGCTCCCCTCAAAACCAGCAATTATTGTCGGTGCGCTGTGTATCGTCTTAACCGGTTCACTGTGGTATTTCATGGGCTACCACAGTTTGAAAAACATTCAAACCCAAGCAGAACGTGAAATTGAGCGGCTAGCCAGTGCCCGTGCAACCATGGCGATGGTGAATGTGCAGCTTATGGAGCGTATGACGGAACGCTGGGAAGTTGCAGCGACCAACCAGCAAAACTTTGATAAGAAAGCTGACGTGCGGGCCTATTTGCGTGATATCCCTCATTTGCTGAGTATTACTGCATTGAATGGCACACTGACATCGATGTGGCATGAGTTAAGCGAGAAGAACACAGGTACCGGGCATGAAATTCTCGCCGATGCGCAAGTGCAACGTTGGTTGATGGAAGAGCACTCTGATACCTCATTTTTAATTCCGGAAGTGCCCTATATTCGCAGCGACGCTACGCCGCTAGCTGTTATGCTTATCCCTATTGACGAAGTGGTTAGTGATGTACGCTTCGTTCTTGCGGTGTTTGACCTAAACCGTATGATGAACCCAGCAACACGGCTAACCAACGACCATATTAAAATTTATACACAACTAAGTGAAACCGCAGAACGTAGCTTTGATAGCAACAAACCAAGCCATAACAATGAATTAGGGCTAGCAAGTACAACGCTAACAATGTCACATGGGCCTGAACTGACTTTGCATGCAACACTTTACGACTTCAGCGAACTTAGCTCAGCGGCAAATATGCGCACCGCCATCGTCGCGCTTGGCATTCTGTTTAGCCTCGCTTTTGTGTTGATGATTGAACAAAATGCTGCCCTGCGACGCCACAGTTTGCGTCTTGCCCGCACACAGCGCCAGTTACGCCAACAACAACATGAACTCTCGTTAAATGAGCAGCGTTACAAGAGTTTATTCAGCCACCACCCTGACCCTGTATTTTCATTGGATTGCGAAGGCCGTTTCTCACATGTTAACGACGCCTTTTGTGAGCAAGTTGAAGTCACTCGCGAACAGGCCTTGAAGATGCACTTTGGCGTTTTCTTGAATGAACAGGAATTAGCTCGGGTGGGCGAAATTTTTAATCAGGTGACCAGTGACGGTGAAAGCCAGCGCTATGAAGCCGATATTACGACTTATACGACAAAAACGACCAAGATATTCGATATCACCAATTTACCGATAATTATTGACGGCCAAATACTGGGTACTTTTGGTATTGCCAAAGATGTCACCCACTTAAAGCAACAAGCTGAGCTGTTGGCTTACCAAGCGGGTCATGACGGCTTAACGGGCCTGCTCAATCGTGCCGCTTTAGAGCATCAGCTACATGGGCTCATTCAGCACCAGCAACTCACGCAACAGGCCGGCGTTATGGCCCTGCTGTTTATTGACCTCGATGGCTTTAAACCGGTGAACGATAACCTAGGTCTTGAGGTGGGCGATGACATATTACGTCAAGCCGCAGCACGATTAGAGTCTTTAAGCCAGCAATATGATCTTGTGGCGCGCTTTGGCGGCGATGAATTTGTGTTTGTGCGTCCAGATTTTGCCTCACAACAACACGTAGAAGACTTTGTTAAACAGACCATGCAGCTCATTGATGAGCCTTATCAAGTGGGCGCTTTAGGCAGTCAGCAAAAAATTTATTTAACGGCGAGTATTGGGGTGACCATGTATACACCTCAGGCGAAACAAGCGGTCACGCTAATTCAGCAGGCCGATGTAGCTATGTCACGCGCGAAACAGCAAGGGCGTAATCACTATCAGTTCTATAGCAGTCAGCGCAAGTCGATGTCGCAAAGTGACATTATTTTGCGCAGCCAATTTCAGCATGCTATCGATACCGAAAGCCTACAGCTCTATTATCAGCCTATTATTGACCTAAATACTGGCAAAATAGCATCCGTAGAAGCTCTCATGCGCTGGACCCGTGAAGATGGCACTAGCATATCGCCGGGCGAATTTATTCCATTGGCCGAAGCCACAGGGCAAATTATTCCAGCCGGCGCTTGGTCGTTGCGGCAAGCCTGTACCGACATTCACATTCTGCAGCAGCATGGTGTGTCACGCGTGGCGGTTAACTTATCTGCGCTGCAGTTTCACCGTGCAAATTTCTTTGAGCAAATTCAGCAAATTCTGGCCGACACCAATACCCCAACCGAAATGTTGGAACTGGAGTTAACCGAAAGCATTCTGATGGAGAATACCTCCAATGCCATTCAGGTTCTCGAGCGGTTGCGCGATTTAGGCATTGCTGTGGCGATTGATGATTTTGGTACCGGATTTTCGGGGTTAAGCTATCTGAAAACATTACCCGTATCTAAATTGAAAGTTGACCGAGCCTTCATCAAAGAGCTCAGTGAGTCCTCTGGTGACCGTGTCATTACTGAGGGGATTATTAATATGGCCCATCAAGTGGGCCTAGAAGTGGTTGCTGAAGGCGTTGAAACCGGTGAGCAAGCACAGCTATTAAAGCAATATGGCTGTGGCTTCGCGCAAGGGTTTTATTATTTACGACCCATGCCTTTAACTGATTTATTGATGTTTTTAAAAACCACCGACTTGGTTTAAGCCGGTGGTTCTCGTTCGATAACGTTGCAGCTTATGACGATGTTTTTAACTCGTCGTCATGTTCTTGCAAGTCCCACGGCAAGCTTGCCGGTGAAATATGCATAAACTGCAAGTAGTTCTCAAACTGGTTAATCACGTCATTAATAATGTCATTCGGTTCATAACCATATAAGTCATAGGCTTGCCCGCCTTGGCGTAAGAACACTTCAGCACGATAGTACTCACGCTCACGCTTATCATTTTTATCGCCCGTCATGGCGAACTGTGGCCGTTGGTAAGCACGCATACGCACTTCGTAATTGAAGTCGACTTCGTTTTCTTTTTGCACGGTTAAAATAGCGCGCACGTTGTCAGCTTCATACTCTGTTTTAGCGTCCCAACCTTTGCCACCAAGTTCTTTGGCAACGTCGGCTAAACACTCCATGACTGTATGTTCAACAAACTCACGGACTTCGGTTTGACGAGGAAAATCAACCACCCCAGCAAGGCGTTTTTTCCAATAGCCTGGGCCGGCATGCACACCACGTCGATGCGTGCGCATGGCGGTTTTCAAACTCTGGTATTGGTGCCCTTCAATGACTAAGGCGCGCCACATGCCAAAGGCAGCAATGAGAATAATCACGGCAAATGGCAAGGCACTGGCAATGGATGCGGTTTGCAGTGCCCCGAGCCCACCAGCTAGCAACAGCACGCCTGCCACAACCCCTTCTAAAGTGGCCCAAAATACGCGTTGCCACACTGGGGTTTCACTAATGCCACCCGAGGCTAACGAGTCGATAACCAATGAGCCTGAGTCTGACGAGGTGACAAAGAAGGTGACAATCAGAATGACCGTAGCAATGGACAATAAGTTCGTCCACGGCAGATTTTCGTACAGTTTAAACAACGCAATTGCTTCGTCATTTTGCACTTCAGAAATTAACGTTGTGTACCCTTCGTTCATAATCATATTCAGCGCTGTGTCACCGAATACACTGAACCAGAAAAACGTAAACATAGTCGGTACAAACATCACCCCAAATACAAACTGGCGAATAGTACGGCCACGGCTAATCTTCGCAATAAAGAGGCCAACAAAAGGCGCCCAAGCGATAGTCCAACCGAAGATGAATAGCGTCCAGTTACCAATCCAGTCACTGCGCGAATAGGCTTGCAAATTAAAGGTACGCTCAACAATATTGTTCAAATAGGAGCCCGTGTTCTGCAGATAGGTTTCCAGAATGTGCACCGTTGGGCCCGAGAAGAATACAAAGAATAAAATAAGTAGCACCAAAGCCATATTCACATAAGACAAGCGCTTCACGCCTTTGTCTAAGCCGGCAACCACCGACATAATGGCAAACAATGTGATCACCGCTATGGCAATAACCTGTACATTGGTGCTGATAGGTATGTCAGGCCATAAATAGTTTAAGCCCGCGTTAATTTGAATAACCGACAAGCCCAAGGTGGTAGCAATACCAAACATGGTGCCCAGAATAGCGAAAGTATCAACCGCATGGCCGGCTGGACCGTGAATTTTTTCGCCAATAATGGGGTATAACGTTGAGCGCATGGATAATGGCAAGCCGTGGCGAAATGAAAAGTACGCCAACACCAAACCAACGAGGCCGTATATGGCCCAAATATGAAAGCCCCAGTGAAAGTAAGCTATTTGCATCGCTTGCTTGGCGGAGTCAACGGTTTGTGCGGCACCGACCGGTGGGCTGGCATAATGCAGTACCGGCTCTGCCACGCCGAAGAATAGCAAGGCAATACCATAACCGGCTGAAAACAACATCGCGAACCATGCTGGGAAACTATATTCGGGCTCTGCGTGATCGGGGCCTAGCTTAATGCGCCCCCACTTCGATACCGCAACCCCGACAATGAACACCAGAAAAATAGCCACGGCAAGCATATAAAACCAGCCGAAGTCTTTGGTTATCCAGGCCAAAACGTCGCTAAAAATTTCGCCAGCTAATTCTGGATTACTTAAAGTACCAATCACCAACAACGCAATCACTGCGACAGCCGGTATAAAAACCGGTAGCAGTATTGCGGAGTTCCATTTAGGTTTGGTCGTTGCCATTCGCCTTACTCCTTGTTGAATTTGTTATTTAACCCTATGCGTATACAGCAAAAATTTCAAATGAAGACAAGTTCTGATAATTTATTAGCTTAGGTTATTCGCCGATAAAAGGAAAAACGTTCATGCTGCATCGTGTTGCTGGCCCAGCGGCTGCCATTATTGGCTATTTTATAGCTGTTTACGGCTTGAACATGCCGCCAGCGGCCGCATGGACACTTGCCACCACCATTTGGGTGGCGTGGTGGTGGATAACCGAGGCCTTGCCGCTACCGGTCACTTCGCTGCTGCCCTTTGTGTTGTTACCGCTAGGCAGCGTTGCCAATGTTGGCGAGGTGTCCGCAGCATTGGGCAATCCGATTATTTTATTGTTTATGGCAGCGTTTATGCTTGCCAAAGCCGTTGAAATTAGCGGCGTGCACAAACGTATTGCCGTGGGCGTCGTACGCCGCCTTGGCCAAGCCAGCGCACGGCGTATGGTGTTCGCCTTTATGGTGGCTACGGCGTTCTTGTCAATGTGGATCTCTAACACGGCGGCCGTATTGGCCCTGCTGCCCGTAGCTTTGGCCCTTGCCGACGGTAGTGACGACATAAACTTTCAACGCGCTTTATTGCTTGGCTTAGCCTATTCTGCCTCGGTGGGTGGTATAGCAACCCTGATTGGCACCCCACCTAATCTTATTTTTGCTTCCGTTTATGAAAATGTCACCGGCACTAACTTTGGCTTTATGCGCTGGATGACGATTGGTTTGCCACTTGTGGTTGTTGCAATTCCAGTGATGGCTTGGTGGCTAACACGCAACTTAACCACACAGAACACGCTGCACATTGAAGCTGTTGGCCCCATGCGCAGTGCTGAAAAGCGCGTGCTGCTCGTTTTTGGGGTGGTTATTGTGCTGTGGATGACGCGCACAGCCCCCTTTGGTGGTTGGGCTATGTGGTTAGGGCTAGGCGGTGTTGGCGACGCCACAGTGGCCTTCTTGGGCGTTTTAGCGTTATTTATCTGGCAAGACCGTGAAGGCAGCGCGTTGCTTGAATGGCGCGACGCCGTAGCTATTCCTTGGGGAATATTGTTGTTATTTGCTGGTGGTATTGCCCTTGCTAACGGCTTTGTAAGCAGCGGCTTAAGCACTATTATTGGTGATGGCCTGCAGGGGCTCGCCGGCCTACCCTTGTGGCTACTTATTTTAAGTTTGGCGTTAGCTGTTAGCTTCTTAACCGAAGTCACCTCAAATACCGCCACCGCAACGCTACTTATGCCGGTGCTTGCCGCAGCGGCCTTCGCCTTAGAGCTACCGCCAGAAATGTTAATGATTCCGGCGGCTATTGCCTGTAGTTGTGCGTTCTGCTTGCCGGTTGCAACGCCGCCTAACTCCATTGTTTTCGCTGCTGAGCGTTTAACTATTCAAACCATGGTGCGTGAAGGCATGGCGTTAAATATTATTCTGGCAGTGTTAACCACCGCGGTGGTCATGCTGCTGGGGTAGGGTTACAGCCCGTGAGCGGCTATAAATGCAGCACGCCCATGTAATCCGCTATGTTGACGTCGTACGAGGTGGTCTGTTTTAGGTAGTCCGACATGGCCTCAAGCGCGTCTGGTTCGCCATGCACCAAGTGCACCTGTAAGTCTGGCGGTAGCTGTGATTGTTTTAGCCAATCGCCTATTTCACTGTAATCGGCATGGCCAGACAAGCCATCTAGGTGGCGAATTCGCGCTTTTACTTGTAACCACTCACCGTGTACCTTGATGCGCTCAACCCCTTGCGACATTTTCGCGCCGCGTGTGCCGCCAGCTTGGTGGCCAGAAAACAATACTGTGGCACGATGATCTGCTAACCAATGCTTAAAGTGGTGCAAAATGCGTCCGCCAGTGGCCATGCCACTGCCGGCAATAATAATATGGGGCCCGGTTTGCTTGGCAATTGATTTTGAGTCTTCCACACTGCGGGTTGCAGTGACGGCTTGGTCGGCGGCATGACACTGCGCCGCGGTTAAGCGATGAAACACATAATGTCGGCTATAAATATCAGACGCTTTAATGGCCATTGGGCTATCTAAAAAAATCGGCAAGCGCGGTATTTTTCGCTCGGCCATCAGCGTTGCCAACATGTGCTCAAGCACTTGGGCTCGCCCCACTGCGAAGCTAGGTATCAGTAATACCCCACCATTCGCTGCCGCTTCGTTCACCACGTCAGTCAATTGCTGCCAAGGGTCTTCCGGGTCATGGCGGCGGTCACCGTAGGTTGACTCTAACAACAACACATCAACCGCCGGCATGGGTTCAGGGGGCTTCATAAGAATATCGTTTGGCCGCCCAATATCGCCGCTAAAGCCGATGCGCTTGCCATTATGTTCAGCAATAACGCTAGCGGCCCCAAGAATATGGCCGACGGGGTTTAAATAGAAGGTCATATCGCCCACGCTAAATTGCGTTTTAAAATCAACCGGATGCAGCAGTTTTAACGCAGCGTCAGCGGTTGCTTCATCATAAAGAGGCTCAGGATTTTCGTGGCGTGATAATTTGTGGCGCTGATAAAACTTGGCGTCTTCTTCTTGAATTCGCCCACTATCGGGCCATAGCAATCCACATAGGTCAGCGGTGGCATGGTGGGTAAATACGGGGCCGCGAAAACCATGTTTATAAAGCACTGGAATAAAGCCTGAATGGTCTAAATGCGCGTGAGTCAACACAATGGCATCAACGTCTTGAATGCCCATAGGCAGAGGCTGCCAATTGCGCCGGCGTAGCCATTTGTAGCCTTGAAACAACCCGCAATCAACTAACACACGGGTGGTCTGTGTTTCCAACAAATACTTTGAACCCGTGACGGTTTCGCAGCCACCCAAAAAAGTTAAATGCATAACGCGCTCCTACAGGTTACTTAAAGTAACCAATCAATCGGCAGCTTCGCTAAGGTACGCATACCTAGGCGACGCCACCATGACACGCCAGGCTCACTGGTATAACGTGTTACTCGTGGGCCTAAGCGTTCTTCCCAGTACAGGTTATCATTATGGTCGATACCCACGCGATACGCATAATTAGGTACGGTATTAATAAACGCTTGATCAATTTGCGCGGCGAGCGCTTCGCTGTGAATGACAAAACCTAATTCGGTATTCAGTTGCAACGAACGTGGATCAAAGTTAAATGACCCCAAAAATATGCGCTGTTGGTCGACGCTAAAGGTTTTGGCATGCAAACTTGATGCAGACCCACCAAAACGCGCTTTACCTTTCAGGCGTTGGCGGCGCAACTTGCGCTCTTGTTTACGCGCTAATGGTGATACTTTTTGCACTTCATAAATTTCAATACCCGCGCGCAACAGGGTTTTGCGCCACTTGGCATAGCCCGCGTGCACCACCGCAACATCGGTGGCTTCTAATGAGTTGGTCAGTATGGTGATAGCAACGCCCTGCTGAGCCAGTTGACATAACTGGCGTGTACCCTCAGCGGTTGGCACAAAGTACGGCGACACTAGGCGCACACATTGCTGTGGGCTGCCGATGGCTTGCTGTAATTGATACGCCAAGTGCTGTTTTTGGTTGGCCAAGCCTAAGGTTTTTTTGGGGTCATCTGCCACCAGGTGAACTTGCGCCCAAACGAACTCTATTTGCCGCGCTATAAAATTTTGCACAAATGGCATATTTCGCACGGCATCAATATATTTTTTAGCTTGCGGGTCAGACTCAATAACACTGGCGCGACGTTCTAGTTTGGCCAAACTTTGTGGCTTCGTTAAGGTAAATAATTTGGCTAATGGTACCGCAAGCGCGCTGCCCCAGTACGCCGCAAATTGTTCATTTGCTTCCGCCACAACAGGCCCCACCATCAGGGCATCTAAATCGGCAAAGACTAAGTCATCGTGCGCGGCAAAATATTCATCGCCAATATTGCGACCGCCGCTAATTAGCACTTGTTGGTCGGCAATAAATGCTTTGTTATGCATGCGTCGGTTCACACGCATAAAGTCCACTAAATAATTGATAAAACGAGGGCGACGTAAGCGCAATGGGTTATACAAACGAATGTCAATGTTGGGATGGCTTTGTAAGCCAATTAAAATGGCATCTAGCCCTGCGGTATTATGGTCGTCTAATAACAATCGAACTTTTACGCCACGGTCAGCGGCCTCGTGTAACGCTTCAAAAAGCAAGGTGCCGGTGCGATCGTTACGCCAAATATAATATTGCACGTCAAGCGAGAATTGCGCTTGACGTGCCAGTACCACGCGCGCCGCGAACGCCTCACGCGCATTAATTAACGGCAACACCCCACTATGCTGCGGGTGCTGCGCTAGTAGCGGTTCAAGTACTTCTGCAAAACGCCCTTGTGGCACGTCGGTCATGACTGTTCCGTGTCGTCGTCCTCTGGGCTAATGGCGCCAACGCATAGGCGACAATCGCCGGTGTCTTCTAGCGAGCGTTCTACATAACGCATTTTGTGTTTTGCACGGCCACGATTTGCTGATATTTGATAAACCTGTTGCCGTTTTTCGTCGTCACTTTGCGGCGCTTTGTCGGCGTCTGTTGTGTCAGCTTTTTTGTTCATGCTTCACCTCCAAATCTTTGGCACGCTCGGCACGTTGCGGCTCATCATGCTCTAGCACCCATCCATGCAGGTTGTCTTGGACAATTTGTGCTAGCGCATCAATGTGCATCGGCTCTGCATTAAGCGCTGGAATATAAGCATAGTCGGTTCCACCGGCTTGCATAAAGTATTCGCGGTTTTCTTCGCCAATTTCTTCAATGGTTTCTAAGCAATCGGCACTAAAACCGGGGCACACCACCTGAATATTTTTGATGCCCTTCCCAGGCAGCGCTTTAAGCGTCGCATCGGTATAAGGTTGCAGCCATTCTTCACGACCAAAGCGCGACTGAAAAGTGGTGACATATTCATGCTTTTCAAGCCCAAGTTGCTCGGCTATCAAACGCGATGTCTTATGGCATTCGCAATGATATGGGTCGCCCTTATGCAAGTACTTTAGCGGTACGCCGTGGTATGACATCACCAATTTTTGCGGTTTGCCGTGGGTTTCCCAAAAACGTTGAATGCTGTTTACAACTGCAGCAATGTACGCCGGATGATCGTGGTAATGGCTGACAAAACGAAAGTCTGGCAACCAGCGACGTTTGACGAAGTCGGCACTCACGGCATCAAATGTTGAAGCACTGGTAGCTGCCGAATATTGCGGGTACAACGGCAACACCACAATTTTGCGCGCGCCAGCATCGAACAACTGTTGCAGGCCACTGGCAAGCGATGGATTACCGTAGCGCATGGCATACTTCACCACCACATCGTCACCATAGCGTTCTGCCAACTTGGCTTGCAGTGCTTGTTGTTGATCCTGTGTGTGGAACAGCAACGGCGAACCGCGCTCGGTCCACACGGTTTTATAAGCCGCAGCGGAACGTCGCGGCCGAATTCGCAAAATAATGCCGTTAAGAATCAACCACCACAGAGCACGGGGCACTTCCACGACTCGCGGATCAGACAAAAACTCGCGCAAATAGCGGCGCAACGCAGGTGCTGTCGGCGCATCAGGGGTACCTAAGTTGGTAATCAACACCCCAATACGGTCGGTTTGCTGGTGAGTAAATTTCGGGCTACCGGTAAAGCGCATAACAACGACTCCGTGTTAGGTCCACAATTGAATTTTACGTTTAATTTCACCGCTGGTAATCCATTCGCGCAGTTGATCGGCCATACGTTGACCTTGATCAACGGCTTGCTGCCAATACTTGAAGCGATCTTCAACTGAAAGCTTGGCAAAATCAGTACGATCTGGAATTTTCCCATAAGGTAGCGACGCTATAAATTCGGGCGATGGCGACATAAAGATCACATTCGGCCATTGTGCGCCTTTGGTGCGTCTCCACTTAAGGCTTTTATCAAACCAACCCGGTACCACTTGATGATAAAAATGCGGGTACAACACCAAGCCATCCACTTGGCTGAAGTCTAAATCAAAGTGGTAATCGGTAATGCCGCCATCGCGGTACATGCCTGGTGGCGCACCGGGAATATCACGCACACCTTCAAGCACCATAGGTATAGAGCCCGTAGCCAACAGCGCTGACTTAAAATTATCGTCACGCAATGGCGCTAATGAGGTAGGAATATCTTGCCAGCCTTGTGCAAAACCCACGTCTGACTGCGGATGATGAAATATCACGCGGTCATAAAACTTACCAAGAAAACGACGGTTCACCGCGTTGACTGCGGCAGAGCTGAGCAAGCCAGCAATTTGACGCTTACCATTGTACGCGGTTAAACCACGACACCGAGTCACTATCCAATGATGGCGAAATTTGTCCTGCTGCAAAATTTGCGGCACGACGTCATCAGGAATATATTCGTGCAACAGCTTAATCGCTTCGTCAGTTATTTCACGAACATCTGGCTTTTCACTGTAAGTTTGGGTGCGATATAGCCGACAAAACAAGTCGCTTGCAGCAATCGGGTCGGCTTGACCTAGGCTAGCGAAGCGCCAGGCCCCTGCCGATGTGCCCAACATATCTAACGGCCGGGTGCGTTGGCTAAAAAACTCGCCGAACAAATATTTATCCAACCCTTGCAACACAAACCACTTCGGACCACCCGAGGCGCCTAGTAACAAGCCAATGTCATCGGCCTTTAGGCCTTGTTCTTGAACCTGCAGCCAGGCGTCACGCCCAGCTTTTAGAGTTAACCAATCGGTGGTCATACGGCTTTCATCCCTTACTTTGTTTATACAATCGCCATGCACTTTGTTATGAACCCGAGTATATCCGAAAAGCGCTGCAGGCACAGCCGCTGTCGCCTCGATTGCGCCAATCTGATATGCTTTAGGTTCATGATGAATCAATGAACAAACAGAGACTATAAATGAAAGTTATCTCTTTTAATATCAACGGCATTCGTGCTCGTTTACATCAACTTGAAGCCTTGATTGCCAAACACCAGCCAGATGTCATTGGACTTCAAGAAACCAAAGTGCATGACGAACAGTTTCCTCAAGATGCTGTGGAAGCTATGGGCTACCATGTTATTTTTCATGGTCAAAAAGGCCATTATGGCGTTGCGCTGTTAAGCAAAAAGCCGCTAGAAAACCCAATGTTCGGCTTTCCTAGTGACGGCGAAGAAGCCCAGCGTCGCATGATTATGGGCGACTATGTGACCGACAATGGGGAGCGCGTGCGGGTATTAAACGGTTACTTTCCACAGGGGGAAAGCCGCGACCATCCGCTTAAGTTTCCAGCAAAAGAAAAATTTTACGCTGATTTAATGGCTTACTTACAAACCGAGCTGACACCAGAGCAACCTGTTGTGGTGATGGGCGACGTGAACATTTCACATCAAGACTGCGATATTGGCATTGGCGACGATAACGCCAAACGCTGGTTGCGCACGGGTAAATGTAGTTTCTTGCCAGAAGAGCGGGCGTGGTTGAACACCCTTCTCGATTGGGGTTTGGTCGACACTTACCGCCAGCAGCACCCAGAAGTTACGGATCAATTCAGCTGGTTTGATTACCGCTCTCGCGGTTTTGATGATAACCGTGGGCTGCGTATTGACCTTATTCTAGCCACCGAAAAGCTTGCGGCACAATGCACCGAAAGCGGCATTGACTATGAACTACGTGGCATTGAAAAACCGTCTGATCACGCACCAATTTGGAGTGTGTTCTCAGCGTAATACGCGGTGAGTTGTCGCCAACTTAATGTTCTTCTGGCGGCAGCTCATGCAAGGCTTTACGAAGTATTTTAGCCAAGTGCATATAGGTAGGTTTGCGCTCGGCTTGCACGCCAAGCTTGTGCGCGAGGTCTTTGTACCACTGATGCAAACGCGGCGTTAATTGGCTATTCGCCCGCCGCCCCAACCAAAACCACCCTTGAAATGGCATCGACAACAGAAATAGCGATGTGACTAATGCTTGGGGTAATAGTTGCTCACCTTGCCACTGCCATTGCACCGCAAGATTAATGACCGCTAACGCCGGCATCCATTTGGCGGCGAACGCCACTGCTGGAATGACTCGTGTTTCTGTCATTGCGGCCACCACGGCGTGCCGTGGCCATATTCGAGCATAGTGCTGACCGTCTGTTAATGTCTTAAAAATGCGCATATAGGTCTTTTTGTATGATAATCAAACAACGTAAAATAGCCATATTTTTCAAATAGTTACCGAGTTCAATTCAGCTAACTAACAGAGTTATCCACATAAATTGTGGAGAATTCACAGCAGCTTTGTCAAAATGGCTGCTCATCTTTTCAATAATACGAGTATGACACGAATGACTGCTACAGTAGTATATGGAATTCCTAATTGCGATACCGTTCGCAAAGCACGTAAATGGCTTGAGCAACAGCAGGTGAACTATCACTTTCATGACGTGCGCGCGGAGCCAGTTAGTGCTGATGCCATTCACAGCTGGCTGCAGCAACTAGGTACCGATACTGTATTAAACAAACGCAGCACCGCCTGGCGTCAATTGTCGGCAGAGGAGCAAGCGGTTACGAGCAATGCGGACGTGGTGGCGTTATTGCAGCGCCACCCTACCCTAATGAAACGGCCGTTATTGGTGGCCGGCTCGAACTATCAAGCAGGCTTTAACGAAGCAAACTGGCGCAGCGCCTTGGAGCTTGGCTAATGGACACCATTGCCTTAACTTGTGAATTAATCAAACGTGCGTCGGTAACCCCCAATGACGAAGGCTGCCAACAGCTGCTTGGCGAGCGCTTAGCCAAATTGGGGTTTAAGTTAGAAACCATGGTATTTGACGATACCACCAACCTGTGGGCTCGCCGCGGCACTGAAGGGCCAGTATTTTGCTTTGCTGGGCACACCGATGTGGTGCCCGCCGGCGCCGAGCATGCGTGGACCTATCCGCCATTTTCCGCCACCCGAAAAGACGGCTATATTTATGGTCGTGGCGCGGCTGACATGAAGGGCAGTTTGGCCGCCATGGTGGTGGCCACCGAGCGCTTTGTTGCTGACCACCCGAATCACAACGGCAGTATCGCTTTTCTAATTACTAGCGACGAAGAAGGCCCATTCATTAATGGCACCCCGAAAGTGGTTGAAACACTCGAAGCGCGCAATGAAAAAATCACTTGGTGCTTAGTCGGCGAACCGTCAAGTACTACTGAACTCGGTGATGTGGTTAAAAATGGCCGACGCGGCAGTTTAACCGGCGACTTAACTGTATTTGGTATTCAAGGGCATGTGGCGTACCCTCATTTGGCCGAAAACCCATTCCATAAAGCCGCGCCAGCCTTAGCGGCTCTGGCACAAATGAGTTGGGACGACGGCAATAGCTCATTTCCGCCGACGAGTTTTCAAATTTCTAATCTTCATGCCGGTACCGGTGCGGGCAATGTCATTCCTGGCGAATTGCAGGTTCAGTTTAATTTTCGCTTTAGTACCGAGTCGACGGCTGATGGCTTGAAACAGCGCGTTACTGACCTGCTTGAGCAGCACGATTTAGATTATTCACTACAATGGAAGTTAAATGGCGAGCCGTTTTTAACCGATTCTGGCGATTTAGTTGATGCCACCGTACAAGCAATTGCAGACCAAACTGGGCGCCTACCTGAGCTTTCCACTGCAGGTGGTACCTCTGATGGCCGCTTTATTGCACCTACCGGAGCCCAGGTGATTGAATTAGGCCCGGTGAATGCAACCATACATCAAGTAAACGAGCGGGTGCGTGAGGCCGATTTGGAAACCCTAACGCGCGTTTATGAAAAGGTACTTGAGAATTTATTATGCTAACTGCTGAACAGCTTTGTGGACTGGTTGACTCACACGTGCAACAGGTAGCTGGCGAACGTGACGGCATTCAGTTGCAAGGCACGGTTGCGCAAGCCTATCAAGCCATGCGAGAGGCTGCCGCACAAGCCGGCGTTAGCATTGCAATTGCCTCAGCATTTCGCGACTTTCAGCGCCAGCGCGCTATTTGGAATCGTAAATTCAATGGGGAGGCCCCGTTGTACAATGATCATGGCGATAAACTTGATCATCAGCAACTAACCACGGGCGAAAAAATTGATGCTATTTTAACCTGGTCTGCCCTACCTGGCGCCAGTCGGCACCATTGGGGCACCGACTTTGACGTGTATGACCCAAGGCCATTTGCGAGTGGCCAACAGCAATTGCAATTGGTTCCCAGCGAATACCAGCCCTCTGGCCCCTGTCATGCCATGCATCAATGGCTACGACAACACGCTCAAGACTTTGGCTTTTTCTTCCCTTATGCGCGTTATCAGGGCGGTGTGGCGGCAGAGCCTTGGCATTTAAGCCACCGTGCGCTTGCCACTGAAGCGCACTCCGCGCTTCATTTAACCGAACTGCAACAGTGCCTTAATGAACACGATATTCAAGGCAAAGACTATGTACTAGAGCGACTTGCCGACATAAAACAACGTTATGTGGATACGATTTGTAGTGCAGACATAGAGCCGGAGGATGTATGGTTTGGATAATGGTTTTAGTGGCAGTTGGCATTATTATTGGCAACTTAATGCTATTACGCCATACAGCGCATATGAAAATGCCGTCGCTGAAAGACAAACAGCAACGGCATTCAGATGATCAAGACGCCTGGGACAACGACGACTGGAATAAAGACTAAAGCGGCACGCCCAAGCGTGCGGCAACTTCTTCGTACGCTTCCACAACACCGCCGAGGCCTTGACGGAAACGGTCTTTGTCTAATTTCTTACGAGTTTCTTTGTCCCACAAGCGACAACCGTCTGGGCTGAATTCGTCGCCCAGTACAATGTTACCGTCGCCATCAACACCAAACTCTAATTTAAAATCAACTAACAACATGCCCGCATCGTCAAACAACGCAGACAATACGTCGTTCACCTGAAAGGTCAGCTCTTTCATGCGTGCCAGCTGCTCGGCCGTTGCCCAGCCGAAACTCACCGCCAGCGACTCATTGATCATTGGGTCATGTAGTGCGTCGTTCTTCAGAAATTGCTCAAACGTCGGTGGGTTTAAGGCTTGCCCTTCGGTAACACCTAAGCGGCGCACCAACGAGCCAGCAGCATAATTACGCACCACGCACTCAACCGGAATCATGGCGAGTTTTTTCACTAAGGTTTCGGTATCGCTCAGCACCGTGTCCAACTGGGTTGGAATACCTGCGGCCTCAAGCTTAGCCATAATAAAGTTGTTAAACTTGTTATTGACCATGCCCTTGCGATCAAGCTGCTCAACTTTTTCACCATCAAACGCCGAAGTGTCATTACGAAACTCCAGAATTAACCGCTCGGGGTTATCCGTGGTGAACACAGTTTTGGCTTTACCCCGATATAATTCAGTACGTTTTTCCATGAGCAGCTGTATCTCCGAAACAGTTAGCGATTAAAAGTGCGCCTATTATAAGCTACTTTGGTTGCGAATTTCAGCAGCAAAAGGTGCAAAAATGTCGCTGACTTGTGCTGGCGAAATGGCTTGGCCATCACGGAACAAGGTGACCGATGTTTTTTGTCTGTCGCCGGTTACTTTAATTTCGTAATCACCGCTTGGCAACGCCACTCGCGCGCCATTGCTTTCACGCCAGAATGCGAATGAGTTGCCGGTACTTTCGGCATCGTAAGACGCGTAGTAACGACCGGTTTGCTGATTGTAATCGTCAACCTCAAAGCCAAGCTCATTGAGTACGTCTTTCATAACGCCCCAAGTGAAGTTAAAGCTTGCGCTGACAATAATTGACGCATAACCATCTTCATCAAAGCCCGCTTGAATATTAACAGAGCCATCGTCGGTCACACTGGCAACGCCCTTCGCTTGGGTAATTGCAATTTCACTCACTAATGTATTGAGTACCTGAGCGGCGGCATCATTGTCACGGTGCGTTAAATACAACTCGTCAATGGCCTCACTGCCACTGTTGACTTCGCGCTGCAATACCGTGCTTAGCAATGCTGTGGTGCGACCGTGCTCGGCGGTATTCATGGTGATTTCAAACTGGCGTTGAATTTCAACGTCAGTGTCGTCTTCGCCATATTCGAACTCTTCTGGCAACCAACCGATAACTAAACGTTGTTTTTCTTGTTGCTCAACAATGTTCCAACCGCGCGTTTCAATGCCTTGCAACAGCCCTTGCCAGACAAAATTCTCGACGTCGTTCATACCATCTAGTTCGTCAAAATATACCCGCGTTTTGGTTTCATCTTCATCAACTCGGCTACCGTTTGCTACTGGCCAGACTAATTTCGGCGCCAGTACCACAACGTTTTCCCCAAGTGGGGTGTTGTGCGTTGGTTGTGGCACTTCATAACGTTTGTTCACAGGCGGTAGCTGTTTGCCAGGTGCTGGTTGAAGTTGCACATCATTTTTTACTTCTAGGTAGTCAAAGTTACCCGCAGCTTGCTCTTTTGGCGTAAAGCCACAGGCATTGACCAACACTGCTGCAACGCCGGCCAACACAAATAAATTCGCTTTCATTATTGCTCCGCTTAAATTAATTCTGCTTGTTTTAATGCTTGTTCGATATGTTGTTGCTGCAGAAGTTCCGGTTCGGTCATCGGTAACCGATAATTCGCTTCAAGTTTGCCCATTAATGACAATGCCCACTTCACTGGAATAGGGTTTGACTGCACAAACATTGCTTCATGAATAACCGCCATTTGCGCATCAATGGCTTTTGCTGTTGGCGCATCGCCTTGGGTTGCTGCGGCTACCATGGCTTTCATTTGCGCCGGCATTACATTGGCAGTCACACTAATCACTCCGTGGCCACCCTGCAGCATAAATTCACAACCGGTACCGTCGTCACCGCTTAGTAAAATAAAGTCATCGCCACATAGTTGCTTTAACAGGGCAACCCGAGCAACGTCGCCAGTCGCTTCTTTAATGCCAACAATATTGGGAATTTGTGCTAATTCAGCAACCTGTTCAGGCAAAATATCAGCGGCGGTGCGCCCCGGCACGTTATACAGCAATTGAGGCAAGTCTGAAGCTTCTGCACAGGCTTTGTAATGCGCCAACAAGCCACGTTGCGACGGCTTGTTGTAATATGGGTTAACGTTTAGAAAACCTTGAATAGGCAGGCTAGCCATACGCTCGGTAAGATGCACCGCTTCGGCGGTGGCATTTGAACCGTTACCGGCGATTACGGCAATACGCCCCGCCGCCAGTTCAGCAACAGCTGATACCACCAAAATGTGCTCATCATGGCTCATGGTGGCTGACTCACCGGTTGTGCCCATGGCTACAATAGCGTCAGTGCCCGCCTCACAATGCCAGTTCACCAATGCTTCTAACGCATTGAAATCGACGTTTCCTTGTTGGGTAAACGGCGTTACCAACGCAACGATACTACCTGTTAACATACTGCCCCCAATAATTTGTTCTACCGCAATGGTACTTTTACCGCCCTGTAATAACAAGGCTGCGCTGCCCTTTGCGTCTCGGCAGCGCTTCTTTTATGATAAAAAGCCTGTGGCAATTCTTTTACACTGGCTAGTTGGAGAAACTATGAATACCTTAAAAGTAGGTGACAAAGCCCCTCAATTTACTCTTCCTGATGCAAACAATGCGCCGGTGTCGCTCAATGAGCTACTCGCCAAAGGCCGTGTGTTAGTTTATTTCTACCCTAAGGCCATGACACCTGGTTGCACGGTGCAAGCGCAACAGCTACGTGACCATATGAAACAACTTCAGCAGCACCAAGTGCAAGTGGTTGGAATTAGCACTGACGAGCCAAAGCGCTTAGCCAAGTTCACTGAACGCGATCAACTCAATTTTACCCTATTGGGTGATGTTGACCACAAGGTTGCCGAAGCCTTTGGAGTTTGGGGTTTGAAAAAGTTTATGGGCCGCGAATACGACGGCTTGCACCGTATTAGCTTCTTAGTGAACCAAGACGGAACTATTGCCCATGTATTCGACAAGTTCAAAACCAAAGACCATCACCAAGTGGTTTTAGACCACTTGGCTGACGCTTAAGTTTGCTGCTCGCCTGACGTTGGTTCAGCTTTTGACGACAAGGCCGTAATCACGGCCTTGACTAGGCTGGCCAACGGTATGGCGAAAAACACCCCCCAAAAACCCCACAATCCACCGAATATTAAAACCGCAGCAATAATGTAAACCGGATTTAAACTCACTGCCTCTGAAAACAACAGCGGCACCAGTAAGTTTCCGTCTAACGCTTGAATAATTAGGTACACAATCATCACCCAAGCGAACATGCCGGTCCAACCAAACTGAAACAGCGCCACCAAGAACACCGGCAGCGTAACGACAGCCGCACCAATGTATGGAATAAGTACCGAAAAACCGACCAGCACAGCCAACAATGCCGCGTAACGTAAGTCAAACAGGGCAAAGCAAATATAAGTGAATACCCCAACCACCACGACTTCGACGGCTTTGCCGCGAATATAGTTCATGATCTGCACGTTCATTTCATCACTCACTTGAGCAATAAGACGACGGTTTCGCGGTAAAACTTTACTGACATGTGCCAATAAATGGTGCTTGTCTTTCAGCATGAAGAACACCAGCAACGGCACCACAATCAAGTAAATCAGCAAGGCCATAATGCCAATAATGCGACTAACCGATTGGCTTAATAAGGTTTCGCCAAACAGCAACGCGCGATTGGTGGTGGTTTCTATAAAGTCATTAATATTAGCTTGCGTGATATATTCAGGAAACAGTTCAGGAAGGCGGTTTAGTAACACCTTGAACTGCGAAAACATTTGCGGAAGTTCGCCAACAAGGGCGACGGACTGCTGCCAAATAACAGGCACTAAAAACAACATTAGCGCCACAATGACAGCAATAAAGCTGGTGTATACCACCAACACCGCACTAAGCCTTGGCAAACCTGTTGCACTAATACGCTGTACCGGCCACTCTAATAAATAGGCCAATACCAGCGCCACTAACAGCGGCGCAAGAACATCGCTAAACAGAATAATTAGAGCGAAGCTTGTCAGTAGCAGCAAAAATAACGTAATTGCATCAGGATCTGAAAACTTGCGGTTGTACCATTGTTTCATGTAATCAAACATGTAAACCCACTCCAATTGTTTGAGTAAAAGCGTTGCATGCTTTCTCGAGATACCACATCATAGCTGTGAACACGTTTAAGTTACAGTATTGAGCCTGTAAATTAGGAACCTTTTCACAAATTTATACTCGAACATTGCAGGTTTTTCAGGCGCACATCATGAAGCAGTTACTTTTCACAATTTCAGCATTAAGCCTCGCAGTGGGTATTTCCTTTTCGGCAAGCTCCATGGCACAAGAACGTTTACCCGAAATAGGTACTGCGGGTGCCTCGGTCATGACCATTGAGCGCGAACAAATATTTGGCGATATGTATATGCGCCAGTTACGTTCAATGTCGCCAATGGTGCACGACCCAGTGCTTGACGAATACCTGCAAGACATTGGCTCACGTATTGTTCGCGAAGCCGAAGGTGTGAAGTTTCCCTTCACGTTTTTTTGGATAAATCAAAAAGACATTAACGCATTTGCCTTCTTCGGTGGCTATGTGGGTATGCACACCGGCTTGATTACCGAAGCGCAAACAGAATCTGAGTTCGCTTCGGTGCTTGCTCACGAGGTGGCGCACGTTTCGCAGCGCCATATTGTGCGCAACATGGAACGCATGTCGAACAGCTCGCCCACCATGATGGCAGCGGTATTGGGCTCACTTATTTTGTCGGTGATTAACCCGCAACTTGGCATGGCAGCGCTGAGTGGCACCATTGCTGGTGGTCAGCAGATGCAAATTAACTATACCCGCCAGTTTGAACAAGAAGCCGACCGCGTGGGGTTCGATATTCTTAACCGTGCCGGATTTGACCCGCGCGGCGCGGTTGACTTCTTCGGCCGCTTAACTGAAAAATATCGCTATATGTCACGCCCGCCAGAGTTTTTGTTAACTCACCCATACAGCGAAAGTCGACTGTCCGAAATGCGCGCTCGCACCGCCCTTTTACCGCGTGTAGAACGCCGCGACGAAGCGACATTTTTATTGGCCAAATACCGGGTGCAAGCGCGCTACACCAAAACGCTGACCGAAAATGCCTTGCGTCAGCAGTTGCAAGAAATAGGAATTCAGCCTTCGCACGCTGCGGCAGTGCGTTATGGTTTGGCAATTGTATTGCTCGATAACAAGCGCTTTAGCGAGGCGGAAGAAATGTTAGCGCCGTTGTTGCAATCAGAACCATACAATACGTTTTATCTTGATGTGCAAAGTGACATTTTATTAGCTGAGCGACGTTACGATGAAGCGCTTTCCTTGCTCGAAAAGGCCTATATTCGCCAGCCTAATGAGCAGACCATTACAATTAATTTTGCCAATGTGGCCATTGAAGCCAAACGGTACAGCTTAGCGATTTCGTTGCTGCGAGACTATTTGCAGCGTGAGAGCGATCATGTTTTGGCACTCGATTTACTGGCCAAGGCGTACCGCTTAAGTGGCGATATGAGTGCCATGCACGGCATTATGGCTGAGTCCGCCGCCCTTCATGGGGCCTTCGATCAAGCCATTGAGCATTTGCATAAAGCCCACAAGCAAACCGGTCTCGATATCGAAAAACGTCGCTTGCAGGCCCGTATTGAACAACTTATGGCGCAAAAATCACTGCTTGAGAGTATCAGCACCGGTAGCCGCGGCTAAGCTTTGTAAGGTTTGCTCACCTAAAAGTGGGCCTTTCACTTCACCTTCTGGCGTGACAATGTACGTGGCTGGTAATGCGTTCGGTGTTGGAAATGGCAAGTTCGGCACAGGTTCGTTCTGCACTAAGGTAAACTCAATGTTGTACTCTTGCTTCAGTGCCGCCAGCTCGTCATTATTGAGCCCATCGAAGCTGACCCCTAACAAGGTCACCTGGTCGCCATACAAATGATGAAATTCATTCAGCTCAGGTAACTCGCGTAAACACGGCGCACACCATTCGGCAAAGTAATTAACCACCACATATTGGCCGCGTAGCTGTTGCCATGCGACGCCACCGCGATCATCCGTCTGAAAATCACTGGCGGGCTGACAAGCGCTTAAAAGCCCAGCACTTAGCGCTAAAATCACGGGCAAAAATCGACAACGCATACAGTTTCCCTTAAGCTATTGGTTCACGAACTAGAGGATTTTAAGCTATGGCTCAGGTCACGATTTATCACAACCCACGCTGCTCAAAAAGCCGCCAAACCTTGCAGTTACTCGAACAACATGGCGTTGAGCCGCAGGTTGTTGAGTACCTTAAAACACCACCTAGTGTGACAGAATTAAAAACGTTGGTAAAACAACTTGGCTTTATTTCTGCGCGTGAATTGATGCGCTCCAAAGAAGACGCATATAAAGCGCAAAAGTTGGCTGATGTTACCGACGAAAATGCATTGTTAGAAGCCATGACCAACGAGCCCAAGTTAATCGAGCGCCCTATTGTGGTGGTTGGCGAGCAGGCACGTTTAGGCCGCCCTCCTGAAGCTGTACTGGAGTTACTGGATTAAATGCGCCCGCAAATTATTGTGTTGTATTACAGCCGTAATGGAAGCACACAGAAGCTGGCCGATGCCATTGCCAGTGGCATTACTCAAGCCGGCGGCGATGCCTTATTGCGCACCGTTAGCGGCCCTGGTGAACCTGCGAGCGCGCGCGATTTAGCCCTAGAGCCAGAAGAGCTGTCCCAGTGCGATGGCCTGATCATGGGTAGCCCTGTGCGATTTGGCCATATGGCCAGCACGCTTCAGCAATTCTGGGAAGGTACCAGTTCGATATGGTTGAAGGGCCAGCTACAAGGCAAGCCTGCAGCGGTATTTACTTCGGGCAGTAGCATGCACAGTGGGCAAGAATCGACACTCTTAGCCATGGGGGTGCCGTTGTTGCATCATGGTATGTTGCTGTGCGGTATTCCCTACACCGAGCCGGCCATACAACAAACACAAACGGGAGGCTCTCCGTATGGGGCAAGCCACGTGACACATCACAACCCCAATAAGCTTAGCGAACATGAACAACAGGCTGCTGTTGCTTTAGGTAAACGGGTTACCTACAGCGCCGCCGCACTTAAAACTGCGCAACTGCAAGGACAATTATGACGACACCACAGTCTAACGACTCCCGTATTCGAGAAATTCGTGTGTTGGCCCTGGCTAGTTACTTGGGGTTGCTAGGGCTCATGGTTATTTGGCAAGTTTGGTGTCAAAGCAATAGCGAGTTTAGCCTGACTTTCCGCCTCGCCTTGTGGGTAGCGCCATTGTTGTTTCCATTACCCGGCCTGCTACGCGGCAAACCCTATACCTATGCGTGGACGAACTTTGTTTTAATGTGGTACTACCTTCATAGTTTAACCATGCTTTATGTGGCACCAGAGGAGCGTGGTTTTGCCATTGCAGAGTTACTGTTAACCACCGGAGCATTTGTCGGTTGTACTTGGTATGCACGTCGTCAAGGGCGAGCGTTAGGGTTAGGCCTGAAAAAGCTAAAGGACCAAAATTAAATAGCTAATACGTCTTTGACAAAAGGAATTGTCAAACGTCTTTTCGCGGCGATAGAAGCGCGGTCGAGCTTGGTTAAACAACGCATTAGGCTGCGCATATCACGCCCTAACCGCTGCACCATAAATTGCGCGGTGTCTTCGCTTAAACTCAACCCCAGATTTTTGGCGCGTGCCTGCAGCGCCGCCACTTTGTGCTCATCGTTGAGTGGTTTCACCTGCAAGGTTAAGCCCCATTGCAAGCGTGAGTGCACGTCAGCTACAGCAACATCAAGTGCGGCTGGAGCGTTGTGGGCGGTAACAACCAATAAGCCGTGATTAAGGTCACGAACGCGATTAAACAACGCGAACAATTCATAACACCACTGCGTGTCACCTAGCACCGCGTCAATATCATCCAAACACAGCAAGCTGTATTGCTCTAGCCCCTGTAATACCTGCGGCTGAATACTGTCTTTTAGCTCGCCGAGCGGCAAGTACATCGCCGGCTGTTGGGTGTGGGCACATAGCGCATGTAATAGGTGGCTTTTGCCTACCCCTTGGCGCCCCCACAGGTAAACCAACCCGCGTTGCTGTTGTTGCACAACGTCTAGCAATTCCGCGTTGTCACCCAGCTCAAAAGTAGCAAAGGTTTCATCGTCCGGTAACTGAATCGCTAAGGGCAGCTGGGCTATCGCACTCAAGGTTGGCTCCAACGATATACTGGGGTTGCAAAGCTATCACGCTGCTGTTGATTCACCGGCTCAAATTGCTGGGTCATGTCCAAGGCACGCATGATTTGTTCAGCTTCGGTTTGAATATGTAGCTCAAAAGTTGCCCGGTGCTCACCGTAACTAACCAGTTGCACACGGTTTACCGACGGCACTGAATTAAGTTGTTGTTCCGCCTGCAGCACGCTGGTTACCGACGGCAAGTTCACGATATTAACGCGCCACAGCCCTGCGGCTTCGGCATTTGAGCTAATGCGATAACGGTAAGAAAGCTGTTTCGATATATCGGCAATCAGCTTGGCCCCAAGCTCAGCACGATCGTCTGCAGCAACTTCGCCGCGCCAACGCATATCAGCCAACTTTAGTGTCCAATCAAGGGTCCAGGTCTGCTCGGTCACTGCCCTATCCGACTGGTAAATACGCGCAACCACCACGCCGTCCGCATCATAACGACTGCTGGCAAAGTCAATGCGATCGTCAAATCGCGCCCATAAGTCTAAAACCGACAGGCTCATCGAGTCATTCAGATCAAGTAACGGCAACTTAACCGGCAAGCCACGTATTTTTGCTTGCTCACGTAATTGCTCAACCAGCGGCTCGACATCGGCGGTACCAATAATTGAGCGCTGCAAGCGCTCGTTTTCTAGCACCAGCCAAAATAACAGCTCTGGGCGCAGACTACTCCAAATGCCAGAGCCAGCACTTTGAATGGTACGGTCGACTTGTGGTTGATCAAACTGCACCCACAACAACAAACCTTCATCACTTTGTTGGTAACCATATTGCTGCACGAAATTACGTACATTTTGCAATGCAAATCGTACTTTTTCATGGCTCAGCAAGGTGTCATCACCGGATACTCGAATAAAAGTTCGCTGCAATGCTTGCTGCAAAGCGGCGTCACGATCGGCAGCCGCTTGACTCGCTACGGGAACGCGCGCTTGGTACATTTGTTTCAGCTCTACCGCGGCTTTGGCGGTATTTGCGCAGCATAAAACAGACAGCAAAATAGCAAAAAATAGGGTTCGCATAGCTACCTCAACACAACATCTTGTGCCCATCATAAACAGCTGCTGCCAAGGGGGCAAGTAACAAGCTGTGGATAACCTCTGGGCGTTTAAGATTTTTTCACGCCGTGCTAAACTTCGCTAAGCAACACAAGGACTTCTCATCATGCTCAAGCAACAATTACGCGCTATCAGTTCATTGCTGACCAGTATTACGCTTATCGGTATTTGCACCGGCATGACGAGTACCTTGTTAAGCTTGCGCGCCACCATTGAAAATTTCGGTACGCTGACCACCGGTATTATCATGTCAGCCTACTTTATTGGTTTTTTGTTCGGCACCACGCGGGCCCCGAAAGATATACGCCGTGTTGGTTATATTCGGGCTTTTGGTGGCCTTGCTGCGCTTGCTGCGGCGTCAATTCTAATTCAAGCCATTTGGATAGACCCCACGGTGTGGTTTGTCATGCGCTTTCTTACCGGCTTTGCTATTTCGGCAATATTCGTCATTGTTGAAAGCTGGCTCAATACCATGGCCGATAACAAAAACCGCGGTACCCTACTGTCGGTTTACTTAGTGCTTATTTATGGCGGCTTGGTGGCCGGCCAACTGGTTCTTGGTATTACTGACCCGGCAGGCTTTGTCGCCTTTGCCTTGGTCGCCCTGCTGATCAACCTAGCTCTTATTCCAATTCTTATTAGCGTAACCGTTGAGCCCACAACTCACGAACCGAAAAAGGTGCCTATTCTTAGCTTATTGAAGGTGGTTCCGCTCGGTATGGTCAACGCCTTTATTATGCAGGCTTGCTACGCCATGTTTTATGGCATTGGGCCCATGTACGCCACCTATATTGGCTTATCGGTGGCCCAAGTGAGTTTGTTTATGGCCGCATTTATTCTTGGCGGCATGTTAGCGCAAGCGCCAATTGGCTTACTTTCCGATCGTATCGACCGCCGTATTATGATGGCGGGATGTGCTGGTACAGCCGGCATTATGGCTTTTGTGTTATCGCAGCTTGATGCTTCCGTAGCCTGGATGATTTATTTATGTGTCGGTTTATTTGGTGCCTGTGCCCTGCCCCTGTACTCATTGGGCATGGCACACACCAACGATTACCTTGAAAAAGACCAAATGGTTGGCGCCACTGGGGCAATCATTAAAGTGGGTGGCATTGGATCAATTATTGGTGCGCCGGCGGTTGCGGCGCTGATGCAGTTTGGCGCGGTGAACTACTTCTTCTTATTAATTATGGCGTTAACTTTCATCGTCTGCGGCTATTCGCTATTTCGCGTTACCCAGCGCAAGAAAGCCAACGACCAATCAGCCAGTGCTTATGCCATGTTGGCTCCCACGCAAACCTCTGACGAGCTGTTAACCACGCTGGCTGACGAGCAAGCGCAAATGGAAGAAAACCTAGAACTACAACAAGAGCTTGATGAGCAAGAAAATCTGGATACAAACCGTTAGGCTTGTATCCAGCTGTTAACAAGTTGCTGCGCTTGCTCAGCAAGCGCCGTTAAATGCTCTTGGCTTACAAAACTTTCGCAATAAATTTTGTACACCGGTTCAGTACCTGAAGGGCGCGCTGCAAACCAACCGTTGGCGGTCGTTACTTTCACCCCACCAATAAGCGCATCGTTAGCCGGCGCTTTGGTCATCACCCCAGTCACTTCATCTCCGGCCAATTCGGTCAGTTGCAATTTATAAGCACGAATACCGGCAAAGCCAGCGTTTAATTCTGCCGACGAGGCCACATCAATACGTTGATAGTAAGCCGTGCCATGTTCGGTACATAAATCGTCGTAGTATTGGCTTGGGTTTTTGCCCGTTTTGGCGCAAATTTCTGCCGCTAACAACGCCAAAATAATGCCGTCTTTATCGGTTGACCAAGGCTGCCCTTGGCGATCTAAGAAACTAGCGCCGGCACTTTCTTCGCCACCAAATGCCGTGGTCGCTGCGTGCAGCTCTTGCGCAAACCATTTAAAACCGACTGGCATTTCACGCAGCGAGCGTTGGTTTTTGGCCACCACACGATCAATCATGGCACTCGACACTAAGGTTTTACCAATGGCTAATTCAGGCGCCCAGTTGCGGTGCTGGCACAAATAATCAATCGCCACGGCCAGATAATGATTCGGGTTCATTAAGCCATGGGTTGGCGTGACAATGCCGTGGCGGTCATAGTCAGGATCATTACCGACGGCAATGTCGTAGTCTTGTTTCAACTGCAACAAACTAGCCATGGCGTATGGCGATGAGCAATCCATACGAATTTTGCCGTCTTTGTCTAAGCTCATAAACCGGAAACTAGCGTCAACATCGGCATTCAGAACCGTCATATTTAAACCGTAATGCGCCGCAATTTGGGCCCAATAACTCGCACCTGCGCCGCCCATGGCGTCGACACCAATGCGTAGCTTGGCGTCGGCAATGGCTTGCATATCAATCACGTCGCTTAAGCTTTCAATATAGTCTTTGCGCCAATCTACCTGCTTAAGTTGCTTGCTCGCGCGCGCTTCGGCATAAGACACGGCCTCAACGCCCATCAGCTCAGATGACAACAGCGCATTGGCATATTTCTCAATGGTTTTTGTGGCATCGGTGTCCGCCGGCCCACCGTGTGGTGGGTTGTATTTAAACCCGCCGTCACTTGGTGGATTGTGCGACGGGGTAATCACCACACCGTCACAGAGCCCTTCGCTGCGGCCCTTGTTATAACGCAAAATGGCATGACTAATAACCGGCGTTGGCGTGTAGCCGTCGTCGGTTTGAATATGAACTTCAATGCCGTTGCCAATAAATACTTCCAGCGCCGTCATGTATGCCGACTCAGATAGTGCGTGGGTGTCTCGGCCCAATAACAATGGCCCAGTAATACCCTGCTCCTCCCGGTAACGCACTAGCGCTTGGCTAATGGCCAGAATATGGGCTTCGTTAAACGAATTATCTAACGCACAACCGCGGTGGCCCGAAGTACCAAACTTGACTTGTTGCTTGGGATTACGAGGGTCTACTTCGTTGACAAAATAAGCACTGACAAGTTGTGCAATGTTGGTTAAGTCGCTAGCTTGTGCCGGTTGGCCGGCGCGCGGATGCAATGCCATTATAAAAAGTCCCTAATTTTTTCTGCTTGTTCCTGAGAATAGCCAAGTTCCATCGCCACTTGTGTCAGCATCGATTTTTTACGTGTGGTGTTGTTATTAGTCACCACAAAATAAGGCGCGTTAGGTATTTGTTTTGGGTTGGTGCTGGTTCCTGTCGCTTCTAATTCGGCCTCGCTAGTTGCGAAGTACTGCCGATCTCGGCCACTAATTTGCAGCACGGCGTCGAAATTTTTAGCGTGACATTTGTAAAGCATGCTCAAAATATACAAAAAGCGCGCAACAATGCTGCGCTGGCCGGCCAAATCAGCCCGAGTCATCACGTCAAATACGGTACGCCCAGTAAGGTCTTGTTGCTCTGCGCTGTCATCATCATTCTTGGTTGCCGAAGCTTCAGCCTCTGGCATGGCCAGCACTGGCTGCCCTGTCGCCTTGTCAGCGGCTGGCAAGTTCAGCAAGCGACGTAAAATTGCCGAGGCACTTTCGCCAATATGTTGTGTGTGGCTCGCAATAAAGCGATACAATTCGTCGTCAATATCAATGCGTTTGGTCATTACCCGTTCACTTCTAGTTTGACTTTTCGTTACGCGCTATTATACCCAAGCATACGCTCGGGTACAGGAATTCAACATGAGTACAGCACAGATTCTTAATTATGAAGTTATAGGGCACGGTCAGCCCGTCGTTTTGTTACATGGTTTATTCGGTGATCTTGATAATCTCAAAGGCTTAGGCCGCGACTTAAGCGAAGACTATCAGGTGATTCTGGTCGATGCACGTAACCACGGTGACTCGTTTCATAGTGACCATATGAATTACCGCGACATGGCACAAGACCTTGCCGCAACACTCGATAACATTGGCATTGAGCAAGCTCATATTGTTGGCCATTCCATGGGCGGAAAAATAGCTATGGAGTTCGCGCTAACCTACCCTGAACGCGCTTTAAGCGTCATTGCCGCAGATATTGCACCGGTGGCTTATGACCCGAAGCATCGGCATATTCTCGATGCCTTGCAGCAACTTGATCTTAGCCAAGTGAAGACACGTACTGACGCAGACAAGCAATTGGCGAAATTTATCGAAAGCAAAGGCGTTCGCCAGTTTTTGTTGAAAAATTTACGACGCGACGACAACGGTTACAGCTGGCGTTTAAATCTAGACACTTTAAGCCAGTGTTATGGCGAAATTTCTGGCGCGGTTCGCACCGGCCGCTACGACGGGCCTATTTTGTTTATTAAAGGCGGCGACTCAAATTATTTACAAAGCGAGCATGAAAGCGCTATTCGCGAACGTTTTAGCAACCTAGACATGAAGATTATTGAGGGCACGGGGCACTGGCTACACGCAGAAAAGCCACGGGTTTTCAATCGGCTGGCGCGCTCATTTGTTGAGAATCATTCTCGCACCTAGGGCGCTTGCGTGCTATACTCTGCGTTCTTTTTTTGATTTCAAATAAATTCAAAATAACCAATGATCAGGTGTTACTGTTATGCTGTCAGAACATTATGAATTGATTGAAACTTTGGGTACCAATTTTGCCATTGCATTTTTATTTGTACTTATAGGGTTAGCTATTCAAGATGTCTTAAACAAAGGCGAAGTACCTAAGTTTGGTCGTTGGTTTGTATGGTTAGTTTTGTTTCTAGGGTGTGCCGGCTTTATTGCGAAGGGCATTATTCAAGCATTCTGGGAAGCGGGTCTTTAATTTTTAAGCGGTTTAATTTTCAAGCGGGTAGTACGATTCTATGGCAAGTGTAGGTATATTTTTCGGTAGCGACACTGGAAACACTGAAGCTGTTGCGCAAATGATTCAAAAAGAGTTGGGCAAACAACTTATTGATGTCTTTGATATCGCAAAATCGAGCAAAGAAGACATCGCGTCGTATGACTTACTCATGTTTGGTATTCCGACATGGTATTACGGCGAAGCTCAGTGCGACTGGGATGACTTTTTCCCAGAGCTTGAAGAGATTGATTTCAATAATAAACTAATCGCAATTTTTGGTTGCGGTGACCAAGAAGATTATGCAGAGTACTTTTTAGATGCCATGGGTACCGTACGTGATATCGTTGAAGCGCGCGGTGGCATTATTATTGGTCACTGGTCAACCGAAGGCTACGAATTTGAAGCATCACGCGCGTTAGTCGACGACACGCATTTTGTCGGTTTAGGTATTGATGAAGATCGTCAGCCCGAGCTTACGAAAGAACGCGTACAACAATGGTGTGCACAAATTCGCGACGAAATGGGCTTAGACCAATTAGGCTAACCAAAAACGCATAGCGAAGAGATTCATGAGCAGCAAAGACGAATTACAATTAAAAAAAGCAGGGTTAAAAGTCACCTCGCCGCGGATCAAAATTCTTGAGATTTTGAAAAATCCGGCGAACCAGCATATTAGCGCTGAAGACGTGTACAAAATTCTGCTCGAAAAAAATGAAGAAATTGGTTTAGCGACGGTTTATCGCGTGCTCAACCAATTCGACGATGCCGGCATTGTGAGTCGTCACCATTTTGAAGGTGGCCGTTCCGTATTCGAACTGAGCGCGAAAGACCACCATGACCACTTGGTTTGTTTAACCTGTGGCCACGTGTTTGAGTTTGAAGATGATGTGATTGAGCGCCGTCAGCTAGACGTTGCTGAGGCGAACAATATTCGTTTAACCAATCACAGTCTGTATTTGTATGGCGAATGTAAGTCACCAGATACTTGCGAAAATAACCAAGCCGATCTCGATTAAGTCGTTTTCCACAGCGAGTTAAAAAGCTAGTAAAAAAAGCGGCGCGATGAGTCAATCATCGCGCCGCTTTTTTATGCTTTTAGCAAATTAGTTATCGTTTTCTGACCAAGTGTCGCGCAAGCCAACGGTCTGATTAAACACCAGAGCACCCGGCTGACTGTCTTGACTGTCGGCACAGAAGTAGCCAATGCGTTCAAACTGATACGCTTGTTCGGCTTGAGCATTCGCAAGGCTTGGCTCTACAAAGCCTTGTTTTACCACCAACGACTCAGGGTTTAAGGTGGCAAAGAAGTCGTCTTCAGCGCCAGGGTTTGGCACCTGGAACAAACGATCGTACAAGCGAAACTCAGCGGCAATAGCATGCTCAGCTGCCACCCAATGAATCACCCCTTTCACCTTGCGACCATCGGCTGGGTCTTTGCCTAAGGTTTCGGGGTCATAGGAGCAATAAATGGTGGTTATTTCACCGGCCGCGTCTTTTTCTACGCGCTCAGCTTTAATGACATAGGCATTACGCAAGCGAACTTCTTTGCCAAGCACCAAGCGCTTGTACTTCTTGTTCGCTTCTTCACGGAAGTCTTCGCGCTCAATTAAAATTTCACGTGCAAATGGCACTTGGCGCACACCCATGCTGTCGTCATTCGGATGATTCGGTGCATCAAGTTGCTCTTCGTGTGCGGCTGGATAATTTTCAATCACCAAGCGCACCGGGTCAATCACGGCCATAGCGCGTGGGGCTTTCTGGTTCAGCTCGTCACGAATACAAGCCTCGAGCATGCTCATCTCAACTTGGTTGTCCATTTTGGTCACACCAATACGATGACAAAACTCACGAATAGAAGACGGCGTATAACCACGACGGCGAATACCAGCAATGGTCGGCATGCGTGGGTCGTCCCAGCCGCTTACTTTACCTTCTTCAACCAGCATGTTGAGCTTACGCTTACTCATCACCGTGTATTGCAGATTTAACCGCGAAAACTCAATTTGCTGCGGGTGGCACTCAATGCTTATGTTATCAAGTACCCAGTCGTACAAACGGCGGTTATCTTGAAACTCAAGCGTACACAATGAGTGCGTAATACCTTCAATGGCATCCGAAATACAATGGGTAAAGTCGTACATTGGATACACGCACCATTTATCGCCAGTTTGATGGTGGTGCGCAAACCGTACCCGATAAATAACTGGGTCACGCATACACATAAACGGTGAGCTCATGTCTATTTTTGCACGCAAGCACACTTCGCCTTCTTGATATTTACCGGCTGTCATGTCGGCAAATATTTTCAGGTTTTCATCTACAGCGGTGTCGCGGTATGGGCTATTGCTGCCAGGCTCTTTCAAAGTGCCACGCATTTCGCGCATTTGTTCTTGGCTGGAAAAGTCGCAATAAGCTAAGCCTTTCTCAATCAGCTCAACCGCATAGCCGTGCAAACGGTCAAAGTAGTCTGACGAATAACGCGGCTTGCCTTCCCACGTGTACCCTAGCCACTGCACGTCTTCTTGAATGGAATTAACGTAGTCTACTTTTTCTTTCAATGGGTTGGTGTCGTCAAAACGCAGGTTACAGCTACCTTGGTAGTCTTGCGCAATACCAAAATTAAGCACGATCGATTTCGCGTGGCCAATATGCAAAAAGCCATTCGGCTCCGGCGGGAAACGCGTGTGCACGCTTTGATGCTTACCTGAAGCAAGATCTTGGTCAATAATTTGACGAATAAAGTTACTACGAGGCGTGTCTGCGGCCGTTTTCTCTGCCATGAATACCGTTACTCCGATGCTATGCTTAAAAATGACCGCTATGATCGCAGTTTCTGGCAGCCTGCGCAAGGCCTACGCGTTGCTTAACCTGTACAACCGAAGAACAATTCCGCCGCCCGCAACTCATCTTGAGCATGGCCCAGTTCAAGCGCTACAAATCGAACTTTGGTTCCTGCGGTCGCTTGCGCCAAAGCCATACGGGCTGACCAGCTAAGCACGCCGACTTTCGGGTAGCCACCAAGCGACTGCGCATCGTTTAGCATGACAATAGGTCGGCCATCGGGTGGAATTTGTATCGCACCAACCGGTAATGGCTCGGAGATAATCTGTTGGTGCGGCCAATGCATGCCTTGTTCGCCCTGTAAACGAACGCCCATGCGGTCTTGCTGCGCGGTGACTGTATAGGTTTGATGAAACAATCGCTGCTGCTCATCTGCACTAAACTGGCCAAATTGGGCAACCGGCACCATGGCCAATTGCAACTCACTATGTGCCGAAATACGGGGGATCAGCTCATGTTTGGGTCGCCGATTAACAACAGCTGGGTACATTGAAGCGCAGCCTTTGGCTAATTCATCCCCTACTTGCAAGGGTGTACCGTCGCCACGCAGCCCGCCTAAACCATCGCGCACCACAGTAGCGGCGGAACCTAAGGTAAGCGGCACATCAAAGCCGCCGGCTACAGCCAAATAGCAACGTAAGCCGCGTGCCGGGGCTAGAATGTCAATTTCATCACCCGCCGCTATCGCAAAAACTTGCCAGTTCGGCTGCGGCTGGCCGTTTCGGCTCACGCTACCCGGAGCACCGCACACAACGGCAAATCCGGGCGTTAGCACCGTCGCTTTGAATCCGCCTAGGGTCACTTCAATGGCCGGAGCATTGGGGGCATTGCCGAGTAATTTATTGGCCCACAAAAACGCACGTTCATCCACCGCCCCTCCACGGCTTACGCCTTGAGAACTATGACCAAAGCGTCCACGATCTTGCACCGTCGCTAAGAGGCCTGGTTGCACTATTTTTAAATGTGCGTTGGTGCTCATGACAATGGCCTTTGCTGCTTTTCAAGAGCGGCAAACTCAGCAGCACTAATCACTTCAAACAGCACGCTGTCGCCGGCTTGTATTGCCAAACCCGAATTCTCATTCGGGTTTATATTCCAATTTGCAACGCGGCCAATAAGGTTCCACCCACCCGGTGATGTGCGTGGATAAATCGCGGTTTGTTGATTCGCTATGGCCACACTACCCGCGGGTACTTTACTGCGCGGCGTGGCTAACCGCGGCGTTTGAATACGCTCGTCAACATCGCCTAAATAAGCGAAGCCAGGGGCAAACCCCACCGTGTAAACATGGTATTCACGCTCACTGTGCAGCGCGATGATCTGCGCAGCACTAAGCCCGGTGTGCTCTATGACGCGTTGCATATCGGGCGCATAAGGCGCTTCATAGCACACCTTAAAGCGATGCTGAGCGCTTGCCACGTTGTGGGGTTGTTCACTTGGTTGGCGCAGTAATTGCTCAATGTAACGCGTTACGCTTAGTAAGTCTGTTTGGTGAATATCATAAACCACCATGGCGCTATGGTAGGCAGGGACAATGTCACGTAACCAGCTAGGGTTAGTCTGCTTCAGCTGTGCGGCAAATTGGTGTACTGCTTGATTAATGGCGAGATCAACTCGTGCTTCAAAAGCCACCTTCACTGCATCGATGGCTGCTACTTCTACCCGTGCTTGCATGGTTAGTTCTCGAGCAGTAATTGGCGAATGGCAGCCACTGTTGCGATAGATTCTGGATTATCGCCATGCACACACAAGGTATCGGCGCGCAGGGTCAATAAGCTGCCATCGGCGGCAGTGATAGGTTCGCCAGCTTTGAATGCTCGCACCTGTTGCAAAATATCTTGTCGCTGCGTTAGCACTGCGTCAGCGTAATGTCGTGAACGTAACGTTCCATCGGCTTCATAGCGCCGGTCAGCAAATGCCTCAAAGCACAGGTTGACACCAAACTCGGCCGCCACATGGCTATGGGGCTTTGAATTCGTGGTTGCCAAAGTCACCAAAAACAATGGCGCTTGCTGTCGCTGCTGGCGAGTTTGATTAATCTTGCCAAGGGACTCACACACTGTGCGGAACAATTCCGGCGACTTTTGCATGTCGTTATAAAGCGCACCATGGGGCTTAACGTAACTGAGCATCACGTTTTGGGCATCACACAATGCCTGCATGGCACCAATTTGATAATGCAATATTGCCTGCAACTCTGCCGCGGCAAACGCCATACTGCGCCGCCCAAAACCTTGAATGTCGGGATACGCCGGATGCGCGCCAATGGTCACTCCGTGCTGCTTCGCTAACGCTATGGTTGAGGCCATAATCGCTGGCCCGCCGGCATGAAATCCACAGGCAATATTAGCCATATCAATGTGCGGCATCACCGCTTGGTCGTCACCCATAGTCCAAGCGGCAAAGCTTTCACCCATGTCGCAATTAAGTTTTATCACGCTCATTGGTCTCGTTGGTGCTTTTAGCTTTTCGTGCGCCCGCAAAGCGCGCATAACTGTAGGCAAATAAGTAAACCCCAAGGCCGATACTACTAATAAACAACGGCGCAATGGTCAACCCACTCATTTGGTGAGCGCCATAAACCGCAGCCGCACCGGTTAGGCCTAAAGTTAATAATGACGCGGCCACCAAAGTAATGGGCTCTAGCCACTTTAGCAGCGCATTGCCAATCAATAAATTAGCCAGAGCGCCTAAAATAATGCCCCATGCAATAGGCACCCCAAGCTGATACCAACCAAGTTGCCAGTCGACAATGGCAGCCCACAGCTGCTCTTCACTGGCGTTATAAAATAGTAAACCGACTAAGCCCGCTAAAATAACTAAACGTGTCGTTAGTGACATTTGTTTTCCTTACATCATAAGCCAAGACAATAGCCCCAGAACGACGGCAATAATCGGCACCCACAAAATGGGTGACTGATACCAACGTAACACCGGTTGCTGATACGGTTGTTGTTGCGGTTGGGCTGTCGGCTCTGGTCGACGTTGTGACACCAGCCATGCAACCCCAGCCCCCATGAGGATAAAACCAAGAATACGGTAGCTTGAAACCGCGTCCCCTGCTGGTGCAAGCACCAACAATAAAATACCACTGACAATAACCGCCAACGCGGCAATTCGTGTTGCACTAGTTGTTTTCATTCTTATTCATGTGCCCCTGTTGTTTTGCTTTGCGCCAGGCTAGATAAAACCATACCCACCCCGCCACTTGCATGACTATTCCCACCCAAATAGTGGCTAGTGTTTGCTCCCAAATGCCGCTTAACATGGCGGCAAAGCCGATAACGGCAAGTACTATTGGAAAAATCATCGTGTTTTCCTCTCTGTGCCCTACCTACCTTACTTAAAACTAGCGCGCGGTAAAAGTAGAAGCACGACATATTCGACTATTGTCGAGGCCAGTGCCATACTGCAATCAATAACTTACGCTCTAAGCGTAGCAGATTTACCAAGGTGACACGGAGTAATCAAATGACGCGAGCACCGCACGAACACGAACTTGAGATTTGTGAGTCCGCACATCTGCAGCGCGACGACAGCTTATACTCATCATTGCAACGTCAACTAACGCCCCACTTAACCGTGCACAGAATACTACCACAACGGGCTATTCGTATGATTGGCCCTTGGTGCTTTGTGGATCATTTTGGCCCTGTAGCGCCGGCTAATTACCGGCAATTTAACGTTGCTCCGCACCCTCACATTGGCCTACAAACCATCACCTGGTTGTTGTCAGGGCAACTTTTGCATCAAGACAGCCTAGGTTACGAGCAGCCATTGCGCAGTGGTCAACTCAATTTAATGACCGCGGGGCGCGGTATTAGCCACGCTGAAGTTGCGGATCATGATCCTGATCAACCGCTACACGGGTTACAACTTTGGTGTGCGCTGCCACCAGCGCATGAGCAAACCGAGCCACGTTTTGACCACTATCAACAGGTACCTAAGTTTAGCCTAGGAGACTGCACCGCCACGCTGATTATGGGGTCATACGCCACTGAGCAACGCCGCTTAACAAGCCCAGCGCTAAGTTTTAGCCCTGCAATAGCATTGCTGCTACAAACGCCACAAGCTACCGTTGTTGATATTCAACTTGAACGCGATTTTGAGTACGGTTTATATGTTGTCAGCGGCGCTATGGCGGCCTTAGACAAGCAAACGAAAATCCATCAGCTACTTAGCATTGGGGCGAATCGTCGACATATCACGCTTGAGTTAAGTGCCGATAGCACCGTGTTACTGCTTGGTGGTGAAGCTTTTGAACAACCGGTAAAAATGTGGTGGAATTTTGTCAGTGCCTCTGAACAGCGCGTTAAACAAGCGCAACAAGACTGGGACAACCAACATGAACGCTTTGGGCATGTTGCGCATTATCAACCACCCACAGCAACCAACTAGTGTGAATCAATATGGGAATAATTAGCTCAATTCAAGCCTTTACGCGGCGCATTGGTTTATGGCTTCTGGCTGCCGGTATTACTTTAGCGGTGCTATTTACTGCGGTGTTAATTTACAAGTTAACCGTCTATGAACCTGCCCCTCCGACGGTTGCTCATTGTCAGTCATTGCAACTCATTAGTACCCCAGATAACGGCGGCGAAATTCATGTATACCAGTGCCAACGGGGCCAAGAATCGGCACCTTGGCAAGGCTATGAAGTGTGGCTTTATGAGCCTAGCTTGGAAGACTGGACACGTTTAGCTACCGCCCAACTGGGGGAGTGCCTAACAGTAAGCTGGCAACGCGATCGCGAACTGGTGATACACCACGGCCACAGCCGTGGCGACATTAATCTAGCCGAGAGCTCGGTTATTTACCAACCGGCAAATATGCCAGCGAACACCATTAGTATTAGTGCTGAGCGCACTGACACCGAATGCCCACTTTAAGTGGGCTTCTGCCTACCAATAACGGCGACGCATTAACCCAGCTTCATAACCCATTTCAACGGTAATCGCTTCATTAAAAAGCCAATAAACGCCCAAGGCCAGCCCGGCACAAAGGCCTGTACCGGTTCTTTTTCAATGGCTTGCACTAGCTTGCGACAGCCGGTTTCGGTGTCGATCATAAACGGCGTGTTTTTCACTTTTTCGTTTATTTCTGAGCGTATATAGCCAGGCAGTATTGCACTTACTTTTATGGGCGAACGTGATTTGATTAAGTCAGCACGAATACCTTCGGTTAAGGCCAGTAACCCTGCTTTTGTGGCAGCGTAAACCGTCATTGCTCGCGGCATACCACGCAGGGCACTAATTGAACTAATCGTGACTAAATGGCCACTATTTTGCTCACGGAAAATCTCTAAAGCGGCTTCGCATTGAGCTAATGCCGCAACAAAGTTGGTTTGTGCGGTTTGCACGTTGGCGTAAAAGTAGCCGGTGCCCAGCGAAGCGCCCTTCCCCATGCCCGCATTCACAATAACGCGGTCAATGCTGCCAAATTCTTCTTTAAAGGCTTTAAATACCGCGAATACGTCGTCATGTTGGTTTACATCAAGCGCCTTCACTGAAACTTTTATGGCTGGGAAAGCTTGCTCAAGCTCTTGTTTTAGCGCGTCTAAACGCTCGGTACGGCGTGCGCATAGGGCTAAATTACGGCCCTGCTTGGCAAATTCACGGGCCATACCTTCGCCTAAGCCAGAACTGGCGCCGGTAATTAATATTGTTTTACGCATGTCATTCCTTATTCTAATTATTTTTCATCAGTTTACGGGCACGCCAGTGCAAGTAATTCACCAAAAACCAGAAGTTTTTGAAGGCTGGGTTGCGAGTTTGTTTATGATGATAACGGTAGTAAATTTGCTGCGCGATAACGCTTAAGCGAAACAGACCAAATACTTCGTAAAAACGAAAATCGGCGACATTCACGTCCATTTTTTCGCAATAGTAGTCAATCACTTCGGCGCGTGTGAACATGCCCGGTAAATGGGTTGGCTGGCGCCTTGTCGAGCGCGCAATGCGGTCGTCATCAGCTTGAATCCAATACGCTAAGCTATTGCCGAGGTCCATCAGAGGGTTGCCTAAAGTGGCTAACTCCCAATCTAATACGCCAATAATTCGGGTTGGGTCATTCACATCAAGCACAAGGTTATCAAAACGAAAATCATTATGAGTCATGCATATGGTTTCGGTGGTGGGCATATTGGCTTTTAGCCACTGCATAATGCCTTTACCCGATGGCACGTTCCATGTTTTCGCTTGCTTATAACGCTCACACCAACCGCTCACCTGGCGCTCGGTATAGCCGGCTCCTTTGGCTAAGTCTGTCAGGCCAGCAGCTTCAATGTCTACTTGGTGTAGTTCGATTAACACATCTAAAGCGTTTTGACACAGTTGACGGGTTTGTTGCTCAGATAACTGCAGTGCGCGCGGCATGTTCTTGCGCGGAATAATGCCAGCCACTCGGTCCATAACATAAAATTCATCGCCAATAATGCTGTCATCGTCGGTGTACAAGCGCATAGGCGGTACATACGAAAATACCGGCTTCAGCGCTTTTTGAATACGATATTCACGGCCCATGTCGTGGGCCGACTTGGCTTTGGTGCCGGCTGGCGGACGACGCAGAATTAAATCCGCGTTATCAAACTGCAGGCGATAGGTCCAATTTGAGGCACCGCCGCTATACTGGGTTACTTGCATGGCCCCCTGCAACTCAGGTAACTGTTGCTGTAACCACGCCGCTAGTTGCGCCTCGGGCAGTTGTTCACCCTCACGCACCTGCCCAGCAACATCTTCAATATGACTGTTCACTTATGCCTCCCGATATTTGGCTAATTCAACTTTGGCAATGGTATTGCGATGCACCGCGTCAGGGCCGTCGGCAATACGCAGCGCACGGGCCATAGCAAACAAACCAGTTAACGGTGTGTCATGGCTCATGCCGGCACCACCAAACAGCTGAATCGCTTCATCGACCACCTGTTGTAGCACGTTAGGGGCAACCACTTTAATTGCTGAAATTTCCGCCAGCGCCTTCATGGCGCCAACTTGATCAATTTTCCACGCCGCATAGAAGGTGAGTAAACGGGCTTGATCAATGGCAATGCGCATGTCCGCTACGCGCTCTAAATTGCCATTGAGTTGCAATAACGGCTTACCAAAGGCTATACGTTCTTGCCCACGGCGCATAAATAATTGCAACGCTTTTTCAGCTGCGCCAATGGCGCGCATACAATGGTGAATGCGGCCCGGGCCTAAGCGCCCTTGGGCAATTTTGAAGCCATCACCCAAGTTTCCGATCACATTGGTTTTTGGCACCCGAACTTGGTCAAACAGCACCTCTCCGTGGCCATAGGGCGCATCATATTCACCAAAAGCTGGCAACATGCGCTCAATAGTTACGCCTGGGGCATCTAAGGGTACGATGACCATGGAATGGCGTTGATGTTTTGCCGCATCAGGGTCGGTAAGGCCCATCACAATGGCAAATTTTGCATTTGGGTGACCAAGGCCTGTGGACCACCATTTGCGCCCACTTATCACCACCTCATCACCGTCTGCGACAATGCGGGCTTGCATATTGGTAGCATCCGACGAAGCCACATCCGGCTCGGTCATGCAAAACACTGAGCGTATATCGCCATTGAGCAACGGCGTCAGCCACTGTTCGCGCTGCGCGTCACTGCCAAAGTGATACAACACTTCCATATTGCCGGTGTCAGGCGCATTACAATTGAATATTTCAGGCGCGAGCAAACTATGCCCCATAACTTCGGCCAACGGCGCATATTCTAGCGTCGACAACCCAGCGCCTAACTTTTCATCCGGTAAAAACAAGTTCCACAGCCCCGCTGCTTTTGCCTTAGCTTTTAACGCTTCAACCGCTGGCGGAACCTGCCATTCGCGCCAGTTCGCATCACCATTTAAGCGGCGGTTTTCTTTGTGGTAATCCGCTTCAATTGGCTCAATGTGTTCACGCATAAACGCAATGAGTTGCTTGCGGTACTGCAACGTTTTTTCACTGGGAGTAAAGTCCATAACCGTGCCTTATTGTTATTTTTAAACGCTTGTTTGAATGATTGTAGTGTCTTGGCTTAAAAATAAAAGCCCTTATGTCGTATTTAGTGAGCGTTGCGCCGTAGTGGGTAAATGTTCTGCCAGATAATCGACAAATACGCGCACGGCCGGCAATAGCCCTCGTCGATAAGGATAGACCATGTGCATAATGCCCATAGGTAACGACCACTTGGGCAGCACCGGTTCAAGCAAACCATCAGCAACAGCCTCTTCGCACATATAATTGGGCAGCGCAACAATACCAAGCCCTGCTATTGCAGCCTCGCGCAATACAATCATGTCATCGGTGATCAAACGCGGACGAAAGCTCACCGTTAGCTTTTCGCCATGACTAGCCGTTAAATCATAACGATAGCGCCCGCTCGTGTAATGCAAACTTAAATGGGGAAAATGCACCAGATCAAGTGGGTGCTGCAACGACTGTTGAATGGCGCCAACGTCACCCTTGTTGGGGCTTTTGTATAAAGTTTGCGGTGCGGCAGATAATGGCCGCGCAATCAATGATGAGTCTTCAATAGTGGCTCGCACCCGCAGCGCCACATCAATGCCTTCGTCAATAAGATTAACCGGCCGATTGGTCACCATGAGGTTCACTCTAACCTCAGGGTATCGCGCTAAGAATTCTGGCAACAACTGCACCAACATGCTTTGACTGATGGCGTAAGGTGAACTCACGTGAATATCGCCGCGTGGGGTTTCTTGCACCAATTGGGTCACTTGTTGCGCAGCCTCTGCAGCAGCCACCATGGTTTCGCAATGCACTAAAAACGCTTGCCCAATATCGGTTAGCTTCAACCCTCGCGTACTGCGGTGCATTAATCGAACGCCTTGGGCTTCTTCAAGTTCGGTTAACCGGCGGCTAATAGTCGACTTGGGCATATTCAACTCGCGCGCACCGGCGCTAATACTGCCGGCAGCAGCAACCCTCGCGAATATCATGTAGTTGGTTAAATCTGGTAAGCTCATGGTGCCTCTCGCTGCTAGATGATAGCAATACCTATTGTTCCATTTTTGGAACGATAAATTCCAATATAGCCCACTACCACTTAAAACGGAACGCTTATATCATAGCCACCATCAGCTTTTTAGCATACAGCGCACAACCGTTTTGAGAGGTTTTTATATGAACATTCTACACATTGATTCAGGTATTTTTGTTGAGCAATCGGTAAGCCGCAAACTAAGCCGTGACGTGGTAGCGCATTTAACTCGCAATGGCGATGCGCAAGTAACCCATCGCGATTTAGTTGTGAACCCGGTACCCCACTTAGACGCAGAAACGCTATTGGCCGAGCAAAATGAGCTTAGCGAAGAATTACTGGCTGAATTACAAGCGGCCGACGTATTGGTGATTGGTGCACCTATGTACAATTTCACCATTCCTACGCAATTAAAAGCCTGGCTTGATCGCGTTCTTAAAGCCGGCGTCACGTTTAAATACACCGAGCAAGGCCCACAAGGCTTGTTGCAAGGTAAAACGGCGTATATCGCCTCAGGTCGTGGTGGTGTGTACAGTCAAGGCGAAGCAGCAGCGCTTGACCATCAAGAAAGTTACTTACGCAACGTATTGGCGTTTATTGGCATTACCGACGTACATGTTGTACGCGCCGAGGGTGTTAACCTAGGTGATGAGCCACGCCAGCAAGCCTTAGCGGCCGCTGAAGAAGCCATTGCTGCACTATAAAATGAGCTTAGCGCTGCTGCATAAATCGTAGCAGCGCTGCTTGTCGTTCATGGGTAGGTAATCGTAAAGCCCCTTCATAAACCGCGATAGTCGCCTGACAAAGCAACCGGGCATGGGCCCGATAGTCACCAGGTTGCTGAAATACCTGCGGGTACAAGGCGTCATATCGGCCAACTTCGCTGAGCACTTGTTCTAGCATGACGTTGGCAGTACCTGGTTGATAGCGAAAGTTATTTCTCAGTTGCGTACGTTCAACCAAATTGGTTTTGGCTTGGCGATATGCGCTAATCAAATTAATCGGTATCAGCGCTTCAACATCAATCGGTTGTTTGGCCCATTGCGGGTACAAATAATCCACGCAATATTGCGCATCTACATAATTCAAATAGTTCATGATATCGACATTGGCACGCCAATAGGCCACTAACTCGTCGTCAGGCCCTTGCATAAGCAGCTCCGCGCGCCAGGTAGTGGCCAGGCTGTGCGTTGCATTACTTGGCGCAAAGCGCTCACTTTGCACTAATTCATCCACCACCCGCGCCTCAACCAACTCTAACGGCCCTGGGTACCAAATATTTGCCCCAGCTACCCGCACGGCTTGGCGAATAAAGCTTTCGGAAACGCCATGTTGGCGATAAATGCGCTTAAAATCGTCATTAATTTCTTGTACATCCGAGCCGTCAATTTGGTGCAATGACGCGCTATGAAACCCCAAAATTCCACGCTTGCTTAAGTACCGTTGTTGGCCACCCATAAAAGCGATAGTACAGGCGCTAGAACACTTACTAGGAACATAGGTATCCAGCTGATATTCCTGAATTAAATGATATAAATTCACACCTTCGCTAATACGTCCACCGGGCGAGTTTAAATGAATCACTCGCACTGATGGAAAACGCTGCAATATAGCTTGAACACTTTCACTGGTGCCTTGCGGCAACGGGCCTATCAGCTCTAGTTCCGTGCCTTGATTGAGCACTCGAAGTTCAACGCGACGGGTTAATTCGCTGGTGTTCATTAACCCCACGCTGCCTTGCATCATCGGCAATCCAAACTGGTTGAAGTCAAACACCGCACGCAACGCGGCAACCACCACCATCACTTGCGCGGCGGTTGCCCAACCTTGACGCCCACCGTGCGAGGTGTGGTACTTGGCGGAGCGCCAAATACCAACCAACTGCCAGATGGTAAATAGTGCGGTGAACGAATATAAACCGATCACTAAGGTGCTAAATAGCGACTGCCCAATCTCTAAACGAAGCAACAATTGATTGAGCGCATACGCCAGCAGACTTAAGCAGCCGGTTAAGCCAACACCAATAAGCCAATAAGCCTTACCAAGCGAATAATCGCCATGCCAGTGTTTCTTAATAAGATTAAAAACGCGCATCATTTTCACAAGGTATACCGTTGTGGTTGTCGTCTAGCTGCGCGTCAGGACAGAATCGTAGAAAGTACTCGGCCTCTTCACGAGAGGTCATTTCCGGGCAGTATTTTCGGGCATCGCATTGAAATTTAGGGTCTTTTTTTAATACTTGCCCCTGTACGCTTTGCACAAACTCAGCCAGTAAACCGCTACGGTTTTCTGGGCGAGGTTGTTGCTCTTCGTAGTAATTCCAAATTGCGAGTATTAGCGCAGCAATAAGTATTATTTTTTTCATGGAGAGAATCCTTATAGTTTTTAACACTCTCACCACATTTGTTATGCACTAATAGTAGACAGGTAATTCAAATATTACAATTTTATAAAGATCATAGTGACGCGTAGAGAATTTCAATTATTTTGTCGATTTTCGAATGACGATCAGCATGCCGCCAACAATAAGCGCCGCAGCAACCACTAATTGTTGGGTGATTAATTCGCTCGCGAATAGCACCCCGCCCGCTGCGGCAATCAGCGGTACCGAAAGCTGGCCAATAGCTGCCGTTGACACCTTGAGTTGAGGTAGCACCAAATACCAGATCGCGTAGCCAAGCCCCGAGGTCACCACGCCAGAAAATACAGCCAGAACCACCCCCTGCGTGCTAATGACCATGTCGCCCCACTGCCAGATAAGTAGCAAGGCCGCAACCGGCGTTGCGCGCACGAAATTAAAGGTGGTGTCTGTTAATGGTGAGGCACTGCCGCGACCATGCAGTGAATAAAGCCCCCAAGCGGTGCCGGCTGACACCATGGCAACACAGGCCCATAGGGAGCTAGGTACGCCCAGTGTGGGATAGACTAAATAGATGAGCCCAACCAAGGCCAAACTGCTACCAAGCGCTTCTTTTGCTGTCAGTTTGTTGCCCTGCAGCCAGCCAACGGCAAGCATGGATAACTGCACTGAAGCAAACAAGATGAGTGCACCAAAGCCTGTTTCCAATTGATTATAAGCTAACGAAAACGCGACCGCATATAAGGCTAATGTAAACGCGCCCCACCAAGTTCCGCGGCGGGCAACCTTAGTTATAGCTTCAGTAACCGCTGGCTGTTGACGCTTCGCTTGCCTCAAATTTGCAACAAGCTTTACCGCATACCATATTGCCAGCATGGCAATCGCGCCACTGACAATGCGCACCGCCACAAAAGTATTAGGATCAATATTCTGGTTCAATAACGCGTAGCGGTTGATCACCGAATTGCCGGCAAACGCGAGTAGCGATAATAAAAACAACATAGCGGTTCTGAACATGTTTATCCTTATTGCTACAGCGCGTTAGTTACAAAAAAGCCGCTCAAGTGAGCGGCTTTTATCGTAACAGACGTTGCAGTTAAAAACGTAGCTTACCAGCCAGTTTTCTCACGTAACGCTTTACCGATATCGGCAAGGCTACGTACTGTTTTAACGCCAGCAGCTTCTAATGCTGCAAATTTCTCGTCAGCAGTACCTTTACCACCAGAGATAATCGCACCGGCGTGGCCCATACGCTTACCTGGAGGAGCTGTAACACCAGCAATGTAAGATACAACTGGTTTGGTTACGTTGTGCTTGATGTACTCAGCCGCTTCTTCTTCTGCGGTACCACCAATCTCACCGATCATGACGATCGCTTCAGTTGCTGGATCTTTCTCGAATAATTCAAGAATATCGATGAAGTTTGAACCAGGAATTGGGTCACCACCGATACCAACACAGGTAGACTGGCCGAAACCTTCGTCAGTCGTCTGCTTAACCGCTTCATAAGTCAAAGTACCTGAACGCGATACGATACCTACTTTACCTGCTTTGTGAATGTGACCAGGCATGATGCCGATCTTACACTCGTCAGGCGTGATAACACCTGGGCAGTTAGGACCGATCATACGCACGCCTTTGTGCGTCAAGTATTCTTTCACGTAAAGCATGTCTAACGTTGGAATGCCTTCAGTGATACATACGATCAGTTCGATACCGGCGTCTGCAGCTTCAATAATTGAGTCTTTACAGAAAGGCGCTGGTACGTAGATAACTGATGCAGTTGCGCCAGTTGCTTCAACTGCTTCACGTACAGTGTTGAATACGGGTAAACCAAGGTGCGTTTGACCGCCTTTACCTGGAGTAACACCACCAACCATTTGCGTACCGTAAGCAATAGCTTGCTCAGAGTGGAAAGTACCCTGGCCGCCAGTGAAACCCTGGCAGATAACTTTGGTATTTTTATCGATCAAGATAGACATTATTGACCTCCTGCCGCAGCAACCACTTTATCAGCAGCGTCAGACAAGCTCTCTGCTGCAATGATGTTCAGGCCACTTTCTGCTAATTTCTGACGACCTAAGTCTGCGTTGTTACCTTCTAAACGCACAACTACAGGCACTTTCACGCCGACTTCTTCAACGGCGCCCATGATACCTTCAGCGATCATGTCGCAACGAACGATACCACCGAAAATGTTAACCAATACGGCTTTAACATTTGCGTCAGACAGGATGATCTTGAATGCTTCAGTAACGCGCTCTTTGGTTGCGCCGCCACCAACGTCCAAGAAGTTCGCTGGTTGGCCACCAGACAATTTAACGATGTCCATTGTACCCATCGCCAAACCTGCACCGTTTACCATGCAGCCAATGTTACCGTCTAGTGCAACGTAGTTCAGTTCCCATTTAGCCGCTTGTGCTTCACGCTCGTCTTCTTGCGACGGGTCATGCATTTCACGGATTTTTGGCTGACGATACAACGCGTTGCTGTCAATGTTGATTTTACCGTCTAAGCAATGCAAGTTGCCTTGCTCAGTAATAACCAACGGGTTGATTTCTAACAATGCGAAATCATATTGTTCGAACATTTTCGCCAAACCCAAGAAGATTTTAGTGAATTGCTTCACTTGCTCTGGGTTTAAGCCTAATTTGAAGCCAAGCTCACGACCTTGGAATGGCTGTGCGCCTACCGTTGGGTCAATAATTGCTTTCAAGATTTTTTCTGGCGTTTCTTCAGCAACTTTCTCGATTTCAACACCACCTTCGGTTGACGCCATGAACACGATTTTACGTGTAGCACGGTCAACAACTGCGCCTAAGTACAGTTCTGAAGCGATATCAGTCAAGCTTTCTACCAAAATTTTAGCAACCGGCTGACCGTTTGCGTCTGTTTGGTAAGTCACCAAGTTTTTACCTAACCAGTTGCTCGCAAATGCGTGCACTTCGTCATGGCTAGAAACTAATTTAACACCGCCCGCTTTACCGCGGCCGCCTGCGTGTACTTGAGCTTTAACAACCCAACGATCACCGCCGATTTTTTTGGCAGCTTCAACGGCTTCGTCAGCAGTGTCAACTGCAAAGCCTTCAGATACTGGCAAACCAAACTCTTTAAAGAGTTGTTTAGCCTGATACTCATGCAAGTTCATGATGATCTTCCGATTCGTTTGAACAACAAAAGCAGCGTCATGCTGCTTACCCGAAAATTCGCGCGTATTTTACAGTTTTGCGCGCAAAAAATACAGCCGCTGCTTCAATTGACACGCAATTGCAACACAGCGGCTGTGCATTATGTTATAGGTCCAGCAACAAACGTTGCGGATCTTCTAACAACTCTTTGATGGTTACTAAGAAACCAACAGATTCTTTACCGTCAATAATGCGGTGGTCATATGACAACGCTAAGTACATCATTGGCAGAATTTCCACTTTACCGTCAACGGCCATTGGGCGATCTTGAATTTTGTGCATGCCCAAAATAGCGCTTTGTGGCGGGTTCAAAATTGGTGTTGAAAGCAATGAACCGAACACGCCACCGTTGGTAATGGTGAAGTTACCACCTTGCATATCGTCCATGGTCAACTTACCGTCACGGCCTTTGATAGCGAGGTCACGGATGCCATTTTCGATTTCAGCAATGCTCATTTTGTCGGTGTCACGCAATACTGGTGTAACCAAACCACGTGGCGTTGATACCGCAATGCTGATATCAAAGTAGTTGTGGTACACAATGTCGTCACCGTCAATTGACGCGTTCACTTCTGGGAAGCGTTTCAATGCTTCAGTAACAGCTTTCACGTAGAAGCCCATGAAACCTAAGCGCGTGTCGTGACGTTTTTCAAATTCGTCTTTGTACTTCGAACGCAAGTCCATAATTGGCTTCATGTTCACTTCGTTGAACGTGGTCAACATAGCGGTTGCGTTCTTCGCTTCTAACAAGCGCTTCGCAATCGTCTTACGCAGACGAGTCATTGGCACACGCTTCTGATCACGATCACCGGCAGTTGGCGCTGGAGCACTTGCAGCCTTAGCTGGCTCAGATTTCTTCGCTGCACCGTCTTTCAAGTGTTTCTCAACGTCTTCTTTGGTCACGCGGCCGCCTTTACCAGTGCCTTTTACGTCAGACACTTTCAAGTTGTTTTCCGCCAACATACGGCGTACAGCTGGGCCAGCTACTTCGCTATCACCTTCGTCTGCAGCTTCTTCTTTGCTGTCGCTAGCAGACTCTTTTGCTGATTCGCTAGAACCCGCTGAAGCGCCTGCTTCAACAATACCAATCACGTCATCCGCACCGACTGTTGCGCCTTCTTCTTGCTTGATTTCCGCCAACACACCATCAGCTGGGGCAACAACTTCAAGCACCACTTTGTCGGTTTCAATATCAACTAAGTTTTGGTCACGAGTTACTGCTTCGCCAGCTTTTACGTGCCAGGTAGCAATAGTTGCGTCAGCAACAGACTCAGGTAACTGAGGTACCTTAACTTCAAGCTTTTCGCCTGAACCCGATGCTTTTTTGTCAGCCTTTTTGTCAGCTTTCTTGTCAGCTTTGTCGTCGGCCTTTTTGTCTTCTGCTTTCGCGTCAGATTTGTCATCTGATTTGTCCGCAGCCGCACCGTCGCCTTCTTCAAGCCTGCCAATCACTTCTTCGGCGCCAACAGTGGCACCTTCTTCAGCGATGATTTCACCGATTACGCCATCAGCAGGTGCAACCACTTCCAACACCACTTTGTCGGTTTCGATATCGACCAGATTCTGATCGCGCGAGACTTTGTCACCTGGCTTCACGTGCCAAGTAGCCACTGTTGCGTCTGCAACAGATTCAGGAAGTTGTGGAACTTTAATATCAATAGCCATGGTCAATTGTCACCTATTTAATGGTTAGCGCGTCATCGACTAATTTTTGTTGCTGTTTGTTATGCTCAGATAAATAACCTACTGCTGGTGCTGCCGAAGCTTCACGACCCGCGTAAGTTAGTTCTGCGCCCTTAGGAATTGCCGCCCGGAAGTTGTGCTGACTGCTGTACCAAGCACCTTGGTTTTGCGGCTCTTCCTGACACCAAACAAAATCTTTTACATGCTGATAATCTTTCATGATTTCAGCAACTTCTTCTGCAGGGAACGGATACAACTGTTCAATACGAATAATTGCGACGTCCTCTTGCTCACGCTTGCGGCGTTCTTGTAACAGGTCGTAGTACACTTTGCCTGAACAGATTACCACGCGTTTCACTTTTTTCGGCGCCAAAGAATCGATTTCACCAATCGCATTCTGGAACGTACCGGTGGTCATTTCATCCAGTTCAGAAACAGCTAACGGATGACGTAACAATGATTTCGGTGTCATGACAATGAGCGGACGGCGAACCGGACGCAATTGCTGACGGCGAATCATATGGAACACCTGCGCTGGCGTGGTTGGCACACACACCGACCAGTTATGGTCAGCAGAGAGCTGCAAGAACCGCTCTAAACGTGCCGAACTATGCTCTGGGCCTTGACCTTCGTAGCCATGCGGTAGCAATAATGTTAGACCACATAAGCGGCCCCATTTTTGCTCGCCTGAGCTTAAGAATTGGTCAATAACAACTTGCGCACCGTTCACGAAGTCGCCAAACTGCGCTTCCCACATAACCAACGACTTTGGTTCTGCAGTGGCGTAACCGTATTCAAAAGCAACCACCGCCGCTTCGGACAACACCGAGTCATAAATTTCGATTTGGCCTTGGCCGTCACGAATATTATTCAGCGGCATATACGTGGCTGCGTCTTTTTGATTGTGCAGCACCGCATGACGATGGAAGAAGGTTCCGCGGCCACTGTCTTGGCCAGTCAGGCGAATATGCACGCCTTCATCAACCAAAGTGGCATAGGCTAAGGTTTCCGCAAAGCCCCAATCGGCAGCTTTGTCACCGTTCGCCATTTTCATGCGTTCTTCATAAACTTTTTGGACGCGTGAGTGCAACTTGTGCTCTTTTGGCACCGTACTCATGGCAACGCCAATTTTCTCAAGCTGTTGCTTGCTAATTTTAGCGTCGTACTCAACGTCCCATTCTTGACCAATATATGGTGTCCAGTCAGATGAGTGGCTCTTCATTTCGCGCCATTCATCTACCACAATTTCGCCCTTATCTAGCGCATCGCGGTAGTCACTCACTAATTGGTCATCGTCGCCAGATTTCAACACACCAGCTTTGCTTAAACGCTCCGCATAAATAGCTCGCGCAACCGGGTGTTTTTTCACCTTGCTGTACATAAGTGGCTGGGTTGCGCTTGGCTCGTCGGCTTCGTTATGGCCATGACGGCGATAACACACCAAGTCAATCATCACGTCGCGCTTAAACGTATTGCGGAAATCAAGCGCCAACTGGGTCACAAACACAACCGCTTCTGGGTCATCTGCGTTCACATGAAAAATTGGCGCCTGCACCATTTTTGCAATATCAGTACAGTACTGCGTTGAGCGTGTGTCTTCGCGTTTTGACGTGGTAAAACCAACTTGGTTATTCACCACAATACGAATTGAACCGCCAACTTGGTACGCACGTGTCTGCGACATGTTGAAGGTTTCTTGCACAATGCCTTGGCCTGCAATGGCTGAGTCACCGTGAATAGTAATCGGCAACACTTTAGCGCCAGTTTTGTCGCCTAAGCGGTCCATACGCGCACGCACCGAGCCCATGACTACTGGATTCACGATTTCTAGGTGCGACGGGTTAAACGCCAAGGCTAAATGCACATCGCCACCAGGGGTGGCAAAATCCGACGAAAAGCCTGAGTGGTACTTCACGTCACCCGAGCCTTTGTTGTTGCTGTGCTTACCGGCAAATTCGTCAAACAAGTCTTGCGGCTTTTTACCCAGTACGTTCACCAGTACGTTTAAACGGCCACGGTGCGCCATACCAATAACGACTTCTTTGCCGCCTTGCTCACCCGCACGGCTAATCAACGCTTTCAGCATCGGAATAAGGCTATCGCCGCCTTCCAACGAGAAACGTTTTGCGCCTGGGAATTTAGAACCTAAGTATTTTTCTAAGCCGTCAGCTGCAATCAATTCTTTAAGAATTTTTTGCTGTTGCTCAGATTTGAATTCAGGACGACCACGAACGCCTTCTAGGCGCTGTTGAATCCAACGTTTTTCTTCGGTTGAAACAATATGCATGTACTCGGCGCCAATTGGACCGCAATAGATATTGTTCAATACCTCAAAAATCTCACCAAGCTTCATGGTCTCTTGACCAACGGCTAGTGAGCCGACGTTAAACTCTTTGTCAAAGTCGTCTTTTGATAGGTCGTGGTGCTCTAATGATAAATCGGCAACCGGTTCTTGTTTCCATAAATCGAGTGGATCAAGATTCGCGTGCTGATGACCACGGAAGCGATACGCGTTAATCAACTGCAGTACTTTCACTTGCTTTTGATCCGGCGCTCCGGCGGTTACCGTGCCGGCTTGCTTCAGCTTATTTTTTGCCAGCGTACGGAATTGCTCACGAACTGCACTGTGCTTTGTATCAACACCAGCGCCTTCGCGCGGTAATTGATCAAAGAACTTGCGCCACTCATCACCAACCGCTGTCGGGTCGTCGAGATATAACTCGAACAACTCTTCGACATAGGCCATATTACCACCAGCCAGGTGGGAGGATTCTAGCCAGGCTTGCATTACGCCATCTTGCATCGCTGTTCCTTCACACTCGTTTTATAAAAAAATAGCCATCCAAGCTGGATGGCTATTTCGATACAGCTCGGCCATTACTATAGCAAATCTAAGCAATTTTATTAAATTGCGCGATTCAATAGCATGGATTTGATGTTACCAATAGCCTTCGTTGGGTTAAGACCCTTAGGACATACGTTTACACAGTTCATAATGCCGTGGCAGCGGAATACGCTGAACGCGTCATCAAGCTCATTTAAGCGCTCTTCTGTTGCAGTATCGCGGCTATCAATTAAGAAGCGATAAGCATTCAATAAGCCCGCTGGACCGATAAACTTGTCTGGGTTCCACCAGAACGAAGGACATGAGGTTGAACAACACGCACACAGAATACACTCGTACAAGCCGTCCAACTTCGCCCGATCTTCAACCGACTGCAAACGCTCACGCGCAGGTGGTGTTTTGTCGTCGTTGATAAGATACGGTTTGATTTTTTCGTACTGCGTATAGAACTGACTCATATCCACAATCAAGTCGCGAATAACAGGCAGACCAGGCAATGGACGAATCACGATTTTCTTGTCGCCGCCTTTCAGCGCAGACAATGGCGTAATACACGCCAAACCGTTTTTACCATTCATGTTCAACCCGTCAGAACCACACACGCCTTCACGGCATGAGCGACGGAACGCCAACGTTGGGTCTTGCTCTTTTAACAACAACAGCAAGTCGAGCACCATCATGTCACGGTTTTTTTCCACCTCAAGGGTGTACTCTTTCATGTAGGGTGCGTTATCAACGTCTGGGTTGTAACGATAAACTGAAATATTCAACTTCTTCATCGTTGTCACCTAACCTTAGTAAGTCCGCGCTTTTGGCGGGAATGCTTCACGCAGTTTTGGCTGCATATTCACTTCGCGCTTCACAATTGACTCGTCCTGCGGGCGGTAAACTGTGTGCACTAACCAGTTGTCGTCATCTCGCTCTGGGAAGTCGGCACGGCTGTGTGCGCCACGACTTTCAGTACGGAAGTTCGCTGCAACCGCAGTTGAGTATGCGGTTTCCATCAAGTTATCTAACTCTAAGCACTCAATGCGCTGCGTGTTAAATTCTTTACTGGTGTCGTCCAGACGAGCGTTTTTAAGGCGTTCGCGAATTTTCTTAAGCTCTTCCAAACCTTCCGCCATTGATTTACCTTCGCGGAATACAGAGAAGTTAAGCTGCATGCACTGCTGCAAGTCTTTCTTGATTTGTACTGGGTCTTCGCCGTCTTTATTGCCTTCCCAACGACGAACGCGTGCAAGTGCTGCATCGATATCGTCTTGTGAAGCTTCTTTGGCGTCGCTGAGTGACTTCATTGCGTCGGCTAAGTGCAAGCCGGTTGCACGACCAAATACCACCAAGTCTAACAACGAGTTACCACCTAAGCGGTTAGCACCGTGAACCGATACACAGGCAATTTCACCACAGGCAAATAAGCCATGAATTGGAGTTGCGTTACCGTTGTCGTCAATTTGCAATGCTTGGCCGTTCACGTCAGTCGGAATACCACCCATCATGTAGTGACAGGTTGGAATAACTGGAATTGGTTCTTCCGCTGGGTCAACGTGAGCGAAGGTTTTCGCCAAGTCACACACGCCTGGTAAGCGGCTTTCTAAGACTTCGCGACCCAAGTGATCAAGCTTGAGTTTCAAGTGCGGGCCTAATGGACCATCGCAACCACGACCTTCACGAATTTCGGTCATCATTGAACGTGCGACCACGTCGCGTGACGCCAAGTCTTTCGCGTTCGGCGCGTAGCGTTCCATGAAACGCTCACCGTCTTTATTCAACAAGTAACCACCTTCACCACGGCAACCTTCAGTCACCAAGGTACCCGCGCCGGCAATACCGGTTGGGTGGAACTGCCACATTTCCATGTCTTGTACGGGTACGCCAGCACGAAGTGCCATGCCAACGCCGTCGCCAGTGTTAATGTGTGCGTTCGTGGTTGAAGCGAAAATACGACCAGCGCCACCCGTTGCTAACACAACAGCTTTCGCTTTGACGTAGAAAATTTCGCCCGTTTCAATGTTCAGGGTGGTCACACCCACAATTGCGCCGTCTTCGTTTTTCACGAGGTCTAAGGCATACCACTCAGAAAATACCGTGGTCTTGTTTTTAACGTTTTGCTGATACAGTAAGTGCAATAATGCATGACCAGTACGGTCAGCTGCAGCTGCTGTACGCGCCGCTTGCTCACCACCGAATGCTTTTGATTGGCCACCAAACGGGCGCTGATACACTTTACCGTTTTCAAAACGTGAGAATGGCAAGCCCATGTTTTCCAGTTCCAAAATTGCTTCTGGACCGGTTTTACACATGTACTCAATGGCGTCTTGGTCGCCGATATAGTCTGAACCTTTGACGGTATCAAACATGTGCCATTCCCAGTTATCTTCGTGCGCGTTACCTAAGGCTACGGTAATACCGCCCTGCGCCGATACCGTGTGTGAACGGGTTGGGAATACTTTAGACATCAAGGCACAGGTCATGCCTGACTGAGAAATTTGCAAAGCAGCGCGCATACCAGCGCCACCAGCGCCGATAACTACGGCATCAAATTCGAGTGTTTGTACGCTCACTTAGACACCCTCCACAGGCCACACAACCAATAAACCAACTAACCAGTAAACGATTAATGCGACGCAGACTGCGTATTGAAGAAAAGCTCGTAAGCCAGTGTGTTTAACGTAATCGGTGAGTACTTGGAAAATACCGATCCAACCGTGAATAAGCACGGCTGTTAACGCCAACATAGTGAAGATTTTCATACCTAGGTGCGCGAACAAGTTGGTCCACGTTGCGTAGGTAATAGCGTCTGCAGAAACTAAGAAGCTCACCATAAAAATGGTGTACAGAGCCATAATAATGGCCGATGCACGCAGTAGAATAAAGTCGTGGCTACCGGTGCGGCCGAAAGTTGAAGCAGCTTTTACCATAACCAAACTCCCGCCAATACTGAAAGAATGATAGCCAGAACGAATACGATTTTGGCACTAATGCGGCCAGAATCGAGTTCTTCAAAGTGGCCCATATCCATGAACATATGGCGAACACCGGCTAGCAAGTGGTAACCCAAAGCAGTCATAATGCCCCAAGCAATGAACTTAGCAATAAAGCCAGTCAATAAGCCGTGCACCATGTCGAAACCTTCTGCTGACTGCAATGATGTCGCCAGTGCCCACACCAAAAAGCCTACGCCGACCAACATGATCACGCCAGATATACGGTGCAAAATGGAACTAATGGCTGCAGCTGGAAAGCTGATAGTGTTTAAATCTAAATTTACAGGTCTTTGTTTTTTCACGATTGTTGTGCCTTAACGAAAAGCATTTGAAACATGCTCGGAACTTCAAACATCCTCGCCCTATCCAATTCAGAAGAGGACCCTGTGAGATCGCCGCCAAAGTATATAAGCCATGCTTATGAATTACAATTCCTTAGCGGCGTGTTTCCTATAAAAACGTAAATTTTTTCTGACTAGATCAAGACAATAAAATCCAGTACCGAAAGACAATTCTACCTTAGTCGCATTCAACGGGTTTTGATTTCAGCGTATAACATGCTGAGTCATCCAAATGTCACATTGATGCGTAACACTGTACGACTGAAATTTGCCAACGGATTGCATGCCATTTACCAAAGCTATGGACTGTTAAGTTGACATGAGTCATCAGTTTAATGCAGTTTAAACGACCGTTTGAATTGACATTGACGGTTAAGATCAAGTAAATTCTATCGCCCTTTTTAGTGATGAAGCAGACTTAAACAAGGAGATTTCCTTATGGCTGATCGTAAAGCCACCCTGCAGATTGACGGCCAATCCATTGAATTGCCAGTTTTATCTGGTACAGCCGGCTATGATGTAATTGACGTGCGTACTCTAGGCAAGCATGGGTTTTTCACCTTTGACCCAGGTTTCTTAGCAACCGGTTCATGTGAATCTAAGATTACCTATATTGATGGTGAGAATGGCATTCTACTGCATCGCGGATATCCAATTGATCAGCTTGCAACTCAAGCGGATTATCTCGAAGTATGTTACATGCTGCTGCATGGCGAAGCGCCAAACGAAGAAGAATACGCGGCCTTTAAACAAACCATTACCAAGCACACCATGGTGCATCAAGGTTTGCACAACTTCTTTAATGGTTTCCGTCGCGACGCGCACCCAATGGCAATGCTATGTGCAGTAACCGGTGCTCTGTCATCGTTTTATCATGACGATTTAGACATTCATGACGAAAAACAACGTCTGCGTAGCGCGTATCGCTTAATTGCGAAAATGCCAACGATTGCAGCCATGGCTTATAAATTCAGCATTGGCCAACCGTTCGTGTACCCACGCAACGACTTAAGCTACTCAGAGAACTTCTTGAACATGATGTTCTCGGTTCCAGCGGAAGATTACAAAATCAGCCCGACTATCGCTAAAGCGATGGACCGTATCTTTACTTTGCACGCTGACCACGAGCAAAACGCGTCAACGTCAACTGTTCGTTTAGCCGGTTCTTCAGGCGCTAATCCATATGCATGTATCGCCGCTGGTGTTGCATCATTGTGGGGCCCTGCGCACGGTGGTGCTAACGAAGCCTGCTTGCGCATGTTGAAAGAAATTGGTTCGGTTGAAAACATTCCAAAATACATCGACAAAGCCAAAGACAAGAACGACCCATTCCGTCTTATGGGCTTCGGTCACCGTGTTTATAAGAACTTTGACCCGCGCGCCACGGTTATGCGTGAAAGTGCACACGAAGTACTGAAAGAGCTAAACATCAATGATCCATTGTTAGATGTAGCAATGGAACTTGAGCGTATTGCGCTTGAAGACCCATACTTCGTAGAGAAGAAGCTGTACCCGAACGTCGACTTCTACTCAGGTATTATTTTGAAAGCAATTGGTATTCCAACCAATATGTTCACAGTTATCTTTGCCTTGTCACGCACCGTGGGTTGGATTTCTCACTGGCACGAAATGATGGGTGAAGCGAATCAGAAAATTGGTCGTCCACGTCAGCTATACACTGGCGCCGCCCAACGCGAATTCAAACCAATTAAACGTTAATTTGTAAAATTCGCTAACTATTCGTCAAAAAGCACTCTTCGGAGTGCTTTTTTTATTTTTTTACACCACTCAACCTTTTACTCTTTCCCACCGTCTAAACACTAACCTTCTGCTAAGCCCTATACCGACATAGCTTGATCAAGATTTTTTAAACACTGGAAAAAGTTGGCACGAAGCCTGCATAACTCTACCCAGGTAGATACAAGAACGTTATGGGTACGCTTCGCTGTTCGTCCGTTCACTACGTTCACTGGTCGTCCGTGCTGGCACGGTTCGACCAGCCGAGCGGACGAACAGCGAAGCGCACGAAAAACGAATAACGAAAACGAATTGAGGACCAGAGTCATGAACAATACCAAGTTAACCTTAAGCGCCCTAGCCGTAGCTGCAATACTTGGGCTAAGTGGGTGTAGCGACGCCGGCGCGAGTAATGAAACCGCCAAAGCCGAGGCTGTTGCGCGCATTCCGGTGGCCACCCAAGTTGTTACCCTAGGTGAAATAACCTCAAGCTTTAAAACCACGGCCACCCTAGAGGCTCGTGCTGAAGCTGACGTAACCAGCAAGGCCAACGGTATTGTCGAGTCGGTTCTGGTTGAAGAAGGTGACTATGTTGAAGCAGGCCAGTTATTAGCGCACATTCGTGACGCCGAATACCGCATTCAGGTAGCTCAAGCGAAAGCTGAGCTGAACTCAATTCAGCAAGAACTGAAACGCGTGAAAGACATGGCAGATCGCGACATGATTAGTGCCGACGCCTATGACAAATTGCGTTTTCAAGCTGACATGTTGCAAGCCAAATACGACATGGCCGCTTTAAACTTGGCGGAAACCGAAATTCGGGCGCCAATTAGCGGCTATATTTCCACCCGCTACGTAAAACCTGGCAACCTAGTGCGCCAATACGAACAACAAAAGCTATTTCATATCGTTGCGCTAGACCAGCTGCAAGGCAACGTTTACCTACCTGAACGCGAATTACAGCACGTGCGCGTTGGGCAAACAGCACAGCTGCATTTGAGTGCCCTGCCCAATCAAGTGGTTGACGCCCAAGTAGAACGCATTAGCCCTGTGGTAGACACCAGTTCAGGTACTTTCAAAGTTGTGCTTAACGTACCGAATCAGCAAGCCCAATTAAAAGCCGGTATGTTTGCCCATGTGGACTTGAATTACGCCACCAGCACAAACACCGTTACCGTGCCACGTTATGCTGTGCAAAGTTTAGATAACCAACACAGCGTATTTACCGTTGATAGCGAAGGTGTTGCGCATAAAGTTGATGTTCAAATTGGTTTTGAAGACGAGCACCGATTAGAAATCATTGGCGGATTACGCGCTGGTGAAGCCATTGTCGTCAGTGGCCAAGCTAACCTGAAAGATGCCGCCTTGGTGGAAGTGATTCGGTTAGATGACCAACCTGTGAACGAGCAGCCAGATGCCGCTCACCCCGTAGCAGCAGCAAGTGAGCAACAATAATGAGCATGGTTAAACTTGCGGTAAAACGTCCCGTAACCATTGCCATGCTTACCCTTGCCGTCTTGTTGTTCGGCATGGTCTCGCTAGGGCGCATTCCGGTTACTTTATTACCAGACTTAGCCTACCCAACCCTCACCGTACGCACTGATTACCCTGGTGGCGCGCCTGGTGAAGTTGAGCAGCTAGTGAGTAAACCCATTGAGGAAAACCTCGGTACAGTGAAAGGCTTACGCCGAATTGAGTCGATATCTCGCGCTGGCCAAAGCGATGTCTTACTGGAGTTCAGCTGGGGTTCAGATATGGACATGGCAAGCCTGGATGTACGTGAAAAACTCGATTTGGTTGAGCTACCACTCGACATTGAGAAGCCGGTACTGCTGCGTTTTAATCCAGCTGAAGAGCCGGTATATCGCCTTGCTTTAGGTTTTAACACCGATAAAGCGCCGTCTGTGACGCAACTCAAACGCTTGCGCACCTATGCCGAAGAAGACCTAAAACGCCAACTAGAGAGCATTGAAGGCGTTGCTTCAGTGCGCTTGGGCGGCGGTTTAGAAGATGAAATACAGGTATTAGTGAACGAGCGCCAAGCTGCCAGTTTGCAAATTCCCATGACGCTTATTTCACAGCGTTTGCGCGAAGAAAACATCAACCTTTCGGGCGGCCGTATCGAAGCCAATCGCGCTGAATTTTTGGTACGAACCTTAAACCAGTTTGAAAACCTTGACGATATTCGTTCCATTTATCTAACCACCCGCAACAATCGCCCGGTACTGCTTAAAGACATAGCCACTGTAGAAAATAGCTACAAAGAGCGTGACTCCATTAGCCGTGTGGCCGGCATGGAAGCCGTTGAAGTGTCGCTTTACAAAGAAGGCGACGCCAACACCGTGCAGGTATCTAAAGCCATTCAGTCGGCGTTACGCCAGCTTAATGATGCCAAATTAATACCGAACGACTATCAAGTAAAACCTATTTACGACCAAGCGGTATTTATTAGCGCCGCCATTGCTGAAGTTCGCGATGCTGCCATTATGGGCGGCTTGCTGGCCATGGTGATTATTTATCTGTTTTTACAGCGCGTTTGGCCAACAGTTATTATCAGCTTGGCTATTCCTATTTCAATTATTGCCACCTTCAACTTGCTTTACGGCTATCAGGTTTCACTGAACATGATGTCACTCGGCGGCATCGCTCTTGCTGTGGGTATGTTGGTTGATAATGCCATTGTGGTATTGGAAAATATTGCCCGACATCAGCAAGAACAAACCAGTGAAGTCGCGGCTGAACGCGGTACACAGGAAGTTGCTGGGGCAATTACGGCCTCTACGCTCACCACCATGGCAGTATTTTTCCCATTGGTGTTTGTCGAAGGTATTGCTGGCCAGTTGTTTCGTGATCAGGCTCTCACGGTTACCTTTGCTTTAGCGGCGTCATTGTTGGTTGCACTAACCTTAATTCCCATGCTGTCAAGCCGCAAAAAATCAACCGATAACGCCAATAACGACGCGCCACTGCCCTACGCTTCCGGCTGGCGTTTTTGGCTAAAAACGCCATTGTATTTGGTATTTCGTTGGTTGCCGTTAGCCATCATGACCGCGGTCATCACCATTTGGCGCCTGTTAGCGTGGTTGTTCTTCTTCGTTACCAAACCCGTATTAGCCCTATTTAATCGTGGCTACAATGTGTGCGAGCGGGCCTACCAAGGTTTACTACAGCGCTCCTTGCGGCGCGCTGGCCTTACCTTAAGCGTTATTTTGTTAAGCTCAGCCGCGTGCTATGCCCTGTTGCCGCAATTGCCAGTCGCGTTATTGCCAAACATGGCTCAAGGTGAGTTTTACGTTGAAGTTGAATTGCAACCCGGTGCAACCATTCACGAAACCGACCAAGTACTAGATCAGCTCGGCCAAGTAATTGCTGACAACCCAGCGCTGAATTCAGCGGTGAATCGCTATTACACCATTGCCGGTACCGGCAGTTTACTTAACGCAGCGCCCGGCCAAAGCGGTAACCAGTGGGGCCGTCTAAATGTGGTGATGAATTCAGGTGCCCATGTCCCCCCCGTACAACAAGCGTTGCGTGAGCGGGTACAGCGTATTCCTGGTGTCATGGCTAAATTTGGCTCGCCCGAGTTGTTTAGCTTTGCCAGCCCCATTGTTATTGAGTTAACCGGCTATGATTTGGCATTGCTGCAACAAGCGGCCGAGCAAACGGCTGAGCAACTTGGCGCCAACGAGCGTTTTACCGATATTCGCGTCAACATGACCGATGGCCAACCCGAATTAGCCGTGTATTTTGATCACGCTAAATTAAGCCAATACGGCTTAACCAGTGCCGAGGTATCTGAGTTACTCGCGACCAAAATTGGCGGGCGCGTGGCCAGCCAATTTAGTCTTGCCGATCGAAAAATTGATATTTTAGTGCGCAGCCAGGCGGTTGATAGAGACTCACTGCGTGACTTACAACAAGTGATTATTAATCCTGGCGCTGTACGCGAAGTGCCCTTGCAAGCCGTTGCTCGTGTGGTGCCGGTTATAGGCCCTAGCGAAATTACTCGGGTTGACCAACAACGCACTGCATTAGTAGAGGCCAATATTGCCTTTGGTGACCTTGGTGCTGGCGTTTCCGAAGCCGAGCGTTTATTAGCGCAAACCCAATTACCACTGACCATTAGCGGCCGAATTGCAGGGCAGAACGAAGACATGCAGCGTTCATTTACGTCGCTACAGTTTGCTCTGTTACTTGCGGTATTTCTGGTCTACCTAGTGATGGCCTCGCAGTTTGAGTCGTTTGTGCACCCACTGTTTATTTTGTTCAGCGTGCCGCTAGCCGGTGCGGGTTCCATATTAGGCCTGTACTTAATGGGAACCGAGCTGAGTATTATTGTGTTTATCGGGTTAATTATGTTGGCCGGTATTGTGGTGAACAACGCCATTGTTTTAGTCGACCGTATTAACCAATTGCGCAGTGAAGGCTTGGAGCGTTTTTCCGCTGTTGCCCAAGCAGCACAGCAGCGTTTACGCCCCATACTTATGACCATGTTGACCACAGTGCTCGGCTTGCTACCACTAGCCATTGGGCTAGGCGAAGGAGCCGAAATACGTGCCCCTATGGCCATTAGTGTGATTGCCGGCCTGCTGTTTTCAACCTTACTCACCCTGCTATTTATTCCGTGCTTGTACGTGCTTATTGACCGTAAGCAAATTGCGCCAACCACGGAGGATGCTGCATGAACGCTGCGCAGATAGGTTCATTGTTAGCAAGCTGGGCGCTGCGTCGCCCAGTCACCACCTGCATGGTGTTTTTGTCCATGTTGCTACTCGGCGCTATTAGTTCGCGACTGCTGCCGTTAGAAAAGTTTCCGGGCATTGAAATACCTGAAATTGTGGTGCAAGTGCCCTACCCCAATTCAACCCCTGCCGAGGTTGAGCGCCTGATTACGCGGCCGCTTGAAGAAGCGCTCGCCACCCTAAGCAACGTGAAACGCATGCGCTCAACCTCGACTTCCGACTCAGCCCAAGTACTACTGCAATTTGACTGGGGCCAAGACATTAATGCGCAAAGTTTAGAAGCTCGCGAAAAAGTCGACGCGGTGAAACACCTGCTGCCTGACGACATTGAACGTGTACTTGTGTTTCAATTTAATACCGAAGACATGCCGGTATTTCAGTTGCGTATTAGTAGTCAGCGTGACTTATCCAACGCCTATGACTTACTGGATCGTAGCTTGCGCAAGCCGCTGGAGCGCGTTGACGGTGTGTCGCGGGTTACGCTGTACGGCGTTGAGCCGCAACAAATTGTTATTCGCTTGAACCAAGCCGCGCTATTAGCACACCAACTCGCGCCACAGGACATCACCAAGCTGTTACAACAAGCGAACTTTTCGCTCACCGCGGGTTATATAGAAAATAATTATCAGCGCATTTTGGTCAATCCGGTCGGCGAATTTCAATCGCAGTATGACATTGGCAATTTTCCTATTCGCGCAGGCTTAAAACTTCGCGACATTGCCACCATTGAACGCGAAATGCCGCGCAAAGTAGATGGCCGCCACCTTGATCAACGTTATGCCATTGGTATGGAAGTGTTTAAGGAATCAAACGCGAACTTAGTCGAAGTCTCGGCGCGTGTGATGAAGGTTGTTGAAGATATTCGCAATGACCCTCAGTTTAACGGCATCAACCTATTTATTATGGACGACACCGCCAAAGGCGTGACCACCTCGCTCAGTGACCTCGTTAGCGCGGGCTTACTTGGCGCCTTGCTCAGTTTTATTGTGTTGTATGCCTTTTTACGCAATATCATCACCACTTTGGTGGTGGTACTCAGCGTGCCTATTGCCATTTGTATTGCGCTAGGCGGCATGTATTTCTTAGGCTATTCGCTGAACGTGCTGTCGCTCATGGGCCTAATGCTAGCCGTGGGTATGCTGGTTGATAATGCCGTGGTAATAACCGAAAGTATTCAGCACGAATATGAACAAGGCTTAACAGGTAAACAAGCCACTATCACGGGTGTTGGCAGTGTGTCGTTGGCGGTGGTGGCAGGTACCTTAACCACCGCAATTGTGTTTTTACCCAATATTTTTGGTAGCAAAACCGATCTCACCATATTTTTAGAACACACCGCCGTGGCTATCTGTTTGTCATTGCTAGCTTCATTGCTGCTATCACAAACTTTAGTGCCACTGCTTATTACCAAGTTACGTCGGTTTAGTTCTACGCGCTCTTTGCCACCAAAAACGCAAGCGAAGCCGTCTGCGGGTCGCTATCAAAAAGCACTAGAGTGGTCGTGGCGCCACCCCGTATGGACCGGCGTGTTTGCCGTACTCATGTTACTGAGTATTGCCATACCATTTAGTCAGGTGAGCGGAGACGAGGGCCCGCAAGGGTTTAATGACCGTTTATTTATTACCTATAACCTGCACACGCAATATAGCTTGGCTGAAGTTGAAGACGAAGTGACGCAACTTGAGAGTTATCTCTATGCAAATCAAGATAGCTTTGATATCGGCGCTGTTTACAGCTATTACACGCCAAACTATGCAATTTCTACGCTGTTACTGAAAGAAAACCGCGATGAAAAGCTGGCTGACTTAATGGAACGTATTCGCGCAGATATGCCTAAGCTACTGCGCAGTGAGCCTAAATTTGGTTTTGGTGGCGGTCGTGAAGGTGTGCGCGTGACGCTAAGCGGTCAATCAACCGATGTATTGCAACAAATAGCCACCGATTTATTGCCACGGTTAGCCCAAATTGAAGGCTTAACCGACGTGCAAACCGAAATGGATGCGGGGCAATTTGAGCTGGTGATTCGTATTGATCGTGAACGCGTGCACCGCTTGGGCTTGAGCTCTGCCGATATTGCGCGCACCGTAGCAACGGCATTACGCGGACAGCGCTTACGTTCGTACCGTGGTGACCCCAATGGCGAAATTGACTTGCGCGTGGCATTTGCCAAAGAGTTAGAGTTTTCGCTTGAGGCACTGTACACGCTGCCGGTCATGCAAGCGGACAATCGTGTGTTAACACTGCAAGACGTGGCAACCATTACCAAGCAACCACGCCTTGGCCAAATTCGCCGTACCGACCGCCGTACCTCGCTAAACATTGATGCCAACTTAAACGAGTTAACGGTGAGCGAAGCACGCGACAAGCTCACCCAGGTATTGAATCAAATTGAACTGCCGCAAGGCTACCAATGGAGCTTAGATGGCAGCTTTCAACGCCAACAAGAAAACCAAAGTGTGATGCTGGTGAATACCCTACTCGCGGTGGCGCTAATCTATATCGTCATGGCTGCGTTATTTGAATCAATACTGCTGCCAACTGCGGTGATTACGTCGCTATTATTCTCAATTGTCGGTGTATTTTGGGCATTAATGGTTACTGGCCAGTCGATTTCAATTATGGCCATGATTGGTATCTTAATTCTTATGGGCATTGTGGTGAATAACGGCATTGTGCTGGTCGATCGCATTAACCAGCTGCTTGAGCAAGGTGCAACACTTGAGCGTGCCATTATTGACGGCAGTGTCAGCCGCTTAAGACCGATTTTAATGACGGTGTCGACCACTGTACTCGGGCTGGTGCCGTTAGCTTTCGGAACCACACAAATAGGTGGCGACGGCCCACCTTATGCGCCGATGGCCATTGCAATTATTGGCGGGTTGGTGTTTTCAACTCTGACTAGCTTATTCTTGGTGCCCTACGCTTATGCGCGGCTACTGGGAATACGAGCGCGCTGGCAACGGTTGCGCCAGCGCGCTCAGGCGCAAGTTAGTCGGCTACTACCTGGTTAGCGCGGGCTAAGTCGGCTGGCGTATCAATGCCAGCCGGCGGGTTCGCGATCGCTTCAGCAACGTGAATACGTTCGCCGTACCACAGTACGCGAAGCTGCTCGAGTGACTCAATTTGCTCAAGAGGGCTAGGCTCCCATTCCACATAGCGCCAGACAAACCCAGCACGATAGGCATAAATGCCGATATGACGTCGATAATCTGCCAGCTCGCCTAATTTACTCTGGGTTAAACCGTCGCGCTCATACGGAATTGGCGCACGGCTAAAATACAGCGCGTAGCCGTTCACGTCGGTGACTACTTTAACCGCATGGGGGCTAGTCACTTCGTCAAGCGAATGAATCGGGACGGCTAAGGTCGCCATTTGGGCAACTTTTTGATTGGCTAAATTATCGGCCACTTGGCGAATAATTTCAGGTGGAATAAACGGCTCATCACCTTGCACGTTCACCACCACTTGATCGTCGGCTATGGCTAAATAATCAATCACCTCGGCAATGCGTTCGGTACCCGAGTTATGGTGTGCGGCGGTCATCATAGCGCGCCCACCAAAGGCTTCAACCGCATCCACAATACGTTGATCATCCGTGGCCACAATCACTTCGGCAGCACCGGCTGCTGCCGCCCGCTCGTATACCCGTTGAATCATACTCTTGTTGCCAATCATGGCTAACGGTTTGCCGGGTAAACGTGACGATGCATACCGCGCCGGAATAATAACGGTGAAACTCATGACTTGTGTTGCTCCATTTGCTCAAGCTCTTCGCGACTTAATTCGCGAGCTTCGTGACTGAGTAACATCGGAATATCGTTACGCACCGGAAACGCCAAGCGATCGCCGCGGCAAATTAATTCGCTTTGTGCCGCCGCCCAAACTAGTTTTCCCTTACATAACGGACACGCTAAAATATTCAGCGTGCGCTCATCAACCGCCATAAGTACTCCTTGCTGACTCATGAAGTTTTTGTTTGGTTTGCAACTGATTTGCAAACTGCTGCCAAAATTCGGTTTCAAACTGCGCTGAAACCGGCAAATAATACCAATGATCAGGGGCAAATGGCTGACACTTTGCAGCATCTTTTTCGGTCATTAACACCCCTGTTAATGCATTAAATTGCGCAAAATCCGCTGCCGAAAACGGGTGGTGATCGGCAAAGGCTTTGGTTTCAAGCAATCTTATTGTAACTTCTGCCGCCAAGGTTGCTGCGACAGTGTCAAAAAAGCGTTGAGGATTACCAATGCCAGCCACCGCCGCGTAGTCCCCCGGTTCAAGCGTTACCGGCTCGGCTTGGCTGCCTTGTGCTTGATTAACGCGTCGCCAGCCGTCTGGACGCAAATCAAAGCGCCAAAACGGCTGTTGTGCGCTGGCCAATTTGGGCGCTGACGACTCGCCATTTTGCACAATAAAATCAACGTGTTGCAAGCGCGAAAGAGGTTCGCGCAGCGGCCCTAGTGGCAACCGCCAACCATTCCCAAAACCACGCTGCCCATCCACCACAACCACTTCAATGTCACGGGCTAAGGCATAATGTTGTAGGCCATCGTCGCTGACAATAACGGACACTTCGGGGTATTGTTTTAGCAACAGTGCAATGGCTTGTTGACGATTAGCTCCAACCGCCAAGGGCACTTGGGTGCGACTAGCCAATAATTTCGGCTCATCACCAACGGCTGTAGCCGATGACGTTGCCGTGACTAATTGAGGAAATGGCCCGCGACCACCGTAGCCGCGCGAGATAATTGCTGGCTGCAAGCCTTGGCTGATCAGCCACTGAATAAGCGCTTCAGTGACCGGTGTTTTGCCGGTTCCACCGACACTAATGTTGCCCACCACAATAACTGGCACAGGCGCACGATACACCGCCAATAGGCCAATCCGATAAAGCCACCGCCTTACAGTGCTTAGCCCACAAAATACCCAATGAAGTGGCAACAACAACCACAGTCTAAAGTCCACACCATGACGATACCAGGCGCGTTGCCAAAACATTTAGTTATCGCCCCCACTAAACTGCAAGCTATATAGCTGGTAATAAGCGCCTTGCTGCTCTAGCAGAGCTTGGTGATTACCGCGCTCTACCACGCGCCCTTCTTCCATCACCAAAATTTCATCCGCGTTTTCAATGGTCGACAAGCGGTGGGCAATGACAATCGAGGTGCGGTTTTGCTGCAAGCGGCTCAAGGCTTTTTGAATGTGGCGTTCTGACTCGGTGTCGAGTGCTGAGGTCGCCTCATCAAGAATCAAAATTGGTGCATCACGCAATAGTGCCCGCGCAATGGCTATACGTTGGCGTTGCCCGCCCGAGAGCATGACCCCGTTCTCACCCACCATGGTATTTAAACCATTGGGCAAGTTGTCGGTAAATTCGGTAATAAATGCCTGCTCAGCCACTTCGCGAATACGTTCCGGCGTTACTTCGCCATGCGCGCCATAGGCAATGTTATTAGCAATGGTGTCATTAAATAAAGTGACATGCTGTGACACCAACGCAAACTGACGACGTAAACATTTGAGTTTGTAATCGTAAATATCAACGTCATCCAAATAAATATGCCCGCCTTGCGGGGCGTAAAAACGAGTTAGCAAATTCGAAATGGTTGATTTACCGCTGCCGGAACGCCCTACTAATGCGAGAGTTTTGCCAGGTTCAACACTAAAACTAACGTGATCTAACGCGGGTGACTCGGCCTCGTCATAGGTAAACAACACGTCATCGAAGCGAATGGCACCACGCGCGCGCTCTACTTTATGGCTACCCGCATTTGGCTCGGCTTGTTCATCAAGCACTTCAAAAATGCTTTGCGCCGCTGCAATACCCCGTTGAAAGTCACTATTTACAGTGGTTAGCTGCTTTAGTGGGCGTAACAACATAATCATAGAGGTTAGTAACGTGGTAAACGCACCTGCCGACAGCTGCTCAAGCATTTCTGGGTAACTGGCCAACACCAACACCATGGACAAACTAAATGACGCAATAAGCTGAATAACTGAGGTGCTGATGGTTTGTGCCGTAATCAATTTCATATTTTGATTACGAGTCATATTGTTAATGTCGCGAAAGCGCTTGGATTCGCGTTTTTGGCCCTCGTACATCACCACAACTTTATGGCCATTGAGCATTTGCTCGGCGGTGGTGGTGACGGTACCCATGGCCGTTTGAATACGGCGAGAAACCTGACGAAAACGCTTAGAAACCACAGAAACCACTTTGGCGATAAGCGGCCCCACCACCAAAAACACCAATGACAGTTGCCAACTGATGTAAAACATGAGGCTTAACAAGCCAATCACAAAGGCGCCTTCACGAATGAGTATCAAAATAGCTCGTGAACTGGCTTCAGCCACTTGTTGGGTGGTGTAAGTAATTTTCGACAGCAGGTCACCGGTTGAGTGACGGTCATGAAATGACACTGGCAGCTTCATCATGTGGTCAAATAGCTCTTGGCGAAGCGTGGTAACCACACGAAAACCTACCCAATTTAATAAGTAGGTTGAGACAAAATTAAAGGTACCTCGCGCAATGAACACCAATGGCACAAAAATAGCGCCGTACACCAGTATGGTGGAGTCTTGCTCGGTTAAGCCTTCATCAATCAGTGTTTCAATTTGCGAAAAGAAAAATGTATCTACCGCAGCATAGCCAACCATGGCTAACACCGAGCAAATAAATGCCATTTTATATGGCTTGATGTACCCCATTAAGCGGCGAAAAATACGCTTTCTTAGGGTGTCCGTTAAGTTTTCTGGATGAATATTAGCGCTCATGCATGTCTTTAAAAGTTTAACGATAGCAACATTCTAACCGCTTTGTAGGGGTACTGGCTAGTTATCTGCGTCAAACCATGCGCGATGGGTGGCTGCCCATGGCTGTGAAATTTGATAACTCGTGGCATCAAAGGTAATAGATAACTGCCCGCCTAACGCGGTGTCGAATAGCGGTATGCCTAACTGCTGCAGGCGCTGTTTAACGCCTTCGGCGACCATACCATATGCGTTGTTACGGCCACGGCTAGCTATGGCATATTGCGGCGCAACGGCAGTTAGAAAGTAGCCCTCGCTTGAACTGTTACTCCCATGATGAGGCAACACTAAAATATCGGCCTTCACGTCAGCTGCGTGGGCAAGCAATTGCCGCTCGGCACGTTTGGTAATATCCCCAGGCAGTAACACCCGCGTGCCCTGAATGGTTAATAGCAAAACACAGCTGTCGTCGTTGTGGGCGTTGTCGGTTACAGTGCGCGGGTGTAATACCTGCCAATGTACCTGCCGCCAGTGTCCACTTTGCCCAGCCACACAAGGCGAGCCGCTGCCACTGCCAAACCAGCGCAGTTGCGGATACTGTTGTTTGAGTAAGTCGACACCGCCGTTATGGTCATTGTCGGTATGGCTGACAAACGCTAGTTGAGGGGTCAAGTCATGGTGCTGCAAAAACGGCAGAATAACGCGCTGCGCCATATTCCCGCCCAGCTCCCAATTAGCTCCGGTGTCAATCAACATAGCATGCGCCCCTTGTTGCATCACCACTGCGCTTCCTTGATCAACATCAAGAACATGTAACACCAAATTATTCCTTTGCTGCGCAAGCTGCTGCATAACCAGTAAGCTCACCACCAGCGCCGCGGTTGTACCGAGCTTCCACGGCCATCGCCACGGCCAAAGCCACGCCACAATCAGCAAGCCTATGAGCGCCACCGGCCCACTGTGTGAGCTGGCCAGCCATTGCCATTTTGCCTGTGCTAAATACTGTAATAGCGGCTCAAGATAATTCAGCGGTTGCTCCGCCAACCATAACAGCCAACCAGCCAAAGTCATGGCGTGCAGCATGCTAACTAGCATGGCAAATAGGCTAAGCGGTAACACCCACATGCCGACAATGGGCACCACCAGCAAATTGGTTAGCGGCGCTAATAGCGGTAAGCCGCCAAATAAAACGGCAGTAAGCGGCCACATAAGCAGTGTCAGCACCAACTCAAGTCGCCATAACTGCCGTACCGCTCGCCAGCGCCCCTGAATAGAAGGCCAACGCCAATGCATCAGCATAATGGTTGCCACCGCGCTCACTGAAAGCCAGAACCCTGGCTGCAACCATGCCAATGGTTCAAATATAATAACTAGCCCCACCGCACGCAGTAACACCCGACTCATTGGCGTATGAATGGCGTACTGTTTATGCCAAATAACCACCGCAAACATGGCAAAGGCGCGTAATGTCGCGGTAGCAAACCCAGCGAGTGCGGCGTAACCAAAGGCTGCTACTAACGCAATAAACACGCCTAAATACCAACTATTTAAATACTCGCGCCGGCGCCGACTGCGTGCTGCAAACCGGCTACTTAACTGGCTTAAGGCCAACACGCCACCGGCCACTAAACTTAAGTGTAAGCCCGATATGGCAATAAGATGCGCCAAGCCAGTACGTTGGTACATGTGCCATTGGTCGGCAGTTAATGCTTGGCGCTCACCCATCATCAAGGCAATGAGTACGCCAAAATTCTGCAACTGTGGCTGCAATGTTTGTAAACGACTAAATAGTTGTTGCCGCCAAGAGGCTTCACCACGCAAGTAATGGCCACTGCGTATACTGCCTAACCCATGAAGCTGACGGCTCACCAAATACCGGTGATACAAAAAACCGCCGTCATTACGAACGCCCTGCGGTGCTTTAAGCCGCGCTTGAAAATACCACTGCGTACCCGCCATCGGTGGCTTTAGGTTTGCCGGGGGCTCGTACCAATTCAAACGCACCAAAGCTGGGTTGGTTAGCTGCGTGCTGCCCGTCTGCAGCAATTTGCCTTCAATACGCCAAAACTGATCGCCAACCTGGGTGATTTCCGTAATATCAACAATAATCGGGGTGGTTTGCTGTAATAACTGAGGCGGCAGCTGACGCTGAAAATGCAAATAAGCATTGCCAGTACCCCATGCAATACCGCACAATACGCAACCGAGAACGAGCATCAGCGATCGCTGACGCAGATGCAGCTTCCAGGTTAACGCAATGGCCGCAAGCGCGATGAAAATAGCGAACCACAACCATTGTGCAAGAACCAGTTGCTGGCTGAAAATAAATGACAGGGAATAGCCGAAAAGTGCTGCGCACAACCACCTATCCATGGACGTTGTACCTGTTTCTCGTGAAAAATTAGTTTGATTTAAACGGACAAAAAATGCCACGTAAGTTTATTCAACGCATCATGCCAAATCATGAAACCGTGAAGAACAGCCGAAGCCTAAAGATCTTTGGCCGCTTGCTTCATGACGCGAATTTATGGCATTTGAATCGTCGTTCAGCAGCCGGCGCTTTTGCTGTTGGGCTATTTTTTGCGTTTATTCCGGTTCCCTTTCAAATGGTACTGGCCGCCGCAGCAGCCATTCCATTTCGGGTAAACTTGCCCTTATCGGTTGCCCTCGTGTGGGTGTCTAACCCAATTACCATGCCGGTACTGTTCTACTTTTGTTATCTGCTCGGCGCGTTTATTCTTGATCAGCCGTCACAAACATTTAGTTTTGAATTGTCGTGGCAGTGGCTTGGCGAAAGCATCAGCACCATAGGCCCCGCATTTTTGTTGGGTTGTTTAATTATGGCGGTCATTAGCAGCATTATTGGTTATTTTTCAATAAGCCTGTTGTGGCGCCAGTCTGTGGTGAATGCGTGGCGTGAACGCGCGCAACGTATGCTGGAAAAAGCCAAGCAACGCGTTCATCACGACTAACCGCTAATAGCGCGAACAATCTCGGTTTTCGCTGCCCGCCAAGCCGGGTAAAGCGTAGCAAGCACACTCATGGCCATGGCGATAGCCGCAACCATCACCACATTCCAAGCTTGTAAATCCACCGGAATTTGATTAATAAAATAGACATCACTGGCCAAAAGCGAGCTACCAGTTAGCCATTGCAATGCCGCCATTAAATTAGGCAACGCTAATGTTAGGGCCACTCCTGCAATGACGCCAAAAACCACGCCCACTAAGCCATTTTGCAGCCCTTGCCAAATAAACACCCGCATAATTTGTTGAGCTCGCAGGCCCATGGTGCGCAAAATACCAATGTGTCGTTGCTTCTCTTGTACGGTCATAATCAGGGTTGAAACAATGTTGAAGCATGCCACTGCAAGCACCAATATCAGCACCAAATACATCACAAAACGCACTAACTGAATATCACGATATAAATGGCCTTGGGCACGCATCCAGTGATCAATGTACACATAGTCTTGAATACGGTAGCCCACTTGGTTGGCCACTTGTTGCGCCTGCATAACGTCATGCAAGTACAGTTCAACCGCCGTTGAACCCTGTTCTAGGCCGACCAAGTCACGCCCTGTTGCGAGGTTGACATAGGCATATTGATGGTCAACTTGGCCGCCAAAGTTGAAGGTACCGACTACTTCTAGTCGCACCCGTTTAGGCTCTTTAAAGTTTGCATTTTGAGCCACTAACAGCATAAGTTTGTCGCCACGCGTCAACTTGAGCTTTTGCGCTAACTGATGCCCCAGCACCACACCACCCGAAGTAGCCTGTAACGCCTGCCAAGTGTCCGCGGCAACATAGTCGGCAATGGCTTGGGTTTGGCTGGTGTCAATGGCGTGCACCTGCACCCCTGTAAATTGCGCGCCTTGCTGAACCATGGCTTGCGTGCGGATAACTTCATTGGCATAACGCACGGCTGGGTGCGCACGGCTCACCGCTAGAATATCATCAGGGTTCTTCAGTTGTTGATTCACTGCGGTGTATTCAACATGAGGAATTAAACTCAAGAAGCGCTCTTGCAATACTTTTTCAAAGCCGTTCATGACGCTTAAACCGGCTATAAAAACCATACACCCAAGCGCAATACCTAGCGTTGACGACGCTGAAATAAATGAAATAAACCCTGAACGCTCGCGGCGACCGCGAAAACGCAAGGCTAACTGCCAGGTTAAATTCCACGGCTGCATCATGCCGTTTGCTCCACCTGTTCAAGTTGGCCGTGATGTAGGTTAAGCGTACGCGGTAGTTGGGCTGCCAAACTTTGATCGTGCGTAACAATGACAAATGCCGTATCGAGCTCTTGATTAAGCTCTTTAAGTAACTCAAAAACCTGCACAGCTGTTGCATCGTCTAGGTTGCCGGTAGGTTCATCGGCTAAAACTAAACTTGGTTCATTCGCTAAAGCTCTCGCAATCGCCACGCGTTGGCGTTCACCACCCGATAATTCAGCCGGCCGATGTTGCGCGCGCTCCGCAAGGCCTACCCGTTGCAATAACGCCATGGCTCGCTGTTCCGCCTGCGCGGCTTTTATGCCGGCAATAAGCAATGGCATGGCTACATTTTCCAGCGCCGTAAACTCAGGCAATAAATGATGAAATTGATAAATAAAGCCAAGTTGCTGGTTTCGCCAGTCGGCTAGTTGGTTTGCCGACCAGTCTTCAATGGCCTGCCCGCCGAATAAAACTGAACCGGCACTTGGCTTATCAAGCCCACCCATGCAATGCAGCAAGGTGCTCTTGCCCGAGCCAGAGCTGCCAACAATAGCTAACATTTCACCGGCGGCAACCGATAAATTAATGTCTTGCAACACCTGTAGCTGCCTGTCACCGTCTTGGTAACTACGCGATAAATGACGACACTCCATGAGCATGGGCGAATCCTTTTTATTATTCATAACGCAAAGCTTCTGCTGGTAATACGCGACTAGCGCGCCACGCTGGGTACAACGTGGCTAACAGGGTTAGCAACATCGCTACGAGTACAATGATGGTAATTTGCAGCGGTTGCATCAACACCGGCAACCCAAGTTGCCCGGTAAAACTTAAATCAACGCCAAGCCCCTGAATAATTTCATTGAGATAGTTGCCAACCACGAGGCCAATAAGCAGCCCCACCAAGCTACCCACTAGACCGTTAAACAGCCCTTGTACCATAAACATCATGTGCAAATGGCTGCGGCGCAAACCCATGGTTTGCAAAATCGCAATATCGGCGCGTTTATCTTGAATGACCATCATCAGCGCTGACACAATATTAAACGCAGCAACCGCAATAATAAGCCCGAGCATTAAACTCACCATGCGTTTTTCCATGCTCACTGCATCAAACAGCTCACCATACTGGGCGCGCCATGACTGGGTTTTATAAGCCTCACCAACGGCTGCCTGCAGTTGGGCTTCCACCTCAAGTGCACTGAATGGGTCGTTAAAGTAATAGCGTACCGCAGAAACGTGATTTTCGGGTAACCTCAATAGTCGTGCGGCATCGGCGCCATGCATCACCAGCAATTGACTATCTGCTTCAGACTGCATACCGACAATGGCGGCAACCGTGAACTGACGTTGGGCAGGCATTAAACCAAGCGGGGTGTAGACACCTCCCGCCGCCGCAACCACGCGAATAGTATCGCCCGGCCATACTCCCAGTTCTTGCGCCAAAGCCTGGCCTAAGATCACTCGGTACTCACCAGAGCGCAGTTTTTCAACATCACCATAAACTTCATAGTCGCGCAGCGGCTGCCACTGCACTGCCGCATCGGCCGTTTGCGGAAACAACCCTTGAATATAAACCGGTCGTAATTGCCCACTGCTTTGCACCACACCGGCACTGCCCACTTGCGGCACCACAGCAACTTGGTCACTTAATTTAGGCACATTTGCGGCCATCTCAGACCAATTCTCAACACTTGATCCATCGGCTGCAGTGACCACTAATTGCGGCACTACACCGAGAATTCGTTGCTTAAGTTGCTGCTCAAAGCCGTTCATTACCGAACTGACAATGATCAGCGCAGCGACACCAATTAAGATGCCCGCCAATGCAAAGCGGTTGATAAAACGCGTAAATTTATTGCCATGTCGAGCACGGCTGTATCGGAACCCTAAAAATAGAGCGGCAGGCTTAAACATATTTATTCCTAAATAACTTAGCGCTGCAAGCATAAAGAAAACTGACGACTGATCCAAGCGCCAAGTTGCGGTATACTCTCAACAAAATTTCGTTTCCCAATGAACATACGCAGTAGAGAATTCAGAAACTCATGACCAAGGCGTCCATTCTTAACCCGCCCAAGCCGAAAGACAGCGCGCGCGACATGACCTGGCAGCAGTTAGCTGGCAGTAGCATTGCGTTAGCACTTGGCCAACTCATTGAGCAACATGACGGGCCTGTGCTCATTGTCACTCCCGATGCGCCACAAGCACATCGCTTGGAACACGAGGTGCAATATTTTGCCCCGTCGTGGCGCCAACAGATCATGGTATTTCCAGACTGGGAAACCCTACCCTATGACAGTTTTTCGCCGCACCAAGATATTATTTCTGAGCGCTTGAGTGTGCTTGCCCGCTTACCGGATATGCAGCGCGGCGCACTCATTGTGTCATTAAACACACTCATGCATCGGGTTGCACCAACAGATTATGTCAGCGGCCAAGCGATACAGGTTAACAAGGGCCAAAAACTTGATATTCATGGGCTACGCCAACGCCTAGAGCGTGCTGGTTATCGTCATGTCGCCCAGGTGATGGAACATGGCGAATTTTGTGTGCGGGGCTCTTTGCTCGACTTATTCCCTATGGGTAGCGCAGCGCCTTTTCGCATTGACTTTTTTGATGACGAAGTGGACTCCATTCGCACCTTTGACCCAGATACTCAGCTTTCTGCGGGTGAAATTGACGCCATTAATCTACTTCCGGCGCACGAGTTTCCAACCCACACTACGGCTATTGAGCGTTTTCGGGCGAACTATCGAGAGCAATTTGAAGCCTCGAACGCGCGCGATTCTGTGTATTACCAAGTATCGAATAAGCAATTTCCAGGCGGCATAGAATACTACTTGCCGCTATTTTTCGAACAAACCGCAACGCTATTCGATTATTTACCAGACAATACGTTGTTGGTTAGTTTCGGTGATTTACAAGGCAGCCTTGACCATTTGTGGCATGACATTAACCAACGCTACGAACAACGTCGCTATGACCCCCTACGCCCTTTGCTACCGCCACAGCAGTTGTACCTTAACGTTGACCAAGTGCATGGGGCGTTTAAAGCCATGCCGCGCATACGCGCGATGGTACCCGGTGATAAGCCGCAACCTGGGCCGCAGCAGTTTGCCAGTGAAGCCATTGGCGAAATAGCCGTTAATCACCAGCTGAAAAACCCGCTCGAGAGCCTACAGCAGCGCTTGGCTAACGCGTTTGATGCCAACTACCGGGTACTATTTCTGGTGGAGTCGGCTGGGCGCCGCGAAACTTTACGCGAATTATTAGCGCCGCTGCAATTCGGCTTGGCTGAGTTTGAAACCTTTCAAAGCTTTGTTGACGGCGATGACCCGTGCGGCGTCAGTGTTAGCCCCATTATCAACTCATTTGCACTGCCTGAACACAAACTGCTGGTCATTACTGAAACCGAGTTACTCGGGCAACGCATTGCCCAGCGCCGTCGTCGCGACCAAAAAGCCACCGTTAATGCCGAAAATATGGTGCGTAACCTAGCGGAATTGCGCATTGGTCAGCCGGTGGTCCATATTGATCACGGTGTCGGCCGTTACCAAGGCTTACAAACCTTAGACACCGGCGGCGTCACCACCGAGTTCGTCACCATTGAATATGCCAACAACAGTAAGTTGTATGTGCCGGTTGCCGCCTTACATGTACTCAGCCGTTACAGCGGCGGCGAAGAAAGCTCAGCACCGTTGCACAAACTAGGAAATGACCAGTGGGAAAAAGCCAAACGTAAAGCGGCTGAAAAAATTCGTGACGTGGCCGCCGAATTATTAGACGTGTACGCCCGCCGTGAGGCCAAGCCCGGTTACAAATATCAACTTGATCAAAACGAATATCAGCGCTTTGCCGCCAGCTTTCCATTCGAGGAAACCGACGATCAACAAGCCGCCATTGCCGGTGTGCTCGGCGACATGCAGTCGGACCGCGCCATGGACCGTTTAGTGTGCGGCGACGTAGGTTTCGGTAAAACCGAGGTCGCCATGCGCGCTGCCTTTGTTGCCGTGAATGACAATAAACAAGTGGCGGTGCTAGTACCCACCACCTTACTTGCGCAGCAGCACTACGAAAACTTTAAGGATCGTTTTGCTGATTGGCCCATTCGCGTTGAAGTTCTGTCGCGGTTTAAAACTGGCAAACAAACCCAGAAAATTCTCGATGACATGGCCGAAGGCAAAATTGACCTGGTTATTGGCACTCATAAGTTACTCAGCGCCGACGTGAAATTTAAAGACTTAGGGCTACTGATCGTCGACGAGGAACACCGCTTTGGGGTGCGTCAAAAAGAAGCCATTAAGAAGCTTCGCGCCGACGTCGATATTCTTACTTTAACCGCAACACCGATACCACGAACACTCAACATGGCCATGCAGGGCGTACGTGATTTATCGATTATTGCCACCCCACCGGCGAAACGATTAGCGGTGAAAACCTTTGTGCGTGAATATGACGAGCCAACCATTCGTGAGGCCATATTGCGCGAAATTCTGCGTGGTGGGCAGGTGTATTTCTTACACAACAATGTCGAAACCATTGATAAAACAGCTGAAAAACTGGCAGAGCTAGTTCCCGAAGCACGCATAACCGTAGCCCACGGACAAATGCGTGAGCGTGAGCTCGAGCGCATAATGTCGGACTTTTATCATCAGCGTTATAACGTCTTGGTGTGCACCACAATTGTCGAAACCGGTATTGACGTACCAACCGCAAATACCATTGTCATGGACCGTGCCGATCATCTTGGCTTGGCACAAATGCACCAACTTCGCGGCCGGGTTGGCCGCTCGCATCACCAAGCGTACGCATACCTACTTACCCCGCCGCCTAAGCGTATGACCAAAGACGCCTTGAAGCGCCTTGAGGCTATTTCACAGCTAGAAGACTTGGGCGCTGGTTTTATGTTGGCAACTCACGATTTAGAAATTCGAGGCGCTGGTGAACTGCTTGGTGATGAGCAAAGCGGCCAAATTGAAACCATTGGCTTTACGCTGTACATGGAAATGCTTGAACAAGCTGTCACCGCGCTGCGCGACGGCAAGCAACCGGCACTCGATCAACTGCTAAAAGCGCAGTCAGAAGTAGATTTACGTGTGCCCGCTTTGTTGCCAGACACCTACATTGCCGATGTAAACACTCGCTTAAGTTTGTATAAGCGCATAGCCAGCAGCGATGACAGCCAAGGCCTACATGAAATTCAAGTTGAGCTGATTGACCGTTTTGGTTTGTTGCCCGATGCCGTGAAAAGCCTCATACGTGTTACCGAGCTGCGTAATCGCGCGGGTAAACTAGGTATTCGTAAAATAGATGGCGGCCCGCTGGGTATTAACTTTGAGTTTGCAGATGACACTCGTGTTTCTCCGCAGCTACTCATTGGTTTAATTCAGTCACAACCGAATTTATACCGCCTCGAGGGCCCGAACCGTTTACGTTATCTTGGGAAAATTGAAGATACTCAAAGCCGCCTGAAACTGGTAGAGTCATTACTTGAAGAATTCGCACGAGGATAGTTATGACAGCATGGTTGCGTAACAGCATATTGGTTGTGATGGGGCTTGTTAGCGCTAGCGCTTTGGCCCAGCAATCACCTGCCGATTGGCGCTGGTTCGATGTTGAGGTGCTCGTGTTCAAACACGCACCGAATAGTGAAAACGAAAGCTTCCCTTGGCACCCTCCACGCCAGTTTGATGCGCAGAATGATGTGTTATCCTCATTTTACGCGCCCGACTTTAGTGCCTTTTTACATGCCCTTGATATGTGCCCAACTGACACGCTGACTCGCCCAGTTTTTTGCGCACAACAAGAAGAGCTTGACCCAAATTCAGTATGGTATGACCCCGCCCTTATTATGAGTGGTTTTGACCAGGCCCCTGCGACTGTCATCGATGGCTTTGGCGGCGACATGTACACCCAGCCAGGCCCGTTTTTACTCGCCGAAACAACATTTGAGTTCACTGAATTTCGTGAGCAATTAGAGCGTCGTAATGTGGGTACTCCGTTATTGCATGCAACCTACCGCACACCGGTTTTTAATCGCACAGAAAATTATAGTGTGCGGCTCTTTGGCGGGCGTAATTTTGGCCCAGACTTTTTGCCTAACGGTTATCAGCAGCCCCCCTTTGTGCCGCTTACGGTAGCCGCAGATAACGCTGAAAGCTACATCCCGCAGCTATTTGAAGAGCTAGAAGGATTATTTGGGCGTGTCGAGCAGCAACAGCTGCAGTTAAGCTATCGCGACCATCGCACACCAAACCCACCACCACTGCTTGAGCTCAGAGAGCGTTCGCAGCGTCCGCAGCCGGTATGGGAGCTTGATGGTACCTTGCACGTGTATTTGGTCGGCAATTATTTGCATATCGACAGCGACTTAGAACTGCGTGAACCGCAACGCGTACAATTTAATCAACGCGAACTAGCAGCCCAAGTCGAACAAGCGTTGCAGCCGCAGTTAAACTCAACCTTTCTACGCAGTTACCGGTTGAGCCAATTGCGTCGGGTTATTAGTCATGAAACTCATTATTTTGACCATCCGCGTTTAGGGCTGGTGGTGCAAATTCGTCGCACTGATTTGTCAGCACGGCGTTAATACACCGAAATTTCACGGATATTACTTATGGAAAAGTACGAAGAACTGTTGCTAGCTCTGCGCAAAGTCATTCGCGCAACAGACTTGTACTCAAAGCAGTTAAATAAGCGCACCGGGCTTACCGCGCCTCAGCTGCTCATATTGCGCGAAATTGCCGCTGCCCCTGAAGGTATTACGGCCAGCTCAGTGGCACAAAACATTACCTTAAGCCCCGCAACCGTTAGTAATGTCATTGACCGGTTAGAACATCGCGAGCTTATTCATCGTGAGCGCAGCGTGCAAGACCGCCGCCGGGTGGTGTTATCGCTTACCGAGCGTGGCCGGCAGCGCCTTGCAGAAGCACCACGCCCGTTGCAAGAAGACTTTATTCACAAATTCCAAGCACTCGCTGATTGGGAACAATCACAATTAGTTGCAGGCATGCAGCGAATTGCCACCATGATGGACGCGGAACGACTTGATGCCGCAGACGTACTTGAAGTAGGAACCTATGAACAACAAAAATATCGTACGCCTAAGCGTAAGTAGCCTATCGTTACTGCTGTTAAGCAGCTGTGCTCAGTTAAATAAGCCGGCTTTATGTGACGCTGACATGACACCTATTCCGCACATTCAAGGCAGCGGTGCTGTGTCGCCATTGCTAGACCAAACGTTGACAACACGTGGCATTGTCACGGCTAATTGGCACCGTGCGGACCAGTTAGGTGGCTATTTCATTCAGAGCGCAAAGGCTGACGACGACAACAATACCGCAACCTCAAACGGCTTATTTATCGCCGAGCAAAATGCCACCGTGAAGGTTGGCGACGTGGTGTATCTTACCGGCGTTGTGCAAGAGCTCAATGGCGTCACTCAGTTGCAAAACATTACTGCAAGCGCAGTTTGCGCATCCGCACAACCCATTGAAGCGACGCCGTTTACGCTGCCAGTTGCAGCCACTGAAGCATTTGAAGCCGTTGAAGGCATGTTGCTGTCACTCACACAGTCGCTTACCGTAAACGGTCACTATCAACTGCAACGCCACGGCCAATTTGATGTAGCTCCCATGCGTTTATACACGCCAACGCAACATCACAAGCCAGGCGCTGAGGCGCAAGCACAAGCGCATGCCAATAGCTTGGCGCGGTTAGTTATTGACGATAATTTAGCGCCTAACCCAGCACAAATAAGTGTGCCACAGCCGGCACTGACGGCCGAGAACAGTTTACGCAGTGGCGATGTCATTGCACCTGTAATCGGTGTACTGAATGAGTTCAAAGGATCGTACCGGTTACAACCAACAAGTGCTGTGACCGTGGTTGAAGCCAATCAACGCCCAGCAGCGCCAGCAGCGCCGGCCACTAATGCGGTTCGCGTTGCAGCATTTAATGTATTGAATTACTTCAACGGTAACGGCGCCGAGAAAACCTTTCCAACCGAGCGCGGCGCTAAGACTGCAGCTGACTTTAAACGCCAACATGACAAAATCATCGCCGCGTTAAGCCAATTGAATGCCGATATTATTGGTCTGATGGAAATTGAAAACGACGGTTACGATAAGCACAGTGCGATTTATCAATTAACCACCGCCTTGGCTGAACATACCGGCCAACCATGGCGCTTTGTACGCGCCGGCGTGAACAACTTTGGTGATGACAGTATTACCAACGGGTTAATTTATCGCAGTGACAAGGTCAGCCCGCAAGGGCAACCGTTGACCATTACCGAGGCACCTTTTGGTACCCGCAGTCGGTTACCGTTAATTCAACGCTTCGCGCCGATGAACACCGTTGAAAATTTAGTGGTTGCGGTGAATCATTTTAAATCAAAAGGTAGTTGTCCACGTGACGCTGCAAACCCCAATGCCAATCAACAAGACGGCCAAGGCTGCTGGAATGCCGTGCGCACCGAGTCTGCTAAACGTTTGGCGGCATTTCTTAACGCTCACCCAGACCTAAAACGTCATGGCTTACGCGTGTTAATGGGCGACTTTAACGCCTATGCGCAAGAAGACCCTATTCAAGCATTGTTGGCTGCTGGCTATTACAACCGCATTGATGCCTTTAACCCACAAGCATACAGCTATGTTTATGACGCCCAAGCAGGCAGCCTTGATCACCTCTTGGTGTCGAGCCCGTTAACCGGCCGTGTGGTCAACCAAGCAAAATGGTCCATCAATGCCGATGAGCCAACGTTATTGCAGTACGATCGTGCAACAAACAACCCGCAGTGGTATGCGCCATCGCCCTATCGCTCTTCAGACCATGACCCAGTGTATGCGGACATTCAGTTTTAACGTACGAAACTAAAAAATCGTGTCACAGCTTTCGCCTTTGTTGCATCTTACGTATTGTTAGGTAAGCGTTATTGGAACACAACAAAGGCGAACTGAATTGGGCGCAACTCCAAAGGGTTTCGGCTGTGAACTCAGCCCTAGCATTTTTAAAGCCGCCGTGCGCGGCAGACAACAGGCACAACGGGTTGTTTTTGAAACCTACAAGCCTGCGGTGTTGCGCACGTTAATGGGCTTATGCCATGACCGCGAGTTAGCACGCGATCTTGCCCAAGACGTGTTTATTCAAACCTTTCGAAAAATGCATCAAGTTCGTCAGCCACAAGCATTTGGCGGTTGGTTGAAGCAGTTAACCATTCGCACCGCGCTGGCACACTTTCGAGTGCAGCAACCGCAAAGCAGCTCGAACCTTCCCGAAGTGGCCGACCCGACATGGCACAGCATGGCTGACTGGTTGACACAACTAGCGGATGTTGAGCAGTTAATTAAGCAACTTGATGACCATGAGCGCAGTATTGTTTGGTTATATGTTGGCGAGGGTTATAGCCACCAAGAAATTGCCGAATTAACCCACACACCGCCAGCAACCATACGCCAACAGTATCGCCGCGCATTAATCAAGTTACATCGTTATTTGAGTGAGGAGCAACATGAAAAGTCGTGATGAACAAGCGCTGCAGCAGCGCTGGCATAAACATGTTGATGAACAGGCAAACACGATTGAGTTGGCATGGCAGCAGATTGCCCCGAAGCCCCAGCCAATCAGTCAGCGTTTATGGTGGTTAGCAACGGCCGCCGCCCTCGTCGTTGCGGTAACCTACTTAGGTTGGCAACAGCAGCCGCCTAGCCCAGCGCGAAGCGTAGCCACCAACTTGGAGCAGCCAATGTTACTAGCCGATAACTATCGATTAACCCAACTGGATAAACAAATTCAGTTAGCGCTGTTACGTGGTGCAGACACCGCAACGCTCGACAGTTTATGGCAACAACGTGCGCAACTCACTTCACCACAAGCGCTGCAAGCAACCCAGTAGGAGCATAGACTATGAAGCACTCGTCTGTATCTGTATTGATGGTGTTGTTCGGTGCAACAGCGCTGTTAAGCAATTCATCAGCAGCTACCGCGCAACAGCAAGAAGCTCGTGAAAGTGCGCGTGCAGCTGCAATTGCGGCAAGCAAAGCCTACGGTTCGCAAGAGCGTGTCGTTATTGCCGAACCGGCGCGTAGTTTTATTGATTGGGGGGCCATTATTCAACCCAATGGCGAGGTGTTGTCCGTTCGCGCCAACTCTATTGCAGCGACCATGGGGGTTATGGTGGGTGATCGGCTGACGCATATCAACAACACAGGCATTAATCCACAAGAACTAGCGGCAACCTTAGCCGCCTTTGAACGCCTTGAACACAATGAAGCTTTTAGCATTACTGTTATGCGCGAGGGCAGCAGCACCAAACTCTCCGGTATCGCAAAAGCCACAGTCATTCCCGGTTGGCGCCTAGAGGTGGATAACCGCTTAAGTGAAACCACCGTGCCAAATTCAACCGCCACGACCCACACCAATTGTGGGCGCATCAGCGTGTTTTTTACGCCGCCAGAAACCCGTGATTTCTACCCAGCGTTTATCAATACCATTAACGGCGACAACGTTCGTACCAGTAACCCAAATTTTAAATTACCCTCGGGGCAGCACCAAGTGGGGGTTCATGAACTTATTTCCGACCCATTATTGCGCCGCGGCCCAGGCATCGATCAGGAAAAATTTCTTAACCTGACTGTTGAGCCAAATACCACCTATTATATTGCCGCCCACTTTATTCGTGAAAAGCGTTTCTCGCGTCGCGACGGCGGCTACTGGGAACCTGTGGTTTGGAAAGTTGCGGAACAAAGCTGTGAGCTCGACTAATTGGTCACCCAAATGTCATAAGCTCATGGTATTATCGGCGGCATGTTTATTGGCTAAAAAACGATGACTATTATGAACCATTCAATACGTATCTTGGCGGCCGCCGCAATAACTAGCACCGCACTACTCGGTTGTGCTAGCACGGCTCCGTCAGCCCCAGAAGCAGCAACACCTGCAGCACCAAGCCCTAATATTATTTTTATGATTGGCGATGGTATGGGCTTTGAATATATTTCAGCATACCGCTATGCCATGAGCACCCTTGGCGACGAGCAATTGGCTAAAACGCCGTTTGATGACTTATTAGTTGGTGCGGCAACCACCTACCCAGATGACGACACCTGGGTAACCGACTCAGCCGCCGGTGCTACCGCATTGGCGACCGGGGTAAAAAGCTATAACGGAGCCATTGGCGTTGATACTAACCAAGCGCCACAACGCACCTTAATGGAGCTTGCGCGCGACCACGGCTGGGCCACGGGCGCTGTGGCAACCGTGCAGGTCAATCACGCCACCCCAGCAAGTTTCTTTACCCACCACCCGTCGCGCGATTTGTACAACGACATTGCTGATTCGTATGCAACGCAAGTTGCTAATGGCGGTTGGCGTTTCGACGTACTACTGGGCGGCGGTTACGATTACTTTCACCGCGATGACAAAAATTGGTTACCTGAACTTGAGCAGCAAGGTTTACCGGTTGTTACTAGCTTGGACGATTTGGCCGAGCACACGCAAACACCAGTCATGGGCTTGTTTGCGCCAAAAGCTTTGCCATTTGCCATTGACGATAAACCTGGCCGTTTAGCCAACATGACCACCCATGCCTTGCGCCTATTAACCGAACAAAGCGCCACCAAGGGTAAGCCGTTTGCGCTGATGGTTGAAGGCAGCATGATTGATTGGTGCGGCCATGCCAACGATATTGCCTGTGCGGTGCATGAAATGGCTGACTTTGCCGCGGCGGTACAAGTTGTCCGTGACTACATCGCTGAGCACCCGAACACTTTGTTAGTGATTACCGCCGACCACTCAACGGGTGGCTTAACCCTTGGCCAAGGCGGTGAATACGCTTGGTATTCTGACAAAGTGAATGCCATTAGTCAGTCTATTGAAGGTATAGCGACCCATTTATTCGACGTGCCTCGCCAGCAATGGCGCGCGTACGTGGAAGACAAGCTGGCGTTTAAACTTACCAGCAAACAGTGGAAGCAATTAGGCGAAGTGAAGCTAGATAAAGAGCTGCAAGGCCGCGACCGCTTGAAACCTATTCATCAGGTGCTGGTTCGCATTATTAGCGAGCACACACGCACCGGCTGGACCACCGGTGGCCACACCGCCGTAGATGTGCCCGTCATGGCTTCCGGCCCAGGCGCAGAGGCGTTCAAAGGCTATATCGACAACACCGATATAGCCAAAGCGCTACTTAAACTCGTTCGTTAAGCGATTAGGCGTGCCAACCCAGTTCGTTGGCACGCTGTTGAGCTAACTGAGGTACGTCAGTTTTAACAAAATGATGATGCAGAATCTGCACCCCGAGCATGTGATTAATCACCGCATCAAGCTGTACTTTTTCGTCAATCGAAACCGCTTCTGATTCATGCCGTGCAAAGGTTGTTTGTACGGCCTCAAAATCAAGTAAACCAGCCTCTTCCACAGCTTCTTTTGACAAAAACTGCTCAGCAAGTTTCAGTACCGCCTGCCATTTTTTCGGATCGGTATGCGCCGGCGGCGCCATAAAGGCAAACTTCTCGCGCTTATACAGCGTCTCAGGCAATAAGCCCTTCATGGCCTCGCGCAGTACATATTTTTCTTTATTGCCCTTAATGCGCAAATGCGGCGGCACGGTAAACGCATATTCCGCTAAGTGATGGTCTAAAAATGCCGGGCGAGCTTCCATGGAGTTCGCCATGTCAACACGGTCACCACCCCAAGTTAAAATCTGCCCTTCTAGCATGGTTTTAATCCACACGTACTGGGCACGGTCCAATGGGTGGCGGCCTTTCAGCATCGTTTCGTCTAAGGTTTCGGCAATGGCTTTACCAGCGTCATAGTCCGTTAAGGTTTCACGGCGAGCTTCGGCAATCAACGGCAGCGCAATATCTCCGCACGACAACCACGGCTGCACACAGCTTGGGGTGAAGCCCATTTTGGCATTAAACGCTGGGCTGACAAACTCTTCGCGCGCTAACATGGCGCCTTTGAACAACTTATTGTTTTTCTCCAGCAGCTCTTGCCAAGCCTTGCGTTCGCTATCAGGTAAATGATCCAAACCATGCAAAAACATGTCTTTACGAAATGCTGGGTAGCCCGCAAACAGCTCATCTGAGCCTTCGCCTGTCAGCACGACTTTATAGCCGACTTGGTTAACCTGCTGGCTCATTAAATACTTCGCAACGCCCAGCGTATTGTAGATAGTCCGTTCGGTATGCCAGATGGTTTTCACAAAATGATCGTAGAGATCATCGGCATTGAGCCGCATAATGTGATGATCGGCACCGGTGGCTTCAGCCATTTCTTGGGCAATCGGCGTTTCATCATATTCATCCGAGTCAAAACCTATGGTGAAGGCTTTCACCGAGGTTTGCGTTGCGGCTGCCGAAAGCCCCAAAATAGCACAGGAATCAATACCACCCGACAAGTAACAACCAACTGGAACATCGGCGGTTAAGCGATGTTGTACGGCTTCTAGCAGGTGTTTACGTACCCCTTCGATGTACTGCGTTTCGTCCACGTCATCGCCGGGGTATTCGTGCGCTTGTGGAAAATTAACGTCCCAATATTTGTCTTCAGACAGGGTTAATTTGCCCTTCTGGCGTTGTATTTTTACCACATGCCCAGGCGCCACTTGTTTTACCCCGGCAAAAGCAGTAGAACCTGGCACCATTACTTGAATAAGTTGATGATACAAACCTTCCGATGAAAACTCGCGCTTCACGCTTGGGTGCGCAAATAACACTTTTAATTCTGAACCAAATACTACGCCGTCATCGGTTTCGACATAGTACAGCGGCTTAATGCCAAAGCGGTCACGCACCAAATACATGGCGTCGTCGGTTTGATCATAAAGCGCAAAAGCAAACTCACCACGCAGTTCGGTTAGCGTACGTTCTAGGCCAACGCGTTCAAACAAGTGCAGAACAATTTCCGAGTCACTTTTACTGTGAAAGCGTGCGCCTTGCGCGGTTAAGTCTGCACGAATGCGTTTAAAGTCATAAAACTCACCGTTGTGAGCTAGCAACAAATTGCCATTTTTGTTTAAAAATGGCTGGCGAGCTCGGTCTTCGTTTAAATCGATAATCGACAATCGCGCGTGGCTAAAACCTACGCCGGTGTTCGGCATAACATGATAGCCAAAACCGTCAGGGCCTCGGTGGTGCATAATGGCAGCCATGTTAACCAAGGTTTGCGCCTGTGGCGCTTGGCTGGCATCGCGATTAAAAATTCCTGCTATTCCACACATACTTCAAACTCCTCGGGTTATACCACGTCAATAACGCGCTCAGCACGTTCAACCATACACGTCAGCAATGCCATGCGTAAAAACACAGCGCCGCGTGCTTGGCTGAAGTACCAGTTGTGTGCGGTATGGTCTAAATCGGTCGATAATTCTTCGCCACGCGCCAGCGGGTGCAAAATAATGGCATCGTCTTTAAGCGGCGAGTTAGCGGTTAAATGAAACGCACTGCCATAGGTGTTGAAGGTGTCGCCTTCCCAAGATATCGCGTTAATGTAAACCACATCCAACTGCGGTAGCACGTCATCAAGATCGGTTGAGGTGCTAATGTTAATGCCCCGCGCTTCCAGTTCTTCACGCTGCCCCGCCCCAAATAAGTCTTTGGCGCTGGCTTCATCATGAATAATCACTAGCTCTTCCACGGCATGAGGAAACACCGACAAACATTTTAAGAAGCTGCGTACGGTGCGCATTTTATTCGGCACCCCAATAACGCCAATACGAATTTTGCTGTTATTGGCGGGGTCGATAAGCTCTGGGCGCCATTTGAAAATGGCATACATGTCTGACAGTGCCTGCGTTGGGTGTTCATCGACGCCGTTACCCGCATTAATAATGGGAATACGCAAGGCGTCCATCATTTCGTACAACGAACTTTCGTTATTGTCGCGCAGCACCACACAATCGCCGTAGTTATTAAACATTTCCGCCACATCGGCCAAACATTCACCTTTGGCAATGCCTGTGGTCGAACGGTCAGTAATCGACATAATGTCGCCGCCTAGGCGGTGCCAGGCACTCTCAAACGACAGTCGCGTGCGCGTGCTAGGTTCATAAAATGCGCTGATCAAAATTTTGTTTTGCAACGGTGAGCTAAAGCGCTTTGGATTACTCTCAATTTTAGCCGCCAAGCGAAACAGCTGCTTCATGGTGTCTTGATCAAATTGATCGCCCGACACAATGTGCTGATTGGCCAACTTAACTAAAAAATCACCGTCTTCCTGAATGACTCGCAACAGCGCTTTGGGGTGTGCATCGCCATACACATCAGGCCGTTCGCGTTCAAACGAAACGTCATTTACATTCATAATGGGTTACCAAAGTTGTTTAGAAATTAAATCTTTTAACCATAGCCCCAATAAAACTACTGGCGCTAAAGCCGTTAAAATTAAGCACACCGTGACCAACACACTAAAACCAGTTAAGCCGAGCATTACGCACGCTCCTGCATGTCTTGCCAATTAAATAAGGTGCGACTACGCCACAGGCCAACAGCACATATCAATGCTGAAACAACGCAGCTAACTAACGCCGCCACATAAAAGCCAATCGCAAAATAACTCACCAAGCCGGCGAAGGTGCCCGCCCCCATCGCTAGTGCCGCATAACCACCCGTTAAACGACGTTGGTACAGGCCAAACACAATCGGAAAAATGGTGCTGGCCACGAATGCCCCGGCAAAATTCAATAATGCGCCTAGGGTCGCAATTTGCGGTAAGCACAATAGCCATGTCAGTACGCCAAGGCCGGCAATACAATAGCGGTTCACCCGCAACAATTGCTGGTCGCTTGCTGCGGGGCGTAATTTCTTATGATAAAAATCACGCGTCACTAGGTCAGAGGTCGCCGCTAACAATGAATCAAGACTAGACGCTAATGCGGAAAACACCACGATAAACACCACGATGGCGCCGACTTTGCCCAGTACTTCGGCTGCCACCATAGGCCCGACCATGTCTGCCGTAGGCGGAAAAATACCTAACTGCGGCGCGGCAAGTGCAATAAAACCTGTGACAATGGGAATTGGCAGCCACAGCAGCCCCCCAAGCATAAAAGCCTTAAAGGCGACCTTACCTTTGAACGCCAGAGCCCGTGACCACCACACATTCGAATGAAAAATCTCACCCAAACCAAAGAAAATGTTATTGAATAAAAACATCACGGCAGCTGGAAACAGCAAATCAAGTAGCTGTGGGTGGTCTGTGCTGAGCTCTGTATGAATAGTCTCTAAGCTGACGGTGTCGATTAAAAACCACGCAATACCCACTACTCCAACAATAATAATCAGCGCTTGAATAAAGTCGGTGGCTATAACGGCACGTAAGCCGCCAAACAAGGTGTAGCCAACGCAAATAAGTAAAATTGCGCTCATGCCTATGTGGTAATCCAAGCCGCTAAGCGCTTGCAACAGAATACCGCCAGCCATGCCTAAGCTAACCAACCAGCCCATGGCATAGACCACAGAAATAACCATGAATACCCACCACGCAGCACGCCCGAATCGTAATCGAATAAAGTCACCCGAGGTGTAACCATGAGGCATTAAGTGTTTAATTCGCGCTGCCAGGGGGGCAAATAAAATGAGTCCTAAGGCGGCAAATGAATAGCCGACCATGCCCCAAACACCAAGCTGATAGGTTAATTGTGGGGCAACCAAGGTGGTGTTACTGGTTACCCACGTCGCCATAGCGGTGGCTGCAGCTAATGCAAAGCCGACATTGCGCCCAGCTAAGGCAAAGTCTTCGTGCGACTTGTTTTTGCGGCCCAAATACCAGCCAAAAGCTATCCACAGTACGCCAAATATGGCGACCAAGCTTAAGCCGAGCGTGCTGTCGAGGGCAAAATCAGTGGCCTTATTCATGGTTGGCACCTTTAGATTGCGATATCTTAGTGCGCGACGCGGTGCGATGGTTGGCAATAATTAACACCACAAGCAAAATAAACACCGTTAAACCCGCAAAGAATAACCCAAGCGCCTGCCACAATGGGTAGTGATCCACTCGCACATGCACCACGTTACTAAGCACATCGCCCGCAGCATTACGCAAACGAAAATAATGATCGCCTGAGGTGAATCCGGTTAAAGTAATTTGCTGAAAATCAGCCACGCCCCTCCCTAACCATGGGTACGAGCGAGTGATGTGAGAAAACTCGGCACTGGTGGCGTGATCAACCCACAATGACTGCACTGAGATTGATGGTTGCGCTTGTGCGTTGAGTACAAAATAGCCCTCACGACTTACTTCGGGGGCATGAAGTGAGTAAGGGTATTCAGCCGTTGATGGCGACAAGGCAGACGAGGGTCGCGCAAACAGCGTGATGAGTAACAACAGCGAGATGTGAATAACGAACCTTGCGCGGTTTGGCACTATTCCTTCCTGTAGCCCTTTGTATCTAGGCTACCAAGTGAGGAAAATCATTGCAACTTAAGGTATGCTCACAGGCATTGCAGTATGGAAATCACTATGCGTCGATTATTTTTATGCACGATGGGGGCAAATATTGCACCCGAAGAAAACTTTGCTAAAGCACGCGAGCGGCTGAAAAATCTAGGCCACGCTCACTATTCGCGGGCTATTTATACTCGCCCTGTGGCCATGCAAAGCCAACTGCAGTTTCTCAATGCGCTGTTACTCATTGACACGCCGCTTAATGATCTGGAGCTAAAACAGCAGTTCAATCAAATAGAAATTGACCTCGGCCGTGATCGTGACGACCCATTAAGCAGCCAGAAAGATCGGCCTATGGATATCGACATTTTAGGCGAAGCACAGTATGACGACAGTTGGCAGCAAGTACCTGAATATTTGGCCAGGGTGGTGAAAAGCTTGCGCCCATTAGCACAAGAACTTACCCGCGACATGGAGGTTAGCCATGAGTAACACTAAATCTGCTTTTATTACCGGCGCTGGCCGACGCTTTGGCTTGGCGCTAGCGCATGCCTTACTCGACGACGGTTATCAGGTTATAGCCCACTACAATACCTCTAAAGACGGAATTCACGAGCTTGAGCAGCGCGGTGCGTTAGCGGTGCAAGCCAATCTTGCTGACCTACACCAAGTTGCACGGTTAATTAGTGAAGTGAAACAACACACACAGCAACTTGATTTGCTGGTGAACAACGCCTCGTGTTTTTTTGACAACTCTGTGGTAGACGCCGACATAGAGAACCTGAGCACTGTGTTGAATGTGCACACCGCAGCGCCTTATCTATTGATTCGCGATTTACAGCCATTATTAGCCGCTGCACAAGGTAGCGTCGTGAATATCACCGATATATACGTCGACAGCCCGTCAACTAACTATGTGGCTTACTGCGCGGCAAAAACTGGCTTAGCAAGCTTGACGCTAGCGTTTGCCAAAAAATTAGCCCCGGCGGTGCGCGTAAACGCTATCCAACCGGGGCCAATATTGTTTTTGCCTGAGCACGACAGCGAACACCGTCAACAAGTACTCGCCGAAACGCCGTTAAAGCTAGAAGGCGGCCTTGAGCCAATGATTGCCACGGTGCGATTTTTACGCGACAACCCATTTGTCACCGGCGAGTCGATAAAGGTCGACGGCGGCCGCGCTTTGCTTATTTAAGCATTTGCCGTAACACGTAGTGCAGAATGCCGCCGCTACGGTAATACTCAAGTTCATTACCCGTATCAATGCGGCATTTCACCTCAAACTCAGCGGTGGAGCCATCGGCTTTCTTGGCTTGAACTTTCAACATTTGGCCTGGTTTCAGGTTGTCGTTAATACCGACAATGCTAATTTGCTCATCGCCTTTTAAACCGTGTGCTTGCACGCCTTCGCCATCAATAAACTGCAATGGCAACACGCCCATTCCCACTAAGTTCGAACGATGAATACGTTCAAAGCTTTCAGCAATAACGGCTTTCACGCCAAGTAATGTGGTACCTTTAGCAGCCCAGTCACGGCTTGAGCCTGTGCCGTACTCTTTACCTGCTAACACCACTAGTGGCGTGTTCTCTTTCTGATACAGCATGGCTGCGTCATAAATCGACATTTCTTTGCCACTTGGCACATGACGAGTGTAACCACCTTCAACGCCATCGAGCATTTGGTTTTTAATGCGAATATTGGCAAAAGTACCGCGCATCATCACTTCGTGGTTACCACGACGCGAACCGTACGAGTTAAAGTCTTTCACCGCCACGCCATTCTCTTGCAGATATTTGCCCGCTGGCGAGTCTGGCTTAATGGAACCTGCTGGCGAAATGTGGTCGGTGGTGATGGTGTCACCAAATACCGCTAACACACGGGCGTCTTGCACATCACCAAGGCCTGCCAATGGCTTGTCGATACCAATGAAATACGGCGGATTTTTCACGTAGGTTGAGTCATCGCTCCAGTTGTAGGTTTTACCCTCACCAATTGGTATTGAACGCCACTCGTCGTCACCTTTAAATACTTCGCCATATTCACGGCGGAACATTTCACCATCAACAAACTGCACGGCTTCAGCAATTTCGCTGCTGCTTGGCCAAATATCCTTCAAGAACACAGGGTTACCGTTTTTATCCTCGCCCAATGGGTCTTTGCTTAAGTCAATGCGGGTGGTGCCAGCCAACGCATAAGCAACAACCAGGGGCGGTGACGCCAACCAGTTCGCTTTCACGTCTTGGTGAATTCGTCCTTCAAAGTTGCGGTTCCCCGAGAGCACCGACGACACCGTCAGGTTACCTTCGCGAATAGCGTCAGTAATCTCATCAGGTAATGGACCTGAGTTACCAATACAGGTGGTACAGCCATACCCCACAAGGTTGAAACCTAATTTGTCGAGGTATTGAGTAAACCCTGCTTTGGCTAGGTAGTCGGTGACTACTTTTGAGCCAGGCGCTAGCGACGACTTCACCCAAGGCTTACGGTTTAAACCTTTTTCAATGGCTTTTTTCGCCACCAAACCTGCGGCCATTAACACACTCGGGTTCGAGGTGTTGGTACACGAAGTAATCGCTGCGATAACCACATCACCGTGTGACAAGCTGTAGTCTTTACCTTTTACCGGTACAGATTTATCTTTTTCGGCGCCCTGCCCGCTGCTTTCTAGCACCAAGTCAAAGGCTGCACCTAATTGCGGCATACTAACGCGGTCTTGCGGGCGTTTCGGCCCTGCCAGAGATGCCTCTACGGTGCTTAAATCAAGCTCTAAACTATCGGTGAATACCGGTTCATTACCCGATTCGCGCCACATACCTTGTGCTTTCGCGTAAGCTTCTACCAAGTCAATGGTGTCTTGATCGCGGCCTGATAGCTCAAGGTAACGTAAGGTTTCCTGGTCAACGGGGAAGAAGCCACAAGTTGCGCCATACTCTGGCGCCATATTACCAATGGTTGCGCGGTCGGCTAATGGCAGGTTATCAAGGCCTGGGCCATAGAATTCGACAAATTTACCCACCACACCATGCTTACGCAGCATTTGGGTAACGGTAAGCACTAAGTCGGTCGCAGTAACACCTTCTGGTAACTTACCCGTCATACGGAAACCAATCACTTCTGGAATCAGCATCGACACCGGCTGGCCAAGCATGGCAGCTTCGGCTTCAATACCGCCGACACCCCAGCCTAATACACCAAGGCCGTTAATCATGGTGGTGTGCGAATCGGTACCTACCAGGGTGTCCGGCATGACATAGGTTTTACCGTCTTGCTCTTTGGTCCAGGCTACTTTGGCGAGGTATTCAAGGTTTACTTGGTGGCAAATACCTGTGCCCGGCGGAACTACGCGGAAGTTTTCAAAGGCATTTTGCCCCCAACGCAAAAATTGGTAACGCTCAAAGTTACGTTCCATTTCTATGCGCACGTTTTCTTTAAAGGCTTCGGGCGTGGCAAATTTGTCCACCATAACCGAGTGGTCAATCACTAAATCAACCGCTGACAATGGGTTAATTTGATTCGGGTCTTGCCCGGCTTTAGCCACGGCGTCGCGCATGGCGGCTAAATCAACCACGGCTGGAACACCGGTGAAATCTTGCATGAGTACTCGCGCTGGGCGGTACTGAATTTCGCGGTCAGACTTTCGCTCTTTCAGCCAATGACCAATGGCTTCAATGTCTTCTTTGGATACCGTGCTACCATCTTCATTACGCAGCAAGTTCTCCAACAGCACCTTCATTGACGTCGGCAATTTGCTTACGTCGCCAATGCTTTTTAGCTGCTCAGCAGCTTTCGGTAAGCTGTGATAATGAAAGGTTTTACCGTTTACTTCTAGCGTACTTAACGTATTCAAGCTGTCGTTGCTCGACATAGCCTAACTCCTTATCTAAACGATGCATCCTTTAAGCTTAGACACAAATTTGTGGTTCAGCCATAGCGCTTACTTATATTAAGTATTTAATCACTATGGGTATTTAGAAGACAAAGATCAACCGCCTAACACATTGATGCACGACAAGTATTCGCAACATGACTAACAATTGGTATAAGATGTCATTCTTATGTGTGACTTGAATAATAATAAACAAACTATGACCAAATCGTGATCAAACAATGACGCACCCAAAATTAGCTACTTTTGAAGCACTCGGCGACTATATTGACCTACTGCTTGACGCCATCTGTGTGGTGAACCCACACGGGGAGTTTATCTATGTCAGTACCGGTGCTGAACGGGTATTTGGCTATGCGCCGCACGAAATGACTGGCCGTTCAATGTACGAGTTTATGCATCCCGATGACCATGAACGCACTCGCCAAGCCACTGCCGAAATTATGCAGGGAGTGGTTAAGTTTGACTTCGAAAACCGCTATATCCGCAAAAATGGCGAGGTTGCCACCATTCTTTGGTCAGCCCGCTATTCAGAAAAAGACGACTTGCGAGTGGCCGTTGCTCGAGATGTCACGAAACAACGCCAAGTAGAACAAGAACGCCAGCAACTTCTGGAAAAGCTTGAAAAGTTGGCGTTATTTGACCCGCTCACCGAGCTTCCTAACCGCAGCTATTTTTATCAACGCGCCACCCAAGCGCTAGAACATCATAGTGACATCGCCATTGTTTACATTGACCTGAACCATTTTAAAGAAATTAACGATGCCTATGGCCATGCCATTGGTGACCAAATATTGCATGCCACGGCACAACGCCTAAGTGCGTCTGTGCGCAGCCATGACACTGCTGCCCGTATTGGCGGTGACGAGTTTGTCGTGTTACTTGAGCGCATTCAGCAGCACAGCGACGCCGAGGCCATTGTACAAAAAATTCAGCGCGCGCTGTGCCAACCCATCCAAGTAGATGCGCTACCCAACGTTCGGTTTGATTTAGCTGCAAGTTTTGGTATTGCCTTATCAAAAGAACACGGCAACGACTTAGAAAAGCTTCTTCTGCAAGCCGATAACGCCATGTACAAAGCCAAACGCAACGCTTGAAGCGCACTGTTTAAGCCTTATAATAAACTCATCAGACCAGATAAGGAAACCCTATGAGTCAGGTGTTACACGATTTATTAGACTTATTGAAGCTAGAAACCATTGAACAGGGAATTTATCGCGGCCAAAGCCAAGACCTAGGCTTCGGCGCTGTATTCGGTGGCCAAGTGATTGGCCAGGCTTTATCGGCGGCCAAAGAAACCTTACCCGAAGACCGCAAAGTGCACTCGCTGCATACTTATTTTTTGCGTCCGGGCGACGCTCACAAGCCCATTGTTTACGATGTGGAAAACATTCGCGACGGCAAAAGCTTTTCAACCCGTCGCGTGCAAGCCATTCAGCATGGCAAGCCCATTTTCTACATGACTGCGTCATTTCAAATTGACGAGCCGGGTTTTGAGCACCAAGACACCATGCCTGAAGTACCGGGTCCAGAGGGCCTAGTGTCTGATATTGATATTTATCGTGAACACGCGGAATTAATACCAGAGGCCATTCGTAACAAGTTTATTTGCGAAAAGCCGATAGAAATGCGTTTCGTAACCGCTAACAACCCGTTTAAACCCGTGGTTGACGAACCGCGTCGCTATGTTTGGATTCGTGCGAACGGTGAGATGCCAGATGACCCACGCGTGCACAAGTATTTGCTGGCTTATGCGTCAGACTTTAATTTCTTACCCACCGCATTGCAGCCGCATGGGCACAGCTTTGCACAGCCTAATATCCAAATGGCGACCATTGACCATTCCATGTGGTTTCACAAAGATTTCCGCATGGACGACTGGTTGCTATACGCCATAGACAGCCCGGTAGCGACTGGTGCTCGGGGCTTGGTTCGTGGTCAGATATTTAGTCGCGACGGCACTTTGGTGGCCTCGACCATGCAAGAAGGTGTGATGCGTAAGCGCTAGGCGTTTCACCCTAGCGCTTAGCTGACTAGCTTGTTAACCAAGCGTAAAGAAGAAACCAGCAATGGCGGCACTCATCATATTGGCAAGGGTTGCCGCCAATAATGCTTTTAAGCCCAAGCGCGCAATGTCATGACGACGACTTGGCGCCATACCACCTAACCCACCAAGCAAAATAGCAATGGATGAGAAGTTAGCAAAACCACAAAGTACAAAAGTAATAATCACTTGGCTGTGCATGCTTAACTGATCTTTGTAGTTCACAAAGTCTAGGTAAGCGACGAACTCGTTAATTACCAACTTCTGGCCAATAAAACTACCAGCAAGCTGCGCTTCGTCCCAGCTGACGCCAAGCACATAAGCCACCGGTTGGAAGATGTAACCAAACAGTTGTTGCAGTGATAAGTCTGGGTAACCAAACCAGCCACCAACCCAACCGAACATGCCGTTAATCAGTGCAATCAGCGCCACAAACGCAATCAACATAGCACCGACATTAATGGCAAGTTGCACACCGCTTGACGCACCTGCTGCGGCGGCATCAATCACATTCACCGCGCGGTCTTCAACCTCAACATCGTCGGTTTTTGCGCCGTCGCCAGCACCGGCAATAATATTTTCTATATCTTCACGCGGCTTTTCCGTTTCGGGAATGATCATTTTAGCCATTAATAAGCCCGCTGGTGCGGCCATAAAACTAGCGGCAATAAGATATTTCAGCTCAACCCCAACGCCCGCATAGCCGGCCAATACAGAGCCTGACACTGACGCCATACCACCAACCATAACCGCAAATAACTCTGAGCGTGTCATGCTGGCAATAAATGGGCGTACCATCATCGGTGCCTCGGTTTGGCCAACAAATACGTTAGCGGCAGCCGACATCGACTCAGGTCGGCTACTGCCGATAATTTTCTGCAATGAACCACCCAACACGCGGATAATCCACTTCATGATACCTAAGTAATACAGCACCGAAATTAAAGATGAGAAAAAGACAATAACGCTAAGCACCTGAATGGCGAACACGAAGCCAAAATCGGCCGACGCTAAGCCGCCAAACATGAACTGAATACCGGCGTTGGTAAACGCAATCACTTTTGCGACGCCCGAGGCGACCGCATATAAAACGTCTTGCCCAAACGGCACATAAAGTACAAAGGCACCCAGTGCTAATTGAAATGCAAATGCCCCGCCTACGGTGCGCCAGCGAATCTGTTTACGGTTACTAGAAAATAAATAAGCAACCAATAAGATGATCGCGATTCCAAGAAAACTATTCATAAGTAAATGCCGTTTTTGTTATCGTTATTTATCGGATTATTCAGCCAGCAACTGGCGAATTTTTGATTTAATTAAATCGATGGCAATTTCATTGTGGCCACCACGGGTTACCACTAAATCAGCAAATTGCTTCGAAGGCAGAATAAACTCAAAAAAGGCGGGACGCACGGTTTCTTGATACTGCTCTGCTACTGACTGAATCGTACGGCCGCGTTCTTCCACATCTCGTGTCATACGACGCAGCAAACAAACATCCAGCGGCGTGTCCATAAACACTGAAATATCGAATATTTTACGCAGGTTAGGGTCGTTAAGCAGAAGAATTCCTTCAACCATGATGACCTTCCCTGGATTAATTTTAATAGTGTCTGGCAAGCGTGTATGGGTTTTATAACTATATTGCGGCATTTCAATCGCTTCGCCTTGACGAAGCTGCTCTAAATGCTGAACCAACAACTCATGCTCAAACGCAGACGGGTGGTCGTAGTTCGTCAACTGACGCTGCTCAAAACTCATATGACTTTGGTCACGGTAATAAGCATCTTCGGCCAATATAGCAATACCTTGCCCACCAAGCTCAGCCACGAGTTCTTGATAAACGGTTGATGCAAATAAACTTTTACCCGATGCAGATGCGCCTGCAATGGCGATGATGGTTGTTTTTCCCACGCTTAACTTCTTTCTTTTTGCCCGACAACAGCCGGGAATTATCGTCGATTAGGCGGCTAAATGGAAGCTTTGTAAAAGTTTGAACAATCTTGTTACATTTTTGCGGGGCGAATTTATAGGCTCTGTTGCCAAGGTTGGCTATGATAGCCCCACATAAATTAATTCATGTTAGGTATAAACAAGGAAACCGACTATGAAATTTCGTCATACGCTAACGGCGGTTGCTGTTGCTTCTGTATTACTGACCGGCTGCCAAGCTACCGCAAACAATGCGCCAGCTACCGAAACGACAGCCGTTGCAGCCCAACAGTTCCCGAACGTTGCCATTAACTACGAAAGCTTCACCCTCGATAACGGCCTACGCGTTGTTGTCCATGAAGACCGTAAAGCGCCTATTGTTGCGGTAAACGTTTGGTACGCCGTTGGCTCGAAAGACGAAAAACAAGGGCAAACCGGTTTTGCGCACTTATTTGAGCACTTAATGTTTAACGGCACCGAAAACTACGATGACGAATATTTCGGCCCGTTTGAACGCGCTGGGGCGACCGACATGAACGGTACCACCAACAGTGACCGTACCAACTACTTCCAAAACGTACCAACCTCAGCGCTAGATATGGCGTTATGGATGGAATCTGACCGCATGGGCCACTTGCTAGGTGCAGTTACCCAAGCCAAGCTTGATGAGCAACGTGGCGTTGTACAAAACGAGAAGCGCCAAGGCGAAGCACAGCCTTATGGCCGCGTGTTTGGCTTCTTAGCTGAGCAAACCTTCCCTGAGGGGCACCCATACTCGTGGTCAACCATTGGCTCGATGGAAGACTTAAATGCTGCGTCTTTAGAAGACGTGCATCAGTGGTTTAACGATTATTACGGTGCTGCCAATGCTGTGGTTGTATTGGCTGGCGACATTGATGTCGCGACTGCGAAAGAAAAAATGCAGAAGTATTTTGGCCATATTGCTCCAGGCAAGCCGCTACAGAAATTAGAAAGCTGGGTTGCGAAAAGCACCGGTACTAAGCGCGCCACCATGGAAGACAACGTGCCTGCAGCACGAGTTTATAAGCTGTGGAATACTGCTGAAATGGGTACCGCCGACTCAACTTACTTGAATTTGCTAACCAGTATTTTAGCAAGCGGTAAAAATTCGCGTTTGTATCAGCGCCTTGTTCACGAAGAACAAATTGCCAGTATGGTTTCGGGCTTCCAGTACGAACGTACTCTTGCCGGCCAGTTCTTCGTGATTGCCGACGCCAAGCCAGGCGTTGAGCTTGAACAAATTGAAGCCATCATTGATGAAGAGCTTGCGAAAATTATTGCCGAAGGTCCAACTGCAGAAGAATTAGCTCGCGTGAAATTCTCTAACGTCGCCGATTTCGTTCGTGGCGCCGAGCGTATTGGTGGGTTTGGCGGTAAGTCAGACTTATTAGCCGCTGGTGAGGTTTATCACAACGACCCAGGCTTTTATAAAGCCGAGTTTGAACAACTTAAAAGTGCTACCCCTGCCGACATTCAAGCAGCCGCAAAACGCTGGTTGAGTGATGGTGCTTTTGTATTAAACGTTGTACCTCAGCCGCGTTATCAACCGGCAGCAGCCCAAGCAGATCGTTCTAAGCTGCCTGAAGTTGGCAAGTTGCCGCAGCTTGACCTTCCAGAACTAACGACCTTTACCCTGTCGAACGGTCTTGAAGTTGCATTAGCTGAGCGCCATGACGTACCTACGGTACAAATGAACTTAAGCTTTGATAGCGGTTATGCTTCAGATTTCGGTGGAAAAGTAGGTACCGCAAGCTTTGCCATGAGCATGCTTCGTGAAGGCACTGCACAGCGTTCATCGCAAGACATTGCCCGCGAATTAGAGATGTTAGGCACCAACTTATATACCAATGCCGGCATTGATAGCTCAACTATCTCAATGGATAGCTTGGTTTCGAACCTTGAGCCGAGTTTAGCTATCTTTGCAGATATTCTGCAAAATGCGTCATTTGCTGAAGACGAAATTGATCGTAAGCGCGGTAACTGGTTAGAAAACATCAAGAAAGAAAAGGCCTCGCCGACCAGCCAAGCGATTCGTATTTTGCCGAGCTTAATTTTTGGTGATAACCATGCTTATGGCGTGCCGTTAACAGGTTCAGGCACCGAAGCTTCTATTACCTCTTTAACCCGCGACGACCTTGTCAGCTATCGTGATACCTGGTTACGCCCTGATAATGCTCGCTTGGTTATTGTTGGCGCGACAACTGAAGCTGAAATTAAGCCGCTGTTAGAAGCCGCGCTTAATGACTGGCAGGCTCCAGCGACAGCGAAGCCAACCAAGCAGTTCACCGATGTTGCTATGCAGCCAAAGCAGCGCGTGTACATTATTGACCAACCCGGCGCACCACAGTCGACTATTTTAGCGGGGCATTTGGCACCATCTGAGCGCGTTGATAACGCTGAAGCATTAGACGTGACCAATACCATTTTGGGCGGTAGCTTCACTAGCCGTATCAACATGAACCTGCGTGAAGACAAAGGTTGGTCTTACGGTGCCCGCACTATTTGGTCTAGCTACAATGAAGCAGGCATGTTCATTACCATGGCACCGGTACAAACGGATAAAACCAAAGAGTCGATTCAAGAAATCGTAAAAGAATTGACTCAGTACCAAACCAAGAAGCCAGCAACCGCTGTCGAGCTTGAAAAAGTGCAAATGAACAAAACTGCGAAACTACCAGGCGCATACGAAACCAAAGGCGCGTTGTTAAGTGCCATAGTGGGTACGTTAGATAAAGGTAAAGATATGGCATGGTTAGAGAACTATGCCGAGCGTGTAACGTCTATTACCTTAGATGACGTGAAAGCTAACGCCAATACGCTAATTAACCCAGAGTCACTGACTTGGGTCATTATTGGCGATGCAGCAAAAATCACTGACGACGTTCGTAGCTTGAACTTAGGTGAAGTGACCATGCTTGATAGCGATGGTAACCCGCTGTAACACGCGTTCCACCAATGTAGTATTCTGCACCTCTTGCCGCTCTGCTAGCCTTGCTACAGAGCGGCTTTTTTATGAGACTTTTTTAATTTTCCGCCGTAAGGGTTAAACTACCCTTCTCATACATGAAAGCAAAAGGACGTAACCATGGACATGATCAAAACGCGCGCTGCAGTAGCATGGGCACCTGGCGAGCCATTATCCATTGAAGAAGTGGACTTAATGCCGCCGCAAAAAGGTGAAGTGTTAGTGCGTATTGTTGCCACCGGCGTTTGCCATACCGACGCATATACCTTGTCAGGTGCAGACCCTGAAGGTGTATTCCCAGCTATTTTAGGGCATGAAGGCGGCGGCATTGTTGAAGCCGTTGGTGAAGGCGTCACTTCTGTTGAAGTTGGCGATCACGTTATTCCTTTGTACACCCCCGAATGCGGTGAATGTAAGTTTTGTAAATCGGGCAAAACCAACCTGTGCCAAGCTATTCGCAGCACCCAAGGTCAAGGTTTAATGCCTGACGGCACCACGCGCTTTTCAAAAAACGGCAAGCCTATTTACCACTACATGGGCACCTCGACTTTCTCTGAATACACAGTCGTCCCCGAAATTGCGTTAGCCAAAGTCAGCAAAGAAGCGCCTTTAGAAGAAGTGTGTTTATTAGGTTGCGGCGTCACCACCGGTATGGGTGCGGTTATGAACACAGCCAAAGTGCAGCCTGGCGATACCGTGGCGGTATTTGGCTTAGGCGGTATTGGCTTGTCCGTAATTATTGGCGCCGTGATGGCCAAGGCTAGTCGCATTATTGCCATTGATATTAACGAATCAAAATTTGATATCGCCAAGAAATTAGGTGCCACCGACTGTATTAATCCCAAAGACTACGATAAGCCTATTCAAGAAGTTATTGTCGAGATGACCGACGGTGGCGTTGATTTCTCGTTTGAATGTATTGGCAACGTAAAAGTCATGCGCTCTGCCCTTGAGTGTTGCCACAAAGGCTGGGGCGAGTCAGTCATTATTGGGGTTGCCGGTGCCGGCGAAGAAATCTCTACCCGCCCATTCCAGCTGGTTACAGGCCGAGTGTGGCGTGGCAGCGCTTTTGGCGGCGTGAAAGGTCGCAGCCAACTACCTGACTACGTGCAGCGTTATCTTGATGGTGAGTTTGAGCTGAGCACCTTCATTACCCACACCATGGGGCTGGACGACATCAACAAAGCGTTTGATTTAATGCACGAAGGTAAATCGATTCGCTCGGTGATTCATTATGATAAATAAATTGAGTGAAACCAAAGCCTTTGGCGGGCGCCAAATTCGCTTTGAACATGAATCAAACACACTAAACTGCACCATGCAGTTTAGTGTGTTCCTGCCGCCACAAGCCGACACCACAAAAGTGCCAGCGCTATATTGGCTATCCGGCTTAACCTGTACTGATGAAAACTTTAGTAGCAAAGCTGGTGCGCAGCGTGTGGCTGCCGAGTTAGGTATTGCGCTGATTATTCCTGACACCAGCCCGCGTGGCGATGACGTACCCGATGACAGCGACGGCGCTTATGACTTTGGCTTAGGTGCAGGTTTTTACGTGAATGCAACCCAACAGCCATGGGCAAAGCACTACCACATGTACGACTACATTGTGCAAGAACTGCCACAACTTGTTGAGCAAGCCTTGCCGCTTAACCATGTACGCAGCATTAGCGGCCACTCAATGGGCGGTCACGGTGCACTAGTCATGGCCTTACGCAATGAGGGCATGTACCGCTGCGTGTCGGCGTTTGCGCCAATATGCCACCCCACACAATGCCCGTGGGGGCACAAAGCATTCAGCGGCTACTTAGGCGATGACCGGAGTGCTTGGCAAGCCTATGACGCCACCGAATTGCTATTGAAGCACCGCGCTGCACCCCCCATGTTGGTATCGCAAGGTGAGGCCGATAACTTTTTGGCAGAGCAGCTGCGCCCTGATGACTTGGCACAAGCCATTGCACAAACCGGCATTCAAGCCACAGTTGAACGCCATGACGGTTACGACCATAGCTATTATTTTATTGCGAGCTTTATTGAACAGCACCTACGCTTTCATGCGAAATACTTAAAATAAATGTGGTTAAATTTTCTGCTCCTTGCTAATGTAAATTTTACCTAAACGGTAAAACAACACGACAAGGAGCAGTATATGTCGCCGCGTCGCACAGCCGCAGCCATTGCGTTTCTCTATTTATTCTTAGGCTATATCTGGATTAGCTTTTCAGATCGTTTTGTTTTTACTCTCGCCGCAGAGTCTGCTTACTTAACCCAACTGCAAACCTACAAAGGCTGGGCCTACGTTACCGTTACCGCTTTTTTGCTCTATATTCTTGCCCATCGGGCACTACAACGTGAACGTAACCTTTCTGAACGCGACGGCTTAACGCTGTTACTAAACCGGCACATGTTTGAGCGCGAGCTTGACAGCGAACTCGCCTATGCCAAAAACAAAGATCACAACCTCACCGTGATCATTCTTAACATAGACGGCTTCAAACAAATTAATAGCCACGTCAACCTTGAGGCTGGCGACCGCTTTTTGGTGCAAGTTGCCGATATCATGCGTGACGCTTGTCATCAGCAGGCGCTATTGGCCCGCTTTGGGGGCGATGAATTTGCCATTGCCCTGCCCGACTCGCGCTGGCCTGACGCCGTTGTACCGCTAATTCAACAAATTCAGCGGCGCATTCAACATTTGCACGTAAAAGAAGCGCCACGTTTAAACTTTTCTAGTAGCGCCGGCATTTCCTTGTACCCGCGCGACGGCACCACAGCAAATACTCTCATTGATGCTGCGACATTGGCTTTAGATGAAGCTAAGAACACTGATCGGGGCTCTTATAAATTATTTAATGCTGAGTTAAGTCAAATTGTTTCGTCACGTGCACAGCTGCTGCTTGACCTGAAAGAAGCCGTTGAGCAAAAACAATTAACTGTGGTTTATCAACCGCAGTTTTGCGTGCAGAAAAACATCATGACCGGGGTGGAAGTATTAGTGCGTTGGCACCACCCGAAAAAAGGCATGATACCGCCTTCTGATTTTATTCCATTGGCAGAAGAGAGTGGATTAATTTGTGCCATTACTGACTTTGTTATGCGTCAAGCTATACACGAATTAACAGCCCATGAATTGCTCTATCGCGACATAAAACGGGTGTCGTTTAACGTGTCTGCCGCTGACTTTAATCAAACCGAAAGTTGCGAGCGCTTTATTGCGAACTTGTCGTCATTACCGGGCGATTGGTCTGTGATTGAGCTAGAACTAACAGAAAGCGCTGCGCTATTAAACTTAGAGGGCATTAAAAATGTGCTAGACGTACTGCGCCAGAGAGGGGTGCAAGTTTCGTTGGATGATTTTGGAACGGGTTACTCTTCGCTGAACACACTGCGGTTGCTGCCTATTCAAGAAGTAAAAATAGACCAAAGCTTTGTCAAAGACATTGTCAAAAACAAACAAGATGCCAAGCTCGTGCGCACCATTTTAGCCATGGCTCAGGCGCTGCATTTACGTGTCGTCGCTGAGGGTGTTGAAACACATGCGCAAGCTAATTACCTCATGAACGCAGGCTGCGAAGAGTTTCAAGGCTATTTGTATGCACGCCCGATGCCGCTTGAGCATCTAATCACCTTTATTCGGAATCTGAAGCAGCAACGCGTGCAATCTTAATCTGATTCTTACCTTGCTGTTTTGCCTCGTACATGGCGGCATCGGCGGCACGTAAAATACTCGCCACATCATAATTCATGCTCGCATCGCCACAGTGGCAAACGCCCATTGACAACGTCACTGGCCAGTTATGGTCGGCAAGCTCGTGCATTAAACGCTCTCGCACCCGCTCAAGCACATGCAAGGCATCTTCAAGAGTTGCGCCTGGGTGAATGGTAGCAAACTCATCACCACCAACACGTGCCACGAGGTCTGAACCACGGCAGCCGTTTTTAACCACGGAAGCCACGTGTTGAAGAACCTTATCGCCAACTTCATGGCCTTGAGTGTCATTAATGTGCTTAAAATCATCTAAATCGATAAAGCACACGGCGAATTGCCAGCCATGGTCACGCAATTCAAGAATGTCGGTTTCAAGCTCTTCAACAAACGAGCGGCGGTTCGCAAGACCAGTTAAATGGTCGGTTAACGCTAGTGCTCGCTCGTGTTCAAGTTCTCGCCGAATTTTGTCTTCAGTGAGCTTAAGAGAAGTCGTATCACGTACAAAGGCAATGGCATATGGGCCATCGTCAAATTGCACATGACTCAGCATGATTTCTACATAAATAGTGCTGCCATCTTTGCGCTGGCCGACAAATTTGAAGCCTTTGCCCATGGGCCGATTTTCACCACGCGCAAAAAATGATTCGACGTGATTTTGGTGAATGCTTCGCACCGCTTCGGGTAACAACATATCGAGGTTCTGGCCAAGCAGTTCACGTTTTTTGTCGTAGCCAAACATGTCAACCAGCATGCGGTTCACCAAAACAAATTCACTGTTTCGGTTAACCACCATGGCAGCATCAGGAATAACTTCAATTAATTCAGCAAGAGTGCGGTTTGTATTCATGCGTTCCGTTTTTGTTTGTACATTTTATGATCAGCACTGTGTATTAACACATCGAGGGTTTTACCATCAGCCGGAAAGCTGGCATGCCCTAAACTGGCCGATACTTCAATCAACTGTGACTTATAACGCACCGGCTCGCGTATTGCTTGCGCAAGTTTATCACATTGCTCGGCAATAATTTTTGGATTATCAACGCCCATTAGCACCACCAAGAATTCGTCGCCACCGATACGGGCCACTATATCGGACGTACGGGTATTGACCAGCATTCGATGCGCTAACGATTTTAGTACGATGTCACCTGCCTGATGACCAAATTGATCATTAATTTGTTTAAAGCGATCAATATCAAGCACCACCACCGTGAACGGGGTTGGGTGTCGCCCGTAAATGTTCACTAAGGTATTCAGTTGCTCCATGACTTTACGCCGGTTCGCAACGTTAGTTAACGGGTCGACCATGGCTTCACCGTAAGAAGCTCGATACCACACAAACAATGTAAAGAGCATAATATACAAAGCCAATACGTAGGGATATCCAATGAGCCGCACCCGTTGCCGTTGCCAGAACGACAATACTTGATTGGCGTCAGCTGCCAAGGCTAGTAACCAATAGCCATTTGGGAAGCGCACACGCTCAACTAGATTAGCATTAGTGAAGGTGTCATCAGAGCCCATAAAAATATCACCTTGCGCGCCAAGGCCGTCACGCCCGCGTATGGCAATATCAAAACGCTCTGCCATATGATGCAGCCCAACTTCAGCGAATAGTGCTTCAATATCAACCACCACCGCGACCACCCCCCAATACTTTTGTAATTGGTCGCTGTGGGTGTAAATCGGAATTCGATAAATAAGCCCCTGCCCTCCTTGAATAAGATTTACCGGCCCAGCTAATATGGTTTTTCTCGTTTCTTGTGCGCGGAGCACTGCGTCTCGCTGCTCTGGAATAGAGTCATAATCAAAACCAATGACAGCTTCGTTATTTTTTAAAGGGTACACAAACTCGATAATATTGTTTGGAGCGACCGCAAGGTTACGAATGAATCGAGTTTGTTCAATGAGATCTTGTGCTAAACGTTGCCATTCTTCTGATGAGCTATTTGGATGTGACGTTAGATAACTTGCAAGGCCCCACGCGCTATAAATCGCTAAATTAATTTCTGACTCGATATCGGCGCGCAATTTGGTGAATTCCGACTGGGTTTCGCTTAAATACTGAGCCTTGGCTCGCTCTTTGTTTAGGGTGTGAAAGTACTCAACTGAAACTAAAGCCAACGCCAACGAGCTGAACACAGCAACAATAAAAGCAATCCGTTTGGGTCGCGTCACAAACACAGTGGCTCCAATAACAATGTAAACTCTTTAAACATAATGCAACTGGTGTAATTAGCAACTGAATTTATGTATCAATTTGCATAATTATTGCGCGAAACTAGCCACTCAATTGATCTAGCTATAAACTGAACTAAATCATTCTAAGGTCAAGCCAAGGGTTACAATGTCGAAGTACAGGTTCATTAAAATTCAACTTGTTATCTATTTAGCCATAGCTCTATCTGGATGTGCCACCTATGGCGTTATTGATAACCACTCACAGGTGGCTGATGCGTCACCACAAAATTATTCGTTGGCCAACTATGCTGCAGAACATAATCGCTCTGACGACATTACCTTAGTGCTGGCTTTTTCTGGTGGTGGCAGCCGCGCAGCAGCTCTGTCTTATGGCGTGCTTGAAGGGCTTCGCGATACTCAGGTAACTATTGAGGGTAAAACCGTTAGCTTACTTGATGAAGTGGACATGATTACTTCAGTGTCAGGCGGGAGTTTCACCGCTGCTTACTTTGGTTTGCACGGCAATAAAATATTTGACGACTTTGAAGATGACTTTCTACGCCGCGATTACGTGTCAGAATGGATTTACGGTATTGCTAGCCCTGTATTGTGGTTTTCTAATCGTGGCCGCACCGATATTGCTACCCGCATATACGAAGAGCGGTTATTCAAAGGCGCAACCTTTGCAGATTTGAACAAACGTAACGGCCCGCTAATTTTAATAAACGCGTCTGACTTAGGTGGCGGAATACGGTTTTCATTTGTGCAAGAATATTTCGATTTACTCTGCTCAAATATTGCTAGCTACCCTATTTCTCGCGCGGTAACAGCTTCTTCAGCAGTCCCCGTTATGCTCAACCCGGTGGTATTGAAAAACCACAAAGGCTGTTTTAATGCCGCGCAGAATTACCTTGAAGAGTTAAATGAAGAGCAAATTGCGGAAGCCAAACTATCGCCACACCTATTGGAAACCGTGGCGTCGTTGCGCAGTTATAAAAATAGAGACGAGCGCCAATACATTCATTTGGTTGACGGCGGTATTACCGACAACCTGGGGTTAATGGCATTTTACGAACTCGTGGAAATTGGCGGTGGCATTACCAACTTTATGAAGCGTATAGGTAGTAAACCTTCAAAGCGCTTGGTCATTGTGTCGGTTAATGCATCGACCAAACCACGTTACAATATTGAACACACCAATGAAATTCCTGATATTGAACCAACTATTAGCGCCGTAACTGACACACAGCTACACCGATACAATGCAGCAACAATTAGTTTAATTCGCCGTAGCATGGCCCGTTGGTCTGACGAACTCTCGTCGTTTTGGGAACCGATTGATCCTTATTTTGTGGAAATAAGCTTTGAAGGAATTCAACAGCAGCAACGTCGAAGTTTCTTTAATCAAATTCCGACTAGCTTGTCATTAAATCAAGAACAAGCTGACGCGTTAATTGAAGCAGGCGTTGAGTTACTTGATGAAAACTCAGAGTTTCAACGCCTGCTTAACAGCATGAATAACGAGTAAGTAATTATTGATTACTTAAACGTTTACCGAATGAAATAGCATAGGCTGCTGATCGAATTGGCAGCACGGGGTCGTCACTTGGGCGAATACCACGCGCAACGCGCACTGGGTCGAAGTTGATCGGCGTACAGGCCTCACCGCCGGCGCTGGTCACCGTAATAGTACCCACGTTAACTTGCTCACGCTCAGCGGGCCATTGAGCCGAGGGGTCATTGGTTGGGTCATCAGCGGCGCCAATGGTCCAATGCCAATCGAAGGTCACGGCGCCATCGCTTTTTACCCGCTCAAGTAAACGTTCAGCCAAAAAGCTTTGTGGCCCCGACTCAACCTGCTCTTTGGTTAAGTTTTTCTCGCCTGCTTGAGGCACGAGTTGCCAACGGAATTTCTGAGCATCGCCTTGGGTATTGGCCCAAAAAGCATGAATGCCATAGTAGGTTGCCGACGTATACTCGGCAGACGCGGTACGGCCACGATTCCATTCAATAGCCGGTTGCATAGATGGGTGCGCCGCCATGAATTTTTGCACGTCCTCACGGGTTGCTTCGCCACGCATCATTTTTAGGTTCCACTGCAACAGGCCTAAAAAGTGGTTCGGAGTGGCGCCTGAAAATACCGGAGAGGTAATACCGGCAATGGTATGTGATTGATTGTTCGGCAACTCAAACTGAATACCCACGCCGCGCGCGCCGCGCCGTTCATCGGCATTGGGGTTGCCGCCGCCCATCGAAAATCGCAGGGTTAATGGCGCATTATCTACTTGAAATAACGGGCTGCTGAAGCGCTGTTTCGCTGCCGCCGATGGGGTGAACTCTCCCACTGCACAAACGCCACGTGCGTGCGCCTTGCGAATACCAGGGTGCTCGCCGTTAATCTCTTTAAAAATGGCAATGAAATCTTGCGCGGTGGCGCTTGCTGGCAAGGCATAGCGCGCTTCGTCATCGGCTTTAGAGTGATTATGTGCGACAACCGCTGTAGGCAGCGCGAATATAACCGCCAATGTCAGTGACTTGAAAGCCACTGGCGATAATGCATGTTGGAAACGTTTCATCGGGCATTCCTTTCACTTAAATGAAGTATTTAAATAAGATTAGAATTAGTCCCTAACTTACGCCAACAAGTTCGCAATTGATCAATGAGAACCCGATTTTTGCTCTGCTTCTGCCTCAGCGGCTTTTCTAATAAAGAAGATGGCATAAAAAACGCACAAGCCGATAACGATTGCGAGGCCAGTAAATGAAAAGAAAATAACCGGGTCAGTAAAAAACTCGCGCCAGAGACTCATAACCTTACTCCTTATGTGGTTTATGAGTTTATGGTAGTCGAGCCACTAAAAATTATATTGACGCGCATCAATTTTCCGCACACAACGATTAACGTCGCTGCGCTTTCAGCAAAAAATTTCGCGGTGTTTGTTGGTAATCGCAAAACTCAACAATAGTCACGTTATAACCTAGCTCTTCTAGCCAAGCTGCACGGTCAAGTACCAATAAGCACTCTAGCGGGCGCCGAAATACATGGCGTAACAATTCTAACCGCGCCACCCATTGCATGCGCTGTTGCCCTTCGGCTAAATACCGCGGCCAGTCGCACTGTGCTGGCAACTCAAGCTGGTGTTGTTGTGCCGCCCACTGCGCAAAGTCTGCAAAGGCGCCAGCAAACCACTTTTTGTTGACCGAATTTAGCGGTTTGTAGTGCGTATCGCCGGTGAGTGATTCACGCAGACATTGGTACGCAAGCCGCCAATGAACCTCGGTTTGGCGTAGCTTCGCCACCCGCTGCCCCGCTGTTACTTGTGCTTGTACTGCCAGCTTGAGGTCATGCGCACTGAAAGTGAGCTGGTGCTGATGCAGTTGCTGCGTTGCCGCGCTGGATAACCCTTGATACGGCACTTCTTTGGTTAAGTGGTAACAACAAGGCGCAATATAAATTTGCTGGCAGTGTGCCGCGGCAGCTTGTGTCATTAAACTATGATGCAGATCGCCACAGGCATGCAGTGCCAATGCTTGTGAGGCTTGGTTCAATTCTGGCGCTAAACGTTGTGTATCGGTGATGACATTGGCATGCACAAAGCGCTGAGCAAGTTGCAGGTTTTCAGCCAAGGCCTGCCCCGCTTGGCATAGCTGCGCTTGCCATTCCACACTAATCACCGGTTGGGCACGGGTAAATGCCAACAACCGCCCCAAGTGGCCTTTGCCGGCACACCATTCTATGGCAGAGCCAGAAACAATTGGAATTTGCCCTAAAAACGCACGAATTTGTGCCAATTTGCGCCCGCCAATACCGTTACTCAGCCAAAACGGTGGTTCTTCCAGCATCGAAGGGCTTAGTTGAGCATTGGATGTGATGGGCGGCAGCGCAATAACATCGTTAAACCAAGGCGCAAAAAACGCATTTAATGCGTCAATATTGGCATCAAGATGCTCGACGTCATCATCACTGAGGTGTTCAAGTGCGTGGCGCAGCTCGCTTGGGGCCAATGCAAACAAAGGGTCGGCATTTTCTGGCGAATCACACACGACCGAAAACGCAACGAATTGCCAGTATTCTCGAAATGCAGCGAGCGTTTCAACATAGCGCTTCAGAGTATCAGCAATGGCCATAAACAGGCTTATTCGGCGGGAATGTATAAGCGCAACGTCGTGATTTTGCCACCCACAATCTGCACCACAAATAAGTCGCCATAGTCTTGCTCTGACAGCTCCGGGGCATTCCCCCCAGCCGCTCGCACTATGTCCGGCACTGTATTGCTGTGACCAATGATGAGAGACGTTTGCCCGAGCCCGCGTACAGCTTCAATTAAGCCGACGCTATCGCCAGCGGCGTAAGTGCTTAACGTTTGACTCAGTTGTTTTGCCAATGGCGCAGCGGTTTGTTGGGTGCGCTGATACTTGGTGGCATAAATGCGTTGTATGCTTGCTTTGCTCAGCACTTTGGCTAGGTTTGCCGCTCGTAGCTGGCCTTTTTCAGATAGTTCAGGATCTGGCTTATTCGCAACTTTTTCGGCGTGACGGAACACGTAAATGGTTTGGCTTTTGTTGCTAGTTTGGGCCTCGCCCTCAGCTTGCGTTTGGTCAGTTGCTGCATGTGCCATGCCAAATACCCCTAAAGAAAAAATTACACAAACCATTGTGCGAAACAGTGCATTGACCATTTAATCTGACGCCTTCTTCTCAAGCTGCATAGCTACCACCGCCAAAACGGTAAAAAGCTCATCGTCATGGCTATCGGTCAACACTTCAACATTGTGCGTGTCGCGAATAGATAACAATTTTTCGGCAGCCTTCGCCAACAGCTGATTATTGCGCGTAATGGTAAAGGCTAAATCCAGCAAATTGCCCTTAAAAACTGCACCTTCATAGGGGCCACCGGTCACCCAATACTCACGCTTCAAGCTAAAGAACTTGCGTTGCAGTGTCATCGGCCCAAGCTGGCCCGAAACCACAAACGTCGGTCGTATAGCCAACCGTTTATGATGAATTTGCATTAGCTCTTGGTCATTGTGGTCGTAAATACGCCAACGCCGTTTAAATAAAGCAAACTCACCTTTAGCGTAGTACGCCAACTGCTCAGATGAACTGTCAGTAATATCAATACGCCCCAACAATGAAACAATGCGTGTAGCAAATGTAAGCGTGCGAGCCATAAGAGGTTCCTAGTGTTGATTATTCTTATTGTTATGGTTGCTAGAGCATGCCACAGCTTTTGCTATTTTTGAATGGCTTCAAAATGTAGGCTCGTTAAAGCGACAAGCCCCAGTGCTTTGCCGTGCGTTTTACCGCATCAACATTTTCTGAAGCTAAAATACGAATCGGTGTTTGCTCAAAACGCTGGGGTAAATCGAGGTTTTGTTGTAGCCACGCCACCATAGCTTCACCCGAATGAATGGTCGCAACGCCACCAAAATACTGTGCAATTTGCTCAGCAATTAATGGAAAGTGCGTACACCCCAACAACACCACATCGGGTTTGGTTAACGGGCTGAAATAATGACGCATGGTTTCTTGCAATATCGGCCCTTCAAACAGCGCTTCTTCCACAATGGGCACAAATAACGGCGTGGCTATGGCGTCAATATGCCCCACACCAAGGGCTTCAATGCGCTTTTGGTAAGCCCCTGAGCTGATGGTGGAGCGCGTGGCAATAATGAGCACCCGCGTATTATCACTGACAGTTCCGAGCTGCTGCAGCGCCATAACGCCAGGCTCTAGCACTCCATACACAGGCTTGTTCGAGAATTGCTGCATAGCTTCTAGCGCCGTCACACTCACGGTGTTACAGGCCACCACCACACAGTCCACATCGGCACCGTTAAAAAACTCAACCGCTTCAAGCGCATAACGCGTTACAGTGGCTTTATCTTTATTACCATATGGCACCCGAGCGGTATCACCAAAATAGGTAATTTCGCTAAACAGCCCACTTTGCTGCAACGACTTGGCCACGGTTAAACCGCCTACCCCACTGTCAAACACGCCTACTTTCATGGTTTTCTCATTATTCATTTATACAAAAGTACTTGGTACAACGCTTGTTGAACACTTTGGTTTTGCCGCAAAAAAGCCATTACAAAACAGGTTTGGCTTGCTTCATCAAGGCGAAAGATTATCTTGTAATTGTCATGATATATCGCCCGATAATCAATAACACCCAAGGCTTCTAACTCGTGCAACACACTAAATTGCAATGGGTTGCCTGATAATTTCTGCAAAGCTAAGTCAAGTAACGAGGATGCTAAAGCTGTTGCACGATCATAGCCAATGTATTCAATCATGTACCGTGAAAGCTGTGTGAGCGTTTGAAAACCGCTGTCGGTTAGTCGCACCTTATATTCCATCACCCATTAGCTCCATTAACCTGTCATTCTTTAACGTAAGGCATCAAGTTTCTCGAGGGCCTCATCAATGGACATGGTATGTCCCTGACGAATATCGCGCTCTGACAAGTTAAGCAATTTCAATAACGCTAGCGCCTCTTGCTGCGCTTGGTAATGGTCATAATTTTGGACGACAAAAGCCGGTTTGCCTTTTTTGGTGATCACTAACTCCTCTTGCAGCTCAAGCGTGTTGGCGTTTTCTTTCAAGTAGGTAATTGTTTCGGTTTTCATGAAACACCTTTTAAGGGCTTTAAAAAGACTGCTTCATAATAGTGTAGGCGTACAACAAATGCGAATTAATTTGCGCATTATTTGCTCTGCTAGCGCCTTGGCGAGCAGAAATGTGCGCCACAGTCTAGCTGCTTTGGCGTTTCACGAACTGCGATTTCAACATCATGTCGCCGGCGCCATCTACTTTGCAATCAATGTCATGGTCGCCGTCGGCAAAGCGCTTAATTGTTGCCTTGGTACCCACTTTCAACACCAACGACGAACCTTTTACTTTCAAATCTTTAATTAACGTCACCTTGTCGCCTTCAGCTAACGGCGTGCCATTGGCGTCTTTCACCTGAACAGCGATTTCTTCCGCCACTTCGTTCGGGTTCCACTCATGAGCGCACTCAGGGCAAATCAACAACGCTTGGTCTTCATAAACATAGCTTGAATTACATTTTGGACAATTTGGTAGGCTCATCGTTTTACTTCTTTTAATTGGGCTGATAATAGTGGCTTGATCATAGCGCTTCTTGTACCTAAAAAGAAATGGATATCAAAGGATAGTGTTACTAGCACAAAACTATTAGAGTAAAACACTGACTTGTTAACGCGAATGCTTTGAAAAATACATTGGAAGAATAAAATGAAACAACTCTTAATAATTAACCTTGTGCTTGGCTGCCTGTTTGCCCAACCCGCAGCGCAAGCGAAAGTAACTGAGCAATTGCAACAAAAAGTTCAACAAGAAGTGCAAGCAGCCATTGAAACCTTTTTGTATGGCGCCAGTGTGAATGATAGCGCTGCACACCGTGCATTTTGGTCAGAGCAATTAACCTACACCAGCTCAAGTGGCACCCGCTTTGGTTGGCCTGAACTCGCGAAGGGGTTCAGCGACGAACCGCCGCTAGCAAAAAGCGAAGTAACAGCCTGGTACACCGGTGAAGACTTTGAATTTAAGCGCTTTGGCGACGCGATTTTGGTCAATTTTACCTTGGTACTCACCCCAGTAGATAGCAAAGAACCAACGCAGCGGTTCTACAATACCGGCGTACTGCAAAAGCAAAACGGCCAGTGGCGCGCCGTGAATTGGAACGCCACGAAAGCGGTCACCGAGTAATGCTGCAACTTGTTGTGCCGAGTGCCGACTACCAGGCCAGTTATTTAAGCTATATTACGGAGCTTGGCGACGAAGAGCGCTACCCTTTTCCGTTAGACTTTGAGCACAGTGATTTTTCTGCCATGTTGGCGCGAATTGAAGCATTTCGTCTGGGTGAGAATATTCCACAAGGCTATGTGCCAAGCTCAACGTTTTGGCTGATTCGTGACCGCGAAATTGTTGGCTGCACCAATATACGGCACTTCTTAAATGCTCAAATAGAGCATTGCGGTGGCCATATCGGCCTTAGTATTCGCCCTAGCGCACGTGGCCGAGGCTTGGGCGTTCACCTGATGCAGTTAAGCATTGCCGAAGCTCGCCGCTTAGGCAATAACTGCGTGCACATTCACTGCCACGCCCACAACTCAGCTTCGCGCGCGCTTATCGAGGCCTGCGGCGGTATGTTGCATTCAGACGTGACCGTTGATGGTGAGCAGGTATTGCGTTTTCGTGTTGAGTAAATAGCTGAGCTAGAACCTTCAGGTCTGACTTATAGCTTTTTCGAATTGATCGTTTTCCCGAGTATAGGCTGTAATACACACATCAAAATGTAATCGAAGAATGTTCACGGGAGCCAAATGCGCGACATAGTTGTACTGCACGAAAACGACGAGTGGTTAGTGCCGCTGCGAGCTGAATTTGCCAAGCGCGGCGTTACCGCCATTGAATGGTTTTTAGATACCGGCACTGTTGCTTTTGATGAAGCCCCAGCAGACGCCGTTTATTACAACCGCATGAGCGCATCGTCACATACCCGCGGCCATCGCTTTGCCCCTGAATTAACGCGCGCAGTGCTGACACGGCTGGAAAGCTTTAACCGCACCGTTGTGAACAACACCAAGGTACTCGCCTTTGAAGTGTGTAAATTATCACAGTACGCAGCCTTGCAACGCGCCGGGCTTAAAGTGCCGCGCACACACGCCGTGGTTGGCAAACAGCATATTCTTGAAGCAGCACAAACATTCAACCAATGGCCGCTTATATTAAAACCGAACCGTGGCGGCAAAGGATTGGGCGTTCAGCGCTTTGAGTCGATTGAACCTCTGCAAAAGTACCTTGCACGCACCGATATTGACGAACCCCTTGACGGTATTTGGCTGTTACAAGAATACATTCAGCCACAACAACCGTTTATTACGCGCGCCGAATTTATTGGCTGCAAATTTTTGTACACGGTACAAGTGAACACCGAAGACGGTTTTGAACTGTGCCCTGCTGACAACTGCTCGATTGAAGATCAGTTCTGTCCAACCGGCGAGCAAGCGCATAAGTTTTCGATTACCGAACGCTTTAATGACCACGACATAATTGGCAAGCTTGAAGGCTTTTTAGAGGCGAACCAAATAGACGTAGCCGGTATTGAGTTTATGGAAGATGCCGCGGGCGAACTGTTTGTGTACGACGTGAATACCAACACGAATTACAACCAAGCAGCTGAGCAACGCGCTGGGGTTGCCGCAACAGGCATGGGCGCCCTAGCCGACCACCTGATTAGCCTAGCTCGCGCTTGAATTCCACCATTGAAAGTTGGGCGATTAAGCCCAACTTAATACGTTACTAGCTTACGAATGAACCTGCGGTCGTCGGAACTTACTTATCAGCAGGTAAAGCGCCGGAAGTACAACCAACGTCAGTAATGTCGATGAGACAATTCCGCCGATGACAACCGTAGCTAGAGGCCGCTGAACCTCAGCGCCCGTGCCTGTATTAAACGCCATTGGAATAAAGCCAAAGCTTGCCACAAGCGCGGTCATAAGCACCGGCCTTAGCCGCTGACGAGCTCCCTCATAGACAGCTTCGATAACGGCCTTACCTTCATTACGCAACTGCTGAATAAACGATAACATAACCACCCCATTCAACACCGCGATACCAGACAGAGCAATAAACCCGACGGCAGCAGAAATTGACAATGGCATGCCTCTTAATGAAAGGGCCAAAATACCTCCGGTAAGTGCAAGCGGAACTCCCGTAAAAATAATTAAAGCGTTTGATAGCGAGTTAAATGCGCTAAACAACAGACCGAAAATCAATAGTAGTGTTAATGGAACAACAATTGCTAAACGTTGTGACGCTGATTGGAGTTGCTCAAAAGTACCACCATAATCAATCCAGTAGCCAGCCGGTAACGCTAGCTCGTTTTGTAACTGACTTCGAATATCTGCAACAAATGAGCCTAGGTCACGATCAACAACATTAGCACTGACAATCACGTTGCGCTTACCGCTTTCCCGGTTAATTTGGTTTGGCCCAACGGTTAACGCGACGTCTGCAATTTCCCCCAATGGAACATATTGCAATTCGGGATTAGCCGCCTGAGGCACAGCCACAGGAAGCCGCTTTAATGCATCGATATTGCGTCGCCAGGATTCGTCCAAACGGACCATTAAACGAAACCTTTTGTCACCTTCATAAATAGTACCTGCGTTTAACCCCCCAACAGCACTTTGAACTGCTGTTTGCACGTCTTGAATTGTTAAACCCAGCAAGGCCAGATGATCACGCTGTGGCGTCACAGATAATGTTGGTAATCCGGTCATTTGCTCAACGCGAACATCGGCGGCACCATCAACATCTGTAATGAGCTGAACAGCTTGATCGCCCACTATTTTCAACTGTTCAAGATCATCACCATATATACGCACAGCGACATCAGCACGAACGCCAGCAATCAGCTCATTAAAACGCATTTCTATAGGCTGGGTGAATTCATATTTATTGCCGGGAATTTTTTCAACAGCAGCACGTAACTCTGCAACAAACTCCTCCTTGGTTTTGTCTGGCTCAGGCCACTCGCTTCGTGGCTTAAGAATAACAAACGTATCTGCAACACTTGGCGGCATAGGGTCTGTCGCAACATCGGGAGTGCCAATTTTAGAAAAAACACGTTTCACTTCAGCAAAGTCAGTAATCACTGATTCAAGTTGAAGCTGCATATCTACCGATTGCTGAATACCGGTGCCGGGAATACGCAGTGCATGCAATGCAATATCCCCCTCGTCCAGCTGCGGTAAAAACTCAGTTCCCATTCTAGATATTTGATAAACCGAGCCGATAAACAAACTAAAACCAATTGTAATAATCAACAATGGCTTATTTAGCGACATGTGTAGCAGCGGCTCATATGCCCGTCGCGCAACACGCATGATGCTGTTTTCACCGTGTTTTACTTTCCCTTTCACGAAAATTGCAAGTGCTGCAGGTACAAACGTCATTGAGAAGATAAGAGCACCCAGTAACGCAAAAACGACAGTAAATGCCATTGGATGGAACATCTTGCCCTCAACGCCGTTTAGCGCAAAGATTGGTAGATAAACCAACATGATAATTAGCACGCCAAATACTGCTGGGTTAAATACTTCTCGCGTGCTTTCAAATACCTCTTGCAAGCGTTCTTTGAGCGTTAATATTCGTCCAAGTCGTTGTTGCGCTAAGCCCAGACGACGCAGTGCATTTTCAACGACAATAACCGCCCCATCCACAATGATACCGAAGTCAATAGCGCCCAGGCTCATTAAATTGCCTGACACTCGGTTCGCTGCCATTCCGGTTAAAGCGAACAGCATGCTTAACGGAATAACAAGGGCAGTGATCAATGCGGCTCTGACATTACCTAATAAAAGAAACAGCACCACAATAACCAGTACAGCGCCTTCGAAGAGATTTTTTTCAACCGTTGCAATGGTTTTTTCAACAAGCGTTGTACGGTTGTATACCGGCTCAACTGTAACCCCTTTGGGAAGACTTAACTGCACATCTTCTAAACGCTTAGCAACAGCTTGCGATACTATCCGGCTGTTTTCACCAATGAGCATCATCGCGGTGCCAAGTACAACCTCTTGACCATCCGCTGTTGCTGCTCCTGTGCGCAATTCTTCACCAAAAGCTACTTTGGCTACGTCTTTAATGCGCACCGGTGCGTCATCACGCTTTGTGATCACCACGTTTCGAATGTCATCTAACGACTGTAATTGTCCAGGCGACCGCACTAGCCACTGTTCACCATTGCGTTCAATGTAACCAGCCCCGGCGTTGGCGTTATTTAATTGCAGTGCTCTAAATACGTCATCGACCGAAATTTTATAGGCAAGTAGCTTTCCCGGTTCAGGTGACACCTGATATTCGCGCTCGTAGCCGCCTACGGTGTTAATTTCCGTTACACCGGGTACTTTTACTAACTGTGGGCGGATAACCCAGTCTTGCAGCGTGCGCAGCGATTCCAAGGTATATGGCTGCCCATTTTCATCACGCGCAGTTGGCTTTGCACTAACAATATAGGTGAAGATTTCTCCTAGGCCACTAGCGATAGGCCCAAGGGCAGGTTCGACATCATTTGGTAATTCGCCACGCACCATTTGCAAACGTTCACTAATTTGCTGACGTGCCCAATAAATATCAGTCCCTTCTTCAAATACCACCGTCACCTGAGACAATCCGTAGCGAGATATCGACCGGGTATAGCTAAGGTCAGGAATGCCTGCCATGGCATTTTCAACAATGTACGTAATTCGTTGCTCTGTTTCTAACGGCGAATAGCCAGCAGCTTCAGTGTTAACTTGCACCTGCACGTTAGTAATATCAGGAACCGCATCAATCGGCAGTTTCAAAGCACTAAATACGCCAATACCTGCAACCAATATAGTTGCTGCTATAACCAACCAACGACGTTGAATAGCGAAGCGGATAAGTAAATCAATCATGAATTCGCCCTTTAGTGGTCATGGCTGGCGCCGTCTTTCAACACATCGGCCTTGAGGAGATAGCTATTCCCTACAACATAAGGTGTATTCGGAGCTAGCCCTCCAGTAACCTCAACATACTCGCCATCACTTTCTCCAAGCTGAACCATGCGCACTTCGAAGGTGTTACCGTATTGGGCAAACACCACTGGCATGTCTCGAAAGCGTTGAATTGCATCCACTTTTACAGCAAGCGGCACCTCTTGTTGGCTAGTTTTTACATCGGCTTGCACATGCATTCCAGGGCGCCAATGTCCTAAATCATTCTTAATAAGCACCCGGGCCCGAGCAATATGCCCTCCGGTCATAACTGGCGCGATATAAATCACCTCGCCTTGAACCCGTTCGTGACGATGTAGGTCAGAAACTTCCGCACCGAGCCCAACTTGAAGCTTTTCGATGTTTTCAGGAAAGGCTGAAAGCTCAACCCAAACTGACGATAAGTCGGCCACTTCAAAAAGTGTTTGCTGATTGGCAACTTCGCCTGCCGTTACAAATTGCTCTGTAATTTCACCAGAAATTGGGCTGACAATGTTGTAGCTCACGCCGCTAGCAGCATTGATTACTTTCGCCAACGTTTGACCTTGCGTTACTTTGTCACCAACCGACACAAGTACTGACTCAATTTTTCCCTTATACGTAGGCGCCACGGCAGCAATTTTGCCTGTTATAGGGGCAACAACACCAAACAATCGCTCCTTAAACTTGAGCGTTTGCGGGCCAGCAGGCTCAACGACTATATTAGCCCGCTCAATAATGCGATCTGACAGTGTTGTTCTGCCTTCAAAGCTTTCGTAATGCCATTTTGCGCTAGCATTATTAACCGACAATTCGACCGAAACCTCGTATGAATGTGGCTCTCTAATAACCTCATTACTTACTAGGTAATCGCCTTCTGGGGTAAAGCTGAGTTTGTCATTCTCATGACCAAGACGATGCAATGTTACTTGTAAATCAACTGTTGTTGGTTTCACTAATTGACCGTTTGAATAGGTATAAACACGCATTTCAGGTGGAATACCCGATTCGTATATTGTGATTTCGACACTCAATTCACCATCGCTCAAAAGTGTCCCACCGTTTGGTCCCTTTTCTTCTGTAATTTCATGCTTGTGTTCAGAGGATGCATAGCTGGGCATCGATGCGCTAAACGCAAAACACAAACTCATTACCATGCACACTACTTTTGTGAAATTCATAATTTAGATTCCAAAAATGATTGACCCGTCATTCGTTCGAGTTCGAGAATATCGTGGTAAATAGCGCTGCGGCGTTCAATTAACTGATACTCCAGTTGCGCAAGTTCGTGCTGAGCATCGAGTATCACCAATAGGCTATTAATTCCTTTCGCATACCCCTCTTTCGTCTCTTGTTCTAATTGCTCAGCAAGAGGCAATAGGTCGGATTGAATGGTTTTTAAGTAGCGAAAATTTGTTTGTATACGAGCTAACAAAGCGCTCGCATATACATTCAATTGCTGGCGAACCAATCGCTGTTGATCGAGATTTAATTCCCGTTCAGTCCTATTTGCTTGAATACTTCCCTCACTTGGATTCGATAGCTGCAGTGGCATCGACGCTTGGAACACTAAGCTCGTATCATTTGATTGATTGTTAAAACGAACACCTAAACCTAAGCTGAGATCGGCCGACGCACTCGCCTTTATCGATTCGGCTTTCGCGCTAAGCAAACGCTCTGAGTCTAGCAGCCGGAGTAATTCAGGTGCTTGGTTTACGGCTCGTTCAACTTCAGCTTGAGAAGGTATCTCAATAGCGGATTGAAACTCACCGATTACGCCAGTGAATTTAGGCTCACCCGCCCACATTGCACTCAAATGAGCGTTTGCTTCTTTAAGTTGGCCTGCCAGCTCTTGTGAACGAGCGACAACCTGGCGCTGTTGCAACAAAACTCGCGTTACTTCAGATGGTGGAACCGCTCCCGAATCAACGCGTTGTTGTGCCGTTTTCTGCGCTTTTTCAAGCCGCTCACGCTGCTGAAAATTCCATTTTGCCAAGTTTTGCAATCGCACAACGTCATAAAAGCGGCGCGCAGTTTCGGCCAACATTTCAATTTTGGCATAACCGAACTCGGCTTCTAATTGGCTTGCGTGTGCTGACACTAACTCAATTCGCTGCTCTTGTTTGCCACCGAGCTCAATCAGCTGGCTAAACGATAAAGTCGCTTCCGCATGCTCCAAACCTTGGCTATTACCGCTACCGGCAACGTTCTCCAGCTCAAGTCCAATTGTTGGGTTCGGCCGCAGCGCCGCTTGCAGTTTATCTGCCTCTACCATGCGTTGCTGATACGGGTACTTTTGTAAAGTCGGGTTGCCCCGCAAAGTTTTTTCAAACGCTTCGCGCAGGGTCAACTCATTGGCAATTGCTGAACATGGGAAACAAATGCCACCCACAAGACCAGCAATCACAAAATAAATTAACTTCATGATCATCTCCATCGTAGAATAATGTGCTTACGCACGATTTTTAACGTGAAGATTAAGCGTTTGGCGGAGGTGCTGGAGGTTGCTTATCGTTGCTGTCAAAAAAGGATGAAACATGCGCAATGGCAATGCTTTGACATGGTATTGCTTTAGAAACAATTGAATAACCCGTTAGGCAACTCACATGCGCATGAAATTGATGCTCATGATTAGGGTCAATTGTGTCTGAAGAACTGGGTTGATGATCATTGTGCACGTGCTGTTGAAGTGCATAATCAAACGTGTGTTCACTATCTTCCACGTGCCCAGCCGCAACCGCACAGGTAAAAAAACTGTGCAGTAAAATTATAATGATTAGCGACCAAATCGTCTTAGACAACCGCAGTAACCTTTGTTTGATAAATCAACCCGATAAAGCTAACACAGGTAGCTAATGTGCTCAAGCGTCGCTTTTTCCGTCGCAAAAAAAAGGCCGCTTATGAAAGCGGCCTTCTGGTATTGGTGGAGCTGGCGGGAGTCTTATTTTAACTACAAACCCTTGATAATAAACCCTTTAATATAAAGCAGAAAAGCTTTGGAATACATAATGGAATACTAAAAATCGAGCTTGATGAATCAGCTACCCCCTCGTTCCTTATCCAATTTCTTCTTGAGCCTCTTAGCTTTCTTTCCTAGCTTCTCACTTGACTTATTATAGTCATCAAGCTCACCTAGGTTAGTGATTTTCTGCAATTTCCGATACTTTTTAACAGTATCATACATCTGCTCAATATTTTCTTCTAAGGCACCTGCGACTAGCTTAAAGTTATTGCGAGTGTCCTCATCAAACTCTCTGTCAATTAGGCCATCTAGATCCTTCTCCAATGCCTGTAATGCAATACCTCGAGCTATCGCTTTCGCTGAGTACTTGTCAATGAATTCATCTATCACAAATTTCCGTATCCTCTTCAGGCTTTGGTTCTCTCGATTACGCTGTGTGGTATTGATGTCCTTAGCTTTCTCGAGGCGTTTCTCATATTCCTCCTGAATGTGCTCTTTATGCTTTTGAATTTCATCCTCATAGTAATCACGAAAGTTATCAATACCCATTTTTATAATTGAGTCTAAGCCATCCGAAAGTAGGTAACCTTTTGACACCATAAATTCATCAAATTCGCGTCGTGTGCTATGTTCGATCCAAGCCGATATAGCCTTTCTATTTTGCTTTTTTTTCTTTCTGTTACGCCGGCTGGTTAATGCACTTTTTATTCTTTTAAACTGCTTTTCTCTTTCGTCATTAGGAGCCGTACTCTGCTTCCAAAGTTTATTACCAGTAACTAAATAAGTAACCGTTGCGTTATCTAATTCAACAGTAGACTTCAAATAATTAGATAGCCACTGCTGTTCATCATTATTTCTTATTCCTAACGCGTGGCATAAGTCAAAAGACTCTATCTCTATCTGCTCTTGATTCATTACATCCACACCTTCACTCAAATAAATATAGATGCTACTTTAACATCTGTCACTTAGTGATGTCACTTCGTGATTTTTGATAAATACATATAGGTAGTTATTTAAACATATGGACCATAGCGCAAATACAATATTAGGCCGCCTGTTTCGTCAATCGCCACAAGACCGAAGTATATCAAGTGATAGTCTTCGGCCGTTAACACCATACGCTAAGCTAGTGCTTTATATACTTCATTATAGGAAGGCAGACGGGCTTCCAGACGGTATACCAACTAGGAACTACTATAAGGAATTCGGTATTAGCTATCACTTAGTTAAGCAAGCAATAGAAAGCCTAACCGAACACAAAATAATAACCACATATCATGCTCATGGTACTTCTGAGGTCTTGGTTAAGTGCTTCCGAATAAAAGGCAATTCTAAGTCTAATCAGCTAATAAAGCCGCCTGTTCCACTCCACGAATTTATAAAATCAGGAAGGCTTTCTTTGCTTGGTAAGAAGCCTGAAAAACTCAGTGTCCCCGAACGAATGGTCGTAGCATTCCTTGTTTATAAGTCTGATACAAGTGGAGTAACTCAGGGCTTTTTTAATAGTGACATATGCGACTCGACGGGCGTATCTCGTGACCAACTATTGCGTATACTCAGCAAGCTTAAAAAGCTTAAGATCATTACCAAGACGATTCCCGGATTCAATGGTAGTCGCTCCATAAAACGCTTACCAAGCGTCTACTTTTTTAACCGAAAATATGAGTTTATTAATTCCAACCATTCGTCGTATTGGGAAGGCGAGAAGAAATTTCAGCTGAGTGATCCTGGTAGCCTGTCATTAGCGGCAGAATCGGTTCGAGCCAATTCATACGACGAATGGATAGCATGGTTTAAAGAGGAGGAGCACAAGCTGCGTAAGCGAGAAATGCTTCGTAATGTTGCCAGTAAGAGCAAGCAAAGCCTAGCACTTATTTTACTGGATGAACGCAAAACGCTAGACGACATTGATAGACAGCACATTCTTTGGGCAGTTATGGAAGCAGCAGAAATAATTTTAATTAACGAATTCAGACACTCCCCTGGGTTAATAGAGCAACTAAGAAAGAACCCTAATTCACTGCAAAAGGGAGAGAAAAAGAGCCTGCGCGATATGCTGAACAATCGACTCATGGGGATTTTTCTCGACGAGGAATCCCATTATCGGAAAGTGGGCAAGGTATTTCTTCGTATCGCCAAGCAAGTCAAAATTCAACAGAAAAAATTAGAACCGGAAAGTATCGAAGCGGCCCAATCTGCTATCGCTCACAATCAGTGTGAATCTGAGGCAAGAGAGCTATTAAAAAGCGCTCGAGACTATTTAGCTGAATGGTTAGTCAAATCAGCCGTTGAGGTTGCGTTTAATACTCAAAGGTTCATCACCGAACAGGACTTGCGTAACACCGAAAAAAAGAATCCGCAATTTGGATGCCGCTTGTTACTTACTGACAGCACTAATCCCGAACAGTCAGACGTTACGTTGTTATTAGGCGAGGTTGATCATAGTGCTCCTGCTAAGTTAGCTGTGCACCCTCTTCCGCCAAGTCACAGGGAACCACTGTGATTTCAATTACAAAACACCGCGTAGCCGGGTAAAAGGCTTGGCTGTAATAGTAATATAAATAACCAGTACATCATTCATTGGTACGTTTAGTAACCAATGTTTAGCCAATGATAGGTAAGCCTCCAAGCTTACCGTCTGACTCATGGTTAAAGATTACAGGATCAGATCTCCTATGAGCTTAACTGCAACTGGAGGTCTAAATGACAAACCGTAAGCGTAGTAAATATAATCACAACCTGAAGCTCTACCATGAACCAACATACAAAGGGTTTAAACTTAAGCGAAGCAATGCACCTTACATTGAACAGAACCTAGACGGGCTCTATGCAACGATGATAAGTGCGTTAAACCATCATCACAGAACACTAGCAGTTCGTTTTGACCTTAAGGTTCCTTTATCAGGGATACCCATTGAAGTAGATAACCCCATCAAACGCTTTATTGACGCTGTAAGAGCTCGCATAAACAGGCATTTAAAACAGAAATTTAAACGGGAAGGTCGTTTTCGCTCATGCAGGCTTCGCTACGCCGTGAAAGTGGAGCAAAAAGTAATGGCACTACACGAGCATTACCACGTCATTCTCTTCGTTAATAACGACGTTTTCAGGTGTATAAAAAACCTTGGGCCCAACGACGACTCAGCTCTTGGAAAGATGATAAGAGACTCGTGGCATTCGGTGGTCAAATTGGATGAGCGTTCAACAGAGGTACTCATACATAGTTCGCCAACGCCAAACCGCCACTTAACAGGTGACGTCTCCAGCGACAACCCAGTTATGAGAGCCGCATTCGAGCATTACAGCTATATCTGCAAGGAAGACACCACGCTCTACAGAGTGAATCGCCCATCGTTTTATTCGAGCTCTAAGCTGGCAAAAAATAAAGCGCCAGCATAAGGCACCAAGCAACGTAGCAGAGGCCCAGGGATAACCTCTTCTACGCGCTTAGCGACAGTACAACTACAACAATCCCCTTTCAGCAAACGAAACCGTGTCTTGGCCTACTACGATGTGGTCAAGCACGGGGACGTCTATGTGATTGAGCGCGTCCTTGATACGCGTCGTCACACGCTTGTCAGCTTCCGAAGGCTCAGTCACACCCGATGGATGGTTGTGTGCCAGGATGATCGCAGCAGCGTTTTGTTGAAGCACTTCTTTCATCACTTCACGGGGATACACGGGGGCGGCGTTAATGGTCCCAAAGAACAGCTCTTTGTACTCAATCAGCCGGTGCTGTGAGTCCATCAGCATCACAGCAAACACTTCACGCTTTTGATGCGCCAGCTTGTATCTAAGAAAGTCTTTTGCCGCAGACGGGCTGGTAAAGCCCTCCCCCTTTAAAAACTTCGTCTCCAGGATCTCAGACGCCTTATTCAACACATCAACCTCAGTCATTGGCCCATTCGTTACATACTCAGCGTTTTGCTCGTGCATTTTGTGTCTCCATGTTTTCGATTCTTGAATGCACGTGCGTGATATAGGCCTGAAATCGGTTGGAATCTCAGTCCATGGTTATTTCTTACAGGATCAACTCATCCCATGAGAGAAACCAAAATATGGAGAAAACTCATGCGATTACTACGATTAAACCAAGTCAAAGCCAAAGTTGGTCTAAGCCGTTCCACCATCTACCGTCTGATGCAGGAAGATAGCTTTCCTAAATCAATTATCCTGGCAGGCCGGTCAGCAGCTTGGATTGAATCAGAGATTGATGATTGGATTTTGCAGCAAGTTCGCGAGGTTCGTGGAGCTGACTGGGAGGAGCCACGTCATGCGGTTTGATTTTACAACAGGATACACCGATACCATTCGTAAATTAGGTATTTGCACCGTCAGCCAACGCGACCCATTAACGGGTCGCACTAACTCAGTTCAAATGCACGAAGTATATGACGAGCAGAGGTTTAGGCAATGGTTAAACATGCCGCCAGTAACATTCGAGCTACTTGACTCGATACTGGCAACAACTCATATCAACCATTGGAGCGAGGCTAATGACCGCAAGCTTCGACAATACATGTTACCCATCGTGATTAGCAGCTTTAAGGTTGCAGCCCATGCAGGCGACCCAACACTTCACATTGCATCGACTGCGAGGGAAATATATTACTTTGTGTCCAGCGATAGCAAAGACGATAACAAGGAGCTGGCGCTACTTATCAGCAAGCTAATAACGGTCTATCTTCGAGCTCAAGGGCAAAACATGCCCAAAGTAGTCCGGCCTGAGCTGCTTGAAGCTATTCAACGCCAGGAAGCCGGTATCATTCATCGTGTCATCAAGTCGAACCTATTAGGTATCTGCCCTCATGCACATGGAAAGTACGTCGGAGACACCAAGCAACAGGTAATTAGCGATGTTCATGAAACCAATGAATGTGATGACTCTAACCACATAATGGCTCAAATGGCAGCGCACATAGCTACTGACATCGCGTTTAACGCCTAGTCATCACCCTACACCCTTAACTTACATAAAAACACCTGACAGGTGCGCTTTTGCGTGCTTGTTGGGTTAGGAGCTGGGTTAGCAACAACGCCTAAGTTCCACCGAGAGCGACGTCGTTCGTGCTCATTCATCTCAATCCTTACTAATGCTATGAGACAAAACAAGGAGAAGCCTATGCGGTTTTTAAGATTAAGCGAAGTACAAGAACGCGTCGGGCTGGGGCGCACCTCAATTTATAAAATGATGGGGGAAGGCAAGTTCCCCAAACCTGTTAACACACTGGGAAGAAACGTCGCCTGGTTAGACTCGGAAATTGATGAGTGGATGATGGACCGTATTGACGAAAAGCGTAGCCTGTCTGTGCCAAATATCAAGTACTGAGTATCAACTTTGACTGGAATTTCATTCCTACAGTTAAAGGTACTGTTCAGCTTTCAACCATAGCTCAGAGGGCATGACGCCCAATGTGTCAGCAATTTTCTTTACTGAGGTCACAGAAGGGTTCGCATCGCCCCTCTCTACCTTAGAGATAAAAGAGCGCGCCATTCCAGCGCTGTTTGCCATGTCTTCCTGAGATAAGTCTATCTCCACTCTTCTCAGTTTTACCGCTTTTCCAAATGCAGCCTTGATGTCCATTGAAGTTCACACGGTTTGGGATTTGGATAATCTTGACATCAAGACGAAGAACTAATAACACTCTATAAGCTACCTATTGACTCATATAGTAAACATTGAGATGCTTTTTAGGCTCATTAGTCTAAAAAGGAGAACTAAAGTGTCACAAGTCAACTGTCCTGAGTGCCGTGGTCGCGGTGAAATACCTTGCCCATTAGACCACGGTGGCGGCCCTCATCCAGAAAGCTGTCCCACCTGTGGAGGCGATTCCCGTGTACGCATCGAATGCCCTTACTGTGATGGTGACGGCAAGGTCGACGATGAATAAAGACTGCAACAGATTGATTAAACTGCGTTTTTGTGAGGGACTATAAATGGGATTTTGGGATACGGTATTCAAAGTGGGCAAGGAAGTCATATCGACTGCGTCTGAACATGCCTCAGAGGTAACGGATGAGGTAAAACGCCTTCGAGACAAGAGTGACAAGGAACTCCTTGATATAGCCAACAAGCCAGCATGGAAAGCCAAAGGAAAGGAGCAAAGTATAGCTAAAAGTATGCTCCGAAAGCGTGGTTATTCAGAGCGACAAATAAACTATAAGAACTATCACACTTGATGCACCTAGCTAGCTCAGCCAAGCTTATAAGGTGCTGGCTTTACATGACCGACATCTACCAAAAAATTACCTATTACTTCCGTGGCATCAGCACTAAAAGGCAGGTATGCTTTTAGTCTGAATTGACTGAAAAGGATTTCAATATGCTTATTCTCAGCCGCCGGGCATCCGAGAAGGTAACAATAGGTAACGACATAACCGTCACTGTTTGTAGGGTCAAAGATGGCCAGGTAAAGCTTGGTATCAATGCGCCAGCAGACGTCGTCGTTATGCGAGACGATGCTGTCATACAGGCACCTAAGACAAAAAATAAGCCCAGGGTCGACGCACCCTGAGCTAACTCACTACAAGCCAAGCTCTATCATTAGCTGGCGCTTATAGTTGCCGCCAAGCTTGCCTCTGTCATTACCGACCAAGTGGAACGAGAACAAGCGATTGCGGAAACCTCTGACATTGCTTACGAGGTATCAACTAAGACATTTAGTGATGCAGCCAAAGGTATTGAAGTGTTGGATAGTACCAACGAAAGTATGGCCGAATTAGCGCAAAAACTCAGTTCAGCCAGCGACAGCATCCAAGCACTGAATGACCAGTCGGCGAAGATCTCTAGTTTGGTTGAGAGTATTCAGGGCATTGCTGACCAAACGAATTTATTGGCATTAAACGCTGCCATAGAAGCGGCCCGAGCCGGAGAGCAAGGGCGTGGCTTTGCGGTGGTCGCTGACGAAGTGCGTCAATTGGCGTCCAGAACCAGCTCTACCACTGAACAAATTATCGCGGTAGTAACGCAAAACACGCAGTTAACAGAAAAGGCCGTCTCTCAGGTACAATTGAGCATCAGTGAGTCAGAGAAAGCGCGCGAGCTCTCTCATGACTCAGATAAGGTGATGAACGACATTCAACATGGTGCACAACAAGTCGTTGACGCCGTGAGCCAATTTAAAAGTCGACTGTAATTACTTAGCAGCATTGTTATAAGCGCTATGAGTAGCCCTTGGGCTTTGATACCTAACCGATTGCTTCGGTGGTGCGCAGTCCGGGGTTGCTTGTTTTTGACTGAACAGTAACCAGTGCTCTCGGTGAGCGATACCCAGCGACTTCCCTGCTGATTGTTCAAAACATTCAAACTGCATATTGTCAGGAGCCATAATGTAACGATTATCGGCTTCTTGAATCCACTGCCAAGCATTACGAAACTGTTCTGAATCGTCCGCAAAATAACTAAAGTGAGTTAACGGCAATGGCGAGTTCAGTAAATGCTGCTCTTTTAAATCTAGTATTGCAAGCTCTCCATCACCCACCATTTGCGCCGCTGATGCCATGACATTGTTTGGCGTTCGTAGCGGCTCTGCCAAAGGATAAACAAACCAGCTAACCGCTAGACATATTATCGCTACGCAACTTCCGTATATTGCCAGTAGATGCTTATTGCGTAACACAATAGTGGTCAGTAAAAGCACTAAGGTTAAGGCGCCAAAGATAAGCGCCAAATTATCCAATATAGCAACACTGTGACTATAATCCGCTAGTTTATCCATAAGCGTTGGATGATGAGTCGCCGCTAGATAAGCGACTGAACCTAGTACGCCAATGAGCAATGCCAACAATGCACGAGTCAGCCAGCGACTGAACCGGTTCAGCGTCAAGGAGGGCCATGCTGCCGCCAAAGCTATGCAAAATGCCGGTAACGCAGGCAAAATGTAGACGCCTCGTTTGGCGGGACTCAAGCTGAAAAATACCAACACCAGTAGTACCCAAACGAGAAGTATAGCAATGCGAGGATCAGCTTTAATATTGGCCAAGAGGGTTTTTCCCTGGCTCACTACAAACCAACTGAACGGCAACCAGAATACCGGCACTACCGCGGCCAAAAAGTAATACCAAGGTTTAAAGTGGTGCCAAGGATCAACATAGCGTTCGCCCGTCTGCTTAAACAGGATATTATTTCGGTAGGCTAAATACTCGGCACTACCATCGTGGCTAACCAATAAATACATAGGCACTAGCCAACAGGCCACCACAGCCAGCATGACAATGGGCCCTAGCCACGCCCGCCAACGCCAAGCACCAGTCAACGGCTGTTGCGTAAAATGATATAACGCCAGCGGAATAAGCATCAGCAAAGGTAGAAAGCCGACCCCTTTAGTAATGATGCCGAGCCCCATGAACGCCCATGCCATAAAGTACCAGGTCCAGTTGGGGCCACACAGAAAGTGCCGAAGCAGACCGTAGACTCCCAAGGTAATCCAACAGGCGACGGTGGCGTCAATTTGGGCAAACTTCGCTTGAATTAAAAATTGCGGCGTTATTAACAATAACAGGGTTGCATGGCGGGCAATGGTCATAGTCCAAAGTCGACGGCTGATATCAAATACCGCGACCAAAGAGACTAAACTGCATAGCGCGCTTGGTAATAACGCAGCCACTTTTATATTGCCGATTAACCAGTAAAAGCCCGCTATCATCCACATGAATACCGGCGGTTTGTCTGGATAGAGTTCTTGTCCCCGAGCCGGGAAAAACCAATTGCCAGTAACGACCATTTCTCGCGCAACTTCGGCAAAGCGCGGCTCGTCTGGTGGCCATGGGGAGCGCAAGCCAATACCGGAAAAAATCAATAGCCCAGCTATCACCAACAACCAAAACAGAAATTCGCCACGGCGCTCAGAGGTTAACCGTTGTTGTAGCGCATCAATCCCGATCATAGCCTAAAGCCTCCTGTCCATCATGGCTTACTTGTGTGCGCTGCTTACGGTACAAGTGAATGCCTAACATAGATGCTGCCACAAACAATAACCCACTGATCAGCAGCTTGTCCGATTCGGCTAACCCAATACCACTGCCGACTAATACAAAAATCAAGGTTTGCGGGATATACCCAATTAAACTACCCAACAAAAACCGTTTAAAATCAACACTTGCAGCGCCAGCAAATAAATTGGTCAGCAAGTTGCTCCCCACCGGCATTAAGCGAATCATGATGGTTTTTCTTGTGGTCGCCACACTCAACCAACGTACCAAACGCTCACTCTTTTTTTGGAAGCGGCGTTGGACTAAGGGTTGTAAAAAGGTATGCGCGACAAAATAGGACACGGTTAGCGAGAAGCCACACACCAATAATGCCGCCGCAAATCCCCAGCCGGTACCAAATATTAACCCCATTACCAAGGCGGTTAGCTGTCTAGGGCCACCAACCGACATAAATAAGGTCGATGCTAACAGTAGTGCCGAGTAACCATGGGGCCCCGATTGTTTTACGAAAGCAGCAGCACTCTCCGATGTCGACATGGCATCAAGCCAACCTTGCTGAACCGCTAAGGCAAGTGCCAAAAACACACCAAGCATCGTGAGAATTTTAAACAGTCTTTGAGTGGCCATAACGCTAGCGATTATCATCCATGCGTTCAATGGATACTTGGCGGGAGCGGTAGACCAGCCACATCACTCCCATAATATCTAACAAACCAGCCCAGGTTCGGTTCCAAGCATTGTATTTAGATTGCCCTTGCAAGCGAGGCCTATGATTAACATGCACGCTCCTTACTGTTCCCCCCATACGCCGAACCAAGACCGGCACAAACCGGTGCATGTGGTGAAAATAAGGTAACTGCAAATAGGTTGTTCGAGGCAAAATTTTAAGACCACACCCGGTGTCCGGCGTATCATCCTTTAATAACCACAACCGAACCTTACGCGCCACTTTAGATTGAAACCGCTTCCACGCCGTGTCTTTACGCTGATGTCTATGACCAATAACACAGAAGTTTTCGGAGGTCATTAACTCCGCTTGCTGTTTTAACAAGGGAATATCCGCTGGATCATTTTGTCCATCGGCATCCAAAACAACAATAAAGCGCCCTTCACTGTGGCGTGCCGCAGTATAAAGCGCCGTGCTCTGACCACAACTGCGTTGGTGACGAATAACGGTTACTTTGCCTTGCATAGCTTCCGCTGTTTTCAGCGCTTGCTGACCCGTATCATCACTACTACCATCATCCACCAACACCACTTCGTAGCTTTGCTCGGCTAACGCGGTATCAATTTCTTGCAATAAAGTAGCAATGTTCTCCGACTCATCTTTGGCCGGTAAAATAACAGAAAATTCGATCATGCTAACTGTCCATGTGCATAGTAATTTTTATACCATTGCGCAAAGGCGGTAATGCCAGTGCTGATATCGGTTTGCGGAGCATACCCCGTAATGGCTTGTAGCTCAGAAACATCCGCCCAAGTGCGCTCAACATCGCCATCTTGCATCGGTAAATAACGCTTTTTAACGGTGTGCCCAAAGGCTGTTTCGAGTAACTCGACAAATTCCATCAAGTTGACAGGCTCTCCACGACCGATATTTAAGACCCGGTGGCGTCGTTCAGCAGACGTTGGTTTACCCAGTAATTTAGTCACTCCAGCAACAATGTCATCAATATAGGTAAAATCTCGACACATCTTGCCGTGGTTATAAATATCAATTTGGCCTCGTTCCATTATCTGTTTGGCAAACTTCATTGGTGCCATATCGGGACGTCCATAAGGGCCGTACACCGTAAAAAAACGCAGTCCAGTGGCGGGCACATCGTACAAATGACTGTAACTGGATGCCATTAACTCATTAGCGCGCTTGGTTGCCGCATACAAAGAAACCGGCTCTGCTGCGCGTGCATCAGTGCCAAAAGGAACCGATGTTTCATTTCCGTAAACGGAGCTTGAAGAAGCATAAACAAAGTGTTTTACAGGGTTATTTCTAACCCACTCCAGTACGGTTAAAAACCCCATCAAGTTACTTCTGCCATAAGCTTGTGGGTTTTCGATGGAGTAGCGCACCCCCGCTTGTGCGGCTAGATGTATCACGTAATCGCATGACTGCCCGGCCAGGGCACTGTTAAATGCTAAGGTGTTGTCGATATCGACTTTATGGAAGGCAAAATTGGCATGAGACTTTAATTGGGCCAGACGATCATATTTTAGCTTTATCGAGTAGTAATCATTGATGTTATCAACACCAATAACGTCATACCCTAAGCGCAATAGTTCAAGCGCTGTATGATAGCCGATAAAGCCAGCACAACCTGTGACTAACACCTTTTCTGACATAGCATTACTCAGTTAATTGGGTTCTACCCCGTTATTACGGACGGTTTAAAACGTTTGTAAACTTCCTGTCTTGATTCGCTATTCTACGTCGCATTCTCGGATTATGAAACCGCTCGATATAAAAAAATATGTCGGCACGGGCCTCATCTCTGGTTCGGTATTTGCGGTGATTCACGCGCTCTCGTTTGAGCATACCGAAAAAGCCTTCACAAGCCGCGTTATCGGCACAATGACCCACAGCACTCATGCTTCCAAGCAGGTCATTGCTCTTTAAGTAGCGTTGATAATCACCGCTGGTAAATTGCGTTCCGCGATCTGAGTGCAATATTGCCTGTGTCGACTCAGGGCGTTGCCAGACGGCCATCTCCACTGCTCGCAGCACCATCTTTCTATCCTGCCGGTGATGCATTGACCAGCCCACAACGACATTGTTGAACAGATCCAGGACAACGCACAGGAAAAGCTTCCCCTCGTCAGTCTTGATTTCTGTTATGTCAGTCACCCACTTGGTATTGGGCTCAAAGGCTTTGAAGTCTCGACCCAGGTGGTTTTTAATACCATCCGGACGCTGCGACCGTGCCTTGCGGCCACGCCCTTTTTTACGCGGCCAGCCTTGAAGTCCATGCAGTGCCATCAATCGCGCTACGCGATTCAGGCTCGCCGTTTCTTTTTCTTCTCTGAGGTCTTCATGCATGCGTGGCGCACCAATGATACAGCCACTATCTTCATGGATCTCTTTAATACGCGTCAGCAATCGTTCATTATCAACGGCACGACGCGAGGGTTGGCGATTCACCCAGTCATAATAGCCGCTGGCTGAGACCTTCATACAACGGCACATTAAGCGTATGGGGAACTGTTCGCGACAACGCTCGATCGCCTGATATCTCAGGACGACTCTTTTGCGAAGAACGTTGCCGCTTCGCGCAAAAAATCACGCTCCTTTTTTATCCGGGCCAATTCGCGCTTAAGTCGGGCAACTTCTTCATCACGCGGCGTTCCTGAGCCCTTGTGAGCATTACCGGGAGCTTCTTCTAACTCACGTTTCCATCGGGACAGCATATTTGGGTTAACACCAATTTCGAGTGCAACCTGTCGACAACTGACTCCGGGCTGACGAGTCTGCTCTACCGCTTCACGTTTAAATTCTGTACTGTATTTTCTTCGTTTGGTCATGAACACTCCTTATGGGCACATTATGCCTCTTTATGGATGTGTCCGTAAAATCTGGGTAGAACCCATTTAATCATTAACTGTAACGCTACCAAAGAAACCTTAAGGAAAACTTAAGAAAACCTTAAGAGTCTATGACCGTTCGATGACAGACTCATTCTAACAACGCATCAATAAGCCATGCGGATAAGTTATTACGGCCGCTAAGACCAGATTTTGCATAAATTGATGAGGCTTGCTGACGTACGGTTTTTTCTTTAGTATTGCGGACGCTGGCTATTTCATTAAACGACAATCCCTTTATCAGTAACACCGCAACTTGCTGTTCGCTGGGCGATAACTTCCACTCTTTGAACCAATTTTGCACCGCTGGATAAGAGCCTTTCATGCTGGTTGCAGAAGTGGTTTTTACTGGCGTCTCTGACGTCTTATCTGCCGCGACTGACGCTGCTTTTGATTGCAACCGAGTAATACTTTCTTGCAAGGATTTTAACTCGCGCCGCCGCTCAATAATGCGACGCCACAACACTAAAAAAGCGAGTATTGAAATGACTACGGTCGTACCTTCGACCACCAAATGCCAGGTACCAACATGCATTTGATAATCGGCAATAACATCGGACACATTGGCGCCTGCAATTAATAAGAAAATAACCATTAACAGCCGGTCGATTGACATAACAACTCCATAATTCACTCATTCATGGGACAAATGCCCGATGTTTCTTGGGCACAAAAACCCTATGGCCTATGGTTAGTGGTGATATTAACCAATGGAGTCAACAATGTCTTTCTTCAATATCAAAAAAACGCAATTATTTCTTGCCATTGGCTTGTCGTTATCAACCCTAACTCCGATAAGCTGGGCGCAAACGACAACCAAGCATTCCGAACAGTTGCTGCGCTCGACGATGACTCAGTTAACACAGTCCTACCCAACAAAGAATCTTCCGTTTGCAGCCCGGCAATGGCTCAACAGTTCACCTCAGTTATCGCTTATGCATTGGCGTAGTGATGATTCGCAACTGGGCAGTGATGAAAGCGAATTACTACTGACCTTTGAGTTTCTAACCCCAGCACAGCATCAATTAATTGAAGATTCCCAAACGCTGCAACAACAATTTATGCAGCTACAAGATGCCTCGTTAAAACTGCTGGCGTCGGGACAATTAAGACAATTATTTTGGCAATCGAAGATGGCCGCAGTTGAGCATGAATTTGCTCGCCAAACAGAACAGCAATTGCAAAAGTTGCTTAAATCGACAGAACAATTAGTGCGTTCGGGTCAACGCCCAAAGCTTGCTACACTGGTAGCAAAGCAGCGGCTACAACAAGCGCAAAGTGCCGTTGCTCAAGCCGCCATACAACAGCAAAGTTTACTGCGCTCATGGCAGCAACTGACCGACCAAACGTCCCTTCCTGACCAATTGCCAGAGCCTCAAACTCAGGCTTCATCAGCAACTCACCCGCAGTTAGAAGCACTGCAATTACAATGGCAATTAACCCTCAACCAAGCCAAACAAAGTGCTGCTTCTGCAAACAGTTGGAGCGTCACCCCGGGCCTTAAACACATCAATGGCCCCGAACGCTCCGAAAACCAGTGGGGTATTGGTTTATCCATCCCGCTGACTTATTCCAGCCATTTATCCATGTCTGACTTTGACGCTCTTAAGCGTCAGCAACAGGCTCTAATGAATGAACTACGTCAAGCCAAGCTAAGCATTGAGAGAAGGGTAGAAACCGCTTATAGCCGCCAGCAACAACTGAAACAGGAAGCAGCTAGTAGCCAAACCACAGCAGCGCTCAGTCAGCAGGCAATTGAACAACTCGACCAATTGTATGAGCAACGTCAGATCGATACCACGCTATACATCGACCGGCTCATCGAACAATGGACTTATCAAAAAACCGCGCAGCTGGCCAAGCTCAACGCTCAGCTCGCGAACGCATTACTCAATCAAGCTCAGGGGATTTCACTATGACACGCCGTCGCTCTATTTCACTGTTATTGGCCGTAAGCAGTTTGTTTAACGTTGCTGCGTTAGCTCAGCAACCCGCGAGCGTCGCTGTTAATTCCGTCGCCAAGTATCAACTGGGGCTCAGCTCAGCAAAGCAGGTTCAACAAGCCTACTTACCGCCAGTCATTGCATCTTATCAAGCATCTCCTGGCCAACCTTTGTCTATTACTAACCCCTTTGCCGGAGCTGCCATCAGCTATCAGGCTGCAGACGGCGCTAAGGTAACTCAAGGCTCTCCGTTAGCGTTGCTGCAAGGCCCTTCGGTAGAACACTTTTTTCACCGTTTAGAGCGCATTAAAGAACAATACGCCGTTGCCCAAAAACAATACCAAAACAAACAATCGCTGTACCAAGCCAACGCGATCTCCGCCAATGAATGGCAAGACTTTCTCGATAACTACATTGCAATTACCGACAGCATGCACGAAGTCACTATCATTCTGGAACGCTTCCAGCCAACCGGGGAGCGCACGGTCATATTGTCCGCGCCCAACAATGGCATTTGGCACTATTCATCGAATGCCTCGGAAGTCGGTACATTAGTCGCGCAAGCACAGCTGCTAGTCGCTGCTGACATTCCGCTAGCTATGGCTGATACCGTCACGGGTCTGAACATTGGTGACACGCAGTTGACCATCAGCAAACGAGCGCAAAGCACCCGCAATGGCTTTGTGAGAGTCTGGGCCAACACGGACGCTTCGAACTCATGGCGAGTAGGACAAACACTTACCGCAACGCCTGTCATCAATATCGATAATGGCTACCAAATTCCCGCCAGCGCTGTCACGTCTCTCAATGATTCATCCATTGTATTTATGCGCGACGACGAACAATTGGTTGCCATTGCCGTTGAGATTATCAGTGCCGTGGACAATGACTATATGGTTGCCGCCAAACGCCCGTTAACTGGGACTATCGTCACTCGGTCGATTGCCGCCGTCAAAGCCATCGTTGAGCAGGGAGAGTAGTCGCAATGATCAACTCGTTGTTAAGTTTCTCATTAAAAAATCGCTTATTTGTGTTTATCAGTTTTTTATTGCTGATCATTGCCGGTATTCAAGCCATCAAGCAGTTGCCGGTGGATGCGTTTCCAGAAATATCGCCGACGCAAGTGAACATTATTTTGCGCGCCCCTGGCATGGCTGCCGAACGCGTAGAAAACCAAGTGACCCACCCATTAGAGACCGAGCTATTGGGCATTCCTAAGCAGAAAATCTTACGCTCAACCACCAAGTACGGTATTACCTCTATTACGCTCGATTTTGAAGACGGCACCGATATCTACTGGGCGCGTCAACAAGTTGCGGAAAAGTTCGCTGCCGTTCAAGGTGACCTCCCCGCCGGAGTACAAGGTGGTGTAGCACCGATGAGTACACCGCTCAGTGAAATGTTCATGTTTACGGTAGAAAACCCGTCATTAACATTGGATGAAAAACGTCACTTATTAGATTGGGTGATACGTCCAGCATTAAGAACGGTCAGCGGGGTCGCTGATGTCACTAATCTAGGCGGCAAAGTTCGTACCTTTCAGTTCACTCCATCTACGGCAAAGTTAGCGCAAGCTAAGCTTAGCTTAATGGATATAAAGGCCGCGCTTGAGGAGGCCAACAATGTCGGCAACTTAGGACGCGTGACGTTAGGAGCAGAAACGTTCAGCGCTAGAGTTTCCGGCCGCATCAGCAATATTCAGCAATTGAGTCAGCTAACGATAAGCAATGCACAACAACAAGTCTATCGGTTGGAGCAATTAGGTGCCGTCAAGGTCAGTTATCTACCTAGATTTGGCGCTATTACCAAGGACGGTGAAGAAGCCGTTGAAGGCTTAGTCATTGGCTTAAAGGGAGCTAATGCTGCAGCCGTGGTAGAGGCGGTTAAAGCCAAGCTAGAACAAATACAAGCCAGCTTACCCGAACAAACCGATATTAATATCTTCTATAACCGCAAAGGACTTATTGATACGGCGATATCTGGTATTTCCGATGCGCTATTACAGGCTATTGTGTTAGTAATTGCCGTTTTAGTCTTCTTTTTACGGAATATTCGAGCGTCCATATTGGTCTCTCTATCTATTCCTGTGGCAGCGCTGATTACCTTTATTTGCCTGCAATATTTAGGCTTATCGGCTAATTTAATGAGCCTGGGTGGACTGGTTATCGCCATTGGTATGATCGTCGACTCATCGGTCGTCATCACCGAGAAGATAGAAACTGAAATTAGCTCGGATAAACAATTACCGCTATTGCATAAAATCTATCGCGCCAGCAGTTCTGTGGCGCCGTCGGTCGTCAGCGGCACCATTATTATCGTCCTTGTATTCCTACCTCTGCTCACGTTGACAGGACTTGAAGGCAAGCTGTTTTCTCCGGTGGCACTAACCATCGTCATTGCTATTGTTGCCGCCTTAATTACGGCGCTAACCCTTGTTCCTGCTGTCGGCTCGTTAATCATGCGACCGAATAAGCGGCACAACAAAACACTTGCAGCAATGCAAAAGAGCTACCAAGCGGTTCTTTCGCGAGCTTTGCATCACCGTCGCTTCATTTTAATCGGGTTTGGCGGCCTATTAGCGATAAGTGTCTTAACCTTTATTGCCGTTGGTAAAATTTTTATGCCCACCATGGATGAGGGCGACATCATAGTGCAACTGGAAAAATCCCCTTCCATATCCTTGGCGCAGTCAATTGACCTGGATCGCCAAGTAGAAAAAGATTTACTCGCAAACGTACCAGAGATACACCAAATTGTTGCACGAACCGGGTCTGACGAGTTAGGGCTTGATCCGATGGGCTTAAACGAAACCGATTTTTTTATGGAGCTGACACCGAAAGAGACCTGGCGCTTTGATTCCAAACAGGAGTTGATAGCGGCGATTCGCGACATCGTCACCCAATATCCTGGAATGAACATCAATTTCACCCAGCCTATCCAGATGCGTATTTCAGAAATGCTAACCGGTAGTACCGGTGATGTGTCGATAAAAATATTCGGCGATGATATCGACCAACTAGCTCAACTGACCGATGCGGTGGTTAATCAAACTCAGACCATTGAGGGGGCAGTTGATGTTCAGGCTAGCGTTATCACTGGTGCGCAGTTTGTCAGCATTGTGCCTATGACGGAAAAGCTCAGTTATTACCAAATAGCCAAATCTGATTTAACGGAGTTTCTTCAATCGCAACTGTCTGGTTATACCCTAGCAGAGGCTGTCGATGGGCGTATTCGCACCCCCATTGTTTTTGGTTCGCAAAACGACCAAAGTATGGCCCAAGCGCTTAGCACCATTAAGTCGTTACCGATCATTACCGCCAACGGCAAAGCCGTCGCGTTGCAGGAAGTCGCGCAGGTAACCTTGGAGCATGGCCCTGCTATCATTGAACGAGAAAACGGCAACCGCTACGCCTTGATTACCACCAATGTCGACAATCGCGACGTGGTTGGTTTTGTCAATGAATTAAAAAACAGTATTCAGAGCTCCGTTGATATGCAACCTGGCTACTTTATTGAATATGGAGGGGAATTCGAAAACCAAGCACGCGCCAGCGCCAACTTACTGATGGTCATTCCTGTCGCGTTATTACTCATCGTTATTTTACTGTTCACCACAATGGGCTCGTTGGGTCTAACGACCATTGTCCTAACTAACATTCCCTTCGCCTTAAGCGGAGGTGCGATTTCTCTGTGGTTAAGCGGTGAATACATGTCTGTACCAGCGTCCGTTGGCTTTATTGCGCTCATGGGGGTCGCGATTCTTAATGGCATTGTCATGGTCAGCCACTTTGAACAAACCAAAATTCATTTTTCCGACACCTTCCGGTTAATTATTAGCGGTGCCAGTGATCGCTTGCGCCCGGTTCTTATCACCGCCGTTACCGCTATTTTTGGTCTGATTCCCTTGTTGCTGTCGTCGGGACCGGGTTCCGAGGTGCAAAAACCTTTAGCCGTCGTGGTTATTGGTGGACTCATTACTGCGACAGTTGCCACTTTAGTGCTACTACCGATTCTTTATTATTTCGCTAATAGGAGTTCGACTCATGTCCAATAAACTACTTAAGTTGTATTTTAGCCGCGAACAGCGCTCAGAAGTGGTTGATTGTCTCATGCAAGTGACCAGCATCAGTGGCTTTAGTATTTATGACATCGACGGCTTTAGCCGTCGTCATGAACAGTTTGATATCGGCGAACAAATTCGCGGCGCTCGTCACATGCAAGTCGCAGAAATCATTGCTACCGAGCAGGATATTGTTGCTATAAGGGACGCCGTTCGCGCGCTACATTTTGGCGAACCGCTACGTTACTTAGTTCAACCTTTAGAGGCTGTTGGGCACTTTAATTAGTGCCCTGGCGTTTGTTGACTGAATTTTTTATCTTTTCCATTACCTTTTAGTATTTCTTAAGTCTATCTTAAGCTTGCGGTTTTATGATCAGCATCAAACTCTTGAGGGCTGATTAACCATGAAACCGGGCAGAACTGGACTAAACCGCATTTACTACGCCACTCGCTATTCATTCAGTGGGCTTAAATCCGCTTGGATCTGCGAGGCGGCGTTTCGACAGGAGATCATACTTACTCTGGTGCTACTGCCAGTGTTATTCCTGGTTCCACTGGATTTGACCTCACGTTTGCTGATGTTTTTTTCCCTCTCAGCATTGTTAATTGTCGAACTGCTCAACTCCGCCGTAGAAGCAGCCATTGACCGCATCAGCTCGGAGCATCACGAATTGAGTGCGCGCGCCAAAGACATCGCTTCCGCCGCAGTATTTTTAGCCATTCTTCAGTTTGTTGTGGTGTGGGTAGCCCTATTATGGCCGTAACCATGTCCCAACATTACCGCCGTCGTTGGTGGCAAGTGTTTTTGCTTTTTAGTCTTGTTTTCGTTGTAACAGAATTACTGCGGCTTAAATTTGCCTGGGCCCAGCAATTGTATTTAATGGAAGGGGCCGAATGGTCACTAAGGCACCATTTTGTAACCGAAACAGTGCTTCATGACGGTATTCGTCAAGTCAACCTCATTGCTGTGATAACCCTGTTGGTCTATGCCGTTGGGTTCAGCGTTATAAAACCAACCCATACGCCAGAATACAAGCACCGGCGCCGCCGTCTGTGGTTGCTGGTGCTATCACTGCTTGCTTCGTTCGCTTTAGTTAACTATCTAAAAGCCTTGTTGGGCATGGATTGTCCGTGGGATCTCAGTCGTTTTGGTGGTGCCCAACCCTCCATCACTCTTTGGCAGCAATTGATCAACCCATCGTCTAACGGACGTTGCTTTCCATCCGGTCATTCAAGCATCGGTTTTGCTTGGCTCGCCGGTTATTTCTTTTGGCGTCCCTATCACGCTAAGCGGGCTTACCTGGCCTTATTTACCGCTCTGTTCGTCGGCTTCGCTCTAGGCTTTGTGCAACAACTGCGAGGCGCACATTTTTTTATTGATGACATTACCACCGCCTTTGTTTGTTGGACGGTGGCCCTAGTCGTTTTTCAACTTGGAGAAAAAAGCCGTGAAGCGTATCACTGTTAGTTTTCCCTTCTTATTGGTATTAGTATCTATTTGGTTGGTTGCGGCCTACTCAGCTCCGCTGCGAGATGCTATGACTGACTATGGTGTCAGCTCTGGAGGACAGTTAAAAATACTACTGTTTGCAGCTTGTTTTTATGCGGCAGCAATGGCTGTTAGCCGCCTGCTCAACCTGTTTAAACCCTTTGCCATCGCATTAATTCTTATCGCCGCCCCGGCCAGCTATTACATGGCTCAATATGGCATTATGATAGACGCTGATATGCTCATTAATGTGCTGGAGACAGACACCGCTGAAGCCAGTGATCAGCTCTCGAGCGGTTTTGTTGCCAACCTTGTGCTAATGGGACTATTACCGGCGCTAACGGTCGCGTTTATCAACATTCCAAAGCGTTCGTCCATTCGACGTATTACCCAAGGTTTAGCAGCGACCATCTGTTTTACCAGCTTATTTGCCGGTATCGCCTACACCAGTTATGACGAATTTGCTTCACTGTTTCGCAATCACCGTGATGTTAAGTACCGTATCGTGCCTTTTAATGTTATCTCCGCCAGCGTATCCATTGTAAAAGACCGTTTTGAGGAGCCTGCCAAATTCGTTCCTGTCGGTACTGATGCTGTGCAGTTATCCGACCATGAAAAACCTCGTGTGATGGTCGTCATATTAGGCGAAACAGCTCGCGCTGATCATTTTGCATTGAATGGCTATCAACGACAAACCACGCCGGCTTTGAAAGAGCTCGGTCAGTCACAACCCTTGATGTCCTATCCAGAAGCAATATCCTGTGGCACAGCAACTGCGGTTTCTGTACCTTGCATGTTCAGCTTCTTTACAGCTGATAATTACGACCCGTCAGCTCGTAATACCGGCAATGTACTGGATGTGATGGTTAAGGCTGGGATTAAAGCATCCTGGATAGAAAACAATTCAGGCTGCAAAAATGTTTGTGACAGGATCCCTACCTTGGTGATGGACCAAGATAAGTGCGCCAGCAAGGAGTGCTTTGATACCGATATGATCCAACCATTAAAGCACTGGTTAGCCGATGTCTCGGATGACGCTATCATTGTGCTGCACCAAATGGGTAGCCATGGTCCCGCTTACTTTGCTCGTTCACCCAAGCCACTCAAACAATTTTTACCTGAGTGCGAAAGTATTGAACTGACTGACTGTTCTCAACAAGAGATCATCAATGCCTACGACAACAGCTTGTTGGTTACAGACCAGCTTATTAGCCAAGTTATTGAGTTGTTGGATGCGCAAACCGAACTTACCACCAGCATGATGTATGTTTCTGACCATGGCGAATCGCTGGGTGATGACGGCATATATTTACATGGCATCCCCACTTGGATGGCACCCAAAGAACAACGTCATGTACCTTGGTTGGTATGGCCCAAAGCTAACTTTAACGCGATAAGCTCCGGTTCTATCAGTCACGATAACTTTGCGCACACCTTGCTCGGTTTTTTCGATGTACAAACGCACCTTTATCAACGCCAGCTTGACCTCAGCCTAATGGACCAAGGCCTCAACGCTCAGCGTTAATAAATTAAACTTTTTATAGAGTGATGACGTAGCAAGAAGGTGTACTGACATTCTAAGCCGTGTACTAACGCTGTGCGCTGGTGCTTAAGGAGGGCAGAACACAAACCATGGCAGATCATCAACATCATCATGACTATCAAAAAAACAGTTTAAGCCTTTGGGGCGCCGTATCCTTGGGGACTGGCGTAATGATCGGTGCAGGAATTTTTGCCCTGACAGGTCAAGTTGCAGAGCTGGCACGCGAATGGTTTGTCCTAGCTTTTATCGGCGGTGGTATCATCGCCGGTTTCAGCGCGTACTCATACGTTAAACTGGCACAAGCCTACCCTTCCGCAGGCGGCATCGCTATGTTCCTCAGCAAAGCCTACGGCAAGGGAAGCATTACCGCGATATGTGCGTTATTGATGTATTTCTCCATGGTCATTAACGAAAGTTTAGTGGCTAGAACCTTCGCCCAATACAGTGCCCAACTCATTCCCAATGAATCTCCATGGTTAATTCCAACCTTAGCGGTTGGGCTATTACTATTTGCCTTTTTTATCAATATTTTAAGCAATCAGTTCATACAGCGATTTTCATTTTTTATGGCGTTTGTTAAGGCGGCGGGATTAGTATTCTTAGCCATCGGCGGGCTTTGGGCCTCAGGCGTCAACTTCGAAGCACTAGCAAGCGCACAGCAACAAACCTCTGGTGGTAGCATATTAGCCGGCATAGCACTCAGTATTCTGGCTTATAAAGGCTTTACCACCATCACGAATAGCGGTGACGAAATTGTTGAACCTAAGAAAAATGTTGCCAGAGCCATCATTATCGCGCTAACCATTTGCGCTTTTATCTATCTACTGGTCACCGTTGCGGTAGGCTCAAGCCTTAGTATTAACGAGATTGTGCAGGCAAAAGACTATGCGTTAGCCGAAGCAGCTCGGCCGGTATACGGTCAGGTGGGTCTGTGGGTAACGGTAGGTTTTGCGATTATCGCTACAGTATCCGGTGTTATTGCCAGCGCATTTGCGGTATCTAGAATGTTAGCCATGCTGACCGAAATGAAATTGGTGCCTCACAGCCATTTTGGAATGCCCGGTTCCATTCAAAAGCATACCTTAGTCTACACCATCGTCATGGCCATGTTGCTGACGGCGTTTTTTGACCTCAGTCGTATCGCTTCGCTTGGCGCTATTTTTTACATCATCATGGATATCGCCATTCATTGGGGCGTGTTTCGTCACTTACGCAAAGACGTCAACGCGAATAGTATTATTTTAATAACCGCCATGTTGCTCGATATTATCGTATTATTGGCCTTTATTAGCATTAAATGGAACAGCGACCCATTGGTCATCTGGGCCGCAGCTATTGGCGTAGTCTTAATTACGTTAGGCGAAGTGGTATTCCTTAAACGAAGACGCTCACTCAGTTAAGTCAAACTGCTGAATAGAGCCTAGGGCACTGGCATTGACGTTGTCGTCGTTACTTCGTGAGTTCGTGTATTGAATACTTCCACGGTTTTCTCAGGCAAACCATTTCTATTGCTGCTAATCCCGCCGAAAATATATATCGACTCGTCACCATCCCATACCGCGTCAATATAACGTCGAGGGATAAGTTTATCCCGTAAAAGAGTCACTTTGTGTAACTACCCCGTAAAATAATACAGCTCACCACTCATTAACTTAATCTCATCGAGTACAGTCAAGCTCTGCGTTGATAGTGGAACACGGTGTTCTCGACTCTAAATAGCCCCAAGAGCAACAATAGAATGGTCGGCAATGCAAAGCGCAGTTGCCCCCAACAATAGCCGCGTAAAAAATGGAACTTTCCGGCAACTAGAACGACGCTGCGAGTCCGTCGTACATCGACAACAGCGTCATAGAGTTTTAGTGATACCCAACTCAGCAGTAAGAAAAACGTAAGTGCTAACCAAAATGGCCAAGAGTAGATAGGACTTGTATACAGAAAGTACGCGGGAATAGGACCAAAAATCAAAACAATAGGCTGAATCATTACCTCTAGCACCAGTAAAATGGCTAGCAAAGCTTTGTTGTTTCGCGAGAACTCTCGAACTAGCGCTTGCTCGAACGCTCTATACACAGTTTATTATCCACTAAATGCAATGTTTTCAAGTCACCAGCATCACATAAGTGGCTGTGATCCACGAGCAATAAAGGGCGGTTTGAATCGTTGATTAACTGATTTAATAGCTGTTGGCTTGGTGAGTCGAGTCCGTTAAACGGCTCATCTAGCAACAGCCACTGCTTGTTTCCAGCGAAACCCAGGACAACTCGCAATTTTTGCAGGGTTCCCTGCGACAGCGAGTCGATAGACTTCCCGAGATAACTGTCCAAACCAAATCTCTCCATCAAGGTATCGCAAGCAGCGCTATCTAGCCGCTGGTAACGCTGGTAGAGCGACAAAATCGTTTGTACGGTTAGCTGTTGAGGGAACTCAATACTATCGGCCACCAAGTCCGCCCCTCCAGGCACGTTCACGTCACCAGAGTTAGGTTCTTGAATACCCGATAAAACCTCTAAAATCGTTGACTTGCCGGCGCCGTTATCAGCGACCAGGTAGTATCTGTCAGGTGGAAGTGTAAAGTTGACCGAAGAGAGTACGCGAACAAAGCTTATTTATCTGGCATTGATGCGCTAGAAAAGCAGCTTTCCATTGTCTCAAAGTATTTCTCACACAAAGTAGTAGCTTCGATAAACTTAACTCGTTTATCATCCGGAGCGTTTGTAAGTGCAATCATGCCCTTCCTATGCAAATCCTTTATTCTCCGGTACGAGGTTCGCTCGGAAACACCAGGTACTTCCTTAGCTAATCCAGTAACAGTAACCCTCACCCCCCGATACCAGGCATCAGCGCACATATTAAGAATACGCTCTTCGGTCCCATCAAGTCTGGGGAAGTCGGGAAGGTTTTGTATTGCCTGCGACAAATGCAGAAACTTTAAATATGTTTTGCCCTTCATCATTCACCCATTATAAATCAGTCTCTCGCTGTCTGAGTTTGAGAGAAGCGATTGAGTAACGCTTTCACCGTATATAAAACAACAACAGAACCTAGGAAGTCACCGCCCAGCATACTCAAAAAGTATACTGGTAAATCTTTATAGTAAAAATAGCCACTATGAAAAAGCGCACTGACTAAAGCTGATATAAAAGCGATAATTAAAAGCTGTTGACCCGATAAGTTATTTAAGTCTCTACGCACACCCATCACATGAAGACACATTAACACTGACAGATAAGGGCTCAAGGCCGAAATCGTAGGAATTATTAGCATTGAGGCGGTCGTCTCAACCAAAGGCAAAGTTGTAATAAAGCACCCTATAAATAAACCTAATACCCCAACCCAGCCAAATAGAAGAACGCTTACAGCCTAACTGTCGCAGGCAGGAAAAGCCAAGATATGTATTCATTGATGTTAATAAACTGAAATGAATAGTTTAAGTAGTAAAGAACAACCCACGTTACCGCCACACCAGCAGTAACCTTGAGTATTCCCGATAGCTCATCCGCACTCAATAGCAATCTACCATTAATCTGCAAACTGAATCTCCGCATATACTTGCCAAAATGGCAAGTATATTATAGCTTTTATTACATCTTTAGAAAGGAGAATGACATGAACCTGCAAAGAATTAAATATCTCAGCATTATCAGCTTAGGGCTTATCGGTTGTGGGGGAGGAAGCAATGGTTCCGCTTCAAATAACCCAAGCGAGCCAGTAAATGCTGCCCCTACCGCAGACTTCTCTTTCGATTGCACTGGCTTAGAATGTCGCTTCGAAAGCACAAGCTCTGACTCGGATGGACAAGTCGAGTCTATCGAGTGGGACTTTGGAAATGACCAAGAGAGCACTTTTAACTCAGACACCGTGCTTTATGATGAATTTGTTGATTACTCAGTCTCCCTCACTGTGATAGATAATGATGGGGAATCATCTTCACTAACCAAAACAGTAACTCCTTCAAAGAAAGTTGAGTTAAATGCCAATATTGACTGGGAAGGCTATTCGTCTGAATTAGATAAATACTCAAGCTATTACGGAAGTCTGCCTGTTTCCTTAAACTCGAGAAAAACTTGGTTTAGCACACTACAGATCCCTCAATCACACTTTACTAGCTCGGAGGTGACTTTTACTTCGGAGGAAAAACCTCAGCACGGTGTTGGCTATGGTACATGGGCGAATATCGGCGAAAATCATCAACTTGTATTTTACGCCAACTGGGTTCCTGGAGAACCCAACGCTGGCAGCGCAATGGTTCTTGAGTATGAGGATGGTGAACCTGTCTCGCTTGAAGTTAAAAGTATAGAGGGCTCAACCAGCCCTTCGGTCATGAGGAACTCTGACGGCTCGAGGCAGGTCATTTTCCCGGGGGTGGATGAAGGAAAGATTTCAATTGATGCCGGTGCCGCAGCTCCGAGCTATACCTATAACCTTGAGACTCGTTCATGGAAAGATATTGGAGTGACTCTGGGGGCACATAACTCGATCGTCTTTGACTATCAAAGAGACGGCGACGATGATCTACTTGCTCAAAACTGGCTTTATGGGGACTTTGGTGAAAACCCAGCCATATGGTATTTAATCTCACAGTCACAAGACCGTAAACTCGTGGAAAATGTTTTCTTCGCTGCCCTCACAGAGTCTCACGTAAGCTTAGACACCTCCGAACACAGAGCACGGCATCGGGGGCGTTTACCACTTACACACCTGGGGGTGGATAATCATCGCTGGGCTGCAAGACTCCGCATGTTTGTTGACGAGAGTTATGAGCGGTGTTGTTTAACGGCCCCTGGTTATGTGTGGCAAGAGCATGAACAGGCTGTTAGAAAGTACTATCAACAAGCTCATGCCAGACTCAAGCAATCATTAGCCTCTGGATTTTTCAATTAATGGCGAGGCCGACCGGATTCACATCCAAGTGAATTCATAGCTGCTACTGACAATTCATCTCGCTCAAGCGACTGCCTAAATAAAATAAAAAAATATTCGGGACTAACCCGTCGTTTTTGATGACCAACAACACCTAAAACAACACCAGCACAACACCCTCAAAACCACGCCACACAAGGCCTGTTGACTGTATTAGTGAAATGTTGAGAAGCTACTCAAGCAACTGATATTAAACGGAGATAATCATGTCGAAAGTCAACTGTCCTGAGTGCCGTGGTCGCGGTGAAATACCTTGTCCGTTAGACCACGGTGGTGGCCCTCATCCAGAAAGCTGTCCCACCTGTGGAGGCGATTCCCGTGTACGCATCGAATGCCCTTACTGTGATGGTGGTGGCAAGGTTGAGGACTAATTAGTCTGCTGGTTTATTATAGGCGGGCACTGGCTCCCGCCTACTCTTCAAAGGAATTAGTAATGAGTATTTGGGATACGATATACACAACAGGGAAAAAGATCCTTTCTGAGGCGGTAGATCAAACGTCAGAAGTCACTCAGGCGCACAAACGACTGAAAGTTAAGAGCGATAAAGAGCTACTCGATATCGCGAATAAATCAGCCTGGAAGCACGAGGATAAAGAACAGGCGGTGGCAAAGAGTATGTTACGTAAACGTGGGTATAGTGACGACCAAATCAAACGATAAAAGCAGTAGTTGGCAGGATATTTCATCAACTATCGCTGTTTGCTACTGCTGTTACATGAGTGAAAATAGGTCCACGCTCTGCGAGGAACAGACATTCTGTAACTCGCACATAGTAGGCTCTAGCCCGAGAGCGTGCTGATTGACGGTTTTTACATTTAGCTCAATAGCCTTGTAGCCGGTTGAGTAATTTCTCTCAACATTTGCATTGCCTCGTCAGAGTCAATTAGCATTTTTCTTACTGCTTGCTCGTATTTCTCCCTTGATGGAAATAAAGCCTTTCTGGCTATTAATTCAAGAGCTTGAGTCTCTCTAAGCGGGTAACGAGAAATCAGTTTCCCTATCTCTTTTCTATCGATTAAGCCAGATATTAGCTCCAGCTCCTCATTAAGAATTGGGGTCGAAGAAAATGCTACTTCCACATTTTCATTCAGTATACTCCTCCAGTCTGGGCATTCTCTGTATGCATGGTCTTTTACTTTTCTCTCAACCAGTCTTGCAGCCATACGGTCTTTATGTTGGTTTGTAGCTTGAATTACCGACTCTTCGATGTCAGCCATCGTAGCTTCAATATTAATGTCATTTACTGTAGCTACACGAGCTAACAATGCACTTATGACCGAAGGATGGTAGTACAGAGATTCTACAGAATACTGCTCCAACGGAATTATCCCATTTTCTTGCAGCTTTTGACATTCTTCATCAGTTCGATTGTCTCTATCAATAATTCCAAACGCAGATATCCAGTGATTATGCTCAGATGCTCTAATGCCTGAGACGACCCTCTCTACATCAACACAACTACCAAGAGGCTTTATACTTTTAGTGGGATAAAGAATTTGATAAAGCTGAAGATCTAAGCTTGAACTTCTGCCCTCTACGAATAATATAGCCCTTCTTGATCCAAGAACCGCTAAAGCTATGTCCTCATCCATATTTTCAATGTTTTCGACATGGTCAGCGGACCAGTGTCTTGGCTCATGAGAATACTCTCTAAGTAAAAGTGCTCCGCATTTTTCTTGGTCGTGAGGTAGTGTGATGTCGTGCGTCGAAACAACAAACGCACAGTCATCTCTGTAAGCAAGTAAAGTACTAATAAGTGGAGAAACAATTGAGCGGTGAAGATGCCTTTCCGGTTCATCAAGTAAAATTAATGTATTTTCTGGCGCTGTAAGTACGTTAGCAATAATCAGCATTGAATTTCTCTCGCCATCAGAGAGTTGAGCAATGCTATAGGGGGCGTACCCCTCACGAATAGCGATTAGTTTGCTTCCTTCGTCCACATCAACCTTAAAGTGAAGGTTGGAAACTCGCAGGATGTCATTCATTTTGGATATTGGCGACTGCTCTCTTGCGAACGTCTCGACATCCTCCATGTTTCCAGCTCTTACTGCTTCAGCAATCTTTCTTGCATCTACATTTTCAGAGTCAATGAGATCAAATATGTTTGCCTGTGACCTTTGATGGGCGAAGTCATCTTTCCACCTAGAATCTTCTTGGCGATCTCTACGGGCAATATTCGTTTCCATTTGTTGGCGTGAGGCAGGGGTCAAATCAACAGAGTCTGAGTTTAACCATATTTGTCTATGCGCTGTTACCCTGCGCACTCTTCCAGTATTCTGTGTCGTGAAGGCATGCATTAGAGTCGACTTGCCAGTCCCATTTGGCCCAACCATAAACAATATCTCCCCAGGCCTTATGCTGAGTTGCTTTTGCTGTCCATCGCTCTGGGGGTAATTTAAGTTAAACTCTGTCATATGCATCCTTACTCATTACAGACCATGACAACTTGTAGTGTCAAAATCGCACGTCTAAATCAATCCGGTAAATTCGGAGGCGGATTTTCTTACCAAACATCTACTTGTGATTATCTATATTGCCATGATTAATAAACTTCAGAAAGTTAATACATTTATGACCGGCCAGTAGTTGGCTCGTTTCATGAATATTATAGCAGTGCACAGGATGCCGACTGATAAACACTGACGATAATAGGGCAACAACGTCGGGTTTGAGCGACAAGCAGATCAGGTTCCAAGCTATGAAACTTTTCTAATGGTGATATTATGTCTTGGCCGCTAGGGACATCTATTCTGACTGGAAAAGGACTTCAACATGCTTATTCTCAGCCGCCGGGCATCCGAGAAGGTAACAATAGGTAATGACATAACCGTCACTGTTTGTAGGGTCAATGATGGCCAGGTAAAGCTTGGTATCGATGCGCCAGCAGACGTCGTCGTTATGCGTGACGATGCTGTCACAAAGACACCTAAGACAAAAAATAAGCCCAGGGTCGACGCACCCTGAGCCTATCCCTTACAATCCAAGCTCTATCATTAGCTGGCGCTTATAGTTGCCACCAAGCGGAAGCACTGTTTCGTCAGCTAATTCGACTTCCTGGTATCGACCCAGCTCTGATAAAAGCTTTCGAAGGTGGTCACGCTTTACAATGTGGCTTCGGTGGATGCGAATGAATCGATCATCCAGTATGTCTTCCATATCCGATAGCGTTGCTCGATGAAGCACCCGCTCGTTACTGAAGTAAATCTTCACGTAATTACCAAACGCTTCCACACGTTCTATGGAAGCAACCGCAACAAAACGAACCTCACCAGGACGCGTTTTAACGGCAATAATGTTACGTCTCATGCTACCCATACCTAGTCCCTCTCCATAACCAGGTCGGCATCGATGCTATTACCACCAGCCAGTCGAATAGACGTTCGCCCTTTTATTGAGTAGTCATTGTAAATAGCAAATAGCAACGTCGTGCTGAGCCCTATCGCTACGATGGCAGTTATCAGTGAACCAGTAGATAAGGTTCCGATAATACCTGAGCTCCATCCCAGAGGATTCCAGAAGTTGGTAGCAAAGACTCCAGCAGAACCGACAGCTAACACAAAGGCACCGGATGATGCTGACTTTACCGTTTGCACGTCTTCAGCCAGCGACGCGTTTTTCACAGCAATAGTTTTTTCTTGTCTTTCGATAGCACGCTCTAGCTCTGACTTGGTGTGTACGACCGTTACATTCGACATAAATGTTCTCCTAATTGACAGTTAATTAACTGCAGCCGTAACTGCCATTAGGTGATATAGGTTTTAATTTCGCTTGGTTGTTACTCTAGGTATACGAAACAAAAAATAGGGGCACTCAGCCCCTA